>Ga0207860_1000179_pt1 | contig 11061 bp, 11 predicted proteins | sample LuqExpMetageno28_FD_187786 | JGI IMG/M metagenome (GOLD analysis project Ga0207860, IMG submission 187786) | Tropical forest soil microbial communities from Luquillo Experimental Forest, Puerto Rico - Sample 28 (SPAdes) | ecosystem: Environmental > Terrestrial > Soil > Tropical forest ... | reverse complement strand
CCCGCCGGCACGGGAATTTGAAACCGGAAACGCCGGTCAGGGGCGTGGAGAAGAAGAAAGATTGAGTGTGGGCTTCTTCCACCCTCCCCTGGCGGGAGGTGAAGAGAGTTTGCGGCGAGGCCGGTAACTTAAACCAGGCGCTGCGCAATCCTCACGCGGTGCCGCTCCACCAGATCCTCGTCCACCTCGACGCCGAGTCCGATCCGCTCCAGCGCATCGACGTGCCCGCGCGCGGTCGGGATCGACGAACGCACAACGTCCGCCGCCAGCCCCGTATGCGTCAGGGTCAGCGCCCAGTCGAGCGCCGGGATCACGCTCGCGGCATGCAGCGCGGCGGCGCAGGCGACACTCGACTCGCCGGTCTTGCAGGAGATGTTCACCGCCATGTCCAATTCGGCGCACAGCCGTCCCGCATCGACCAGCGCGCGCACGCCGCCGAGCTTGATCGCCTTCAAACTCACGCCGCGCGCGGCTTGTCGCGCATGATGCGCGCGAATTTCGGCGAGCGCGTGGATGCCCTCGTCGGCGCCGATCGCGATCGAGGTTGCCGCGGCGACCTTCGCCATGCCGTCGAGATCGTGCGCGTCGAGCGGCTGCTCGAAGAAGGTGAGCCCGGAGCCGTCCACCGCGCGCACATAGGCTAGCGCTTCGTCGCGCGAGAAACCCTGGTTGGCATCCGCCGAGATCGCGCATTCGCGCCCCAACACCTCGCAGATCGCGCGCGTGCGTGCAGCGTCCGCCTCGGGCGTGTCGACGCCAACCTTGATCTTGAACGCGGTGAAGCCGTCGGCCTTCTTCTTCACCGCGTCGGAAAGATCGCCGTCGAGATCGCCGCCGCCGATGACGCCCAGGAGCGGAATGTGCGTGCGCTGCGGCTTGCCGAGCAGCGCGTTCAGCGGACATCGCGCATCTTGCGCGGCGAGATCGAGCAGCGCGATCTCGACGGCGGCCTTGGCACCGTTGTTGCCGTAGAGCCGTCCGTGCATCGCCGCCATCGCGCCGTCGATGTCGCGCGGATCGCGCTCGATGAGCGCCGGCGCAAGGTGATGCAATGCGGCGACGAGGCTCTCCAGCGTGTCGCCGGTCATCACCGGCGCGGACGCGGCCTCGCCCCAGCCGGCGCGACCGTCGTTCGTGGCGATCTTGACCAGCACGTTCTCCGCGCGCCGCACCTCCTCGCCCGCCATGATTACGGGCTTCTTCATCGGCAGGCTGACGGGGAGGGGCGCAATGGCGGCGATGTGCATGAGGCGCTTCTTTCCCTCCCCTGCGAAGCCTGGGGAGGGTAGGGACTACAACTTCGCGATATGCGCGCCGTCGATGATGCTTCTGAACATGTCGATCTCGTGTGTCATCCGCTTCCAGCAGTCGTTGCCGCCTTTCGCACGCACCAGGAAGCCGCTCTTGAACAGCTTCTCCTTCATGTCCGGCGCCGTCAGCACCTTCAAGGTCGCCGCCTCCAGCCACTTTACGATGTCCGGCGGCGTCTTGGCCGGCGCAAGCAGGGCCATGTCGGTCGCGAACACGAAATCCTTGTAGCCCTGCTCCACCATCGTCGGCACGTCGGGGAAATCCGGCCAACGCTCCTCCGAACAGATGCCGAGTGCGCGGATGGCACCTGCCTTCATGTGCGGCGACGCCGGGCCGAGCGAGTTGGAGGCGAGCTGCACCGTCCCGGTGAGCAGCGCGGTCAGCGCGTCGCCGCCGCCTTTGAAGACGACCTCTTCCACCTTCGGCAGTTGCTCGCGTGAGCGCAGCAGCGTCGCCTGCAGTTGCGGGGTTGTGCCGATCGGCGGGACGGAAATGTTGTATTTCGCCGCATTGTCGCGGGCGAGCGCAACGAAGTCCTTCATCGTTTTCGCCGGCGAATCTTTTTGCACGGCGAACAGGTTCGGCGCGCCGGCGAGATCGCTGATGGCGACGAAGTCCTTCATCGGATCGAAGGGGAGATGATTGTACAGGCCCGGATTGACCGAGAACGCCGTTGTCGCGAGCAGGAGCGTGTAGCCATCGGGATCGGAATGCGCGACATAGCCCATGCCGATGTTGCCGCCGGCGCCGCCGCGATTTTCGATGATGATTGTCTTGCCGGTCGACTGCTCGAGCGCAGCGGCGACCACGCGTCCGATCAGATCCGACGGCCCGCCCGGCGTATTCGCCACCACGATTTTCACCGGCCGCTCGGGATATTGCGCGAAGGCCGCGCGCGTGCGCAGCAGCGCCGGTGCGGCGACGCCCGCGGCGAGCGCAGTTTTGATGAATGTGCGTCGCGAGCGCGCGGCAGCGAATTTCGTCATGGCAGTCCTCCCCTGAGCGGATCGTTTTTGAGTGTCCGCGTGCGTCGCCGATAGGCTATGCTGCGAACATCGAACGGGCAATGCTCCCGGTGTTTCACGCGTTCAAAAAGACATTCTCCATGACAGACCCGACACAGGCGCCCTGGCACGAGATCGTGCTTCAGATGCTCAAAGCCAATCAGGTGAAGCTCGTCCCTTATGTGCCCGATCGCGTGTTCACGCCGCTGATCAAGGCGCTGCACGCCGACAATTTCTTCACCACATTTCCCTGCACGCGCGAGGAGGAGGCGATAGGTATCGTCACAGGCGCGTGGATGGGAGGCTTGCGTGCCGCAGTGCTGATGCAGACGTCGGGTTTTGGCACCATCCCAAACGCGCTCGCCTCGTTGGTTGTGCCCTCGCAGATTCCGGCGCTGATCTTCGTCTCCGAGCGTGGCACGCTCGGCGAGTTCAACCTCGGCCAGGCGATGGTGTGCCGCACGATGCGGCCGGTGCTCGACTCGCTCGCGATGGAGCAGCACACCATCACGCGCCACGACGAGCTAGGCTTCATCGTCGACCGCGCGATCAAGCAGGCGGTCGCGACGCAGGCGCCCGTCACCTTCATCCTCTCGCCGCTGTTGACCGGCGGCAAAGTCTTCGCCGCGTGAGGTGGGTCATGGCAGCAACGGCGCACAACGCGAAAGTGATGAACCGCTTCGAATTGACCAAGCGTCTCGTCGCGCAGCTCAAGCGCGAGGAGGCCGTCATCGGCGGCATCGGCAATTCCAATTTCGATCTCTGGATGAGCGGCCGGCGTCCACAGAATTTCTACATGCTCGGCAGCATGGGGCTGACCATACCGATCGCCTTCGGCGTCGCGCTGGCCCAGCCCGAGCGCCATGTCGTCGCGCTGGAAGGCGACGGCTCGCTGCTGATGATGCTCGGCTGCCTGTCGACCATCGCGGTGCAGACGCCGAAGAATTTGACGATGGTGGTGTGGGACAACGGCATGTACCAGATCACCGGCGGGCAGCCGACCGCGAGCGGCGCGACCACCGATCTCGTCGCCGTCGCGCGCGGCTGCGGTCTCGCGAACAGCGCCTGGGCGGCGGACGAAGAGGAGTTTGATCGCCTGTTCGTCGAAGCGCTCAAGGGCGGGCCGACCTTCATCGCCGCGCGCATCGACGACAAGCCGGGCACCGGCACCACCGACCGCGATCCGGTGCAGATCCGCGAGCGCTTCATGCGCGGGATCGGCGTGCGCAAGGAGGCGTAGGCGCCTCGGTGTCCCGGGCGCAGCGCGGCATGCAATGACGCGCTGAAGACCCGGGACCCCGGTTTCTTCTCACCGCGCGGTCCAAATTGCGGCGCATCAAGACGTTTACCTCCCCTTTTTCTCCAAAATGCCCGCCGTCATCGACATGCGCACCAGATCGGACAGGCTGTTCGCCGCCATCTTGGTCATCAGGTTGGCACGATAGATTTCCACGGTGCGCGGGCTGATGCCGAGATCGAACGCGATGGTCTTGTTCGGATTTCCGGCGACTAATCCTTCCAGCACCTGGCGCTCGCGATTCGACAGTGCGTCGAGCTTTTCATGAATTTCGGCGACTTCCGCATGCCGCCGCGTGGCTTCCGCATCGCGGTCGAGGGCGGTGCGCACGGCCGCGAGCAGATGGTCGTCGTCGAACGGCTTTTCTAGAAAATCCATCGCGCCGATCTTCATCGCTTCGACCGCGAGCGCGATATCGCCATGGCCGGTGATCACGATGACCGGCAGGTCGGGATTGACCTGCTTCACCTTCTTCAACAGGTCGATGCCTGTGATGTCCGGCATGCGCACGTCGGTGATGACGCAGCCGGACGTGATCTGCGGCAGCACCTCGAAGAACGCCCTTGGCGACTCGAAGGTCTGCGCCTTCAGTCCCGCCGTCTTCAGCAGGAATTGCAACGACTGACGAACGGCGTCGTCGTCGTCGATGATAAAGATGATAGAATCAGGCATCGACGTCCTCTACGTTGACGACCATCAGCGTGAAATGAAAGATCGTGCCGCCGCCCGGATTGGCTTCGACCCAGATCCGGCCGCCATGCGCCTCGACGATCGTTCGTGAAATCGACAGGCCCACGCCCATGCCCTGCCGCTTGGTGGTCAGGAACGGCGTGAACAATTGATCCGCAATGTCCGGCGAAATGCCCGAGCCCGTGTCCGTCACGCTGATGCGCGCGTGCGTTTCTCCCTCCGACGCGACAATGAGCACGAGGTCGCGCTTGTCCGACGTCTCCATTGCATCCATCGCATTGCGGATGAGGTTGAGCACGACCTGCTGGATCTGCACGCGGTCGGCGAGCACTAGGTCGACGGCGGGATCGAACTGGAACTGTACGCGAATGCCGCGGTCCTTCACGCCGACCAGCGCTAGCGCGCTCGCCTCCTCGACCAGCTTTTTGATGCTCTCGACGCGCCGCTCGGTCTCGCCGCGCGAGACGAAATCGCGCAGACGACGGATGATCTGCCCTGCACGCATCGCCTGCTCGGACGCTTTTTCGAGCGCGCCGCGCAGAGTGGCCGACTGCTCGTCACCGGCGCCTTCGAGCATCCGCCGGGACCCTTTCAAGTAATTCGAGATCGCCGACAGCGGCTGGTTCAATTCGTGCGCCAAGGTCGATGCCATCTCGCCCATGGCCGTGAGCCGCGAGATGTGCACCAGTTCGGACTGCAGTTCCTGCAGGCGCGCTTCCGTCTTCTGCCGTTCGGTGAGATCGCGGATGAAGCCGGTGAAGAAGCGGCGGTTGCCCGAGCGCATCTCGCCGACCGCAAGCTCCATCGGAAAGGTCGAGTTGTCCTTGCGCAAGCCGACCACGACACGGCCGATGCCGATGATGCGCCGCTCTCCCGTGGTCAAATACCGCTCCATGTAGCCGTCGTGCGCGTCGCAATACGGGTTCGGCATCAGGATCTTGACGTTACGCCCGAGCGCCTCGTCCGCGGTGTAGCCGAATAGCCGCTCGGCCGCGCTGGAGAAGGACTGCATTACGCCGCGCTCATCGACGACGATCATCGCCTCGGGCACGGTGTCGAGAATCGATTGCAGATGCGCTTCGCGCGCGAGCGCATCGCGTGTCATCACCATGGTCCGCAGGCGCTCGCGATTCAAAAGCTCGCCACCCCAGGACACGCCGATGCCGATCAGCGCAAACGCTCCGCCGTTGATGCCCCAGTTCACGGGCACGTCGGCGGGATCGATCAGAATGGTGAATGCGGAGAGCAGGCTTAGTCCCGTCGCCAGCAGTCCGGGACCCAATCCGCCCAGGCCTGCGGGGATCAATACGGCCGGCAGGAAGTACAGAAACACCGTGTCGCTGTGGAGAATCGGCGCGAGCAGTCCGCGCGCCGCGAGCGAGAGCCCGACGGCGACCGGCGCGACCGCATAAGGGAGCCAGCGCTCGCTCAGGGACTTGGATAAAAAGCTTTTACTGACAAATGCTTCTGTCATCACTTGCCCGGACCGCGATCGTGCAATGGCGCCCCACTTCGGCTTACGGAGAAACCCCTATGGGGATTATCTGAATATCGGCCTCTATACACCAGGACTAACGATTGGACCGTCGAATTCAGCGAGGTCCACCATGCTCAATCAGCAGACGACTCTCGAGCGCCCGACCCCGGCCCGCCAGCCGGTCCGTCCTACCCCTCCGGTTGCGTCCAAAGCGTTCCATTCGTCGATCGAGCTGATGGGGGCCCCGATGCCCTTCGGCCGCAACGCCGAGATCTACGGCGAGAACGAGCCGGCCGAATACGTCTACAAAGTGCTGAACGGCACCGTCCGCACCTACAAGGTCCTCAATGACGGCCGCCGCCAGATCGGCGCCTTCTATCTCGCCGGTGATGTGTTCGGCTTGGAGATCGGCGAGGAGCACACCTTCTCCGCCGAAGCGATCACCGACTGCAAGATCCTGGTCATCAAGCGTAGCGCGCTGATCGGTCTCGCCACACGCGATAACGACGTCGCCCGCCAGCTCTGGGCGATGACCGCTGCCGAGCTGCAGCGCGCGCAGGATCACATCATGCTGCTGATCAAGACCGCGCAGGAGCGCGTCGCCGGCTTCCTCCTTGAGATGGCCAAGCGCTCAGCCGCGGCGGCTGAAGTCGATCTGCCTATGTCGCGTCAGGATATCGCCGATTATCTCGGCCTCACCATCGAGACGGTGTCGCGCACGCTGACCCAGCTCGAGAAAGGCGCGGCCATTGCTGTCCCAAGTTCGCGGAGGATCGTGCTGCGTAACCGCGCCGCGCTCACCCGCCTCAACGCTTAGGTCGTCACTATCGACCTTCGTGCCGAACGTCGTTTCTCCCCGATTTGAGTTCGGCAATACTGCCCCGGCCCCCGGCCGGGGCTTTTTTTCTTGATGCGCGTCAAGGCGGAACACAGGCAATCGTGCATGAGTTAAAATTACAAAGATGGAGGCGTGCCGTGAGAGCCAAAGACGTCATGACCCGTGATCTGATCTCGGTCACTCCGGACGCGACCGTCCTGCAGGCGGCGCGCCTGATGCTGCAGCATCACATCAGCGGTCTCCCGGTGGTGGACGCATCCGGCAAGCTCGTCGGGATACTCTCGGAAGGCGACTTCCTACGTCGCCGCGAAACCGCGACCCAGCGCCGCCGCTCGCGCTGGCTCGAATTCCTGATGGGGCCCGGCAAGATCGCGTCCGAATATACGCAGTCGCACGGCTCGAAGGTCGCCGAGGTGATGACCAGCGACGTTCGCACGGTCGGTGAAGACACCGATCTGGAGAAGATCGTCGAGTTGATGGAAAAGCACCGCATCAAGCGCGTGCCGGTCATACGTGACGATAGAATCGTCGGTATCGTGACACGTTCGAATCTCATGCATGCGATGGTCAGCATGGCGCGCAGCACGCCGCCGGGGCCGCAGAGCGACGATGTGATCCGCGAGCAGCTTCTCGCCGAACTGAAGAAGCAGGAATGGGCGCCGATCTCGATGACCAACGTCGTCGTGCGGGACGGGATTGTGGAATTGTGGGGTGCGATCATAGATGAGCGCCAGCGCGCCGCGCTGAAAGTCGCGGCCGAGAACGTCCCAGGCGTGAAGGCGGTGAAGGATCATCTCGTCTGGATCGAGCCGACCTCCGGCATGATCCTCGAGCCGCAGGACGAATCGAAACCGGCGGCGTGAGGTCGCGCGAGGGCGGCAACGCCGCGCGCGAACAGAAGAGGCGAAGTCGGCCCTTTCCGCGCTGCGCGGCGTCACGCCTTGTTTCATCATCCTCGCTTCACTAGCCTGACGCATCCCCGACAAGGAGCGTCATGCATGCGTGTTGAGGCGAACGGCTGTATTTTCGAATGTCGCATCGATGGTGATGCCGGGCCATGGATGACGCTGAGCCACGGCCTGGCGACCGACATGTCCATGTGGAATGAGTTGGCGGAAGCCTCGCGAAGCCGCTTTCGCGTGCTCCGCTATGACGCGCGCGGCCACGGACAATCGGGCGCGAGCCCAGGCGATTACACGCTCTCGATGCTTGTCGCGGATATCGTCGGCATTCTCGATGTGCTGAAAATCGAGCAGACGCATTTCGTCGGCTTATCGATGGGCGGAATGGTGGCGCAGGGCTTCATGCTCGAGCATCCGAAAAGGGTTTGCAGCGCGGTGATTGCGGACTCTCGCCACACGACGACGCCTGAGTTCGCCAGCGCCTGGTTTGCAAGAGCGGCAACCGTACGCAAGGAGGGCGTCGAGGCGATCGTAAGGTCGACGGTCGAGCGCTGGTCGAGCAGTGGGCTGTCCGAGCGAAATCCAGCCGTCACCCGCCGCATGGAAAAGATGATCCGCGCGACATCGGCCGACGGTTACTGCGGCTGTGCCGCGGCATTGGCCCGACTCGACTACGGACCGTGTCTGGGCGAAATCAACTGCCCGGTGCTCGTGCTGTGCGGCAGCGAGGATCATGGGGCGCCCCCCGAAAACACGCGCCAGATGCACAAGATGATTGCAAAGTCCGAGTTTCTTGAAATTCCGCAGGCGGGGCACATCGCCAACATCGAACAGCCCGCGATCTTTAATCGTGCGGTTCTGTCCTTTCTGGAGAAAGCGGAAGCGTCGCAGCAATAGTAATCGCGCGGACGGCCGGGAAGCTGTCCGCGGCACACACAGCGAGCTACTCCGCGGTTAGTCCAAGCTTTCTCACGATGTCACCCCACATTTTCTGATCGTCGGCGATCATCCTGCCACAGCGCTCGGGCGTGCTCGCTTCCGGGATCGCGCCGACCTCGATGATCCGCGATTTCATCGTGGGGTCGGCGAGGGCCTCGTTCAATGCTGCCGCAAGCATGCCGAAGCAACGTCTCACCGTATTTCTTCAACGACGGCTTTTTCTCTTGGATTGAGCCCGCCTCCGGAATGATCCCGGATTGGAAGAAAGAGAACATCGCTTCTTGCGCTTGGAGAGTTGGACGTTGTGACGCCGGAAACCGCAGCGGCGTGATCCGTCCTGAATTTCGAAGAAATCGAATGAGCGCGCCAGGTTGATCTGTCGCAATGCATAAGTCGCTGCGCGCGCTAGGGTTCTCCAGCGCGAGAGTTCTCATGGGAGAACCGTCATGAACCTCACATCATTGATTCCAGTGGGGCGTGAGCGTGGTACCGTCTCACAGCCCTTCCTCTCACTCCAACGCGAAATCGACCGCCTCTTCGACGATTTCACACGCGGGTTCTCGACCCTCAGCATGATGCCGGCGCCCGGCGGCAAGTTGATGCCGGTCACTGACGTCACCGAAACCGACAAGGAGATAGAGATCAACGCCGAACTGCCCGGCCTCGAAGAGAAGGACCTGCAGATCAACTTGTCCGACAATGTCCTCACCATCAAAGGTGAGAAGAAAGCCGAGAAGGAGCGGAAGGAGAAAGACTTCCGCATGGTCGAACGCAGTTACGGCGCGTTCGAGCGCACAATCGAACTGCCGGAAGGCGTCAATCCCGACAGTATCAAGGCGACGATCGCGAAAGGCGTGCTGACCGTCACCGTGCCGAAGCCCGCGCCCGCCCAGGCCAAGACGATCGAAGTGAAGCCTGCCGCCTGAATTCGGTTAGGGGGCGACGTGGGGGCGCGCTGCTGTGGCCGACAAGGCGCAGCAGCGCGCCTTCTGCTTTTGAGCTAGGCCGGTCGCAAGCCGCGGAAGATCAGAGCACCACTCGCGCCGGGCTGGGGCGCGACTGCCAATTAGTTTCATTCAGCTCTTTTTGATCTCCGTCAAAGAGAGCCCGCTTATGAGCCGCATTACTAGGGTTTGGGGGGCCTCGTTTCCTCGGCCAACAAGAGACTAGGGGATCGACCAGCATGGCGACCGCGCCCGCAATCAAACGCATGACCTTTGGCGAAGGGGGCTCGGCGCTCGCCTTCACGGCTCTTGCGCTGCTCTCGATCGTGATTGCGGCGAAGGCGTACACACCCGGTTACGCCTTCCACGCTTTCCTGTTCAGCGCCGCCAGCGTCGGTGCGGTCTTCACCATCTTCAACCGATATTTCGATCGCAGCGCTGAGCGCCCGCCGCTCGAGATCGGCGGCAAGCCCAACTACAATATGGGTCCAGTGAAGTTCGCCAGCCTTGCGGCGGTGTTCTGGGGCATCGCGGGCTTCACCGTCGGTCTCTACATCGCCTGCGAACTCGCCTTTCCCTTCCTCAATCTGGACATCCCCTACATCACATTCGGACGGCTGCGGCCGCTGCACACATCGGCGGTGATCTTCGCCTTCGGCGGCAACGTGCTGGTCGCATCGTCTTTGTACGTCGTGCAGCGCACCTGCCGCGCGCGCATGGTGGGCGACATCGCGCCGTGGTTCGTCGTCCTCGGCTATAATTTCTTCATCGTCATCGCCGGTAGCGGCTATCTGTTTGGCATCACCCAGTCGAAGGAATACGCCGAACCGGAGTGGTACTCCGACCTGCTGCTCACCGTCGTCTGGGTCACCTACTTCCTAGTCTTCCTCGGCACGATCATGCGGCGCAAGGAGCCGCATATCTATGTCGCCAACTGGTTCTATCTGGCCTTCATCCTGACGATCGCGATCCTGCATCTCGGCAATAATCCGGCGATTCCGGTCTCTATCTTCTCGCCGAAGTCTTACATCGCGTGGGCGGGTGTGCAGGATGCGATGGTGCAGTGGTGGTACGGCCACAACGCGGTCGGCTTCTTCCTCACCGCTGGCTTCCTCGCCATCATGTACTACTTCATCCCGAAGCGGGCCGATCGCCCGGTCTATTCCTATCGACTGTCGATCATCCACTTCTGGGCGTTGATCTTCCTCTATATCTGGGCCGGCCCGCATCACCTGCACTACACGGCGCTGCCGGATTGGGCGCAGACGCTCGGCATGACCTTTTCCATCATGCTCTGGATGCCGTCATGGGGAGGCATGATCAACGGCATCATGACGCTCTCCGGCGCGTGGGACAAACTGCGCACCGATCCGGTGCTGCGCATGATGGTGGTGTCGGTTGCCTTCTACGGCATGTCGACCTTCGAAGGTCCGATGATGTCGGTGAAGATCGTCAACTCGCTCTCGCATTACACCGACTGGACGATCGGTCACGTGCACTCGGGGGCGCTCGGCTGGGTCGGCTACATCTCCTTCGGCGCACTGTATTGCCTCGTGCCCTGGCTGTGGAATCGCGAACGGCTGTATTCGCTCAAGCTCGTGAACTGGCATTTCTGGATCTCGACCGTCGGCATCGTGCTCTACATCACCTCGATGTGGG
>Ga0207860_1000178_pt1 | contig 11128 bp, 13 predicted proteins | sample LuqExpMetageno28_FD_187786 | JGI IMG/M metagenome (GOLD analysis project Ga0207860, IMG submission 187786) | Tropical forest soil microbial communities from Luquillo Experimental Forest, Puerto Rico - Sample 28 (SPAdes) | ecosystem: Environmental > Terrestrial > Soil > Tropical forest ... | reverse complement strand
GGAGAGTGCGGTAGTCGATGGCAAATTGGCGATAGCGGTTAAGGTTGGAACGTCTTGGCGGGGGCGGGGCTGTTCGTCGGTGATTCGATGACAGGAACTACAGAGCTCCAATGCCACCTGGCGCCCCAAAGAGTGATCGCTGTCAACAGGGGCTTGAGCGAATGCTCTGATCGGAACTGCGAACGTTGTGGCAATGAAGAGACTTAGAATGACGGTAAGTCGCATGTGGTCACCATAATATAATGCAATCGGGGGCAGTGCGCTGTGCGAGAAGACATGGATTTATCTGCTGCGTGCCTTACTATTTGATCACGTTGTGCTTCCGAAGTACTGTTTGCATTGCGGTTTGCATCTCAGCTTGCATCGGCTGCATCAGTGGCACCAGCACTGTGCCGCTAAAATCACCCATAACCTTAGGCATCAACGAAAGAGCCTTGCTGCCGCTCGGCGTCTTGTAGAACGCCGCAATGTCTCGAAGCTCGCTGGCGGAAAAATACCTGGCGTAGATAGCGGGTGCCTTTTCGAGACCCTGAGCCACATATTTCTTGGTAATCCTTTCAAGCTCACTGAACAGTTCGGTCTTGGTGGCATCATCGATCTTGCCTTGGAACGACGCTTCGAGATTTGCTGACATAGGTTTGAGCATCTGGGAGGTCATGTCATCCAGAAGCGACGTTGATAAGAGTTCGACGAGCTTCTGCGCTTCGGGAAGCGCCGGCTCCTGAGCCGAGGCGGACGAAGCAAAAATAACAAAGATGACCGCTAGAGCAGGAACGAGACGCACGGTGTACCTCCTGGAACGTAAAAGGACCTGATAGTATGAGGGCGCCCTTACATGACAATTTGGGGCGGGGTGATCGCGACTCACTTTTGCCGTAGAGCTCGAGCGAGTTCGGCGGCGATAGTCACTGCATCTGGTGTATCGGAATGAACACATACAGTCTTTGCTTTGACGGCAATGTCCTGACCGGCTGTCGTGGTGACCACGCCGTCGCGTAATGCTCGCAGGGTGCGCTCGCGAGCCTTTGCTGGATCGACCGGCTCATGCACTCGGCTCAAGATCAGGTTTCCAGCGCCGTCATATTCCAGGTCGGCGTAAAATTCCGGTATCAACTCAACGCCATGCTCGCGGTAAGCTATTTCGTGCTCCGTGAAAGCCATGCCGAGAATGGGCACGCCGAAAGGGCGTACCGCAATGGCTATTGCCCCGGCGATGACGCGATCACGCGCAGCCATGCCATACAACGCACCGTGCGGTTTAACGTGATTGAGCGGCATATTCTCTGCTTCGAGAAACGCCATGAGAGCGCCGGTTTGGTACGTTACTAAATCGGTCACTTCCTCTGGCGTGACCGCCATGGCGCGGCGGCCGAAGCCCTGCAGATCCGGCAGCGACGGATGAGCGCCGACTTTCACCCCGTGCCGTTTCGCCAACTGCACCGTGGCACGCATGATGCTTGGATCAGAGCCGTGAAAGCCACAAGCGACATTTGCAAGGTCGATTAGCGGCATCAGTGCTGCATCATCGCCCATGCGATAGAGGCCGAAGCCTTCGCCCATATCGCAATTGATGGTCGCGTGCATGCGTGTGCTTCCCATCTAATCCGATAATAGTCCGCTCGCAGGTCGTCCGACGGAGGTTCGACAATATGCTTATTGTTGCCACGTGCCACTGGCAACGGCCATGAAGCTCCGACCGGGACCCGGCCTCAGCCAAAGCTGTGCTGATTCCTGTGTTTCAAAGATGAACTCCGATAAAGGAACTTTTCTGAGGTGAATGCCGCAGGTTACACACCACTCAATTGCGACGCGGCGTGGCGATCGTCCGGCAGTCCCGCGGGCATTCTCGAATCTCAAGATGGCGAGGGCGAGTCTCAAGTCGAGCGAAGGCCACATGAGATCCTATGAAGGGATTCGCGCTTCGGTTCTAAATTCTAATTGCAGTCGACAAGGGCGTCCAAATTACCCCATGGCAATTAGGCTCCGCCGCTCGCGTCTCGAGGCGATCTCAATGCGAAGGGTAATAAGTGCAAACACCGCCCAGCCGCCATGGAAAAGAACTCCGGCCGCGATCACTAAGCCGCCCGGAATCGGGCCAATGGCAGCACGTTCCCAAAGTTCAGCGAGGGTCGTTAGCGGCTCAGGATGGATGGCGAGTTTGCCGTAGTACGCAATGGCCTGGATGACGAAAATCCAAGCGTAAGTGCGCCGAAGGCGCCGGCCGATCGCGCGGGCAAAGCTAATGTGATAACGCGGGTCGATGTAGTCTTGCGCCAGCAAATTGGTCCAGCCCGAATCAACCCGCACGCCATTGCCCGTGATCATCGGTGCGTAGAAGTCGGTTTCGAGCAAACGCGCGCGGGCGCGCCAGACGTTAAAATAACGATAGCGCCGCGCCTCGAACAAAAGGAAGACGCTGACAAGAAGACCGACGAGCACCATTGGTAAGGGTGAGGCCTCAGAGCTACTGAAGGTTGCCGACAGCGCAATGCCCGTTGTGACCACTGCCCAGTTCGTCGAGCTGTCGAGACGCGTGCGCCAGACAGTGCTCCGGTAGACTTCGCCTCGGTAGAGATGGGCAAGTGCGCCTATTTCTGCAGCGCTGAATTCAGCCTTTTGGCTGGTCGGGAGTGCAGGTTTCGCATCGGGCAAGGTCATTGATCAGTACCCCAGGAAGTTGCGATTTGAGAAGGGGCGCAGGCCGCCCCGGGATGAGGTAAGGCGCGATTATGCGGCATTCGAATTCGAACGAGTCTTCCAATGCGTAGGTCAATTGTAAGTACAAATCTTAGCGTGAGCGCCGGCCGCGGAAAACTGCAAAGACGCCTCAGTTTGACGCCGTGAATGACGACTCGCCGCGAAGCCCACGGATTTTCCATGAGTCGAAGCGCGATGTTTGCGTATTGTTCTGCCAGCAAACTGCCGACACACAGAATCCCGCGGTTAAAAAACATTGATTTCAGCAGGTTTCATGGTGCTGCCGGAGTGGATTGAACACTCGACCTCCCCCTTACCAAGGGGGTGCTCTACCACTGAGCTACGGCAGCGCTGAGGCTGAGCGAATATCTGATCATTCTATTCCTGTCGAGCGTCCGCTTGCCGGCCGCGCGGCCTACTCCTATGCATGGGCGCTATGATCGAAAGAAACGGGAAATCCGGCCAGCAGCCGCGTAGCGAGCGCTTGAAGGCGGCGCTGCGCGAGAACCTCAAGCGCCGCAAGGCGCAGGCGAGGGCCCGTTCACAAGCCGCTTCCGCATCCTCCGAGCAAGATTCCGCCGGAATCGGCCGGGAAATTGCGCCATCCAAGCCGAAAGGCTAGGAAGGAACCATAAGCGGGCGGCAACATGGATCGTATTCGTATTATCGGTGGCCATCGGTTGAACGGGACCATCCAGATTTCGGGCGCCAAGAACGCGACATTGCCGTTGATGATCGCGAGCCTGTTGAGCGAGGACACACTGATCCTCGACAACGTGCCGCAGCTTGCCGACGTCGTGCTTTTGCAGCGCATCCTCGGCAATCACGGCGTCGACGTGATGATCGCCGGCAAGCGCGCGGGCGAGGATGCCAACAACGGCCGCACCCTGCACATTTCGGCGAAGCACATTGTCGACACGACCGCGCCCTATGAGCTGGTGTCGAAGATGCGGGCGAGCTTCTGGGTCATTGCGCCGCTGGTCGCTCGTATGGGTGAGGCGAAAGTATCGATGCCAGGCGGCTGCGCAATCGGCACGCGGCCGGTCGATCTCCTGATCATGGCGCTGGAGAAGCTCGGCACCGAAATCGAGGTCGAAGGCGGCTACGTGATTGCGCGTGCGCCCAAAGGATTGTGCGGCGCCGAGATCAATTTCCCGAAAGTCACAGTCGGCGGTACCCACACCGCGATCATGGCGGCTTCGCTGGCGCACGGCACCACCGTGATCGAGAACGCCGCGCGCGAGCCGGAGATCGGCGATGTCGCCGATTGCCTCAACAAGATGGGCGCCAAGATCTCCGGCGCCGGCACGTCGCGCATCGTGATCGAGGGTGTTCCGAAGCTGCATGGTGCGCGCCACACCGTGCTGCCCGACCGCATCGAGACCGGCACCTACGCGATGGCGGTCGCAATGACTGGCGGCGACGTGCTGCTGCAGAACGCGCGGCCGGAGCTGCTACAGGCGGCCCTCGACGTGCTCGGCCAGGCCGGCGCGACCGTGACGCCGACCAACGAAGGCGTCCGCGTCGCCCGCAATGGCGCGGGGCTCATGCCTGTTGAGGTGACCACCGCGCCGTTCCCGGGTTTCCCCACCGACCTGCAGGCGCAATTGATGGCGCTGATGACGCGCGCCCACGGGACCTCGCACATCACCGAGACGATCTTCGAGAACCGCTTCATGCACGTGCAGGAGCTGGTGCGGCTCGGCGCCCATATTCACCTCGACGGCGAGACCGCCACCATCGATGGCGTGCCGTGCCTGAAGGGCGCGCCGGTTATGGCCACCGACCTGCGCGCCTCGGTGTCGCTGGTGATCGCGGGGCTGGCCGCCGAGGGCGAGACGATGGTCAACCGCGTTTATCACCTCGATCGCGGTTTCGAGCGCGTCGAGGAGAAACTCGCCCGCTGCGGCGCGGCAATAGAGCGGCTTAGCGGCTGACGCAGGGGTGATGCTCTCTGAAGAGGCGATGGTGGGCCTAGACAAGACCGGCCTGTTCGTGCCGGACAGCCGCATCAACCTTGCCACCGGCGAGATTTGGTTGATCGGTTGGGTCAGCCGTTATTTCGTACCAAGTCTCTGAAACGCGCGCTCGCACGGCCAGGTTAAGCACGTACGCCATCCCGCCGATCAGCGCCGTGCGTGAAACCGAGCAGCAGAACGAGCATCTTGAACCTATTGACGGCTTTTCCTACGTAGGACTCTACTGGGGAACCGACGTCATGGACCAGCTCAAATTCGTTGTCCTCGACGAGGAGGATCTCGAGGTCGTTTCGACCCATCTGCAGGACGCCGTAGCCAGAGTCGCCGACGTGGTGTGGCGACCGCAGGAAAAGCGCCTGGTCCTCGCGGTTAACCGATTTGATTGGGAAGAGGCCCACTCAGGTTGCCGCGAATACCACCGGCGCCGGGCGGCGCTGCGCTTCGAGCGGGTGCTGTCGTGTAAGTGCCGCAGCCTGGACCCGGTCGGCAAAGATACTGTGCTCAACCTCCTGGCGGTCGAATTTACCGAAACGGAGGCGCCTTCAGGTATCGTAACGATGACCTTCTCGGGCGGTGCGACCCTACGGCTTGAGGTCGAGTGTCTGGAGGCCGAATTGACCGATCTGGGGACGTCCTGGATAACCGCTGCTTGCCCCGTCCATGCTGTAGCGGCTGAGGGTCCGCCGGAGGATGCCGCCTAGCCACCAGCCAGACATTTCGGTTTAGAATTCTGTGCGCGACGCGCGTCGGCGAAGGTTCCGGTGGCGTAGGTCTCTTAGTGGGGATGACGCCATGCGAGGTCACCCATCAACGGGCACAAGAAGTCGCCAATCACGGGCATAAAAAAATAAGAAGAAAATGAAGTCCGACAGGCTACCGACAAGGCTTTGTTCTTGCTGCCAACCGTCGGCAGGAATGGGTTGACGCAGAGGCGCGCATCACCCATTGACCTGTCGTTCGGGGAGTGACCCGGCAGGACCCGGCCATGCCACTGCGTTTGGACAGCCAGAGCGCGGACTTTCCGACACGTTTTCGCGCCTTTTTGGGCGTGAAACGCGAGGCGACGCAGGACGTTGAGCAAGCCGTGCGCGCCATCATCGCGGACGTGCGCGCCCGCGGCGACCGCGCGCTGACCGAGCTGACCGCCAAATATGACGGGGTCGACCTGGCCAAGGCCGGCCTGCGCGTGACGGCGACCGAGATTAATGCCGCCGAGAAGTCCTGCGATGCCGAGGCGCTCGCCGCGCTCAAGCTCGCGCGTGACCGCATCGAGGCCTTTCACCAACGCCAGCAGCCGCGCGACACGCGGTTCACCGATCCGCTCGGCGTCGAGCTGGGCTCGCGCTGGAGTGCGATCGAAGCAGTCGGGCTTTACGTGCCGGGAGGGACCGCGGCCTACCCGTCCTCGGTGCTGATGAATGTGGTGCCGGCCAGGGTCGCCGGAGTGCCGCGCTTAGTCATGGTCGTGCCGGCGCCCGCGCCGCTGGTGCTGGCGGCGGCCAAGCTGGGTGGGGTTGATGAGATCTACCGAATCGGCGGGGCGCAGGCGGTAGCGGCGCTTGCCTACGGCACCGAGACAATCGCGCCGGTCGCCAAGATCGTGGGACCGGGCAACGCCTACGTGGCGGTCGCCAAGCGGCTTGTTTTCGGAGATGTCGGCATCGACATGATCGCCGGCCCGTCCGAAGTGCTGATCCTCGCCGATAAGACCGGCAATGTGGATTGGATTGCTGCCGACTTGCTGGCGCAGGCCGAACACGACGCTAGCGCACAATCGGTTCTTATCACCGACGATGCCGCGCTCGCCGCGCAAGTGGAGAAGGCGGTGGAATCGCAACTCAGGACGCTCGAGCGCGCCAGCGTTGCCGGCGCCTCATGGCGCGACTTCGGCGCCATCATCACGGTCGGCAAGCTCGACGACGCCATTACGCTGGTTGACCGCCTGGCGCCCGAACATCTCGAGATTATCGCCGTCGACGCGGAGCAGCTTGCAGCGCGCATCCGCAATGCCGGAGCGATCTTCATCGGCGCGCACACGCCGGAGGTAATCGGCGATTACGTCGCCGGCTCCAACCACGTGCTGCCGACCGCCCGCTCAGCACGCTTTTCATCCGGTCTCGGCGTTACCGATTTCATGAAGCGCACCTCGCTGCTCAAATGCGGACCCGAGCAATTGCGTGCACTGGGGCCCGCTGCGATTACGCTCGGCGAGGCCGAGGGCCTCTTCGCCCACGCGCGCTCAGTGGCCATCCGGCTCAATCAACGATGAGTCCGACGAAATCAAAAGCTGCCAGCAAGCAGCGCCTGGTCAAGGTGACGCTCGACGAAGAGTCGATTGGGCGCTCCAACGAGGATGTCGAGCATGAGCGAGAGGTCGCCATCTACGATCTGCTCGAGCAGAACTCGTTTGCACCGGTCGGGCACGACGGCGGTCCCTATATCTTGCATTTGAGCATCAACGCCAACCGGCTGGTGTTCGATATCCGCGAGGAAGACAACACGCCGGTGATGGCGCATCTGTTTTCGCTCTCGCCGCTGCGCCGCATCGTCAAAGACTACTACATCATCTGCGACAGCTATTATCAGGCGATCCGCACCGCGACGCCCGACAAGATCGAGGCGATCGACATGGGCCGGCGCGCCATTCACAACGACGGCTGCTCCATTTTAATGGAGCGACTGCAGGACAAGGTGAAGATCGACATCGACACCGCGCGCCGCCTGTTCACGTTGATCTGCGTCCTGCACTGGAAGGGCTGAGCGCGTGGAGACTGAGCGCCGCTCGCGCCCCCAGGCGGTGCTGTTTGCGTGCGGCATGAATGCGATCCGCTCGCCGATGGCGGCCGGTCTGTTGCGCCAGCTCTACGGCAAGATGCTCTACGTCGCCTCCGCCGGCGTGCGGAAGGGCTATCTCGATCCGCTCGCGGTCGCGGTCATGGAAGAAATTGGTGTCGATATCGCCCGGCATGAGCCAGTCACTTTCGAGGAGCTGGAAACGCTGGAGGGGCTCAATTTCGATTTGATCGTGACGCTGTCGCCGCCGGCGCATCACAAGGCGCTGGAGCTGACCCGCACCAACGCGGCGAGTGTCGAATACTGGCCGACGGTCGATCCCACCAGCGTTGAGGGCACGCGCGAGCAGCGGCTTGAGAGCTATCGCGCAGTGCGGGACGAGTTGATGGCGCGTATTCGCGAGCGCTTCGGCGCGCCGAGTGTGGGCAACGAGTGAGAGCTCGGGTTGTGAAAATAGCCCCCTTCCGCTAATTTCCGCCCGCATTCGCAAAGGTTTAACCCGACCAACCGGCGCCGCCTGACCGATGATCGGCCGACCCAAATTCGTGCTTGCCTCCGGCTCTCCGCGACGGCTCGCCCTGATCAATCAGGCCGGCATTGAGCCGGACGCGCTCAAGCCCGCCGATATCGACGAGAGCCCGCGTCGCGGTGAGATCCCGCGCGCGCATGCCAACCGGCTGGCGCGCACCAAGGCGGAAGTGGCCCTCGCCAACGTCAAGCTCGATGACGAATTGCGCGGCGCCTATATTCTCGCAGCCGACACTGTGGTAGCGGTCGGGCGGCGCATCCTGCCGAAGGCCGAGCTGCTCGACGAGGCGGCGCAATGCCTGCGTCTGCTATCGGGCCGCAATCACCGCGTCCATACCTCGATCTGCCTGGTGACCCCGCGGGAGGCGTTCCGTCAGCGCATCGTTGAGACGCGCGTTCGTTTCAAGCGGTTGTCGCTGGAAGACATCGAGGCCTATCTTGCCTCCGGCGAGTGGCGCGGCAAAGCCGGTGCCTACGCAGTGCAGGGGATTGCCGGCACCTTCGTCGTGAAGATCGTCGGCTCCTATACCAACGTGGTTGGTCTGCCCTTGTACGAAACCTTGAGCCTGCTCGGTGGCGAGGGTTATCCGATCCGTTTCGGCTGGCTTAACGCGGTTTAGCATTACGCGCGGGGGCGCCTCGTGAACCTCGCCCTGTGGCTCCAGCGTTCCGGTCTTAGTCATCCCGCGCAGCCGGCGTCTGCCATCGGTGCGCGCGTGGTGGCGAGCTACGGCCAATTGGCCAAACGAGTTGCGCAGCTAGCCGGCGCTTTGCGCGAGCGGTTGCGGCTTGCGCCCGGCGAACGCGTCGCCATCGTCGCGAAGAACTCGCCATACTATCTCGAAATCCTCTGTGGCATCTGGCACGCGGGTCTCGCCGCCGTGCCAACCAACGCTAAGCTGCATGGTTCCGAGCTCGGCTATATCCTCGAGCATTCAGGCACGCGCGTGTGTTTCGCCTCGCCCGGCCTCGACGCTGAGATCGCCCCGCACGCCCCGGAAAGCCTTGAACATCTGATCTCCATCGGCAGCGCCGGCTATGAGCAGTTGTTCACCGCCGATGCTGCGGCGTTGACGCCGCGCGCGGGCGACGATCTCGCCTGGCTGTTCTATACGTCAGGCACTACCGGCAAGCCGAAGGGCGCGATGCTCACGCACCGCAACCTGCTGTGCGCGAGCCATGCCTACGCGACGGAGGTCGATACCGTGGCGCCGGGCGACGCCATTCTGCACGCGGCGCCGATGAGCCATGGCTCTGGCCTCTACATCATGCAATATGTGGCGCGGCTCGGCGTGCAGGTGACGCCGGAGAGCGGCAGCTTCGAACCGAAGGAGATTTTCGGCCTCTTTGACGCATGGCCGCGCACGTCGATGTTCGCGGCGCCGACCATGATCAAGCGGCTGGTCGATTCCACCACGGACTGCAAGGTCGAGAACATCCGCACCCTGATCTGGGGTGGGGCGCCGATGTACGTGGAGGATGCGCTCACTGCGCTTGACCGCTTCGGACCGCGGCTCGCGCAAATCTACGGTCAAGGTGAGGCGCCGATGACCATCACGACGCTATCGAAGGAAGACATCTTCGATCGCGGTCATCCGCGCTGGCGCGAGCGGCTCGGTTCCGCCGGCAAACCCTATGCCTGTGTCGAAGTTATGGTCGCGGATAGCGAGGATCGACCAGTCAAGCAAGGGGAGCCAGGCGAGGTCCTCGTGCGCGGAGACGTGATCATGACCGGCTATTGGCTAAACGAAGAGGCGAGCGCCGCCTCCTTGCGCGGCGGATGGCTGCACACCGGTGATGTCGGCATTTTCGATGACGAGGGCTACCTGCACCTTAAGGACCGTTCCAAGGACCTGATCATCTCCGGTGGTTCCAACATCTACCCGCGCGAGGTCGAGGAAGTGCTGCTAACCCATGGCAAGGTGCGCGAGGTGTCGGTAATCGGCCGGCCGGACCGGGAATGGGGAGAGGTCGTGGTGGCCTATGTGGTCGGCGATACCAATGCCGCCGAGCTTGACGCGCTGTGCCTTGCGCGTATTGCGCGCTTCAAACGGCCGAAGGATTATGTTTTTGTCGACGCGCTGCCGAAGAACAACTACGGCAAGATCTTGAAGCGGGAGCTGCGGGCCATGGACGCCGCACGTGGATGAAGCTGAACGCAAAACAACGGGGGCACGTTGTCCGATCTGCGGCAAGCCCGTGGATGTGGCGTTCAAGCCGTTTTGCTCCAAGCGCTGCGCCGACATCGATCTCAACCGCTGGCTCACCGGCGTCTATGCCGTGCCGGTGAAGGAAGACGAAGATGAGGACGGGCAGCGACCCGCGGACGCGGACGAGGGGTCATGATCGTGCAAACCGCCGATTGGCCCGACAAGCTGTTTGCGACGCTCAAGCGCGCGAACATCCGTCAGGTTGGCTACGTACCCGACGCCGGTCATTCGCGGTTGATCGAGCGCTGCTGCGCTGATGCGGAAATCCGCGACGTGGTGCTCACTACCGAGGAGGAGGGCGTCGCGATGGCGGCCGGCGCCTGGCTCGGTGGCGAGCGCGCGGCGCTGCTGATGCAATCAAGCGGACTAGGCAATTGCGTCAACATGTTGTCGTTGATGCGTGCCTGCCGCTTTCCACTGCTGATGCTGATCACCATGCGCGGCGAATGGGAGGAGTTCAATCCGTGGCAGGTGCCAATGGGATCGATCGTCGAGCCGGTGCTTGGGCTGTGCGAGGCGGACGCCTACCGCGCGCGCACGCCCGGTGACGTGGAGAACGCCACGGAGCGTGCCGTGCAGCGGGCCTTCGGCGACGAGCGCATCGCCGCGGTGATTCTGTCGCAGGGATTGATCGGCAAGAAGGTGTGGACCAAATGAGGCTCGAACGACGCGCGGCCATGGCCACGCTGCTCGCCGATCGCGGCGACGATCTGCTGCTTGTGCCGGGGCTCGGCTCAACCGCCTGGGACGCGGCGGCGGTCGGCGATAACGACCGAAATTTCTATCTCTGGGGCGCCATGGGCGGCGCGGCAATGATCGGCCTCGGTCTGGCGCTGGCGCAGCCGAAGAAGCGCGTCGCCGTCATCACCGGTGACGGCGAGATGCTGATGGGCATCGGCTCGCTCGCTACCATCGGTGTTC
>Ga0207860_1000173_pt1 | contig 11487 bp, 7 predicted proteins | sample LuqExpMetageno28_FD_187786 | JGI IMG/M metagenome (GOLD analysis project Ga0207860, IMG submission 187786) | Tropical forest soil microbial communities from Luquillo Experimental Forest, Puerto Rico - Sample 28 (SPAdes) | ecosystem: Environmental > Terrestrial > Soil > Tropical forest ... | reverse complement strand
GCAAGGGATAGCTATAACTTGGCAGCAATATAGCAATCGGGAGCAGTAGAGACGTTTTGTTCTGTCGCCCTATGCAGAGTTTGAACCTCTATCCTTCTTAGGTGCAGAACACCCATGCATCCCTTCGCTAACTATTCCGATAACTTCAAACGTATAGCGCTGCATTTTGAGCGCTTCGTGTGTGATGGAGACGGAACATACTGCACCCCCTCGGGGTGCTTACATTAGGTCTGGGTTTCTGCAGGCCCACTATCGACTTGTGAGAAGCTACTACGCTCCCGCAGTAATTGAGTGCACGACCGATGTGGCAAGGCCGACATGCATCCTGTTCAAGCGATGTCGGCGATTTTAGTCCGCTTTAGAGGCGTTGCCGATTGTTGGACTATTGTGATTATTCCCAGACCCCTTAAGGCCAATCATAATCCAAGGTAATCCAATTAAGTGGCCAGTAGGATCGGTGACGTCGAGAATTATAGATGATCCAGCGGTTGCCCTGGATGGTGGATGGTCGGCTGATAGGCGGACCGATCCTGAAGATCGCTAAACCCGACAAGGCGCATATTGCTGAATTCTGGTGGGTCACCAATTTTTTGAGACTGAGCGATAACCGGCCCGCTCATAGGCAAAAAGACCAAAACCCCGATAAACAGGCCTACAAGAATGTACGCTTGTTTTCGACCGCACATTGCTCCCTCCAACCATTCAAAATCTTTTAGGACCCGGTGATCTGGCTTGTTCACCCGTGCCCAGACCCGCGCGCCCGCTACGCTGATGGCTGCGCCAACCATTTCTTAACGCCTGCTTAATTATAACAAATAGTTAGTTGCCACAGTGGAAGTTCAGCGGACGGCATATGCACACCTGGAAATTCGGACAGCTTGTCCTCGTCGCTCTTTCGACATTTGTCACGACATTCGGCGCGCTATGGGTCTGGATGAGCGGTTCGCCAAACACTTTGAACATGCCCAAATCACTCGCAATCGTGTTGGTCGCGGCGTTCGCTGCACAGTCTGTCATGTGGCTCATTGGCTTGGGTTGCACACGTTATCTGCAGCTGCAGAACGGGAGCTTACGCAACGCAATTGACAGCATGTCGCAGGGATTATGCATGTTCGATGCGTCGGAACGGCTGATCGTTAGTAACAAGCAGTATCACGAGATGTACGGTTTGACGGCGGACGACGTGAGGCCGGGCTCGATGTTGTCTGACGTGCTGGTGAGGCGAGTAGCCAAAGGGACCTTTCATCGCGATCCTGAACAATATCGCAAGGACTTTCTCGCCTCGGTTAGGCAAGGGCGCACGATCGAGCACGAAGTCAAGTCCACCAATGGACGTGTCCTCCTCGTCAAGAACCATCCGGTCAAAGGCGGGGGCTGGATCGGCACGCACGAGGACGTCACCGAGCGACGCCAGGCCGAGCAGCAGCGAGCAAGCATGCAGCAGCAGGAGGAACGTCGAGCTCTTGTTGAACACGCGATCACAAATTTCCGCGAGCGCGTGGAAAAGCTGATGCAAACCGTCGCCGATAGCGGGCACGACATGCATTGGACAGCCTCGATCCTGTTAAAAGCCTCCGACGATACTTCCACATGCGCGGAGAGCGCGGTACAGCGGTCGAATGAGGCTTCTCAAAATGTTGAGACCGCGGCGGCTGCTACCCATGAGTTGTCGACGTCAATCGGGGAAATTGAGCAGCGGGTCGGGCAGACAGCGACAGTGGTTCGTTCTGCGGTCGGCGAGGCGCAGATTACGACTCAAGACATCGGTTCATTGGCAAAGGCTGCTCAAGAGATCGGTGATGTGATTAAACTAATCCGTACAATCGCTGAGCAAACAAATCTGCTCGCCCTTAATGCTACCATTGAAGCAGCGCGCGCGGGCGAAGCGGGCCGAGGATTTGCGGTCGTGGCTTCGGAAGTGAAGTCGCTCTCGGTACAAACCGCGAAGGCGACCGAGGACATCTCCAGTCAGATACTGGAAGTGCAGAAAGCCACCGTGAAAGCAGTCGAATCGATCGCAAAGATCGGGCACCGCATGGAGCAGATCGAAACTCATGCGTCTGCTGTCTCGGCCTCGGTGCAGCAGCAGAACGCCGCCACCGCCGAGATATCACAAAATGTTGCGAGCGCTGCCGACAGCACGAAAGCAGTATTTTCTGCGTTGGCCGAACTCGCCGAGGATGCCCATCAGACCAAAAACTCGGCGCAGAAGGTTGTCGCGGCCTCCGAGGCAGTAGAGCAGGCCGCGAAGGAGATGCGCGCCGAAGTTGAGAGCTTCCTCACGAAAGTTGCCTGATAACCCTCTCGCCGACGAAGCGCTGGCTGCCAAGATAGAGTTTGCCCGGTACGCTCGGGGCCGAATTGCTCAGGCCTGCGCCAGACCATGCATTGGGTCGCCGCTCAACGGACTCGCGGCATCGAGGTTTGAACGACCTTCGGCGGCAATCCGCAAGCGCCAATCTGTTATCAGCGCGCTCCGGGGTCGGGTATGGCGGATCATTAACCCGCCAAGGCGTAATTTTTCGGAGCGTTCGCCTGACGGCCGATGAGTTCGGCTTGCTCGGCAATCGGAAGTGGTCGACCAAAAAAATAACCTTGCGCCTCGTCGCAGCCTTCCTTTATGAGGACGCCACGTTGGGCTTGGGTTTCGACGCCTTCCGCCAGGACCGGCATGTTGAGGCTGTGGCCTAGACCGATGACCGCGCGGACAATCGCCATAGAGTGGCGGTTGTGTCTCAGATCGCCAATAAATGTTTGATCGATTTTGATCTTGTCGAAGGGAAAGGAGTGCACATACGACAAGGACGAATATCCTGTTCCGAAATCATCCAACGCAATCTGCACGCCAAGTGACTTGAGTCGACGGAGGATCGATACGGCGTGAGAAAAGTCGTTAATAAACACGCCCTCAGTGATTTCAAGCTCAAGACGGCTCGGAGCAAGGCCGGTTTCAAGCAGGATCGAATGGACAAGCCTTGGGAGGTCGCCATGGTGGAACTGGATCGGAGAGATATTAACGGCAATGGTCAACGGCTGCGGCCAGGATGCGGCTTCACAGCAAGCCGCGCGCAGGACCCACTCCCCTAGCGGAATGATAAGACCATTTTCCTCTGCGATAGGGATAAATGTGCCGGGAGAGACCATGCCACGTTTAGGGCATTGCCAGCGCGCCAGCACTTCAAAGCCGATCATTTCGCCTGTCATTCGCACTTGCGGCTGATAGTGCAACAGCAATTCGCCACGCGCGATCGCCGATCGCAAATCCTGTTGCAGAGCGTGCCGCTCGCGTAGGCGTGCACTCATTTCCGGCTCGAAAAATACCACCACCCCACGTATTTCGCTTTTGGCTCGATAGAGGGCGGCATCGACGTTGACCATCAGTGTTTTGGCGTCGGCGCCATCAGTCGGATAGACCGCGCCGCCGATGGTTAGGCTTATCTGTATCCGCTGATCTTCAATTTCGAATTCATCCGCAAAGGCAGCGAGCAGGCGCTCTGCGAGTGTCGCCGCCGCGGCTGGTTGCGGACCAGCGCTCACGACAACAGCAAACTCGTCGCCGCCAACACGCGCTAAAAAAGTCCCCCTTGCAGCCTCCTGTAGTCTGCGGGCGACCTGCCGCAGCAACGCATCGCCAACCGAATGTCCGTAAACGTCATTGGCCTCTTTGAAGCGGTCAAGATCGACGCTCAAAATAGCGAACTGCTCACCGCTCGTCGCTGACCGTTCGAGAGTGGCGGCAAAATATTCATTGAAGGCGGTTCGGTTAGGCAGGCCGGTCAGCGTGTCATGATGCGCCATATGCAGGATGCGCTGTTCCGTTTGCTTTGCCTCCGTAACATCCTCGTGCGTCGCGACCCAGCCACCGTCTTCCATCGGTCGATTTGAGACGGCGATCACCCGCCCATCAGTCAGCTCCGTGGTCCTACTTACAGTTTTGCCTTGAGCAAGCATAGCTCGCAGCTCGCTCAGATATCTATCTGGGTCTTCAGATAAAAAACTGCCGGTCGCAACTCGATGGTTGAGAAGCTCCCGAAGGGAGCAGCCTGGTTTCACGACCTGAGATGATAACCGATACATCTCGATGTAGCGGCTATTGCAAACGACGATTCGCTCACTCGAATCGAACATCAATAGCCCCTGCGACATATTGGTGAGGGCCGCGTCAAGTTGCAGTTTTTGCGTTTCGAGTTTTTGCCTGGACTGAATTTGCAAAATTAACGCGATAAAGAAAATGACGATGCCCGTAACGGGCGTCCCGAAACTTACTATTTCGCTAAAAACTTCCGACATCTGCTACGAGTAGTCCGGGTGTGTTGTGCGACCTGTCTAGGTCGCGCTCGCGCGGTGGATAAAGATGCACGAAAGCAATTATATAAACGTAACAGTAAACTGGTCGAATTGGCATCTTTAATAAATATTTTGCAAAGATTAACGGAGCCATATTGCACGGCGTTGACCGTCCGGTCGCAGTAGCAGCAGACGCTGATTATTTCGTGATGGGGGTGCCGGAAAAGAAAAATTTTGCGTCAAAATGTCACATTAGTTTCGTGATGGAACTTCGGTTGATTTCATCACCTTGGTCGTTCACACGCATCTCTACCCAACTCCACTCCCCTGCCGTCGTCGGGGACATCACTATCGTTGGTGCTGCGCGATATCTTTACCCTTATCGGCTGCGCCCACGCGACCGCATTAGCTTTCTGGTAACCTCAACAAGAGATTAAACCGCGTCAACGCGCTACTGTGCCGCGCGCCAGTTGGGAAAATTTGACCCTTAAATTCTTAAGCAATCGCCTCCCGAATATTTAGAAACGCATTTCCTACAGTCCCACTCGTGCGAGTGCCTTTGCATTAAGCCGTAGCCGGCGTGGGACCAGATGGTACAGGTTGTAATTCTCGACGACCGGGAGACTAACCGCAAGATTTTCTCGAGGCTCGCCGCCTCCATTGAATCGGGCGTGAGCGTGCGCAGCTTCGGCGACCCCGTAAAAGCGCTGGCCTGGCTCGAGCATAATACGCCGGACCTGATCGTAACCGACTTCAAGATGCCGGTTATGGACGGCGCGGAGTTCATCCGCCGGTTCCGCGCGCAGCCGAACAGCGTTGAAATCCCCGTTATCGTCATTACCGTTTACGAGGAACGCGAATTCCGTTTGCAGGCCCTCGAGGCCGGCGCCACCGATTTCCTCAACAGCCCGGTCGACCATCAAGAGTTCGTCACCCGCGCCCGCAACCTCTTAAAGCTGCGCAGACAGCAGATCCAGCTCGCTAGCCGCGCTGACATCCTGGCGCGGGAACTCAAAGACTCCGAACGTTCGCGGGAGGCCGTGCTGCGCGATTCGAGCGAGCGCCTCGCCCAGGTCATCGACACCATTCCGGCGATGATCTGCGCCGCCGATACGCAAGGCCGCATCCTGTTCGTCAATGCTTATCAGGCCGCGCTCGCCGGCATCGGCCCAAACGAAGCGATCGGATTTGATATGCCGCCGGCGTTCGGCGACGACTACGCCGGGCGGCACCGGGCTCTCAATCGCAAGGTGATCACCACGCAAGCTGCGCTTCCGAGCTTCGAGGAGGAGATCGTCGACGTCAAGGGCGGCCGGCGGGTGCTACTCACCACGAAGACGCCGCTGCGCGACTGCTCGAACGCCGTAGTTGGCGTGCTGACCTCTTCGCTCGACATCACCGACCGCAAGCGCGCCGAGGACCATCTGTTCTACATGGCGCATCACGACGGCCTGACCGACTTGCCCAACCGGGCGCTGCTGTTCGACCGGCTGCGCCGTGAGATTGCGCGCGCCCGGCGCGGCGACCGGCCCTTCGCCCTGCATCTGATTGACCTCGACGGGTTCAAGGACATCAACGACGGCCTCGGACATCACGTCGGCGACCAGTTCCTGGTGACCGTCGCCGAACGTCTGCGTTCGATTCTGCGCGAGACCGACTCGGTCGCCCGTCTCGGCGGCGACGAATTCGCGATCCTGCAGACGCAAGTCACGAAAAACGAGGACGCCGCCGACATGGCGACTCGAATTATAGGCGCAGTTAGTGCACCGTGGACCTACGGTGCCGAGCGTGTGACGACGAACGCGAGCATCGGCATCGCTATCCATCCGACCGATGGCACCAACGCGCAGGATCTGCTGCGCAACGCCGATTTGGCCATGTATCGGGCCAAGCAGGACGGAGGCAAGGTCTTCCGCTTCTACGCCTCCGACATGAACCGCCATGCCCGCGCGGGCATAGTGCTCGACTCCGACCTGCGCAAGGCGATCGCCGAGCAGCAATTCGTGCTGCACTACCAACCACAGGTAGCGTTACGCACGGGCCAAGTGACCGGCGCGGAAGCGCTGCTGCGGTGGCAGCGCCCGGGCCACGGCCTGCTGACGCCGAACGAGTTCCTCGCGCGCGCGGAAGAAAACGGACTCGTCGTACCGATCAACGAATGGGTGCTACGCGAGGCCTGCCACCAGGCCAAGACCTGGCAGCGACGCGGTCAGCCGCCGATCCGCGTCGGCGTCAATCTGTCGTCAATACAGTTCTTCAGGCAGAACGTGCCGCTGCTGGTGGCCAAAGTGCTCGCCGAAACCGGGCTCGATCCGTGGCTGCTCGATCTCGAACTGACAGAGAGCATCGTCATGCACGATGCCGAAGCGGTTGCCAGGGATCTGCTGCAGTTGCGGGAACTTGATGTCAGCATCTCGATCGACGACTTTGGCACCCGCTATTCGACCTTCAGCTATGTCAAGAAGTTCCCAGTCGACCGGCTGAAGATCGATCAGTGCTTCATCCGTGAAATTACGACCAATCCAAGTGACGCGGCGATCGTGCGCGCCATTATCAGTCTCGGCCACAGCCTCGACCTGGAGATCATCGCAGAAGGCGTGGAAACGCTCGAACAGACCAAGCTGCTGCGCGCTGAGGGCTGCGACGAAGTGCAGGGCTTCATCGTCGCCGAACCGATGTGCAGTGATGAATTGATCTCGTTCGTCGCGGAAGACCGCGTCCAAGCGCGCATCGCGTGAGGCCGAGTATGCGCGTCGATCTGTTCCGACCAGCTAAGCCACGGCGGCCGAGTCGGGCGCTTGGAGAATTGCTCGTTTGGCTCACGCGTCGGTTGCGCAACCGACCCGATACTGAACACGAGATGACGGTCAACCGGCTGGCACTGAGCAGCGCAGCCTTCCTTTATCTGTTTGTGTTAGCGATGCTGGGTAATGGGAGTGCGGCTACGATGCTGCACGACCAGGCTCCCTATTTCGCTATCTACCAGATTATCTCCGTCGGCCTGTTGGGACACTTGCTCTGTCGGCCCGGGGCTTCGGCGACGCGGCGTATGTTGGGAATGCTCCTCGATTTCGGCATCTTCTCGTATGGTATGCATATCGGCGGCGAGACCTTCGCCCTGCTTTATCCGATCTATCTATGGATCATCTTCGGCAACGGTTTTCGTTTCGGCGTAGCCTACCTTTTTATCGCCAGTGTCATCGGTGTATTTACTTTCGCAGCAGTGATCGCGATTACGCCATTCTGGCAGGAGCACCTTAGCCTCGCGATCGGTCTCACCGGCGGCCTCATCCTTTTGCCGCTTTACGTTTCGACACTGATCCGCAAGCTGTCGGAGGCCAAGCGTCAGGCCGAAGAGGCAAACCGCGCGAAGAGCGCATTCCTCGCAAGCGTCAGCCATGAACTGCGTACGCCCCTTAATGCCATTATCGGCATGAGTGAGTTGTTCCGCGACACCAAGCTCACTACCGAGCAGGAAGACATGTCGGAGACGATCGGTCAGTCGGGCCAGCGGCTGCTCACTCTGATCGATTCAGTGCTCAATTTCTCGCGCGCCGAGGCGGGCAAGATGAAGAGTAAGCCCGGGGACTTCGATCTGGTCTCGGTACTCGATGAAATCCGCAGCATGCTTACAATCGAGGCACAGCGCAAAGGAGTGCGGCTGGCGATCCACTGCACCGCACGGACGCCGCAGCTCGTGGTAGGCGACAAGCCTCACCTCGAGGAGATCCTCATCAACCTTGCCGGCAATGCCGTGAAATTCACGGAGCGGGGCTACGTCGCCATCGCGGTCGACGCAGTCGCGCGCCGAGGCGATAACGTGCGCCTACGCTTCGAAGTAACCGACACCGGGATTGGCATCAGCACAGACGCACAGGCGCGTGTGTTCGAGCGGTTCACGCAGGCCGACGAAACCATCATCGATCGTTTCGGCGGCACCGGCCTGGGCCTCGCCATCGTCAAGCAGTTGGTCGAGCTGATGGGTGGCACGATTGGCATCGACAGCGAGCTGGGCAAAGGGAGCACGTTTTGGTTTGAGCTCGATCTTAAAACGCAGGCGAAACACCCCCCGCAGACTTACGAAGGGGCCGAGCCCATCGTCCTCATCGGCGGTGACGATGAGGCGCGTGCGCTGGTGCGGGCTTTCGTGCGGGATGTGAAGGTTACCACGAACGCAAACGAAGCCGTCGGCATTCTGGCAACACTGCGCAAGGACCGCATCCGCCGCCCGATCGTGATCGTCGACGACAATGTTTGCGATGCGGCGGACGAATTCACCTTCAGTCGGCTGGCTAGCGGCAATGTTGGCTGTGCGCCTTCTTTTGTCCTGCTTACGGACCGCCCCAGCGAAGGATTGCCGGCAGGCTCTGCGCGTATCCGTTTCGTTACCATACTAACGAAGCCGCTTGATTCGATCGCCCTGGTGGCCGGGCTTCGGATCGCGCGCTGCAAGCCGACGGTCGAGCACCGCGAGCGCGCACAGGCCCGCGCGAGCACTGCGCCTCGCCGGCAACTGTCAATTCTCGTTGCCGAGGACAACCGCACCAATCAGAAGGTCGTCGCCAAGATTCTCGAGCGCGCCGGCCACAGGGCGGAGTTTGTCAACGACGGCGGGGCGGCGCTCGACGCACTCGCCGCGCGCACGTTCGACTTGGTGTTGATGGACATCAACATGCCGGTTATGAACGGCATCGAGGCGACGAAACTGTACCGCTTCGCCTCACTCGGACAACCACGTGTGCCGATCGTGGCGCTGACCGCCGATGCCACGGAAACAGTGGCGCAGCGTTGCGAGGAAGCCGGCATGGACGGCTGCGTCACCAAGCCGATCGAGCCGAACCGTCTGATCGAGCTCATCGGCGCTCTGGTGACGGATGCCGCCAGGCAGCAGATCGCCGTGCCGGAGACCGCCAAAGTCGAGCTTGCCGCCGAACGGAACCAGGCCGCCGCCGGGACGGTCGATCCCGACACGCTCAAGGAGCTGGAAAAGTTGGGCGACAGGAAATTTGTCAATGAACTTGCGGTACAGTTTATCGAAGACGCCACGGATAATCTGCGCCACCTGGCCCCGCTCATGGCCGCGGGCAATGTCCAGGCCGTGCGCCAGCATTTGCACGCCTTGCGCAGCGCCGCGGCCAACATCGGGGCACGCGGCATCTATGAAATGTGCCTCTCCTTGAGGCAGATCAGCCCGCAGGAGCTCGCCAGCCTGGGTGAAAGTCATCTCTTGGCACTGCGCGAGGAATTCGAGCGCGTACGCAGCGCCCTGCGGCAACAGCTCTTTCTCGAGGACAAGAAAGCCACACCGAAATTACGGGTGATCGGCTAACCGTGCAGGTGGTTGAGGCGGCGCAACTGCGCATTTGCCAGGCGTTCCATATTGCGCAGATCGGCCGCCTGAAGCGTCATCGCATGCTCGGCCCAGATATTGGTGACTTCGAGCAGTTCTTCGCGCGACACCGGGTTGACGCACATGTGCACGTCACGCACTCGCCGATGGACGGTGTGACGGGACCGGTTGTGCGCAATGTAATCGCGCACGGCCAGTTCGCCGCACCCATCCTCCGCGAGCACGTCGACCAGCCCCATCTCGTATAGCTCATTGGCGCTATAGATACGTCCGGTGAGGATCATCTTTCGCGCGCGCACTGCGTCGAGTTTGCGTGACAGAAAACTGAAACCGCCCATGCCCGGAAACATGTTGAACAGAATTTCGGGTAGGCCGAACTTCGCACTCTTCTCCGCGACCAGCACGTTGAACGACAAGGCGCCCTCGAACCCGCCGCCCAGCGCATCACCTTGCACCAGCGCGACGGTGATCAGCGGCAAATGGAAACCGACAGTCATGTGATAGGCGATGTCGATGCAGTCATGCGCATAACCACGCAGCGCCTCGAGGTCGCCCGTGCGGATGCTTTCGATGAAGAAATTGAGATCGCCGCCCAGGTTGTAGATACCGGGCCTGCGCGAGCCGCCGACAAAGTATTTGATCGGCGTTGCCTCGCCTGGCGGAAAGTCGGCGAACATGCGCTGCAGCTTACGACGGACTGAGATCAGCTCGGTCAGCAAAGTTGTCGTGAAGTTCGGCGACTCTGTCAGCCGCATCGAGCACCAGATCGCTTCGTCGTGTGGATCGAGCGCAAGATCAAGTTCGCGATAATTCACACGCGTCAGTTCGAGCCCGAAGCTGGTGCGAGCGCGTTCGACGTCGACCCGTTCACGTTCTGAGCCGAGACTCCCGGTTGACCAGAATTCCAATTGGGTCGGAGTTCTGTTTGGTAAACTCGGCGCCCGGTGCCTGAGATTCGGAACGCTCAAATTGGATACCGTCGCCTGCATTTCGTTGTTCGTGTTTAGCGGACCTAAACCCATACCGAGGCATCGCCGACTTTAACCATCATTTTAAACCATTATTAACCATGCACATATTCAGAAGTATCTACATGGTTAACACAAGAAAAATTCGCGCAGAGCGGAATAGGATGTCCGAGGATTGATCGCGAACTCGAGAATTAATTCAGCGAATGAGCAAGGAGATCCCGTTTTGGGGCGCCTCGCGGGTTCACGGCGAACTTTTGATGCTCGGGCTCTAAGTCGCCCGATCGACGGTTTCTAAACACATGGCAAGAGGTCGCACGTCAGCGTTGCAGGCATCCAGCACACCGTGCTGCTACAACGAGCCATCGCCAACGGTCTAACGATTTTTGGCGAGATTAACCCGCTACGGTTTTGAAATTCTTCGGCTGCCCACATGCGCTTTAGCCCATCACGTCGATAATTGCTTTCACCCATTTAACAAAAAGGGCGGCCGGTCGTTGGCCGGCTTGGCAGCGTGGTTACTATGATTGATACCGTTGCAGTTCGTGATGCGCGGTCGATCGTGTTGAATATCCCGTTAGAAAAAACTTACTGCGCCCTGGCGCATCAACGGTAACGAGACGAGGTCGTTTCCTCACGAAGTCTGTGAGTGTTTTGGGATGATGTAGTTGCTAGCTATGTGCTTGCTAGATAGCGCTCGAAGTAACGGTAGTGCGCTAAGTCATTGAAAAATGGCGCGCCCGAGACGATTCGAACGTCCGACCTTTGCCTTCGGAGGGCAACGCTCTATCCAGCTGAGCTACGGGCGCTTATCCGTGTAGATAGACAAATTGACCAGCAGCGGCAACGGGCCACCGCAGTGCAAAAAGGCCTGACTTTCTG
>Ga0207860_1000171_pt1 | contig 11560 bp, 9 predicted proteins | sample LuqExpMetageno28_FD_187786 | JGI IMG/M metagenome (GOLD analysis project Ga0207860, IMG submission 187786) | Tropical forest soil microbial communities from Luquillo Experimental Forest, Puerto Rico - Sample 28 (SPAdes) | ecosystem: Environmental > Terrestrial > Soil > Tropical forest ... | reverse complement strand
CACGCCAGCTCAACGAGCGGCCGCGTAAGACCCTGAGGTTTGAAACCCCAGCAGAGAGATTTAACGCATGTGTTGCGTCGATCGGTTGAGCCGGCAACCAATGGCGGACATTAGCCAAGTTCATTCGAGTACCTCGTCGACGCTAGCAAGCACCTCAGGCGGAATTGCAAGACCAAGCGTTTGCGCAGTCTTGAGATTGATCACTAGCTTGTACTTGGTCGAGGCTTGTACCGGTAGCTCGGCCGGCTTCTCGCCCTTAAGAATGCGATCCACGTAGCCAGCAGCGCGTCGGTACATGTCGACGAAATCAGCTCCATAGGAGATTAGGCCGCCTGCGGTTGCGAAAAGGCGTTCGAAGTAAACCGCGGGGAGCTTGTACCGAGCTGCGAGGGCAATGATCAGATCGCGATGAATAAATGCCAACCCGCTTGCCGTTAGGATCAGGCCGCCATTCGGAGAACGCGCGAATTCCGTGACGGCGCGCTCGATCTCGCTAGGGTCGCCCATGTTGAGTGCGATTATCTCCACTCCGACCGATGCAGCCGTGGCCTGGATAACGCCGAACATCGCGGAGCCGGTAGGCGTAGTGGTATCCCGAAAAACAGCCACGCGTTTAACGCTAGGAGCGATCTGCTTAAGCAATTCCAGCCATTTCCCCCCTATGCTGTATTCGGTCGTCATGAACCCGGTGACGTTGCCACCTGGCCGCGCAAGGCTGTCCACGAGGCCAGCACCGACCGGATCGAAAACTATCGGAAACACGATCGGCACGGTACGGGTCACTTGTAGCAACGGTCCCACCGTCGACGCGCCATGCGCCAAAATAACATCCGGCGCGAGCGCAACCAGCTCAGTGGCGTGTCTGCGGATGTCATTGGCATTGCCCCCAGCCCAACGCGTCTCGATCTGCACGTTGCCGCCAATGTTCCAACCCAACAGCGCCAGCCCCTGTTGGAACGCGCCGACCCAAGCTTGAAATTCCTTATCCTCTGCAATTGCAGGCAGTAGAACGCCAATCCGCCGCATTCGCTCGGACTGCTGAGCCCGTGCCAAGAGCGGCCATAGCACCCCAGCACCGACAAGTGTGATGAACTCGCGCCGTCTCATTGCTTCCCCCGAGGCGAAGGGACAAGGCATGGTGTCGCCTCAACTTACGCCGTTGAAGCGCGTTTCCAGGACCCGGCTAATGTCCGCTTTGGGTCACAAGAGCCAAAAGCGGACTCATGCAGCCCAGCAAATATCATCGTTATTCGATCACCTCGGCGGCGAGCAGCTGCAATCCGCTAGAAATTGACAAGCCTATCGCCTTTGCAGCCTTCAGATTGATAACGAGTTCATATCTGCTTGGCGCCTGCACCGGTAAATCGCCCGGCTTTTCGCCGTTCAGAATGCGACTAACGTAAGACGCTGCTGCCCGATGTTGCTCCGCGGGTTCAAAGCCGTATGAGGCCAACCCTCCATCGCGGCAAAAATATCGAAATGGATACACTGTCGGGATTTTTAGGTCGGTAGCGCGTTGGATTATTGAGCGTCTATTCGTAGTATTGAGTGGACTTGGCGCAACAATCATCCCTCCATTCGGCTCCCGCGCAAAGTGAGAGAGCGCAGGATCAATTTCGCTGGCGTTTTGTACCCCTGCCGCAAAGGCGGATAGCCCGGAGGAGCTGCAACTTTCCTCAATTTCGCGCATAAACAGGGCGTGCGCTGCGATTTCCGGCGTATAGAGGAAACCTACTCGAAGTACGTGAGGTGCAATCTCCCTTAATAGGTCCACCCACTTCCCACCTATTCCGGCTTCAAAGTTCTGGAAACCGGTGATGTTTCCACCGGGGTGGGCGAGATTGGACACAAAGCCGCCGCCAACCGCATCAGATACGGTTACGAAAACAATCGGAATGCTCTTGGTCCGTTCATGCAGAACTGCCGCTGCCGGATTTGCCCAAACCACAATCACATCCGGCTTGCTCGCAATCAGGTCGTCAGCTGCCGCACGCATGCGATCTTGGCTTTGACCCGCGAACCTGTATTCCAGGCGGATACTGCTTTCGATCCAGCCGAGTTCACGAAGTCCCTGCTTAAATGCGGCGAGGTAGTCCTGAACCGGAAACTCCCGCTCGCTGCTGAATGGAACCAAAACTCCAATGCGCCGCACGCGCTCGCGCTGCTGCTGCGCTTGCGACGCGAGCGGCCACACTGCCGCCGCACCACAGAGAGAGCTGATGAACTCGCGCCGTCTCATTGCCTCCTCCGAGGCTCAGGACAAGGGATCGTAGCGGTTCAAGTCAGCACGGGGAAAGGGGTTCGGCGCGGAAGGCGATGTCCGCTTTGGGTCATTAGGCCGCCATAGGCCCGCGTCGCGGGTAGGTCCGCTCTACTCCTCAGACCAGACATCGTTTGCAAGTTCGGCTTAGGCCCAGATGGGCCATGGCGGACATTCTGCGCTGCAGTAAGGCAGACATTCTGCGCTCAGTAAGAATGTCGTTTCGGTGTTCGGGGGCAATCCTGGCTCGGCGTGTGCCTTTGGCCTCGGCTCCCCAAGCGTGCCTCAGCGATTCCGATTTGCACACCTTTGCTAAGCCCGCGTGCTACAACCGGACTCGTGCAGTGCACCAGAAAGGATCGCTAATCGATCACCTGAGTGGCGCTAACGAATAGCGCAGTTGGCACGTTGAGACCCAGCGCCTTTGCGGTCTTCATATTAATCACTACATCGACCTTGGTGGGCTGCTCAATTGGGAGATCGGCGGGCTTGGTGCCCTTCAGGATACTGTCTACATAGATCGGAGCTCGACCGTACATGTAGAGGTAGTCGGGGCCGTAACCAATCAATGCGCCTTCCCTTGCCGCGATTGGGAACCCAAAAATCGTCCCCAAGCCATTTTTCATCGCTGAAGCGATGATGGGTCCGCGTTGCTCGAAGGTGAGCGGGCTAGGCTGAACGATGAGAATTGCCGAGCCGCTCGGTTTCATGGCTATGAGTGCACTATCCAATTCGGCGATTTCTGCAATTCCCTTTGATTGAAGTTTTAATCCGGCCGTTTGGGCGGCCAGCACGGTAGCTTGGTAACGGTTTTTACCGTCAGGCCAAGCAGTGTGCCATAGATAATTGATGGTATTTTGCGACAGGCTCAATTCGCCGGCGATCCCGACCAGCTTGCCGCTCAGATCAGCAAGGATGTCGCTGAACCCGGTGGCGTTGCGTCCCGGACGTGACAAGCTATCGACGAGTCCCATGGCAATGGGGTCACCGACGTTGAGGAACACGATGGGAATGGTCGAGGTCTGGCGCCTTGCCGCTACCGAAAAATTTGAGCCACAAGGCACGAGCAGTTTGGCGCCGCGCTGAATCAGCTCGCTCACCGCGGCGTCCGGATCCCCGCCGCTGATCCAGAGAATATCAAGTATGACATCTCGGTTCTCGATGATGCCAATGTCGCGCAGACCTTGTCGGAATGCCTCAACGAGGGACTTGTCATAAGCGTTGGATGGCAAGCCAATCGGCAGCATACCTATCCGCACTGGGGCCTTGCTCTGTTGTGCACGCGCCCCAACTGGCCATGCCGCCGCCGCGCAAGCGATAAGCGTAATGAACTCGCGCCGCCTCATTCGATCACCTCGTCGGCGCGGGCGAGCAGGGCGGGCGGCATAGTGAGCCCGAGCGCTTTAGCCGTCTTGAGATTGATTACCAATTCGACGTTCTGCGCCTGTTGAACGGGAAGATCGGTCGGGTTCTCCCCGTGTAGAATTCGTGCCGCATACATCCCTGCTTGGCGCCAGGACGCCAAACGATTGGGGCTGTAGCTCATGAGGCCGCCCGCATCAACAAACTCGCGCAGCGGATAGATCGCGGGCAATCTGTACCTCGCGGCTAGCGAGACGATTTGCTCTCGGGCGTCTACCAAAAACGGGTCGATGTTGACGCAGAGGACGCAACTCTGCTCGTGGTCAAGTGCCCCGAATGCCGTCTCCAATTCTCGATCATTCGTTGCTCTGACGACCAGCAATTTTAGTCCAAGTGCGCCCGCAGCCGTTTCCGTCTCCTTGATGTCTGGTTCAGAATTTGGATTGTCCGGATTCACGAGCAAAGCGATCAAATGCACAGTGGGTACCGCTGAATGGATAAACTCCAACCGCTTCTGCACAAGTTGGTTGATGAAATCGCTTACACCCGTCGCATTGCCTCCTGGTCGATTGAGGCTCGCGACGAGACCGGCTTTGACCGGGTCCTCGCCTATTACGAAGACAACGGGTGTCATCGGGCTTGCGATTTTCGCGGCCATAGCCGCAGGAAGCGTGACGGTCGCGATCAAAGCAACGCGATGGCTTACGAGTTCGCCAGCAAGCGCTGGAAGTCGCTCGAAATGACCATCGGCCCACCGATAATCGATGGTCAGATTGCGCCCCTCGATGTACCCAGCTTGGGACAGGCCTTGTCGAAAGCCCTCAGGAAGCGTTTCACTACGCGATGTCCCGCTAAGGAAACCGATCGTCGGCGTTACTTGGCCCTGCGCGCGGGCGCCGAGCGGCCACGCGGCTGATCCAACAATTCCGGCAATAAACTCGCGTCGTCTCATTCGATGACTTCGTTGGCGCTGGCAAGAAGCGATGGCGGCACGATAAGACCAATCGCCTTGGCAGCCTTGAGATTGATCACCAGCTCGAACTTGGCGGGCGCCTGCACCGGCAGGTCAGCCGGCTTTTCGCCCTTGAGGATGCGATCAATGTAAGCCGCCGCACGTCGGAATTGGTCGATGTAGTCAGACCCATATGACATCAGGCCGCCGGCGGCGGCGAAGGAATGTTCGTAATACACCGCGGGCAACTTCAGTCGTGCCGCAAGCGTGACGATTAAATCGCGATGAAAGTAGGCCTGCCCGCTCGTCGTCACGATCAGACCGTCACTCGGCGTGCGCGCAAAGGCTGCAAGAAAGCGCTCGATCTCGCCAGCGTCGCGCATGTGTCCCGGGGTCACCTCTACCCTGAGAGTAGGCGCCACAGCCTGGATGACACCGAGCAGCGTGTTGCCGGAAGCACTGGCCGCATCCCGAAGAACTGCAACTCGGGTTATACCTGGCGCGATTTGCTTGAGCAGCTCCAGCCATTTCCCAGCCATGGTGTATTCGAAACTCATGAACCCGGTGGCGTTACCGCCCGGCTGCCCCAAACTATCGACGAAGCCATTCCCAACGGGATCGCTGGCGACCGCGAAAACGATCGGCACCGTGCGTGTCACCTGTAGCAACGGCCCTACTGTTGAGGCGCCAAAAGCTAGGATGACATCGGGATTCAGCGCGACCAATTCAGCGGCGTGTTTGCGAATAGCGGCTGCATCGGCAGTGGCCCAGCGGGTGTCGATCCGTACGTTGCGGCCAATGCTCCAACCCGAACTCTGCAGTTCCTGCAGAAACGCGCCGACGAAGGTCTGAAATCGTTCGTCATCCGCGGTTGCGGGAAGTATTATGCCAATGCGCCGCATGCGCTGCTGGGCGCGCAACGCAGCGGGCCAGGCAACCGTTGCCGCCCCACCGCCAAGAAGTGTGATGATATCTCGCCGCCTCATCGGTCGCCCCCGAGGCTCGGATCGGTGATCGTAGCAACTTTCGTGTGTTCTCAGGAAGGGGTTTAGGTGTAGGCAACCAATGTCCGCTTTGGGTTAGCAAGACCTAATCGATCAACTCATCTGCGCGTGTCAGCAGTGCTGGCGGAATGTCGAGGCCGAGCGTCCTGGCGGCTCTCAGGTTGATGACGAACTCGTATTTGTTCGGCGCCTGCACCGGCAAATCGGCGGGCTTTGCGCCGCGCAGCACACGATCCACATAGGATGCCGCGCCTTCCCACTGAGCGACCTGCCCGTAAGAGTAGGAGACCAGTCCGCCACTTTCGGGCGTCAGGCGGTAAGGATAGACAGCCGGCAGCTTGAGGCGAGCCGTCAACGCAAACAGGAATTCGCGCTTTTCCGAGGTATTAGTGAGCGGGCTGGGCGTGATGATGACGCCCCGGTCGCCATCGCGCGCGAATTCGCCAAGAACACGCTCGATATCAGCGGCGTCCTTTGCCGGGGCTGCAATCACGGTGACGCCGAGCGAACGGCCGGCCACCTCCGCGCTACGAAGGAATGCGACATTGGCCGAGACGCTCGGCTGAATAACAACGGCGACGTGGCGCACCCGCGGAGTTACCTCCTTTAGAACTTCCAGCCATTTGCCGCCAATCGCCGGCTCGTAGCCCTGGAAGCCGGTCATGTTGGCGCCGGGCTTCGCGAGGCTTTCGACAAACCCGCTGCCGACCGGATCGCTGACTTGGACGAAGACGATCGGGGTGCTCGTCGTCGCCCGTTGCAGCACCGCGACCGACACATTGGAGGCAGCGAAGATCATATCCGGTCCGGCCGCGACCAGCGCGGCGGCGGCGGCGCGGATTTCGTCAATGCTGCCGCTCGTAAAATGATAGTCCACTGCAATATTGAGGCCCTCGGTCCAGCCGAGATCCGACAGCCGACGCTTGAAAGCCGCGAGGTTCGCAAGCGATTCCGGATCGGTACCATTGAAGGGTGCGAGCACGCCGATATGGCGCACACGTTCAAATTGCTGCGAGCGGGCTGCGAGCGGCCAAGCGACAATCGCACCGGCAAAAATCGAAATGAAATCGCGTCGCCTCACCGGCCCCTCGAAGCTCACGAAAGCATCGTAGCGGCTCGACCCAGCCCGTGGAAAGGGTCAGATGTGGGTAATGCTGAGCCGCAGGACCGCTTCGGATCATTAGCCGCCATTAGCCCGTGTCGCGTCTAAGTCCGCTCTGCTCCTCACAGCACGTGGCCGGCGCCACCGCCTTAGGCCGAGATAGGCCATGTGCGGACATTGCGGCCGGCATGACCACAGCATTGATTTCTGGGAGTGCTCGAACAGCCACGAGCCCGATCAGTACCGCTCTAAACGGATATGGGTCGCTCTAATCGGCGCTCCCGATATGGCGCACTTCTTGCATGATATGCGCAATATCGTTGTGGGGGTACTAAATGGAGGAATATCGCTACTGCGATTCCGGCAGACAAGCGTACTTGGGCGAGTACCTATCTCGCTGCTTATCAGCACACCGCTCGAATTGGGAGGGTGCACCCGCCAGCTATATCCCGGAATTGGCCAAAGCCAACCCGGATCATTTTGGCATCGCACTCGCCACGTTAGACGGGCACGTCTATGAAGTCGGTGATAGCGACGTGCCGTTTACAATTCAATCGATCTCCAAGGCCTTCGTCTTCTCGCTTGCTCTGGAAGTCGCTGGCCATAAGAGGGTTGAGGCAACAGTCGGCGTGGAGCCGAGCGGTGAAGCATTCAATTCCATTCGGCTGAGTTCGGACAACCGCCCCTACAATCCCATGATCAATGCTGGCGCAATCGCCTGCTCCGGACTTCTTTACGACGTACTGGGGAAAGACGCATTCCCGCATATTCTGGCTGCTCTCGGCCGTTTCGCGGGACGCACGCTGGAATTTAATGAACGCGTTTTTTTATCTGAACGAAATACCGGCGACCGCAATCGCGCTATTGCTTATTTACTGCGTAATTACGAGATCATCAAAAGCGACGTAACCGAGGTGCTCGACGTCTATTTCCGCCAGTGTTCGATCCTGGTCACCGCGCGCGATCTCGCGCTGATGGCCGCCACTTTGGCGAACCGCGGCGTCAACCCCCTCACACAAGAGCGAGTAGCCTCTGAATACGCGGTCGCGCGCACGTTATCTATGATGACTAGCTGCGGCATGTACGACTATTCCGGTGAATGGATTTACAGAATTGGTCTACCTGCCAAAAGTGGCGTCGGAGGCGGTATTATGGCCGCGCTTCCCGGACAATTTGGCCTCGGAACTTTCTCCCCATTGCTGGATGGCCACGGCAACAGCGTCCGCGGGATCAAGGTCTGTGAGGCGCTGTCGTCCCAGTTTGCGCTGCATATGTTGAGCAGGTCGAATGACGTTAGCACCGTGGTGATTGCCGATTACAATCTGAAAGGGATTTCCTCCCGCCGGATGCGGCAACCGCAGGAGGAGCGCGTACTGGACGAGCACCACAATGAGGTGCGCGTTTTGGAGCTTGTCGGATCCCTAACCTTCGCACATGCGGATTTTATTTCCCGACACATCGCGAAGCACGAGTTTCCCAGCTTTCTCCTCCTAGACTTTCGGCGCGTGCCAGGGGCGAGCGAAGGGGCAATTCGGCTCATCGGCGAAACCGTGCAACGCTTCACGCGCGGGAACACGACTGTGGTGTTCTCGGGCTTGGAGACGAAGTCAACAATCTGGGCATCCTTGTTCGCTGCAGTAGACCGATCGGGTTTCCGGCGTTTCGATCTTCTCGACGATGCCATCGAGTGGGCGGAAGATCAGATAATGTATCGCTATTTAGGGCTGGCGCACATCGAGCGAGAGGCAACGCTGCGCGATCAGGTGCTGCTTGCGGGACTGCAAGATCCAGAGCTTCTCGCGCTCGCAAGCTATTGCACAGAGCGCACCTACCCTACGGGAGAGCGGATTATTGCGTATGGTGAGCTGGCATCCTCTTTGTTTTTTGTGCAGAGCGGCCTAGTGAGCATAAAGTTGCCGGATGGTGTCCGATTGGCAAGCTTATCATACGGAATGGTATTCGGCGAAATGGCTCTCCTTGAGCCTACGCGTTCTGCCGATGTATGGGCAGATACTCGCGTTTTCTGTCTCGAGCTAACGAAGGCGAGTTTCGATTTGTTTTCGCGTGAACACCCGCTCGCTTGTAACATAATTTTGAAAAATCTTGCTTTCGTCTTAGCCAAACGGCTTGTCCAGGCAAATGCGAAAATTGATGTCTTAAGCGCCTACTAATGCCAACTAGCGGAGCCACACGGGAATTCGGACTACCAATCGACATCATTGTCGTGCAGCGTGGCGCCATACAACCAGTTTCGGCTCAAACTCCCGCTTGGGTCACGTGTGGACGGCGCCTTGGCAAGAACTTTCTGACGCTTCCATGGCCTCGCTACTCCTCAGAGCAGACATCGTTTGTAAGATTGGCTTAGGCCGAGGTGGAAAGAGTCCTGGGCATCCTTTTTAGTACGGTAGAGCGGACATGTGCCGATCACCCTGCAATGTCGCTTTTTGACCCTGGCTGTGTGAAAACGCACTGCGTTATTTGATTCGCGCGATATGATTCCGATCTAACTTATGGGGGATCGGATGAGGCGCTTCGTTGAGGGCATAGATCGCGGGCAGACGACGCTGTTCCCCGAGTGCCTGGAAGACTGGATCGACGAGAACAATCCGGTTCGGGCGATCGATGTCTTTGTTGACGAACTTGATCTTTCCGAGTTGGGATTCGACGGGGTCGCTCCCGAGACAACTGGTCGGCCGTCATATCATCCCTCGGGGCTGCTAAAGCTCTACATTTACGGCTACCTCAATCGGGTTCAGTCGAGCCGCCGACTGGAGCGAGAGGCTGGGCGCAATGTTGAGGTGATGTGGCTGACGAGCCGACTTGTTCCCGATCACAAGACGATAGCCGACTTCCGCAAGGACAATGGTCACGCCATCCGCCAGACTTGCGCCCGGTTCGTTATGCTTTGCCGGAGCCTAGGCCTCCTCACAGGCGCCAGCGTTGCCATTGATGGCAGCAAGTTCAAGGCCGTGAACAACCGAGACAAGAACTTCACGCGCGGGAAAATGGAACGGCGCCGCGCGCAATTGGAGGAGAGCGTCGCGCGGTATCTCGCGCAGCTTGACACGGCTGACCTGCAGGAGCCGTCCGAGGCGCTGGCGGCGAAGACGGCGCATCTGAAGGAGAAACTGGCCAAGCTCGAAAGCGAGATGCAGCGACTGGCGGCAATGGAAGAGCTGATGCTGGCGTCACCCGATCAGCAGATCTCGCTCACCGATCCCGACAGTCGCTCGATGGCGACCAGTGGGCGTGGCTCCGGCGTGGTCGGCTACAATGTACAGGTCGCAGTCGATACGGAACATCACCTAATCGTCACGCACGAGGTAACGAATAGCGGCTCGGATCGGGCGCAACTCACAAACGTCGCCTCACAGGCGAAGGAAGTCCTCGGCGTCGACGAACTCGAAGCCGTTGCGGATCGCGGCTACTTCAGCGGCGAGGAAATCCTTGCGTGCCAGAAAGCCGGAATCGCTGTGACGCTTCCAAAGCCGATGACATCGGGGATTGAGGCAAGGGGTCGCTTCGGCAAGCAGGACTTCGTCTATCTCAGCGATGAGGATGTCTATCGCTGTCCGGCTGGCGAAAAGCTGAAGTACTATTACACGAACGAGGAGAACGGGCAGAAGCTGCGGCGCTATTGGACGAATGCGTGCCGCCACTGCGCGCTCAAGCATCGCTGCACGACCGGCACGCAACGGCGCATCACGCGCTGGGAGCATGAGCACGTCCTGGAGGCCGTACAGAGGCGTCTCGACAACAATCCGCAGGCCATGCGGCAGCGTCGCGAGACGGTCGAACATCCCTTCGGTACCCTGAAGATGAGGATGGGGGCGACGCACTTCCTGATGAAACGTTTGCCGAAGGTTGCCACTGAAATGGCGCTGCACGTCCTCGCCTACAATTTGACGCGCGTCATAAACATTATGGGCATTCAGTCGCTTATGGCCGCAATGAGGGCCTAGTCAGAACCGAAAAATAAATGCACCTCGCTGCCTCGACGAAGTGCGGACGACCCTACCAAAATGCGTTTTTACACGACCAAGACCCATTTCGGACCGACGTGATCCAGGTGTCCGCTATCCGGACCGAGACGGACCTGTGCGCGAAATCCGCGCACAGCCGTCGTGGACCGATAGCCTACGTAAGTGCGCTTCGGGCTCAATCGCTAAGCGGCGTACGCTTCGTTCGGCTTGCTCGCCCGCATTGCAGCCGTGAGGGCTTGATCGAGATCGGCGAGGATGTCGTCGATGTGCTCGATGCCGACTGAGAGACGCACGTAGCCGGGCGACACGCCGCTCGCCAATTGGTCGGACGGGCTCAATTGCGAGTGCGTGGTGCTGGCAGGATGAATCGCCAGCGAACGGGCATCGCCGATATTGGCCACATGGTAGAAAAGCTTCAGCGCGTCGATGAAGCGGCTGCCTGCTGCGTAGCCACCCTTGAGCTCGAAGCCGACGAGACCGCCGTAGCCTTTGAGGTAATTTGTGGCCCGCCGCCGCTGCTCCGGATCATCATGCAGGCCCGCGTAGATGACGCGCGCCACTGAGCGATGGCGCTGCAAATGCAGCGCCACTTCTCCGGCATTGCGGCAATGCTCGCGCATCCTGAGCGGGAGCGTTTCGAGCCCCTGGATGAACTGGAAGGCGTTGAACGGACTCATGCTCGAGCCGAGGTCGCGGAGCAGGACTACCCTCGCGCGTATGATGTAGGCGATCGGGCCGAGCGGCTTCACCGCCTCGGTCCAAACCGCGCCGTGATAGCTCGGGTCGGGGCTGTTCAGCGTGGGGAAGCGCTCTTTGTGAGCGGCCCAGTCGAAGTTGCCGCCATCGACAATGACGCCGCCGATCGAAGTCCCATGACCGCCGATATACTTGGTGGTA
>Ga0207860_1000169_pt1 | contig 11583 bp, 10 predicted proteins | sample LuqExpMetageno28_FD_187786 | JGI IMG/M metagenome (GOLD analysis project Ga0207860, IMG submission 187786) | Tropical forest soil microbial communities from Luquillo Experimental Forest, Puerto Rico - Sample 28 (SPAdes) | ecosystem: Environmental > Terrestrial > Soil > Tropical forest ... | reverse complement strand
GCCCTCACGGCCTGACCAGCCTCGCGCAAATAGCCGATCAGCCCTGCTATGACGAAAGTCTTGCCGATGTCGGTGCCGGTCGAGGTGACGAAGTAGGCCGCCATGATGTCAGCGCTTCATTATCTTGTCGCGCACGATGTCGGCGAGCCGCTCGATCGCCTGGTCGGAGTGCTTGGCGGTGAAGGTCAAACGTAGCCGGGCCGCGCCGGCCGGCACCGAGGGCGGACGGATGGCGGCCGCGAAATAACCTTCCTCGACGAGCATCCGCGAGGCGGCGAGCGTGGCTTCTTCATCGCCAATGATCACCGGCACGATCGGGCTCTGTGCTTCGGCGAGGCCGACGCGGCGCGTGAACATCTTTGCCTTCCGCAGCGGCGTCGCCGCGTAATCCTGCTCGCGTTCGATCAAATCGAGCGCCGCGATGGCGGCGGCGACGCAAGCTGGCGGCAGACCGGTGGAATAGATCAGCGTGCGCGCTCGGTTGCGGATCAGATCGACAACCGGCCCCGATGCGCACAGGTAGCCGCCATAGGAACCGACCGCCTTCGACAGCGTGCCCATTTGCAGCGGCAATGGAATATGCGTGTTGCCGACGAAGCTTGAGCCGCGCCCGTCGCCAACCACCCCGAGCCCATGCGCATCGTCGGACATCAGCCAGGCGTCGTGCTCATCGGCGACCGCGAGCAGATCGGCGAGCGGGGCGAGGTCGCCGTCCATGGAGAAAACGCCGTCGGTCACGATAAGCGCGTGATCGTGGCTGGAGCGATGGCGCGCCAGCAGCTTGCGCGCCTCCGCGACATCGTTGTGACGGAAGGCAAGCACCTTGCCGCGCGACAGTTCCGCTCCGGCGAACAGGCAAGCATGCGATAGCTCATCCACCAGTACCAGTCCCTTGCGACCAATCACCACCGGAATGATGCCGGCATTGGCGAGATACCCGGAACCGAACACAACCGCGGCCTCGGTCTGTTTGATGCGGGCCAGCCGCACCTCCAGTTGGGCGTAGAGCGGGTGGTTGCCCGTGACCAGCCGCGAGGCGCCGGAGCCGACGCCGTATTTCTCGATGGCGTCAATCGCCGCTTGCTTGATCGCTGGATGCTGGGTCAGGTTGAGATAATCGTTGCAGGAGAAAGACAAGAGGCGCTTACCGTCGCGCTCAATCCAAAGGCCGTCCTCGCGCAAGCTCTCGGTGAGCGTCCGACGCAGGTGGCGGCGCTGCAGATCCTTGAGCTTATCTTGTGCGTGGCGGTCGAGCGACTTCATGGTGACCTTAGCTATCACACCAGGCAAAATGGTGCTGGAACAGTTAGGGAAGCGCCAAAATGGCGGGCGATGCCAGCAAAAACGACGAGACGCCCGATTGGTATGCGAACGGCCTGCCGCATATCTGGAGGCCCTATGCCCAAATGAAGACGGCTTCGCCGCCGCTGCCCGTTGTCCGTACGTACGGCTCGCGCATCGTGCTCGCCGACGGCCGCGAATTGATCGATGGTATCGCCAGCTGGTGGACCGCCTGCCACGGCTATAACCATCCGCACATTCGCGCGGCGGTGGAACGGCAGCTCAGGGACATGCCGCACGTGATGTTCGGCGGGCTGGTGCATGAACCGGGCCTGGCGCTGGCGCGACGGCTCGCCGCGCTGCTGCCGGGCGGACTCTGCCGCGTGTTCCTTTCCGATTCCGGCTCGGTCGCGGTCGAGGTCGCGCTCAAGATGGCTGCGCAGTACTGGATCAATCGCGGGGTGCGCCGACGTACGCAATTTGTTGCCTTTAGGGGCGGTTACCACGGCGACACCACGGGCGCGATGGCGGTAAGCGACAGCGAAGAGGGCATGCACTCTGTCTTTGCCGGATTGCTACCGCAGCATCAACTCGCCGATTTGCCGGAAAACGATGCCAGCGCTAATGCGCTCGAAAAATTGCTGCGCGAACGCGACACAATTGCCGGGATCATCGTCGAGCCGTTAGTGCAAGGCGCCGGCGGCATGAAATTCCATGACGCCTCGGTGCTTAAGCGGCTGCGCGCTCTAGCCGACAAATATGAGCTCCTGTTGATCTTTGACGAGATTTTCACCGGCTTCGGCCGCACCGGCACGCTGTTCGCCTGCGAAGCGGCCGGTGTCGCACCCGACATCATTACCCTTTCGAAGGCGCTGACCGGCGGTACGCTGGGCCTTGCCGCGACCATCGCGACCGACAAGGTGTTCAACGCATTCTGGTCCAATCGCGCCGACCAGGCGCTTATGCACGGTCCGACTTATGCAGCAAACGCGCTGGCCTGCGCCGCCGCCAACGCATCGCTCGACCTGTTCGAGATCGAGCCGCGGCTACAACAAGTCGCGGCGATCTCGGCGGCGTTGTCGCGCGGTTTGGCGCCTTGCCGCAACATGCCGGGCGTCAAAGATGTGCGCGTGAAGGGATCGATCGGCGTGGTCGAGCTGGAGGGGATCGGCAATCTCGAGGCTTTGCGCGCGAGCTTTGTGGACCAGGGCGTCTTCGTGCGCCCGTTCGGCAATATCATTTATCTGACGCCTGCTTTCACCATCGCCAGCGACGAACTGAAGACTTTGACCGACGTCATCGTGAACGTCGTGCGCTCCCTTTAATCGTGGGGAAAATAATGTCTGCCTATACCGGACTGGTTATAGACACACATCATCATATCTGGCTACGCAAGGACGTGGCCTGGCTCGCCGATCCGCCGATCCCGCGCATGTTCGGCGACTACTTTGGCATCCGCCGGGATTACCCGGTCGAGGAGTTTATACAGGAGGTTATGGCCGTCGGCGTCACGAAGTCAGTACATGTCACCGCCATGTGGGGGCCGACTCGCGCGCTTGAGGAGACGCGCTGGCTGCAAGCGGTTGCCGACAAACACGGCTTCCCACACGGCATCGTCTGCAACGCCAACCTCGCCGATCCGGATGTGGAAAGCGCGCTGAAGGCACAGAAGCAGTTCCCCAATCTACGCGGCGTGCGACAGATGCTTTACTGGGACAAGGATCCGACAAGGCAGGGCGCGCCGCACATCGACTTCTGTAACGATCGCGATTTCCGCCGCGGCTTTGCGCTGTTGGAAAATTACGAACTACATTTTGAACTGCAGGTGTTTGCCTGGCAAGCAGCACATGCAGTCGAACTGATCAAGGCCTTTCCGAATGTGCGCATGATCTTGGTGCACGCCGGAATGCTGACCGAACGCACGCCGCAGGCGATCGATCAATGGCGAGCCGCGCTCACGGCGATGGCGGCATTTCCCAACTTGTATGTCAAGATCTCTGGGCCGGGCATGTTCACGAGCGGTCTGACCTATCCGCACGCGCGGCAGTGGATCCGCGACGTCATCCAGATTTTTGGCGTCGACCGCGTCATCTATGGCAGCAATTTCCCGCTGGAGAAGTTGCACGCGAGCTACGCGGACTTCTTTGCGCACTATAGCCGAGTTCTCGGCGAATATTCCGAGGCCGAGCAGCGCAAAGTGCTGTACGACAACGCGCTGAAGTTTTACCGGCTCTAGTCTTTGCTTTGGTCGGCCGTGATGGGACCGGTGCGCGGCGGCCGCACCACGGTCACCGTGCAATTGGCCTCGGCCGCGACCTTTGCGGAGACGCTGCCGAGCAATGAGCGAATCAGCGAATTCTCCCGCGCCCCGAGCAGGATGTGGTCGACCCGATTGTTATTGGCGAACTCCAGGATGGCGGCGGCGGGGTCGAGGGCTTCCAGCACGTGCACGGTGAGCCGGGAAGCCTCGAGCTTCAGCGGCTCCGCCCAGTGTCGTAAGGCGACCAGTCTGTCGATCTGCTTGTTGTGGCCCTTCTCGTCGAGCGTGAAGTCGATGGTGATGCGGCTTTGCTTGCGCACGTTGAGACAGGCGAGGCGGGCGGCAGGCAGCGTCGCCAGGATGCGGCCAGCGGTGGTACGCAGCGCCTCATGCAGCGGCACGGAGCCTTCCGTGAGATCGATCGCCACAGCGATGATCGGCGCCGCGAACAACTGATCATTGAGTGATGGCCTTATCTGCGGCAATGTGTCTGGTTTGAATCGTCGGCGTATTACCGTGCCGAACGGGTCACGCTCGACCTTCTCGGAGCGCTTGGTCAGCCGCACTTGGTCAGGGTGGCTGAGATCGAAAACAAGTTGCGCCGCGGTCGGGTAGCGCCAGGCTGGCTCGATCTCTAGGCAACGCAGCACGATCTCCTGCAGCCAGGGCGGATAGTCGGGGCGTAGCTTGCGCGGCGGCACCGGATCGCGCCAGAGCCGGCGGCGCATGCCCCGCAGCGTCTCGGATTCGCCGAACGGGCGAATACCGGTCGAGAAGAAATAAAGCAGCACGCCCAGGGCCAACAGATCGCTGCGCGGATCGCTACGCATGCCACGTAGCTGCTCCGGAGACATATAGGGCGCGGTGCCGAACGGTAGGCGGAATTCTTCCTGCATCAGGTCCGGCAAGCGGTCATGATGCGACAGTCCGAAGTCGAGCAGTACCGCTTCGCCATTCGGGCGGAACATGATGTTGCTCGGCTTGATGTCGAGATGAACGACATGCTGGCGGTGCAGGTCGTCGAGCGCGGTGGCGACCTTGACACCAATTTGCGCAATCTCGGCATAGGGGAGCGGCAGTTCAGGGAGCCGTGCCAGCAGTGAGGTGCCAGCTATCGTTTCCATCACGATGTAAGGCTGGACCGAAAAATCGCCGGCGCTGATAAACTTCGGCACATGCACGCCGGAAAGCCGCGGCAGGATCATCTGCTCCATTTCGAAGCTGACGATGGCCGCAGGGTCGGCGCCTTCACCGATCCGTGGCACCTTCATCAATATAGGCAGCGCAATGCCGGGCTTGGTGACACTCCACAGAATCGCCATGCCGCCGGAGTGCACGAGCGCTTCGAGCCGGTAACCGTCGACGGTTGTGCCGGGCTCGTGCAGCGGCCGGACCATTTATCGCCCCAAGAACAGACGCTCGGCCAGCCAGATCGGCAGCCCTTTCCTGCGGATGCGATTGGCGGCCTCTTCGATGTCGTAGGCGGCGCGACAATAAGTGAGTTCGCTCTTTTCGGTGTCGAGCATGCCGTAGCAGGCCGCGGGATTGTTGTCCCGCGGCTGACCGACCGAGCCGAGCACCGCCAGCCATCGGCGCCCCGGCAGTAACGGCACGGCTGCGCCGGTCGTCGGCGTAAAGGCGGACATCTTGGCCGTCGCCGACATACTGTACAGCGCCGGGTGATGGATGTGGCCGCAGAACGTGATATGGGCTGTAGTGGCGGTAAGGCTGCGCGCAGCTTCCATTGTGCCCGTCACGTAGGTCCAAGCGCGCGGATTGCTCGCTTCCGAGTGCACGTAGAGTCGGTCACTTTCATGATGTTGGAAGGGCAGGCCGGCGAGGAAGCGTCGCTCCCTTGCCCCGAGTTCGCCGCGCGTCCATTCGATTGCGATCTGGGCAAGCTGGTTCATATGCTCGCGAGGGGTGCCGATGGCACTGTCGTGATTGCCCAGCACGGCGACGGCACCCTTGTTGACCAGTTCCATGACGGTAGTCACCACCCATTCCGGGTCGGCACCATAGCCAACGTAGTCGCCGAGCAGGATGATGCGTTCCGCGCCGTCCGCTCGCGCCTGAGCCAGGCAAGCTTCAAAAGCCTGCCGGTTGGCGTGAATATCGGCGAAAAGGGCGATCAGCACGGTTTGACCCCCGGTTACTTAACCGTGACCCGATTGCGTCACAGAGCGTTGATCTTTGTCAAACGGCCTTCATCGCCTTTGGAAACGGCTTGCGCCTTGGTGTGGACACAACTCGCATCAGCCATAGACTTTAAGTCACGTGTCGCGTGGCCGACTCGACCAGCACAATCACGCTGTTCAAATAGGGGTAGTCATAATCGTAGCTCGATTGTAGCTCGGCACCTGAGCCAGTTCGACATCCGGTCGTGCTCCGAGGCTTCGTCGCCGCTCAGATAGACCGCCGGCGCGACCGGTGACCGTAGACGGAACGGATGTTGAATGGCGTAATCGCGGCGACGAGCGTTGCCGCCGAGGCGCTCGACAGCGCCCCCGCCGGAATGGCAAGAATGAACATGGAAGTTCTGGGTATCGGCTACGCGCCGGGCGGATTGCGCATTTCGGCAGCCGTCGTTTGCGTAAAGTGGTCGCCGATGAAATACGCTAGTTGAGAAGCTAAAAACCGACGACGGTGCCGTGCAAATCATATGCGTCGGCGCGCTCGATCTTCACCGTAGCGATTTCTCCCACGCGTAACGGCCGCCGGCTCTCCACGTAAACCACGCCGTCGACTTCCGGCGCATCGCCCATCGAGCGGCCCTTTGAGACCGCGGAACCGACTTCGTCGATGATGACTTGCTCGCGCGTGCCGATCTTGCGCTTGAGCCGGCGTGCGGAAATTTTCTGTTGTGTCTGCATGAATCGGTGCCAGCGCTGCTCTTTGATCTCTTTGGGCACGGCGCCAGCAAGATCGTTGGCAACAGCGCCGCGCACCGGTTCGTATTTGAAGCAGCCCACGCGGTCGAGCGCGGCTTCCTCGAGCCATTGCAACAGCATTTCGAAATCAGCCTCGGTCTCGCCGGGAAAGCCTACGATAAAGGTCGAGCGGAGCGTCAGCTCGGGACAGATTTTTCGCCAGCGCGCGATACGCTCCAACGTCTTTTCTTGCGCAGCTGGGCGACGCATGCGCTCGAGCACGTCGGGACTCGCGTGCTGAAAGGGGATATCGAGGTAAGGCAGAATCTTGCGCTCGGCCATCAGCGGGATGACCTCATCGACGTGCGGGTAGGGGTAAACGTAATGCAGCCGTACCCAGACGCTAAGTTCGCTTAACGCGCGCGCTAAATCGATGAACTTCGCGCGCACGTCCCTATCGCGCCATCGGCTCGCTGCGTACTTGAGATCGATACCATAGGCCGACGTATCCTGCGAGATGACCAGCAGCTCCTTGACGCCGGCCGCGGTGAGCTTCTCGGCCTCGCGCAGCACTTCGGCGGCCGGGCGCGACACAAGACCTCCGCGCAAGCGCGGGATGATGCAGAAAGAGCACCGATTATTGCAACCCTCGGAAATTTTCAAATAGGAATAGTGCCGCGGCGTCAACTTGATACCCTCCGGCGGCACCAAATCGAGGAACGGATCATGCCGAGGCGGCGCCGCGCGATGCACGGCCTCGACCACGGCCTCATATTGTTGCGGACCGCTGATTGCCAGCACATCCGGGTGGGCAGCGAAGATGCTTTCCGGCTCCGCGCCCATGCAGCCGGTCACGATCACCTTGCCATTCTCCTTCAAGGCGCTGCCGATCGCTGCGAGCGACTCCGCCTTGGCACTGTCGAGGAAGCCGCAGGTGTTGACGATGACGAGGTCGGAGTCCTGGTGCTGACGCGAGATCTCATAGCCCTCGGCACGCAGGCGCGTTATGATGCGCTCGGAATCCACAAGCGCCTTCGGGCAGCCAAGCGAGACGAAGCTCACCCTAGGGGCGACGTTGCTGGGCTTTTTCTCCGGATCGAGCATGCCGGGGAGCTACCCGTGATCGGCGGCGAGATCAAGGCGCGTCGCAGCGATTCCGTAGCGTCGCGGTTTCCGCGTAGAATTTCCTCTCCCAGACCTTCTCGTTGTACATGCCCTCGCGGATGAAGGGGGTGAACACAGCGAGATGTAGAAGTAGCCAATTGAGGAAATTGGCCGGGAAACGCAGTGGCTTGCGGAAATCGACGAACAGCACCACGCGCGTCTGAGGCGTGTAGTTCCACGCCTCATGCTCATAGGCGTCGTCGAACACCACCGCTTCGCCTTCTTTCCAACGGTAGATATCCTTCTCAACACGAATGCCGAGCTGTTCGCGGGGCTCCGGAACAATGAGCCCCAGATGTAGGCGCAGCACGCCGTTATAGGGCCCGCGATGCGGCGGCAAGTGCTTGCCTGGCTCGAAGATCGAAAACATCACTGTGATCAGTCCCGGGATCTTCTGACAAATGCTCCAGGTTTTCGGGCAGCGCTCGATATTCCTATCGGAGCGGAAGCCGTAGCCACACAGCATAAAAGACTTCCAGCCGTGGTCTTGGCTGATGGTGGCGACGTCCGTCGCGAGCTCGTGGAATCCGGGCAGGTCGTCTTTGCGGGTGAGCACGCGATCGAGCTCGCCGCGGATCAGGCGCCACTCGCGCTCGATTTCCCTGCTCCAGGGAAACACCGCTTTGTCGTATATAGGCGGATTGCCCACCTTGCTGTACTTGAGATTCAGCCTTTCTACCCGAGCGACCACGCCCATGAAGGCGCGGATGATAAGGCTCGGCCGAGTAAGCGGCTTGATGCCGGCGGTCCCGAAATTTTGGATAGGATTTTGGACGGTTTCAGGCGCCTGTCCTGCGATACTCAAGGCTCTCCTCGCAACAACTCGTCTGGTAGCACAATAGCAATGGTGAGGCGCCGACGAAAGCGCATTGGCGGCAGGGCGCCGGGGAGCTATGCTCTGTCGGCAAAGGTAAGCAATGAAGCCAGTGGCGTTTCTATTCGCAGTAGGCGTCGTCCTAACGATCGCACCGCCGGCGGTCGCGGGCGAAGCGCCGCTATGGCGCTACGACCGGCACAGCCCATGGCCGCCTTTTCCGCACAGCGGCCGGGCGCAATCGGTCTGGGACTCGCTTGCCTGTTGGGACAACTGCGGCTCTTATTCGACCTGGAATCTGGTCGCCTGCCTAGAACGCGACACGCAAGGACATTGCCTGAAATACACCGACGCGGCGGACCGCTACTGTCAGCGCGAATGCCGCATAAGGGGCGGACCACTGCTGCCGATCGATACGTTGTTTCCGCTCGCATACTAGACGAATGTCTCTATCATTCTTTCGCCGTCGTCACGCTCGAGCGCGGCGCGCTGATTGAGCCTGCGGAGCGCAGGGTGAAGCTATCCTAACTTCGGCCAGGTTGAGTTTTTCTCAGGAAATTTAGCTCGAGGCTTCTGTCCCCACAAATACATAGCCCCCAACGTGCTCGCCGCGACCCCCGAACCACCTTATTTATGCTCGCATTGGATTTTGCGTAAACATCCAGGCTCCATATCCCACGACACGATTGCGCGAACCTTCTGTGTCGCCCGAGTTGCACAATGAGAGTCGCTGGACCTCCAGGCCACAGCGGTCAGCTTCCAACAGAAGTCCAGCCACAGCGCGGCATCCACAGGCCTGATCTGGACTTAGACTCGCCCAGTCATAACGTTCAATGGCAGCGGCAGTCGCGGCATCGAGGCGCCGCGCAGTTTCGTAGTCGTAATAATGCGATAAGTCAGAGCTGACGATGATCAGCGTCTCGGGCCCGCCCCACAGTCGCCGCAGTACGTCCGCGATATCTTGCGGCCTCACGTCGCCGACAAGCAGTGGTACTATACGAAAGGAAGTCAGGAGAGCTTGCAGAAATGGCAGTTCAACTTCGAGAGCGTGTTCGGGAGCATGAGGGGCATCGGTCCAAACCACAAATGGCACATCGGCAATAGCGCGCAATGCCTTTGTGTCCACTGGCACGCAGCCAAGGGGAGTTTCGAATGCATCAACCATTGGAGCGGCAATGCCACGTACGCGCGCATAGTGTGCAGGGCCCATCAGCACGGTGCGCGTAATTGTCTGCGCGCTATTGCGAAGCGTCGCAAATGCCGCAGCGGCAACGACGCCAGAGTAGATATAACCCGCGTGCGGCGCGATCAGTGCTTTGGGAATGCTCGTGATAGGAGTTGTGACGTTGGTAAGGAGCTCCGAGACCTGCTTTTGCAGACGATCCGGATCACCGGGGTAAAATTGGCCTGCTACTGCTGATGGGCGGATCACGATATTTTCGAATCGATCACATCTTGCTGGGTTGTTACCCGATCACCAACTATTATCACATGTCTCAAACATAGACCGGTTGCTACGTGAATCAACCTGTTAGGCACAAGATTGGGCGCTACTGGCATGTTCTGAAAGACGGCCGGATCCAGTGCGATATCTGCCCGCGCTATTGCAAGCTACACAATGGCCAACACGGTCTGTGCTTCGTGCGCGCTCGGCTGGGCGACCAGATGGTGCTCACGACCTATGGACGATCATCGGGTTTTTGCGTTGACCCAATTGAAAAAAAGCCCCTCAATCACTTCTTGCCGGGAACGCCCGTGTTGTCATTTGGCACTGCGGGCTGCAATCTGACCTGCAAGTTCTGTCAGAACTGGGACATCTCCAAGGCCGAAACCTTCGATCGAATCCAAGATCTGGCTTCGCCTGAGGCGATTGCGGAAGCGGCGGTCAGAAGTGGTTGCCGGTCCGTTGCATTTACATACAACGATCCTGTGATTTTTTTGGAATATGCGGTGGACGTGGCCCAGGCCTGCCACGAGCGAGGGATTAAGACTGTGGCGGTGAGTGCAGGCTACATTTCGGCAGAACCTCGGGTCGAATTCTTTCGGCACATGGATGCTGCCAATATCGATCTTAAAAGTTTCACCGAGAGTTTCTACAAGAAACTCTGTTCCAGCAAACTCACTCCCGTGCTTGAGACACTCGAATACCTCAAACACGAAACCGATGTCTGGTTTGAGATCACTACGCTGCTTATTCCCGGAATGAACGATTCAACCGCTGAAATTGAAGCGGAGAGTGCTTGGGTAATAAATCATCTCGGTCCCGATGTGCCTTTGCATTTCTCGGCGTTCCATCCGGATTGGAGAATGAGGAACGTCTCACCGACGCCGCCGGAGACGCTGAAAATAGCGCGTCAGATCGCTATGAATGCAGGTATTCACTACGTTTACACCGGCAACATTTATGATCCAGTTGGTCAAGCCACCCATTGTTCCGAATGTCACGCGGTCTTGATCGGTCGAAATGGGTACAACATGACAGCATGGAATCTGTCTGCAGATGGCCGATGTGACCAATGTGATACGCGTTGTCATGGCGTGTTTGAAGCCGAACCTGGTCGATGGGGTTCGCGTCGTATGCCGTTAAGGATGTCTGCATCCGAGCAGGAGCAGGTTGCACTCTAGTTCTGAAAAACAATCGTGATCATCGGGGTCGATTTGTTTAGTCCCTCAGTCGCACCGTTAACACGATCATGAGATCTTTGAACCTGATGTGTAACAGCAATGCATCACACCTAGCCCATCCAACGAATAGTTGGATAGCGCTTCCCAAAAATTGTTCACCAAACGAGCTCGCGGCGGCGAGGCCGCTACCGCAGACTAGAGAACGCGCGTCAGAACATGGGCACAAACTCGGAATGCCATTTGGGTGGCAGGAGCGATTTGCTATAGTTCGCGCATGCGCGCGCAGTCGTAGACAGACGCTTAATTTCTGACCGGGCAGGGCCCAGTCGACTTATCGCTAGTCAGCCTGCCGCCCGATGCGCTGATGTTTCCCAATCCGTCCTCGGCCTTCTCGTTCACGAAGCTGCGGCAGCCACGCGGCCTGACCAAGGAATTTGCTCTCAAGGCAAAGGCTCTCGGTTTCGAAGCCCTTCGCTTTCACGATTTGCGCGGAAGCCACGAGAGGCGTTGCTCGACGCGGGTGTGCCGGTGCATGTCGTTGCCGCGCGCTGTGGCGATGACCCGGCGTT
>Ga0207860_1000166_pt1 | contig 11810 bp, 10 predicted proteins | sample LuqExpMetageno28_FD_187786 | JGI IMG/M metagenome (GOLD analysis project Ga0207860, IMG submission 187786) | Tropical forest soil microbial communities from Luquillo Experimental Forest, Puerto Rico - Sample 28 (SPAdes) | ecosystem: Environmental > Terrestrial > Soil > Tropical forest ... | reverse complement strand
CCGTTGACTAACTAGACCGGTCAGGTGTCGGATCCACCGGGAGGATGTGTAATGTACAAGATGGACAAGTCGAATATAGCGTGGCGAACACTTGGCGCCGCAGTCGTTGGTTTGATTTTCGTGACTTCCGCCCTCGCGCAGCAGCCGGGGCGCATCCGCGGTCAAATCGAGAAGATTGACGGCGCCGTATTGTTGGTGAAGACGCGCGAGGGCACCACACTCAATGTGAAGTTGGCTGACGACGTGAGAATTTTAGCGCTGGTCAAAGCTTCGCTCGCAGATATCAAACCCGACTCTTTCATCGGGGTCGCTGGCATGCCGCAGCCGGACGGCAGCATACAGGCATTTTCGATACACATTTTACTGCCGGCGCAGCGGGGCGTCGTTCCCGACCGGCACGGGCCGTGGGACGCGAGACCAGGTAGCACCATGACTAACGCTTATGTGCAGAGCGCGGTCGCTGCCAAAGATGGCGAGATGCTGACGGTGAAATATAAGGACGGCGAGAAGAAAATAGTGGTGACGCCACAAACGGTGATCGCTGCCGCTGCCCCCAGCGCGAAAGAAGACCTCAAGGCCGCGGCACAAGTAATTATCTTCGCTTGGGACAAGCAATCTGACGGCTCGGTACTTGCGAAGTTGATGTATGTTGGCCGCGACGTGGCGCCGGCGATGTGATTATATTCCACAGCCACGAGTGTTGGTTTGTCGGCGCCTAGTTCGGCCTAAGCTAACTGCCAACATTGCGATATTGGGACGCGCGTGGCTCGGGTCGTCCTTTCGAGGAGCTTTTAGTTCGGTTGGTCCGCTACGATGACGCGAGTCTTTAGAGGAGTACGGTCGTAAAGGTAGATCACGTCGTCGTTGACGAGCCAGATACAGCCCTCAGGTAGAGACAGTCCGGTCGATGTGTCGAAACCGTGAATACGGTAATCCTCCTTATCCAAGTAGAGGACCCGCGAACCGAGCGCATTTCTCGTAGCATCGATAACGGGAGCGGCCGATTGTTGGCCGGACTGTTTCCCGTCGGTAAATTCTTCCTTTCGTACAACGTGATAGAGCCCAGCCAACGCGGCGCATTGGGTGCCAACGCCAATGCTGTAGCGCAGCGCGGATAGATTGGGCCGCACGACGTAGAGAAAGGTCTGCGATTTATCGACAACGATCGTCCCCACCGGCTGATTTGTCCGGTAATAGACCAGTTGCCGCAGACGGACATAGTCTGATTTGGTATCCGTTGGCACGGAAATCGAAGAGACATTTCGTGGTTTCGCGATGGTGCGCACTTCGTCCAGACTGCGCGGCCAGAATGAATAGGCAGTCGCACCAACGATGAGAATGAGCGCGACGCCGAATGTGCCGGCGACAATGCGCAGCCGCTTTCGGCTATCCTTCAACGGCGGCCTACCCCGATAATCATAGCGCTCATAGGTAGGTCGCGGTTGAGGTGGCGCGGCGCGGCTAACCGCATCTCTCTCGACGCGCAGGATCGCCGCTTCAAGTGCCGTTTGTTCCGCTCTCAAATCGGTGTGCAACAATATCGGGTCGTTAACGCGGAGTTTGTCAGCCAGAGTCTTCCGGGCGCGCTCATAAAGCGCCTGACGCTGTTCGCGGGTATTTGGGTTCAGCTTCGCAACTGCGCGACCAATCAGCTGAACATAATCGACCATCGGTTCTCCCTACATGCTCGATTGGGATCTAACGCTCAAGCTGAGCGGGCACACACACGCAATCAGCTTACTACTCGCCATTGACGAACACATCATCATACTTCGCTAACCTGTCTCAATGACCGTTGTGATTCAATCACCGGATCGGTGGGGCATAAAGAATGCCACCCTTGCTCCACAACTGATTCATGCCGCGTGGAATGCCCAGTGCTGAGCCGATGCCTATGTTTCGCTCAAACACCTCGCCATAATTGCCGACAAGCCTGACGACGTGGGCCACCCAATCTTTGCTGAGGCCCATCCGCTCACCATAGTCGCCTTCGGTTCCCACGAGACGTTTGATGTCGGGGCGTTCTGACTTTAATGCTTCGTCGACATTTTTCGATGTCACGCCGAGTTCTTCGGCATTGACCATGGCGAAACACACCCACTTCACAATATTGAACCATTGCATATCGCCTTGGCGCACCGCAGGGCCAAGGGGCTCCTTGGAGATGACATCCGGAAGAATGACGTGGTCATCGGGTTTCGACAGCAAAAGCCGGATACCAAAAAGCGCCGATATGTCCGCTGTAAGAACATTGCATAGACCGGAATCGTAGCCTGTGATTGCTTTTTCAAGGGTCGGCGAGATGGTCACCTCGTATTTCATTTTGTTGATACGGAAATAATCGGCGAGATTAAGCTCAGTCGTTGTTCCGGATTGCACACACACTTTTGCACCGTCGAGGTCAAGTGCAGTTTCCTTATCCATGGCCCTACGAATGAGGAATCCTTGCCCGTCGTAATAGTTCGTCGTCGCAAAGCTGAGCCCAAGATCGATTTCTCGCGACATCGTCCATGTGGTATTGCGCGAAAGGACGTCGATGTCACCCGATTGAAGCACTTTAAATCGACGGTTGGCATCAAGCGGAATGTATTTAACCTTGCCGGCATCGTGAAAGATCGCAGCAGCGATCGCGCGACACAGATCGACGTCAAACCCGCTCCAATTTCCGTTACGGTCGCGAGCAGAGAATCCATATAGGCCCTCACTCACACCACAATTGAGCACGCCGCGATCCTCAACCGCCTTGAGGACCTGCGCACGCGCCGACGTAGCAATAGAATTCGCCGCCAGTGCCGCGCCAGTTAGAAATGTAAAGTACTTGTGCCACCTCATTGCTGCCCCGAGCCTCAAGAGAGAGCGTCATATTGATTCAAACTACCATAGCGCAAGGACTTACGTACGTAGTCTTATGTCTACTTTGTAAAGCTGTCGGCTCCCGCTCAAATAACGAATAATCAAGCCATCTGCATCCAAGTCATTTCATCACGCAGACGCCAGCATTCCCGGCCCGTTCGCGTGCCTTATTGCATTCCTGAAGCGTGTTATAAGGAACGCCGTTTGTGTCTCCGGGAGGATAGTAGAATAGGCGGCGAGGTCGTTCCGGCGATGCGAGGCTTCGATCTGGCGTCAACGATATTACGTCGCTCATTTCACATGCAGCTTTTAATTCCTCCAATCGTCGCGGCAGTCCAGAAGTACTAAAATTGATATCTCTGTGGGAGCCCAGAGTCCCATATTCGTTGAAATGCAAGCTAACGGCGTCTGCGATTTCGCGGGATTGTTCAAAACTGAGATTAAGGACTTTTACCTGGGAGTTTTCTACGGAGCCGACGGTTCGGAGCCGGTATACGTGCTGATCAGATCCGAGTTGTACCTCTGGAGTGGAGGCGCCACCTTTCGGCAATAACAATCGATAGGTGAGCTGGTTCTGCTGTCCGTTAGGTGGAATACAACTGAAAAAAACGGTTCTCGACTCATATACATCCACATTGCCTTCGGTCGGAGCCGTAACCGACTTCGCAATCAGGGCTCCCTTTGGCATTTGCGGTACGCCACGCATTAAAGTCCAAGATGTTTCATAGTAACTATTTGTCTCAATGCCAAACTGGTCAATCTCTCCTCGGCTCATGGCGTGTGTTCGCTCAAAGGGAACCGTTAAAGCGGCATCTACGAGACTCGTATCGACGCCCATTGTGATTACGAAGTGTTTCAAAAGGGCATTGTCAACATCCTGGCGTTGGTCACCAGATAAGTAATACGGTGAGTGAATAAGGAGCGCCGCTTCTGCGCTTACATGCCGCGTAGAGCCACCTATAAGCGCGAAAACACAAGCCGAGTCGCAGCGTGCCTTTTCATAGATGAGGGTTGCTTGCTGCTCATGTGCCCGGATGATCAGATCGCGGCACGCATTTGAAATTGGCGCCGTGGGCTTGCAGTCCAAGGGAACTGTACGTCCAACTCCGGTGGTCATTCGATGCTCCCGTAAGAAAGAGCCAATGGAAATAGCTTGTGAGAGGAAGCCACCGTTCGAGTTTAAAAAGACCGGGAGGTCGTATCGATTGAGGTTAATGAGGAAGTTCTTGATCCTCTCTGCTGCCTGATTATCAAAGAATCCCTCTATTGCGATCCACTCGCTGCAGCCTGCCCCGCAAGCGCGACTGTCGCCTTTAGCAACAAAAACTAGCAACGGTTTACGTGCGATGCTTTCTTCAATTTTTTTCGCGCTCTCCTGATCAACTTCGGCGAAGCCTGGCGAAAATGGAATAGAAGCAGCCATAAATACTATTATTGTACGAAAGAGAATCACGAAGAATGACCGGCTCATTGGAAGCGTCCAGGCGGCGTGCGCAAGTTGCTTCAGGTGTCGCTGCCTGGGCACTTGTGATTGTGCCTGGAGGTCCCGAAGTCTGCTTTGACCAGAAAATGGCCACTGCATTCAACAGCCAGCAAGCCGTTGTCGCAAACGATTTTAGTCGTCACCGGCCAGTTCGGTCAGACGCCGTTATGCTCGAAGTGCGACCTGATTCAAGGGCAGATAAAGTGTGGACGGCTCCAGCGAACCGGATTCCCGTAGGCATCGAATGCAATCGGGCGGCGTGCCCAATAGCCACCGGGACAGGCGACCGGATAAGGCTCGGCGTAGCCGGGGTACGCCGCATATCCTGGTCCCGGAGCATAGTAGTGCGGCTGACTGTTGGCTATAGCGCTCCCGATGATAGCGCCAGCAGCCAGCCCGCCAACAACACCGGCACCCACGCCACAGCCGTAGCATCCCGCATTAGCGGTGGTGGGGATATTTATGGCACCTGCTACGATCGTCGCAGCGGCCGCGATGATAATCGTGACACTTCTCATGGTGGCCTCCAGAAATTCCCGGACGCGAGATGCAACGGATCCAAGAGCATTCAATCCGATAGGTAACTTTTGTATTAATAAGGTTGCACTCGCAAGAAAAAATGAAAAGTCCTCAATCTGCTGATCGAATTTTTAGCGGTGTCGGGGGTTAGCCCGTTTATCCTCTAAGTTGCGAGATCGCGTTGCGGCGTGCGAAGGGCAGTAATGAGCCATAAGCGATCATCGGGGGCTCGGGTTCCTGGAATTTTAGCGAACTTGGCTCAGGGCGCCACGTCAACAACATCAAACTATGGTGCCATTACTACGCTGCAATGCAACATAATAAAAAAAGGGTTCACATTTGTTGATCAGCATCAATGCAAATCGTGACGCAAGAAAAATATGATGTTTATCAAGCGGCAAAAACAATAAAAACCAAGGAGGCGACGACCATGACAACGGTAGCGTCCACCCGTCGTGCAAGCGACGAGATAACATGCGAGAAATGCGGCGAACCGCTAATTGCGCCTGAATGGGCCGAATTTGTCAGCGAGACACTGGTGCTCAATCTGTGGTCCTGCACACGCTGCGGTTATCGATTCGAAACAGAAGCATGCGCGCCTGCCGATCCCGAGTTCAAGCTTGATAGCAAGGTGCTGGAAACGCTTTTCCCGTCGCTATTGGTAGCGTGAGGATTTTTGATGCTAGGACCGTGAACGCCGCTGATTCAAGCCACTAATCCGCCGCTCCAAGGAGCAATGGGACAAGAAGGAATCAACACTATGCCAACCGAAAACGAGCCGATTACAGCGGAAAGAATACGCAAAAAGAAATTTGTCGCATTACTTGGGCAGTGCCTAGACTGCGGACAGCCCGTTATCGAAGGGCAAGCCTTCTTTCGTTCCGATCATGGAATCCGGCATGCGCTTTGCGAGTTCGATCCAGCGTACGCCAAACGGGCCCGCGAACCAAAAGTAAAGACAGAGTAGTGTGCCTAAGCTTCTTTTGAGGAGGCGGGTATTCAGCGACTGAAGTCACTGAACAATTTGAGCTCCATGTCCGATCCGGGTACAGATCAGGAGAAATACGATGCGCTGTAAACATATAGTTGTCGGTGCGGCCGTCGTCAGCCTAGTCGGCACCTTCGCCCTGATTTCGCAGGCTGCCGCTGACACCCTCATACCGCTCTTCACCTATCGCACCGGTCCGTTCGCGAATTCGGGCATCCCGAACGCCAACGGCCTGCATGATTACTTCAACATGCTCAATGCCCGCGACGGCGGCATTGGCGGCTCCAAGTTGGTCATCGAGGAATGCGAGACCGGCTACAAGAACGAGAAGGGCGTCGAATGCTACGACTCGCTCAAGAGCAAGCATCCAGCGATCCTCACGCCCAATTCCACCGGTATTACGCTGGCGCTGATTCCGAAGGCCACGGCCGACCACATCCCGGTTTTGTCGATGGCCTACGGCCTCTCCGCTTCGGCGGTGGGCAAGGATTTTCCATGGATATTCAATCCACCAGCAACCTATTGGGATGGTCTGTCCATCATCCTACGCTATATCGGCGGCAAAGAAGGTGGGCTCGATAAGCTCAAGGGCAAGACCATAGGTTATATCTACTTCGATGGCGGCTATGGCCTCGAGCCGGTTCCGCTGTTGGAGCAGTTCGCCAAGGACTATGGCTTCGAGGTTAAGAAGTATCCGGTGCCGCCGGCCCAGATGCAGAATCAGTCGAGCCTGTGGCTCAGCGTTCGCCGCGACCGTCCGGACTACATGATCATGTGGGGTTGGGGCGCGATGAACCCGACCGCGGTACAGGAAGCCGCCAAGACCGGCTATCCAATGGACCACTTCATCGGAGTCTGGTGGTCCGGAAGCGAGGATGACGCCCGCCCAGCCGGCGCCGCTGCCAAGGGCTATCTCTCGCTCAACTTCAACGCCGTGGGCGCAAACTTCCCCGCGCTCCAAGACATTGAAAAGCACGTGATCGCCAAGGGCAACAGCCAGACCCCGAAGGGTCAGATGGGCGAGAACTTCTACAATCGCGGCGTGATGAATGCCGCGGTGATCGCCGAGGGAATTCGCAACGCGCAAAACATCAGCGGCAGAAAGGACATAACCGCCGAGGAAATGCGCCGTGGGATGGAATCGCTGGAGATCTCGGAAGCTCGCTGGAAGGAAATGGGCCTCGACGGTTTCGCAGCCTCGATCTCGCTAAGCTGTAGCGACCACAACGGCCACCACTCCGCCTATGTGCAGCAATGGGATGGCGCCAAGTGGGTGAAGGTCTCCGATTGGATCTCGCCCATGAAGGACAAGGTCATGCCGCTAATCGATGCAGCGGCGCAGGATTATGTGAGCAAGAACCAGCCTTGGCCGAAGCGCACGGAAGCTTGCGACAAATCGTCGTAAGCTACTCTCCCCCGCGGTCGCGGCGGGGAGAGGCTCCCAGCGACTTACCTGCAGGTGTGGCTCGGACTGTGCATACCATCTTTTTGAAAGACAAGTAGCGGAATGCCCAAGAGGGTTAGAGTTCCCGGGACGTCATGGTCTGGAGGGGCATTGAGCGAGGGGTTGAAAGGTCGACGATTGCCTGAAGCGCGCTGTAGCTGGATTGGGCAAATTCCATGGTGAGGCGGCCCGCGCGTAGATCATGCCGGAACTGCTGCCGGAAAAACAGCTCAACGTCGGGCTCATCATCCACCACGAGGATGAGTAGATTTATGCGCGGCCTCCTGGCTGCGCAGCAAATGTCCCCGTGCGCGGCAGAATGATCCGAAACTCGGTAAATTCCCCGGGCTGTGTGTCAACATCGATCGATCCCGAATGCTGCTTCACGATGATGTCGTGACTGATGGAGAGGCCAAGCCCGGTTCCTTCTCCGGCAGGTTTAGTAGTGAAGAACGGGGTGAACAGCTTCTCCTTCACCTCTGGCGGAATACCCGTGCCGTTGTCCCGGACGCTGATCTCTACCCGGTCGCCAAGACTTTTGGTGGCGACCTTGAGGGTGGGTTCATAGCCATCGTAATTGACCGCTTTACGCTTCGTCGCCGCATAGAACCCGTTCGAGATCAGGTTCAACAGAACCCGGGTGATATCCTGCGGAAACACGTCGACTTCGCCGGCGGTCGGATCGAGGGATCGCTGCAGGGTGATGTTGAAGCCAGGCTTCTCGGCCCGCGCCCCGTGATACGCGAGATTGAGGCTCTCCTCGACGAGGCCATTGATGTCGATAGGTCGGTGTTCACCGGAGCCTTCGCGCGAGTGCAACAACATGTTCTTGACAATCGCATCCGCCCGTTGGCCATGCTGCACGACCTTGTCGAGATTGCCCTGCAGCATGTCTGCGATCTCACCGATCTCCTCGCGCAACTTGTTGTCGAGATTGACGCCCGCAAGGGCTTGCCGCAATTCGTCAATGAGTTCGACAGAAACCGCCGAGAAATTGTTGACGAAATTGAGTGGGTTCTTGATTTCGTGTGCAATGCCGGCGGTCAATTGGCCAAGTGAGGCGAGCTTCTCGGTCTGCACCAACCGGTCCTGCGCGCTACGCAAGTCTTCCAGCGATTTCCCCAGTTCGCGCGTGCGGGCTTCGACATTCTCGAACAAACGTGCATTTTGGATGGCCACCACCGATTGGTCGGCGAAGGTCTGCAACAGCTCGATGGTGGATCGGGGGAACTCGCCTGGCGTCTTGCGCCGTACCACCAGCGCGCCCACGATGTGATCGGGGCGCAGCAGCGGAATTATCAGGATGCTACGGTAGCCCTCGCGCAGGACGATCTCGTTAACCGGGGATGATGGTTCATTGCGAAATTCAGGGACTTGAATCGGCTTGCGTTGAGTGGTTGCTATCGCAATGTTATTCCCGTCGGTGAGGCCAATGTGCTGATGGGCAATAGCCGCGATCATGGTTTCGCTCGTGCCGTAGGTAGCATGCAGCCGAAACTCCTTCTGCTGCGCGTCAAAAACATAGATCGCGCCGGCGTCAGTGTGTGAGAGCTGCACGGCTCGGCTGACGATGGTGGTCAGAACGGTTTCAAGATCGACGGTTGAGTTCACGGCTTGCGTCACTTCGCCCAGCGCGCGTAACTCGCCAACCGATTGCGCGAGTTCGCGGGTGCGCAGCTCGACTTTTCTTTCCAGGTCGGAATAAGACTCTTCTAAACGGCCGGCCATATCGTTGAACTGGTCGGCAAGCGCCTCCAGCTCATCGCCCGTCTTCACCGAAATTCGTTGCGATAAATCGCCGCTGCCAATCCGCGCGGCCCCGGCCGTCAATGCCTGGATCGGTACAACCATTCGACGCGCGAGCAATATGCCTGCGAGCGCTGCAAGACAGAGCGCACCCAGCAAAACCAGAGCTGTGCGCTGCAGGGAGGAGATTAAGGGCTCGTAAGCCTCATCTGTCGGCAGCTCCACAAACACTGTCCAGCCAAGAGGAGCGACCGACGCAAATGCAGTTAGGACAGACCGACCCTGGTTATCGGTTGCAGTTTGGATCTCTCCTGCCGAATCGCCCGTTTGCCCTTGTTGCGCCGCCTTGACCTGGGCGAGACGCGTCATATCCGTATTGCGCAAGACCAAGCTGATGTCCGGATGCGCTATCAAGCGTCCCCGCGCATCTACCACATAAGCTTGGCCATGTGTGCCAACCTTGATCTTCGAGACGACATCCCAGATGAACTTGAGATTGACTTCCGCGATGCTAACTCCGGCATCCCGCCGGGTACCGGCAAGCGACAATGTCATGTACGGCTCAGATTCGCGTCGGAAGTAGACCGGTCCGTAATAAATCTTGTTTTTTACAGCCTCGGTGAACTTGGCCTCTTTCGACAGATCGAGATTGCTGCCGACAACGTCCATGGCAAGGCGCGACACTCGCAATTGCTCCTTGCCACTCGCATCCACCTGAGCAAGCTCGGTAATCGCGGGAACCTGACGCAATAAGCGTAGCGCGTCGAACCTGCGTTGCTCGAGAGTTTCTACCGACCACAGCAACTGCGTCGTCCAACCCAGTTGACTTTGAATTTCGTTGATGAACTGGGCGATCTTAGTCGCTGCAGCCTCTGCTTGCTCGCGCTGTATCCGGATTAACGCCTCTTTGTGTTCTCGATACGAACCCCATATCTCAAAAAGGCCATTGGCCAGCAGCGCAACGCACACGACACCAACAAATAGTCCGGCATATTTAAGGAAAAGACGGTTGCGGACCTTGTGGCCCACTGTAACGCCAGCATGGATCGCGTCCGTGGATTCCGTCATTCGATCACCTCATCGGGGTGGTCGAGTAGAGATGGCGGAATTTTTAGATCCGATGTTTTTGCAGTCATCAGGCCGATCAGCAGTTGGAACTTTGTTAGCGCCTATGAACTCGCGACGCCTCATTGCCTCCTCCAAGGCCCAGGGTGAGGGCATCGTACCAAGCCAAACGAACACATTAAATGGGACTTTCATGTGTGCTGTGCACCAATAGGAGCCTTTCGGCATAAATGCCTTAGTCCAAAGCGATTTGCGTGCCTGTCGCACCGTTCAAAAGCCGCTTTAGGTGAAAACTCGCAAGTTGGTCATTTGGCTGTCCTCCGACATACGCCGCGAAAGCCGCAAGTGCCTGCGGGTCTCCCGCTTCGAGCTTTGAAAACGCTTCCAAATAACTTTTCGTTTCCGGTCTTTTGAACTGTTCTTCAGTCAGTGGTTCGAAGGCGCGCAACGCCTTGGTCTTTCCTCGTAACATCAGGTCTCCAATGGGCCGGCCTCGGAATGCTTCGATCCTCGACACGAGCGGCGCGCTCACACAAATTCGTGTACCGAGTTGCTTGTTGGCCGCTTCCAGTCGAGCCGCGGTATTAATGGTGTCGCCATATGCCGTGTAGTCGAAGAAGCGTCCTCCGCCGAAGTTGCCAACAATGGCTGGCCCAGCATGGACCCCCATCCTTGTGACACCCAGCGAAATGCCTTTTTTTAACCAACTCTCGCGAAACGCTTGAGCATAATTGTCAAGAGCCAACGCACAGCCGACGGCGCGGCTAGCGCGGTCCGGCTGCTCGCCAGGTGCCCCGAAAAGCACGTGCAAGGCGTCGCCGATGATCTTCGCCACTGTTCCATCGTGCGCGAACACTATATCGGTCATGCCCGTAAGGTACTGATTAAGGAGGGGCCCCAATACATTGGGTTCCAAAGCTTCGACAAGCGCAGTGAAATTAGCAATGTCGGTGAACAGGCAAGCAATCTCCCGACGTTGGCCGCCAAGATCGATCTCGGCATCATTATTGGCGAGCCGCTGTGCCAAATTCGGAGAGAAGTATCTCGACAAAGCGGCATGGGCTCGCTCGGCAATCGCCTGACGCTCACGTGCATCCCGCATAATTTCTATGTGTCTGATTGTCTTGGCGATCGTAGTTTCGAAGTCGTGAAAATCGATCGGTTTAGTGACGAAATCGAATGCTCCACGGTTCATGGCGGTGCGGATATTACTCATGTCGCCATAGGCCGATACGATGATGGTCGACAGCCGTTGTTCTCGATCCTGCAGCTTTTGCAGCAGTGAAAGCCCATCCATCCTCGGCATATTGATGTCGGTGACTACAAGATCGATGTTGTCGCCGTTTGCTTCCAAAATAGCCAGAGCTTCGACACCATCGCGAGCAAACAAAAAGCTGAATGAATTATTTTTGATCTTATGACGGAATTTTTGGACAATGAGAGTCTCTAGGTCCGGCTCGTCGTCAACGACCAGGATTCGCGTTGTCATGCGGCCCGTTCAATTCTTGTGTCGATCTCGCTCCGAAGCAGCGCAAAATCGAGTGGCTTGGTAAAAAAACCCTGGGCGCCACCCGCCAATGCCTTGCGTTTGGTTTCGGCATCGCCATAAGCGGTAATCATTACGATCGGAACATCCGGCCGCGCGGCTTTGGCCTTGGGTAGCAGTTCAAGCCCGCTCATCCCCGGCATGTTGATATCCGACAGGATGAGAA
>Ga0207860_1000138_pt1 | contig 12978 bp, 9 predicted proteins | sample LuqExpMetageno28_FD_187786 | JGI IMG/M metagenome (GOLD analysis project Ga0207860, IMG submission 187786) | Tropical forest soil microbial communities from Luquillo Experimental Forest, Puerto Rico - Sample 28 (SPAdes) | ecosystem: Environmental > Terrestrial > Soil > Tropical forest ... | reverse complement strand
GTGACGTGAAAACATGTTCCGAGGACGAGAACATAGGCGATTTGATGAGCCGCATGACAGTAGGAAAATTCCGCCACCTGCCCGTCGTGCAACGAGAAAAGCTCATCGGCATCGTATCGATTGGCGACGTGGTCAAAAGCCGCGTTGAAGAGATTAATCAGGAGGCCCAAACGCTGCGCGAGTACATCCAGACTGCATAAGAGAGGTTTCGCCAAGGAGAGGAGTTTAGATAGGTGCGAAGTCGTTCAAGCTATCGGCCGGCCCGCTCTTGATGGCTGGGTGCGGGATTTGGCGCGACAGTACTAAGGATTTATGTTTTACCTTTTATTTTTGGCTTTCGAATCTTTCTTTCCAGCATTTCGGTTGCGCGGTTGGGGCGCCGCGATGATTTCTGGTCCCAAAGGCCGTCGCTTTATCCGCAAGGACAGTCAAGATGCGCTCCGCAGCGATGTCCAGTGCCAAGGATCGGCTTGTTTCCTTATTGATCGCCGAGACGAGCGCGATACTCAACCGATATTTGGCAGCACTTAGCTCTCAACTGGGAATATAGGTACGAAGTAGATACGTAGTCCTGCAGCCTACTGGTCCAATGACCTAATAGGCCAGGGGGGCCTGCCAGAAGCATGTCGCGGCGCACCTTGCGCTGGATGACTATCGAAAACATCAACAGAGCTGCACGAGGCCCGATATTTTTGGGAAAAATGCGCAAGGAGGAACACAACGCGTTTGGAGCAATCGTTTGCGTTCGGGTAGGTAGTGTTGGGCGACTCTTACGAATTTGATTTGCACTGTATGGCGCGCCGTCACGCGCATCCCATCTTAATTTCTTGGTAACCGAATCAGCGTCACCGTCCGCCTACAGTTTGTAGAGTAGGCGTTTTCAATAACTTTTCTTTCAAAAAGGGGGTTCCATGCGTCGCTTGTCGCGTGCATCACTCGCCGCTGTCTCCATTATTACCCTTTCTCAGGTCGCATCAGCGGCTGATCTGCCGGTTAAGGCATGGTCAACGCCCGTTATGGCGCCAGGTTACAGTTGGACAGGTTTCTATATCGGCGGCAACCTCGGCGGCAGTTGGGGAGAGCAGAGCAGCACTAATCCCGACGGGGTCATTGGCGGCGGTCAGGCGGGCTTCAATTGGCAGGCCGACCAGTGGGTCTTTGGGATTGAAGCAGATCTCCAAGGTTCCGGCCAAAAGGCGAATGGTAATTTTTCTAATCCTGCGACCCTTACGAGCATTGGTTTTAACAACAAGCTCGACTGGTTTGGCACCGTTCGGGCCCGCATGGGCTACGCTCTTGATTGCTGGCTGCCCTATGTAACCGGCGGTTGGGCCTATGGTTTTAGCGAAATCAACGGCACAAGCACCGTCGGTATTACCACGACATCGTTCAGTGGCAGTCAGAGTTACCGAGGATGGACCATCGGCGGCGGTTTGGATTGGGCATTCGCGGGTAATTGGAGTGCAAGAGCCGAATATCTCTACGTCGACTTTGGCAATGGACCCACGATACAAGTCGCGCCTTCAGGAACTTCTATCGTTGTGGGCAATTCTAGCGTTGTGGGCAATTTTATCGTTGCGGGCAAATTGACGGACAACATCGTTCGCGCGGGCATAAACTACAAGTTCTAATAGCTAGCAAACACAAGGCCGCCTGTCTTGGCGAGCGCGCTTCGACCAACTTTTCTGAGGCTGCCGCACGGTTTGGCCGCATTGCCAGCAGACGGTTGCTGGCTTATAGGACAGCCGTCCATGTTCAAGAGCTCCACGCCATGACTGCGCGTATCTTCAAACCAGCCAGGACCGCCATGCAATCGGGTCAAGCCAAGACCAAAGATTGGGCGCTCGAGTTCGAGCCCGAGGAGCCGCGCACGGTGGAGCCGCTGATGGGCTGGACCTCATCCGGCGACACGCGTCAGCAGCTGCGGTTGCGGTTCCAGACGAAGGAGGAGGCGGTCGCCTACTGCGAGCGCCACGGGATCACCTACCAGGTGATAGAAGACAAGCCGCATGTGCGGCGCGCGATGTCATATTCCGACAATTTCGCTTTCAAGCGCCGCGATGCATGGACGCACTGACTCTAGCGAGCCGGCGCGCGGGCGTGCCCGAACGGTTATCTCGGCTCGCTGAGCAGGAAAAGCTTTCACTATGTCGCCGCCGAAGCTGGTCGGCGCCGCGGCGTCTGTCGGCAAATTTAAGCAATTTGGTCTATCGGGATTGACAGTTGGTAGCCGCGCCGTTCGCGTTACAAATCACATTTGGCGATTGCGTTGAGCCCAGTGGAGATGGGGACGCTTCCGCGGTCGCCTTGTCTCGCCCAGCGGCAAGACGTTGCCGGCATTTAGCGTAAAGTTCGGTTTGCGGATAAAGGAAATACTGTCGGCAAGCAAAGTCGTCCTTATCATCTTGAGTTTTAAGCGGCTCATCCCAATAGTGATTGTAGCCAGCGCATCCGGTCAGAGCCAACATGAGCATGCCGCCGGCTGCTTGTTTGATGCGTTTTTTCATCTGGTTCACTTTATTGGCGATCTAGAACGGGTTGATGAGCAGCAATCGTTGTAGCGTGAACCCGCACAAAGTGTCTGTACCCATGGGGGTCAGATAACCTTGATTCACAGTCGCAAGGCGCATCTGCGAGGTTAATGCACCCGACGCGCCGGAAAGAGTGCTCGCAGGTCGCATTTATGGACATACCTCTATTGAGATGCGGCAATGGGTGCTCAGTGCTGCCCCAAATGTTGCTCCATTTTCTTCAACTTTCTATCAAATAAAATCCATTAACACTTTGATTTTATTTGGTGAGCGCGCCGGGACTCGAACCCGGGACCTACTGATTAAAAGTCAGTTGCTCTACCGCCTGAGCTACGCGCTCGCCAGTTAGCAGGCCGGCGGAGCTGCCGGCTCGCAACGTTACGGCTGAATAACAGAACAACGCCGCGCGAGCCAATAGATAAGCACAGCGGTCACGTTTTCGATCCGAGTACGCATGCCGCCGTCCTCGCCGCCTCGCCTTCGTGCACCCGCCAGGGAACGCCGCCGTTAACGCAATTAGGAACGGCCATACCTGCCGGACAAGTTCCCCATCTCTCCCCGTCGGAGAAGGTGACCAAGGACATGTTCGAAATGGCTTCACAAATCGTGAGGAGCAAGACCAAGAATTTTGAGTCGAAGAAATTCGAGGCACTACTAAGAGACCTTGAAAGAATTGCTGCGCAAGAAGGAGCACGGCCAGAAGATCGAGGTGCGGCGCGAGCGCGAGCCCTCGAAGGTGATCAACCTCCGATGGATGCCTTGCGCTGCAACGCGAGGGGCGAGCGCGCCCCGACCAGCGCGCCGCTCGCGGGCGCAAGCGGGGGATGTAGGACCGCGAACTCGCGCTCCTCGGGGCGCCATCGCAGGGCGGGCTAGCGCCGCTTCTTGCGCTCGGCGCGGAAGGGTACGACCTCGGCCGACTTGCCGGCGCTGCGGCGCAGCGCTTCCTTGAGGCTCACCGGGCGGCCGTGTTTCTTCAAGAGATCGCGGAAGGCCTCGTCGGCAAGCTCTTGGAACGTCATCATGCAGTCCTTGGCAAGCATGTCGAGCGAGGCCCACATCTCCTCGTCGATCTGAACGCGTTTCCCCGGCATCGTTGCCTCCGGTGGTATGTATAAGGAATGGATGGGCAGAATTGTTGCAAGCCGCCCAGTTCTTTAATTCGCTTCGCCCCCGCGATTTGCTAGACTGATGGTTTGTCAGGAAACTTGAATGCCGATTGTCAACCGCATCGCCGACCAACACCGTGAGATTACCGAATGGCGCCGCGATTTCCATGCCCATCCGGAGCTGCTCTTTGATGTGCACCGTACGGCGAGCAGCGTCGCCGACAAGCTGAAAGCCTTCGGTTGCGACGAGGTGGTCACCGGCATCGGCCGCACCGGAGTGGTCGGCGTCATCCGCGGGTGGAAGGGCAAGTCCGACAAGACAATCGGACTGCGCGCCGATATGGATGCGCTGCCAATCGAGGAAGCGACCGACCTGCCGTACAAGTCGACGGTGCCGGGCAAGATGCACGCCTGCGGTCACGACGGGCACACCGCGATGCTCCTCGGCGCCGCGCGCTACCTCGCCGAGACACGCAATTTCGCCGGCACCGCAGTAATCATCTTTCAGCCGGCGGAAGAGGGCGGCGCTGGCGGCAAGGCCATGGTGCAGGATGGCTTGATGGAGCGGTTCGGCATCAACGAGATCTACGGCATGCATAACTATCCAGGCATGCCGGTCGGCGAATTCGGCCTGCGCCCGGGCGCGATCATGGCGGCGGCCGACTATGTGCAGATCGACATCGAGGGCAAAGGCGCCCACGCGGCGCGGCCGCACCTCGGCATCGACACGGTGCTGGTCGGCGCGCAGATCATCAATGCACTGCAGTCGATCGTCTCGCGCAATGTCGATCCGCTGGAAGCGGCGGTGGTTTCGATCTGCATGTTCCATGCGGGCAGCACCGACAACGTCATTCCGCAGACCGCACAATTACGCGGCACTGCACGCAGCCTGATTCCCGAGGTGCAGGAGCTCTTGGAAAAGCGGGTACCGGAAATCGCCGAGACGACCGCTAAGCTATACGGCGCCAAAGCGACAGTGAAATACCGCCGCGGCTATCCAGTGCTTAAGAACCACGCGGTGCAAGCGGACTTTGCCGCCTCGGTCGCAGCCCAGATTGCCGGTGCCGACAAAGTCGACACCTCGCTCGCGCCGGTCATGGGCGCGGAGGACTTTTCCTTCATGCTAAACGCGCGCCCCGGCGCCTTTATCTTCGTGGGCAACGGCGACAGCGCCGGCCTGCACCATCCAGCTTACAACTTCAACGACGAGGTGATCCCCATCGGGACCTCGTATTGGGCGAAGTTGGTCGAGACGGCGCTGCCGGCCTAGACGGTCTTGCAGCGCACGATGCACGCTCGACCCCGCGGAGGCCTTCCTCGGAATCAGCGTAAAGGTCATTCTTTCCGTGACTAGGTAGGGGAACCAACCGGCACTGCCTTAGGACACCACTTCGGTGCGCTCGTCCGCCGGGGCAGACGCGGTCGCCGGCGTGGGCGCGGCGGTACGCCGGGCAACGAGCTCGCCCAACTGCGCCTCGAGCGAGCGCCAATAGGCGAAGTCGTTGAACCGCGTGCGTTCGATCGCCGCGAGGCCGACGGCGGCGAGGAAAGGCAGGCTCTGCACCACTAGGACGACGGCGAAAATATTGATCTCGCGGATCTGCTTGACGTTGGTCGCAACCAGCACCACTGCGCCAGCGAGCAGCAGGAATGCCAGCACCGCCTCCCAGAAGGCGTGGAAATCTGCGGTGCGGCGCAAGCCGCCCTTGGACGTGCGCACGAACGGCAAGTGGTCGTTGATGATGCTGAGGCCAACCGCGCGCGCTACCGTCCATTGCACGGACATGGCGGCGAAGACCGCGCCAGCAAGCTGTATCTTGTCGGTCTTCACGCGCAGTCGGTAGAGCGTGACGAAATGCGTGAGCGAGACGGTGAAGCTCGCAATGATCGGTACCGTCAGGATGAGGTCGGGCACGGCAATGTCGAGGAAGGCAACGATCGGCACCCAGATGACGTTGAGGATGGCGACCGCGACGCCGAGACTTTCTGCGCCTAGCCAGTTGAGCCAGCCGAGTGTGAACTCGCGCTTCTGGTCGCGCGTCAGCCGACTGCCGCCGGGCAGAAAACGCCGCCAGTGCTTGCGCACAATTTGGAAGCCGCCATAAGCCCAGCGGTGGCGTTGCTTCTTGTAGGCTTCGAAACTATCGGGCAGCAGACCGTGGCCGTAGCGCTTGTTGGTGTAATGCGCGCGCCAGCCGAGCTCGAGGAGCGTGAGGCCGAGATCTGTATCCTCGCAGATAGTGTCACTTGACCAGCCTCCCGCAGCCTCCAGGGCGGTGCGACGCACAAGGCACATCGTACCGTGCGCGATGATGGAGTTATATTCGTTCCGTTGCACCATGCCGATGTCGAAGAAGCCGGCATATTCCCCGTTCATAGCGTGGTGCATCACGCTGCGCTCGCCGTCGCGGTGATCCTGCGGCGCCTGAACGAGGCCCACATGAGCGTCGCGGAACAGCGGTACCAGATCCTTGAGCCAATCCTGCTGCACCACGTAGTCGGCGTCGATCACGCCGACGATCTCTGCGTCGGAGGCAGAGTGTGTCATGGCGAGTCGCAGGGCACCGGCCTTAAAGCCTTGCACGTTGTCGGCGCGGACGAACTTGAAGCGTTCGCCGAGCGCGCGGCAGTGTTCTTCGATCGGCAGCCACATGGATTGATCGGGAGTGTTGTTGATCACGACCACGCATTCGAAATTCGGATAGTCCAGCCTGGCGAGCGCGTCGAGCGTCTGCTTGAGCATTTCCGGCGGCTCGTTGTGCGCGGGCACTTGGATCGAGACTTTCGGTGCGGGAGCTTCCGGCGCACGTAAAGACACCTCGATCAGGCCCAGCGGCTTCCGGCCGAAGGCGATGGCGGCTAGCTCGTCGATGCGCGCGAGTGCGATGATCACCAGCGGCACCAGCAGCAATACGCCGAGAGCGAGCGCGAAGGCAGCGCCGGGCACGAAATAATGTCCGTTCCAGTGGGCGAAGACGGCGGCGAACCAGAAACCGACGATGTTGGCGGCGGCGGCGAGCATGGTCGCCTGCCGCAGCGTCACGCCGTTCATCGCCAGGATCGGCAAGGAGAGTAGTACGCTGATCAGCAACGCCACGCCGGCCAGCCTCCAGTGGTCGGGATCGGTGATGACGCTGCTCCATTCGAATTTCGGACGACGCGCCGCGTCAAACAGGCCCCAATAGGGACCGACACCGCCTTCGAAGACCTTCCACGGCTGGTCGATGGCTTCGACGATGTTGTAATCGATGCCATAAGATTCGGCGCGGGAGACGAAGTCGCGCAACACCACCGCCTGCTCGAAGCGGCCGGGGTTGGCATTCTTCAGATTGTAGCCGGCGCTCGGCCAGCCAAACTCTGCGATCACGATGCGTTTGCCCGGGTAGGTCTGACGCAGCTTGTCGTAAATGAGGATCGCCTGGTCGACCGCCTGGCCTTCAGAGAATCCTTCCCAATAGGGCAGGATATGCGCGGCAATATAATCGACCGAGGATACGAGCTCGGGGTGCTCAATCCACACATGCCAGATTTCGCCGGTGGTGACAGGCAAGTTAGTCGCGCGCTTGACCCGCTGGATCATCTGGATCAGGTCGGGGACCTTTTGCTCGCCGCGGTAGATCGTTTCGTTGCCGACGATGATGCCGTTGACGTTGCTATTGCGCTTGGCGAGGTCGATGACCGAGGCGATTTCGCGCTCGTTGCGATCCTGGTGTTTGTCGATCCAAGCACCGATTGTCACCCGCAGTCCGAATTCGGAAGCGATCGCTGGCACGAGCTCGACGCCGCCGGTTGATGAATAGGTGCGGATGGCGCGCGCCAGCGGGGCCAGCAAATTCAAGTCGCGGCGGATTTGTGCGGTTTGCGCCTTGGCGCCTGAATCGGGATGTGCGGAGCCGGCGAACGGAGCGTAGGAAACGCTCGCTAGTTGGCCATCGAAGTTGGGAGCACTCAGGTGATGTTGGTCGAGAGCCCACAATCCGGCTTGGACGCACGCTACAAGGGCTATTATGGCAGCGACGCTGCGCATAAAACACTTACCAAATGGGGCTGAATGGTAGACCCCTGAGCCCGTCCCCTGGGCTCGGCCAAGGCTTAAACAACGATAGCTTGGCGTCAGGTGGCTATTCAAGTAATTACGCCACATGGCAATTCATAGGCAGGCGCATGGCGGCTGCATGAAATTGCGATGAACGTTCGTTCAGCGAGGTGTCGCGCCGGAGGTAGCGGCGGGAGATTGGGCAGCGGCCGCAGTTGGGGCAGGCGTGAGGGCCGGGTTGAGCCAGCAGGCGTGGACCCGGCTGTTCAGACTTTCCGGCGCCTTGGGATCAATATGGCCTTGCCGCACCACGCATCGAAAAGTGGCCTGAATATGCGAGCTTGGGCAGCCGAAGCGCTCGTAAAGGTCGAGGTGGCGGAAAGCCGTATCGAGATCGTCCCGCCACAACAGGCTCACTACCCGGCGGCCCAACCAGACGCATTCCGGGTTTGCGGCCGGGCCCGTCACTAGGCGCGCCGCCTCGGCGATCTCGTCGATGCTCTTCTGGCCTTCCTTGACGGCTTCGCCGGCCTGTTTTTGCTGTTCTGGAGAGGACACGTTGCCACTTTGGGCGAACACCGGGCCGGACGCCAAGCCTAAGCTAAACGCGCACAGAACGGCAAAGAAGCGACGCAACATAAAGACGTTAGACATTGTCCCGCCGGTTTTGAATAGTCCGCCCGTCGTCCGACACCTTGTTTGCCTGGATTAGGTCAGGGTGCGGCACTGTCTGCCGGCTGCCCCGGCCTTGATTTGAGAACCCCGAATTCGCTTGAGCGGAATTTTTCTCGCCGCAGACTTGACCCTAACCGCCCGGCTTTGTCCAGCACGCGCAAGATGTTTGCTTAAAGGCGCCGCAACTTGGCAGGACGGGAGGCACACTATAAGCCCACTGCGTGGACCGCCCATAAATTCCAATCTAATCGAGTAAACCGATGCGCCTAGCTCCCGCCTGCCTCGCGATATCGGCAGCAATTATCGTGGGGTTTTGGGCATGGCTCGGCAGCCCGGTGGCCATGCCACAGGCCCCGCTGAAGCCCGGCGAGAAACTCTATTGCCTCTCTTATTCGCCATTCCGCGGCGGTCAGACCCCACTCGACGCCAGGGCACAGGTCTCCGCCGCCCAGATCGAGGATGACCTGACCAGGCTGGCGCTGCTGACCGACTGCGTACGCACCTACTCGGTCGAATTCGGTCAGGACCAGATCGCCGGAATCGCCGCCCGCCACGGGCTGAAGGTGATGCAGGGCATTTGGCTGTCGAGCCACCCGGAACGGAACAAGGTTCAGCTGGAAACCGCGGTCGCACTCGCAAACCGCTATCCGGACACGATTAGGTCGGTGATCGTCGGCAATGAGGTGCTATTGCGGGGCGAGATGTCCACGGGCGACCTCGCCGCTACCATCCGGGGGGTCAAGGCGCGGGTGAAAGTGCCCGTGACCTATGCTGACGTCTGGGAGTTCTGGTTACGCAATCCGGACGTCGCCGCCGCCGTCGATTTCATAACGATCCATATCCTGCCGTACTGGGAGGATTTGCCGATTTCGGCGCACGCCGCCGCCGCGCATGTGCGGTCGATCAGGCAGCGGCTCGTTGACGCTTTCGCTGGCAAAGAGGTGATCATCGGCGAGGTTGGCTGGCCGAGCGCCGGCCGCATGCGCGCGGAGGCGCTGCCATCCCCCTCGAACCAGGCGCGCGTGATTCAGGACGTGTTGGCGCTCGGCAAGCGCGAGAACTTTCGCGTCAACGTCATAGAAGCTTTCGATGAGCCGTGGAAGCGTGCGCTGGAAGGTACCGTCGGCGGCCATTGGGGATTACTCGACGATGTTGGCCGCTCGCCGAAATTCGTCTGGGCCGAGGCAGTCTCCGATCATCCCTGGTGGCGCTGGCAGGCCGCGGGCGGTGTGCTCTACGCGATTGTTGTTTTTGGCGCAGTGGCTGTCGGCCGGTACGCGACGGCGATATCCGTCGGGCAATGGCTGGCGGTGACGGCGAACGCGATAGTTGGCGGCGCGCTGATCGGCTGGAGCATCGCCAATGTGTCTCTCGAATCCTTTGACGTCGGCGGATGTTTGCGGTCGCTGGCCTTCGTCGCGGTCGCAGCGCTGGTGCCCCCGGTGCTTAGCGCTGCACTGTTGCGGGAAGCGCCTCTTCCACGTTTTTCACGCCTGCTTGGCCCGACCGACGAATGCGCGGGTGTCGCGCTTGTCCCCAGCGCGCTACTCATCGGTACCCTACTGCTATCGCTACTGTCGGCCCTCAGCCTGGTGTTTGACCCGCGCTACCGCGATTTTCCGTTCGCACCACTGACCGCGGCGGCGGTGCCGTTCTTCATGCACAGTTTGCTTATGCCGCGGCCGAAGGGACCCCACGGCACCGCTGAACTGATGGGCGCTGGCATCTTGTCGCTGTCAGTGCCTTACATTTTGCTCAACGAAAGCTTCGCCAACTGGCAATCGCTGTGGCTGTGCGTGGCTCTAACACTCTTCGCATTCAGTCTGGCTCGGGTGCGCGACGCGCAAAACTGAGCACCAGCAATCCGAATGCCAGCGCCGAAAGTTGAACGTTGTAGAGCACAATGCCGAAACAGGCGATCACCAACGCGACCGCGAAAAGAACAAGCGATGGCCGCAGTAGATTGAGTGCGGCGACGACCAGCGCCGCCCAGCCCAAGACGGTGTGCTCGAAAAGAACGATGGCAATGCTGCGCGCGAAGCACGCCCAGGTGTCGGGACCGGCGACGCAGGCGAGGCCGACGGTCGATTGCTCGATTGATAGATAGCGCAGGTAGAGGGCATACCCGAGCGAGCAGAATCCAAGGATCAGCAGATAATTGGTCTCTCGTGCACTCGGTAGGAACAATTTCATGACGCTGATTATGTTTGCGCGGGTGGGGCGATCAATGCTCAGCCAGTTGTCTGCCGAAGAATTTGGCCGGACGGTAGCCGGAGTGCAAGCCGGCGAAGCGCGTGTACAACTGCGTCGCGGCAACCATATTCGGCAGCGGTCCGGCCAGCGGGCAATAAAATCCTCACCGGCGGGCTTTCTGGGCCTTGGTAAGCGAGCGGATGCACTGGCTTGCTCTCTTAGAGACCAGCCCGGGACGCGCGTGCGGGGCAGGAATTTCGGCAAGGTCACTGGAGCCGGCTGCGCAGGTGCGGCGTTGGCTACGAATCACGTCGTTGAAAACGTTAGCAGAATCCGCTTCCCTTGCCGAACGCGACCGCTGGGCGACTCGCCGTCGTCGCGTACACCGTCATTGTGGTAACACCCATGAGCGGGAATCTGATGAAGCGAAGAACCTGTCTTGCGATCGTGCTGGCGGCCGGCGAGGGCACGCGCATGCGCTCGGATTTGCCGAAACCGTTGCAAGTGATCGCCGGATCTCCAATGCTCGCTTATGTGCTGAAGGCAGCGCGTGAAGCAGGATGCGATGAGATCGCCGTTGTCGTCGGGCCAAACCACGCGGCGGTGAAAACGTTGGTTGACGAGCTTGTGCCGAAGGCGCAGATTTTTGAGCAACGCGAGCGGCGCGGGACCGCGCATGCGGTTCTGGCAGCGAAGAATGCCATCGACCGCGGCGTTGATGATATCCTCGTCGTGTTCGCCGATACTCCGCTTGTGCGTTCGGAAACCCTCGCCAAGTTGCGCGGTGCGTTGGCCAAAGGCGCAGATGTCGCGGTGCTTGGCTTCATCGCCAAGGATCCTACGGGCTACGGACGTCTGGTGACCCAAGGCCGAGAGCTTACCGCCATACGCGAGGAGCGTGACGCAAGTGCGCAAGAGCGCGCGGTCGCACTGTGCAACGCCGGGCTGATGGCGCTTTCCGGCAAGCATGCGCTCGCCATTCTTGATTGCATCGATAATCGCAATACCAAGGGCGAATTTTATCTCACAGATGCGGTTGCTATCGCCCGAGATATGGGCTTGAAGGCGGTCGCAATCGAAACCGAGGAGGACGACGTGCGCGGGATCAACACCAAAACGCAGCTCGCCGAAGCCGAAGCCGTCATGCAGCAGCGGCTACGGGCGGCCGCGCTAGAGGCTGGCGTCACTATGATCGCGCCGGAGACGGTTTTCCTCTCCGCCGACACTAAGTTTGGCAAGGACGTGACGATCGAGCCGAATGTTGTGTTCGGGCTCGGCGTCACCGTCGGGAACGGAGCGCTGATCCGTGCCTTCTCGCATCTCGAAGGGGCGCATGTGGGCAATGGCGCGCGCGTCGGCCCCTTCGCGCGACTGCGCCCTGGCGCTGAACTCGGAACCGACGTCCACATCGGCAATTTCGTCGAGGTGAAGGCAGCCAAGATCGAGGCGGGCGCCAAGGCCAACCATCTCGCCTATATCGGCGATGCGCGCGTCGGCAGTGGAGCCAACGTGGGCGCCGGCACCATCACCTGCAACTATGACGGCGTCGCCAAGCACTGTACAGATATCGGCAAGGAGGCCTTCATCGGCTCCAATTCTGCGCTGGTGGCGCCGGTCAAGATTGGCGACCGCGCCTATATCGGTTCTGGGTCGGTCGTGACGCAGGATGTCCCAACCGACGCGCTAGTGGTGGCGCGAAGTCGCCAGATAACCAAGCCCGGCTGGGCAAAGCGCTTGCGACAACTCAAGGGGTTGGGCAAGAAGTCGTCGAAGAGGCTCACGAAATGACCGGCCCGCCAGTGTCACAAGCCGAAATGCGTTTTGATTTCCATAGGCTTGGCGGGAACGGCTAAAGCAAGAAAATAGAGCTAAGGGACCATCCATCAGGATGTGCGGGATCGTCGGAATCGTCGGACGCCAGCCGGTCGCCGGCCATCTGATCGAAGCGCTCAAGCGCCTCGAATACCGCGGCTATGACTCCGCGGGCGTTGCCACGGTTGATCATGGAATGCTCAGGCGCCGACGCGCCGAGGGCAAGCTCGCCGCGCTGGAAAAGCGGCTCGAGCAGGAGCCACTCGCCGGCAACATAGGCATCGGCCATACTCGCTGGGCCACCCACGGCAAGCCTAGTGAAAGCAATGCACATCCGCACGCCACGGCGAGCGTTGCAGTGGCGCATAATGGGATCATCGAGAATTTCCGCGAACTGCGCGAAAAACTGGTTAACGACGGCGCCAAGTTCACCAGCGAGACCGACACTGAGGTGGTCGCCCATCTGGTCACCGCGGAACTGAAGAAGGGGAAGCCGCCGATTGAGGCGGTGAGGGCGACGCTCAAGCAATTGCGCGGTGCCTTCGCGCTCGCCTTTCTGTTTGCCGGCGAAAACGACCTGATGATCGGCGCTCGCAGAGGCTCGCCGCTGGCCATCGGCTAC
>Ga0207860_1000136_pt1 | contig 12998 bp, 17 predicted proteins | sample LuqExpMetageno28_FD_187786 | JGI IMG/M metagenome (GOLD analysis project Ga0207860, IMG submission 187786) | Tropical forest soil microbial communities from Luquillo Experimental Forest, Puerto Rico - Sample 28 (SPAdes) | ecosystem: Environmental > Terrestrial > Soil > Tropical forest ... | reverse complement strand
TCACCTCGCGTCGCTTGCGCGCTACGCACGAGGGTCCTTTGGCCTACTGTACTCGGTGTGACGCCGGAAAAATGAGGTAACCCGACTCATGATATTTTACTCAAATCGTCATGAGTTGGATGGCCCCACAGAGTGGTGGAAGGCTTCGCGACACGGTATTTCGAATTTACGAATAAGAGACTCTTGGAAAGGCAGTATGTGATTCCGGAGCGTCCATTGTCGGCTCGCGGCCGGTGTATGGATGCAGGATATAGGGCTGGCGATGGCGGACGCTCCAATCGGTCATGTGCGCGTTAGCGCTGCCGACGCTTTTGACTTTCAAAGCAATGTCTTAGCTTGGGCGCTGGCGAGCGCGGCCATGCTTCTCGCGCTCGTGGCTCCTGCGTTGTGGAACGGCTTCCCGCTGATCTTTCCTGATACTGGCGGTTACCTAGACGGGCCCATCTTACGCACGCTGGGCATGGGCCGCTCGGCACTGTATGGCCTTTTTCTCTATACCGGTGTCCCATTTTCATTCTGGCCGAATGTGGTTCTTCAATCAGCCCTGATTGTTTGGCTGATCGTGCTGACCATGCGCGCGAATGGTTTGGGAGATCGGCCGTGGCTTTCGCTCGGCATCGTTGCGATGCTGACAGTCTGCACAAGTCTCCCGTGGTTTTCCGCCCAGTTGATGCCCGATATTCTGTTTCCGGCAGCCGTCTTGGCGCTTTATCTGCTGAGTTTCCACGATAAACGACTGCCGCGGTGGGAACGCTTCCTGCTTGCGGCGGTGGTCGCCTTCGCCATTGCAAGCCACATGGCGGCCGCTGGCATGTGCGTTGGTGTCACCACAGTGCTCTGGCTATCGGCACGGTTCAAGCCACTTGCACTGCCGAAGCCTCGGATGTGGTTTGCGGCAGGCAGCGTCGCTGCTGGCATCGCGCTCTGCCCGATTTCGAATCTGGCCATTACTGGTAACTTCGCTTTCACGCCCGGCGGCAGTAGCTTTCTGTTTGGTCGGCTGATCGAGGATGGGATCGTCGCGCGTTATCTCGGTGAGCACTGCCCGGATCCCTCGCTACGCCTCTGTGACTTCAAAGTTACCTTGCCGGACGACACCGACGGCTGGCTGTGGGACGACGACTCGCCATTCCGAAAACTCGGCGGCTGGAAGGGCTTAGCCGCCGAGGAGCGCGCCATCACCTGGGCGACCCTTGAGCACTATCCGCTCATGCATGCCTCGACTGCGGTCATCGCTGCCGCCACGCAGTTCTTTACCTTCCAAACCGAGATCAACGTCGACGATAATGCGCCGACGCTCAACGTGTTTCGTTTCCACTTTCCAAAGTTGTTTGCGGAACTCATGCGCGCGCGCCAGCAGGCCGGAGGCTTTGACGTGGAGCCGCTGAATTATCTGCATGTACCCGTCGCAGCAGTTTCCGTCATGGGCCTTGTCCTTGCTTTGTTATTCCGCCGCCGTCTGAAGATTGCGCCTAAGGCCGCTGCGCTGTGTTTGGTCATTCTGTTGGCACTGGCCGCCAACGCAACCATTTGCGGCGTCTTCGCGCATCCAGCCGACCGCTATCAAAGTCGTCTGGTGCTGCTCGCTCCGCTTGCAGTGGCGTTTTTGATTGTGGATTGGCGACGCACGAGCAGAGCACCTTTGGCCTGCGTCGATTTAACCTAGGCCTTCCGTTCGTCCACGGCCGGACTTTTTGAATGACAATGTGGCATGTTTGGTCTTGCGCCGAATGCCCGCTTCGGGTCAAACGCTCCGACGCATGCTCGTAGTCCTCAGTAACCGAGGAGTAGCAAACCTGCAACAACTAGCTGCGAGATCCTTTCACTGGAGTAATCCGGACGAGCTGAGGTCGCCGGAGAACCGACTCTGACCCCATCTCGAACAAGGAAGCAATTGACTCCTAATTAGACCAGCGCGTTAGCTGCAACATATTGGCGGAGCTCGATACGTTGGCGAGAAGATATCCCTAGCAGGTCTGCGGCACGCCAAATGATATTGTTCTCAAATTCATTCGCTCTTCCTTCGACAAGAACTATTTCCCACATCATTTTAACGAGTTTGCGACGCTCCTCCGCGTCCGTTGCGCCTTTCAGCTGACTGGTGAAATGGTACAGATCAATCGCGTTGCGGTTGACTGCAACAGCATCGTCAATCAGCTGAGCGGTTGTGACATCGTCAAGTGCGAAATGTGATTTTAGAACCGCGTGCAGCTTTCCGAGCCTCGCCGCCGACATATCACTGTCGATAGTCGCTACACGAACAAGCAGCGCTGCGGTTGCTAGCCGGTGGGCCCTATCCTGATAATTTGCTTGCGTCGTATCTTCGACAAAGCCTGAGATAAAGGTCTTCAGCGATCCAAACATTGTTTATGACTCTTTCCTAGTTCGACGCAAATGTCTGCGAATTTACCTGTGCCCGTTCCGCGCCATATTTGTGCCGCTACTCTTTCTGGCCAACATGAGTTGATTATTGCAGACCGCCACCGCAACGACACTTACGAAACTTTAAGGTCCTAGACATGAAACGGTCAGGCTAAGGCGATTAGAATACATTTCAAAGAAGCGACTATTTGTCTGTCGACGATGACGAGAACATAGAATGACAGGCATCGAGGGAATTCCGCGTAATCGCATGCGCTATAGAGTGTCCCGGATTTGGCCGCGCGCATGGCGTGCGTTGGTAGTATCTGTGCGGGAACGTTATCGGCCCGAGCAGCACTATATGCGTGGTCCAGGGCCGAAATATCGTGCGCGCAGCACCGAATGTGGCAACACAAAGGTCACAATGCCGCAAAAGGATAACGGTGAATCGCGGAGCGATTGAGGGTTAGACCTGCCCTTCGAACCTATCTTTTCTGAAAATTACATCCACACTTATTGATGATGTTTGCCCGAATGGCCGTCCCATTCGGCTTATCGTAAGAAATCGAGCGCTGCGGAAACAGCGAGGCGTTCGGGGTCGTTCTCGCCGCGGTTAACGTGCCGCATGATGAGGAGGGCAAGGCGCCGCTCTGCTCGTTCATTTCCTTTGATTTTTTCGGTCAGCTAGTCACGTGCGACGCTCTCCGCGCGTTCCTCCTGCGCCATAAGATGGCGCTCTCCGAGCGCCTCCTTTCTTGCCGTCCGCGTACATCGTAGCAAGCAAATCAAAATGAGGTAGATTGCATCGTCTACCGCGGTCTGGAGCTGCCACAGCCACAGCTCCAAACTGCAAGAGAATTACGGCAGGACCTCGGGGGTAAAGCATGGAATTTTTCCAGAAGTTGGACTGGTTCCTGTATTTCGCGTACGCGGGCGTGGCCTCCAGTGTCATCACCTCCTACATGAAGACAATGATCCCGCTGCGGGTCGTGAGTATGGCCTGCAACAGTTTCTTCATCATCTACGCCTTCGCCGGCCATGTTTACCCGACGCTGTTCCTTAATTTCATACTGCTTCCGCTCAATGCCTGGCGCCTCTGGGAAATGATTCAACTGACCCGCAAGGTCGGGGCGGCGGTCGAGGGTGACCGTTCATTCGACTGGCTTAAGCCGTTTATGTCGCGTCGGACATTTCAAGCCGGTGAAATCTTGTTCAGAAAAGGCGACGAAGCCGATGCGCTCTACTACATGATCAGTGGCCGGTTCCGACTTGTTGAGACCGGGATCGAAATTCTGCCCGGTCAGGTCGCAGGCGAGCTTGCCCTGGTAGCCGAAGACCAGAAACGAACACAGACTCTCGAATGCGTGGAGGCGGGGGAGGTTATGGTGACGAGTTACAGCCAGGTGAAACAGATCTACTACCAGAATCCGGAGTTCGGTTTCTATTTCCTGAGATTAACAAGCGCTCGCCTGTTCCAAAACATTGCCCGCCTAGAAGACGAACTAGCGGCGTGCAGAATAAAAGCTACTTAGATTTGACGCTTGTTCCGGGTCACAAACAAAATGATGAGAGCTCTCGTTTCTGCTTTCAGGTCCTCTATCCACCGGCTCCAGGGATAAAACATCTTATCTGCGTCTTGCTTTCATAGTCCTTGTAGGGCCAAACCACTGCCAGCCCGAATTTGTTGGGCACAGTTACCAACGCTTCGGGCGGTACCTCGATCCACTGGCCGTCAAGGCGCACGCGATATTTTCCGTCCTTCGTGTCCCAATCCACGTCGGCGACACTCACACCATCAGCCACTGAGCAGCAAAGTCCCCTTCGGCTTGCAAGACTGTTGAACCATTGCTTGAGCGGAGATTTCTCATATTTTCCTTCCGGGTCGCGGGCGAGACCTGATCCGGAAACTAACAGCGGCGACAATGCCGCGCAGCAAAGAATGACGCCGCTGACGAACGGTTTGATGAACTTCATCATGCTAAGTTTGGCCTCTCACGCCGCCTTGGCCCTCTTGACCGGCGAACAAGGGGGAGACGGCAGTACTTCGTGAGTGCTGCTAGAATCACTCAACAAATTGGGCATTAAAAAGACGCAGTGACCTTGGTTTTGGAGGCGTTTTTTGCCTCATCCTGAGCCTTCGCTTGGAGCTTTGATCAAATCCTCGTTTTGTTTGCCTAATGCGATGTGTCGATTGCACAGATTTGCAACTACAAGCAGGCCCTCATTGCGCGCTTGATCGACCCGAATGCTCTGCCAACCAGAAAGTGGCTAGCCGAATGGAATAAAAGAATGGACTTCCATGATCGACAGGATGCCATGCACGACAAGATCATGGCTGTGCACCCCGGACCGGGCGCCGTTAAGGAAGATGACAAGACGAAGACCTTTAATCGATTGCTGTGCGAATTTTCTGACCGTGGTGAGAGGCGTAATGCTTGGCAAGCATTCATCGCAGCCCTCCCGGATATCATGAGGGCGGCTCGATATGAGCGCAGGGCATGGTCGCGGCGCCGGCGCGCCTTTTTTGAATTTATCACGCTGAAGAGTTTCTCAAGCTATCCGCCAGCAGCGGCGGGAGGCTTTTAAAGATCGAGTCCCCCTTGAGGCCAAATTGACCGCATGCTTACATCGACCGCAGTAGATGGGAGGCAACGATGAGGCGCATGATTCTTGCTGCTTTGATTACTTCCTTCGCTATCGGCAGCGCGATGGCGCAGTCGTGCGAAAGCCAGGCGGTGAGCAAGGAGGGCAAGCCGCTTCACGGCGCGGCCAAAACCAGCTTCGTGAACAAATGCAAACGGCAGGCCTGCGAAAGCAAGGCGGTGAGCAAAGAGGGAAAGCCGCTTCACGGAGCAGCTAAAAACAGCTTCATGGCAAAATGCAAGCGCTCTGCCTGAGCAAAACACCCATCTTCAATTTGATCTGCTATAATTTTTGCCGTGAGCGAGTATCAAAATAGTCAGCGTCAAAGCCGTTCAAACGCGGGCACAATTTCGGCTCGGCCAAATGAACCCCCAAGCGGCCTTGATGCGCGTTTTTGCGAAGTGTTGGATGCCGCGCCCGTAATGATTTGGGTTTCCGGCAAAGACAAGAGCTGCGTTTGGTTTAACCAGCCTTGGCTGGCATTCACAGGTCGCAGCATGGCGCAGGAGGTCGGCAATGGTTGGACGGAGGGCGTTCATCAGAACGATATCGACCGGTGTCTGAAGGTTTACCTGAGCCACTTTGACGCCCACAGTGGTTTTCGAATGCAGTACCGGCTTCGCCGGCATGATGGCAAATATCGGTGGGTCGACGATACCGGAATCCCACGATTTGCCCATGACGGCACTTTTCTTGGCTATATTGGCTCCTGTGTTGACGTCCACGAACATCGGGATACTCAGACTGAATTACGCCGTCGTTTACTGGAAATTGCTGAGCTGAATCGGCAAGCTGAAGCCGCGGGTGTGGCGGCCTCAATCGCCCATGAGATAAATCAGCCATTGGCTGCTATGGTCGCAAACGCCGGCGCCGGGCTGCGTTGGCTAAGCGCCAAGGATCCCAAACTCGACGAGGTACGAGAAGTATTGAATTGCATTATTAGTGATGGTCATCGCGCGCATCAAATTATTGACAGCATTAATGCGCTTTTCAAGAAAGAACACCGGACAGAAACACCGCTCAGTCTGAACGAAATCATTCGTGATGTCTTGGCACTCGTCGAGACTGAGTTACATAGTCATCACATTGCAGCGCAAACCACTTTTGACAACACGCTTCCACAGGTGTCGGCTGATCGGGTTCAACTGCAACAAGCAATCTTGATCTTAATTAGAAATGCCATCGAGGCGATGAATACCGTAGCCGATGATTCGCGAGTCCTACATTTAAAAACTGAACTTAAGGACCCCAAAACCATAGTGATCACAGTGCAAGATTCCGGACGAGGAATTACCGCGAAAAATATCAAACGTATCTTTGATCGGTTTTTTTCGACAAAACCTCAAGGGATGGGAATGGGTCTCTCAATTTGCCGCTCTATCATCGAAGCTCACAATGGTCGCCTTTGGGCTGAAGCGGGGGTTCATCAAGGCTCGATATTTCGAATTTCATTGCCAATTACCTGATTGATATTGAAACCGGCACTAACTGCGGCGACAACTATCGCTACTTCGTCTTACGAAGGGCCCGCTTGGCTCTTATCGAACAATGCGAACATAGCCAGCCAGCATGGCTGCGTGTCCAGCCTCTTTTTAAGGCTGCACTTTCAAGCCCGCGGATAGCGCTCCGTCCGCCCTCGCTATTCCAAGCGGTTGTTCCAAACCTGCTTTCTTCGTTGGCTGGGCACTCGGCGGTGTCACAACGAATCTCGATCCAAAAGGACACGGCAATATCTATTCGGGAGGGGCGCTTGGCTTTGCGACCGTAATGATCGTTCCGCAGCGGTCACATCGAAACATCAGGTTGCTGTTCTGTGTCTTGATTGTCTGCATTGCAACCTGGCAGATCGGACAGAGCCTGGTCGGCTCAAGTTCGGACGATTCAGTTTGCATGACTCACCATTCACAAAAAGAACCCCGCCCGGATGCGCCACCGGGCGGGGCCGCAGGAGGTCGGTCTTGCTCAGGGAGACAGTACCGGCCCCCCAGCTAGGGCACTAAGTCGCGTAATCAAAGGGAACTGCAAGATATTTCATTGCAACTTTTCGGGCATGGCGGACCTAACCAACTTTTTGGCAGGGATTCACAAATCGCTACCGTCATCTGGCGAGCAATCGGCTGATATCGGTCGCGTTGCAAGAAAGGCTTCCGGCTACACCGAGAACAGTTTTGAGAGTGAATCCTAATCGATTGTTCGGCTTGCGCGTCACCTTCTGAGCGAGAAGCGAGAAACCGGTCAATTGTCCGGTGACGGACCGCACCAGCCGGGCAAATACACAGCATCATGGCTCTTAGCCAATTTCAATGCTGCTTCCAAGGCAAGATCAAAATCATTCTCGACCAGCTTGCGCTTTATGCGGCGCCGGAGGAAATCCGCCCACAAAAACTCGCTGAATACCGTCGTATCCTTGGCAAATCCACCCGCCCGTCTCAACTCCCCAGCAAGTGACCGGAATGGGTCATCTTTTAACTTGTTCACCGATTTCGGTATGTCTGTATAACTGCAGCGACGACCTTCATCGTTGAAAGGGTGCATCCAGTTTCGACTGTCGAGAACGAACCAGAATGCATCGGCTTCGAGCATGCTTAAGTTTGAAGTGACTGAAACCAGCACATCTTTCACGCCTTCTTTGTAGAGGGCGAGTGCAAGATGATGGTGATCGATGACGTAGTGTCGATCCTTGGGGCCGAGGATCACCGGAATCATATGATTGCCAAGAAACTTTTCGCCTTTTTTGGTCTTCATCTCCCGCCAGCGTTTACGCTTCTCGCTAACTTCACGCATTCCGACGGTGATTTGGGTTGGACGCAGATCCGTAATCGCGACCGGTTTAAGAACTGGTTCTCGAACAGCAACCATGGTTTACTCCTTGCGTGTTGTTGCTTGAAAATAAACTAATGCCCAATGGGCAATGCAGTGCGGGCGCCGGCCTCCAGTTCTCCGTGACTGTACGGAGCCTCCGTAATACCTCGGTGTTTGATTGATGGAAAGGCGTCTGCCGCGTGGAGACGTTCTGGTATGGTGGAAATTACTGCGCAGTGCTACGATATTGTTGTCAAATTCACTATGCCTCAAACGTCGACCGCATGAAACTGTAGTTTGCTGATTCCGTTGTAGTCAGTCACAGAATAAGGGATGAAACATGTCGTATCACCTGGAAGGACGACTCCTTGAAGTTTGCGACTGCCGTGTGCTTTGCCCGTGTTGGATAGGGGAAGACCCTGACAATGGCACCTGCGATACGATTGTTGCCTACCACTTTGACAAGGGGACGATCGACGGCGTGGATGTGAAGGGTCGAACGCTCGCGATCGTAGCGCATCTCCCCGGGAATATACTGAAAGGGAATTGGCGCGTCGCGGTTTATATCGATGATAAAGCATCCGACGCGCAGCAGGAGGCGCTGCTAAAGGTCTATACCGGCAAGTTGGGTGGTCCGATCGCCGACATCGCCAAGCTGGTCGGTGAAGTGGTCGCGGTTGAACGCGTGCCCATTATCTTCAATGTTAAGGAGGGCCGCGGCACCATCAAGATCGGCGAAAATCAATACGCTGAACTTGAGCCTTATCAAGGCGCGACCGGGACCACTACAACGCTTACGGACACAATCTTTTCTACAGTACCGGGCGCGCCGGTCTTCGTCGGCAAAGCGCCGCGATATATATCCAAGCAGCCGGCACTCGGGATCAATGTCGATCTTAAGGATCACAACGCGCTGCAAAGCACATTCGTGTTTGATGCTTAGGCCGGTCGCGGCTCAATGGAGAGACGCCTAGTCGATGCGCGCGCTCGATCGACGTGATGTCTGGCTACCGGTCATGGGCAGTCTTGTCGCGTTGGCGTGGCTCACTCTCGCCATATGGGAGCAGAGCCCCTACGGGCGCTTTCTCGATCATGGACGCTGGACGGAGATCGGACTTGCTGCAAGCCTATGCCGCGCTTTGCCAGCAGGACCAGTCGTGCTCCCCGCCCTGCTCTACGTAACCGGTTGGCTGTTGATGACCGTCGGCATGATGGTGCCGACGGTGTTGCCATTGCTCACGATTTTCGCGCGTATGACGCAGGACCGACCGGACCGCGGCACACTTATAACATTATTGGTTCTGGGCTACTTATCAATTTGGTCTGCTTTCGGGTTGCTCGCTCACTTAGCCGATATGACATTACACTCTGTTGTTGCCGACAACGCCTTCCTAACTTTCAACACTTGGATCGTCGGAGTGATCGTGCTCGGCGTCGCCGGGGCTTTCCAATTCACCAATCTGAAATATCGCTGCCTCGACAAATGCCGCACGCCCTTCAGCTTCGTTAACGCGCATTGGCGCGGTGGCGCTGTACGCCGGCAATCGTTCATGCTTGGCGTGCATCATGGCGTGTTTTGTGTCGGCTGTTGCTGGGCCATCATGCTTATAATGTTCGTGGTCGGCACCGGCAGCGTTGGTTGGATGTTGGCAATCGGTGCGATTATGGCCATCGAGAAGAACGTCGCTTGGGGCCGGCGACTGAGCGCGCCGCTTGGTATTGCTCTGCTGCTGGCATCAGCCGTAATCCTTGCGCTGAACGTTTGACGACGAAAGAAGCTAAGCGGTTATCCAGGGTATCCCGTACGCGCCGACGCAACTAGAACAAATGTACTGAGTGCGGTGCCAATAGTGCGATTGCCATGAATGCGATGCCTATGAGACCGAGACCTCCAGCGATCCAAGCCAGGATTGCCATTCCGGTGATGATCGTCGCAGAGGCAAGAACGATACCGATCTCGAACGCTGCGCCAGCAACTTCAAAATGGTGATACCTTGCCATCGCCAACTCGCGTCGTTCCTCAGCTTCTTTCGCTCTTGCCGCAAGCTCCTTGCGACCTTCATTTGTCTCAGGTTCTGACTCGTTACGGGCAGCGGTTTTCTGCCAATCTTCAATCTGTTTCTCTTTTGCAGCTTTAATTGCCGCATTGCTTTCAATTGAGGCCTCAAGCGCTAGTGCTTCAGCCGCAGTGCGCAGAATGGCTACCCGCATGGTCTTGGCTTGAAAAAATGCCCATAAATCTGATGACGCAATATTTTCACTTATAGCATTGGTTTGCGCGCTCTTGCTTCCTGCCGACGCAAATGCGAGCAGGAGAGCAAGTATCGCAATAAGAAGGGCGATGCGCTTATTGGAATGCGCTGCGTGCTCGATTTCTTCACTGGCTTCGTGTCCAGCAGCCACCGTTCGCCCCCGAAATTATTGGATGCAATGCCAGAGACGCAATCGTCTCATCATGTGACATACTAATCTTACGTTTGTTTAGGAGGCAAGTATGTAACTTCTCAACATCCTCAATGACACGAGCAACAAGAACTGGGTCTTTCGTTAGGTCGACGTGCGCAATTCGGACAATTTTCTTGCGGTATCCATAATCATGTCTATTCGTCGTTGTAGTTTATTTTTTAAATCAGGAATATTCACTTTGTCTGTCACGCGATAGGCATTGCCGATGCGTTCCACATAACCATACTTCACCATTTCTTGCAGACGCCTTATCACTGTCACCCGAGGCAGTTTCAGGGCGTGTGCAATCTTAGTCGGGGTTACCGGCGAGCACATGACGGTGCGAAGGAATACGTAGATGCCAATGGTCCGAAATGTTGAACTATCGCTATGGCCGGTGAACGCCTCGCCATAATCCTCGTTGATGCTGTGGATCAAGCCAAGATACAGACGGCACATAAGCATCCGCTCTCGTGCCAATTCGATACGGGGGGACGGTCGAAGTTGCTCTATCAAAACAAAGTTGGTGCCCGTTTCAGGCCATAGGTAGGGCTCGACATGCTTCGGGCTTTGCGATCGGGATGCCTGATGATCTCCTTGAACTTCCATGGCGTTCTACTCCGGCCCCAAGTGGGATGCGATAAAATGAGCCTCCTCAATTTTTGCTGAGCATCGACCGTTGGAATGTTACCAACGGTCGATGATGATCGATCAGTCAAGGTTCAAGCAGTCAGGGTTGCGAGCTTGGCTTTCAACGCATCAATCGTTGGCTTTATGATCTCGGCCACGCCAGGGATCGCCAGCACTTTGTCGAATAGCTGGTTAAGCGACGACATCAAGGGATTGACCAACCCGGCGAGCACTTTTCGCTGCTCGCCTGACAATTGCGCAATCATTCCGCTCACCTTGTCGACCTGCGTCGTGACGTCCTGCAATCTGGGCAACGCCGCCTGCGCTGAAGGGGCATCGGTGATGCCGGCGAGTGCTGTGCGCAAGGTGCCGAGACTGTCGGTGATCTGTTTGCCGACATCGATGCCGCCCACCGTGACAGTCTGCACGGCGGTGGCGGCTTGCTGAACTGCCTGTTCTGCCGGTCTCGCCAGCAGGTAGATGAGCAGGGCGGCGATCACCACCGCGGGGATGGCCCAGAGCAGCCAATTAGTCGTGGTGGACGCTGCCGCGACGCTGGAGCGCCGCGTATCGTCGATTGTTCGAGCCACTGACGCAGCGGCGGTCCGTGTTGCTCCGCTGCCTGCTGCAAACGTTTTCCTCGCCGCATCGCCGAGCCCATCGAGCAGGCCTGTACCGCCAAGCAAATTGCCGAAGTCCGAGGGCAGCGCCGCGGCTATCTTGTCCTTCTGGCTTGTGAGGAGACTTGTGATGCCGGCCGCATCAATGCTGCGCGCGCCTTGCTGGCGAACGATCGCGCCCATGACAACCGGCGCCAAGAGGCCTAGCAGAGAGCTGCCCGCGGTCGATCCCAATCCGGAAAATTTTCCGACTGCATTGGCGAGCGCGGTTTGGTCCTGGCCGCCAAGGAGCGACGCGAGCATCTGTGATCCACGCTGGATGACGGATGTTTGATCCGCGGTGCCAAGCATGCCCGAAAACTTGTCGAGCGTACTGACTTCCTGCTTTGCAGCGTCGACAAGCTGTCGCGGACCGCCAGGTTTTGTGGCAACGCCGGCGAACGCAGCTAATAACCCCGGCACAACGGCATCGATGGCGGACGAAGTATCGTTGCGATTAATGCCGAGTGCGCTTGCGACGCGCCCGATCATCTCAGGCGTCAGAAATTTCATAATGAGTGGAATGAGGTCCGTGGCCATTGCCTTCTCCTCCCGCATTTGTGGTGGTAACGAGATGCTCGTCCGGCAAGGGCAGTGGTCGAAATGAGCGGGGCCCCGGCCGTCCGCTGCGGCTGAGTGTGGAAGCGCAGGCGCTACCGTTCCATTGTACGGGCGTTTATGTGCTCGCTATCGAAAGGCACAGGCCGCCTATACAAACGTTGCGAACATGCTGGCGAATGCAAACATTTGGCCATCTCGCCAATGAATCATTTCACCAATGACTCATTTCAGATGTTGGCTAGTCGTTGCAAGTTGTTAGAGGACGCTAACCCAAGCACTCGTCCGTATTGCAAGGGTATCAGCGAATGCAGTTATTTTGTGAGCCGCCGCCGGTTCCGGCGGACTCGTCTTTTGTAAACACCCAAAACCTTCTTTGCGACCTGGCGGCTACTGCCACCCTTGATCGCAGTTGTTGCCGCGGCGGCCTGAGCCTCCACGAGTGCTTGTATCTTTTCGGTGGACATCCGAACTTTCTCGGATTGGGCCCGGGCGCCACCTGCTGCAAGTCGCATTAGTCGGAGTGCAATTACAGTCTGGGCTTCCAATCCAAGCCGAGCAGCTTGTGATGATAACGCGAACCATGCGTTCCATGTCCGCATAGGGTTCAACATCTGCACTCTCCCAAATGCCTGCCGCACATCTCCTTGCGGCTATGGCTGCAACCGGGGCTGCATTGAACGAGCACGTGTGCCAAATTTAACGTTCGCAATACAATGTTTCGCAATCATGACATTTCTGTGCCACCGGATCGTAAAAGTGGGGCACATCCCGATACCCATATTCGCGTTTATTCATTATCCGCTGCTCTGTCTACCGTCCAAGAATTATTTATCACCTCACCGAGGGTGTGCACTTCGTATTTGAGCTACTACCTTCGCCAAACCAGTCCTTGTTAAA
>Ga0207860_1000125_pt1 | contig 13449 bp, 10 predicted proteins | sample LuqExpMetageno28_FD_187786 | JGI IMG/M metagenome (GOLD analysis project Ga0207860, IMG submission 187786) | Tropical forest soil microbial communities from Luquillo Experimental Forest, Puerto Rico - Sample 28 (SPAdes) | ecosystem: Environmental > Terrestrial > Soil > Tropical forest ... | reverse complement strand
TATGCGCCAAGAGAGGCGAGACTTCCAGAGAAACCCATCCGTCCACGCCGCATGTTCGGTCATAGACCGACCGGAACAGGTCTGCAGCCTCGGTAAGATCCTCGAGCGCAAGCTCGAAGAACAGTTTCTCTCCTGACTTGCCTTCCGCGAGTTTGCTCTTGATCGCGTCATCGTAGTCGCTGCTGTTCTTGATCGCGTGGTCGAAGATCGTCGGGTTGGATGTGAGCCCAGTGATCGACAACTCGTCGATGTAGCGCCGAAGCACGCCAGTTCTCAACAAGTTGCGCGTGATGTTGTCGAGCCAGAGGCTCTGGCCGAGATCGTGAAGCGTTGCAGTTGGTTTCATAGGAATCACCTAAGGGGTAGCAGGGCGGAGGGCCTTGTGCGGATGTTCGGCCCGGATCGCCATCCAGGCACGACCATCGCGCGCGAGCAGTCGGTCGGCAACGTCTGGCCCGGCGCTGCCGGCGGCATAATTGGGAAAATCATCGGGACGATTGCGTGCCCAGAAATCGAGTAGGTTCTGCACCGCGCGCCACGCCGCCTCGACGGTATCGGCCCGTTGGAACAAAGTGGCATCGCCGATGAGACAATCGTAGATCAGCGTCTCGTAACCCACAGTCGCGACTGGTTCGAAATAATCGCGGTATGAAAAATCCAGTGCCACGCCGTCGATCTCAATCTCGGAGCCGGGTCGCTTGGCGCTCAAGCTGACTGACAGGCCTTCATCCGGTTGAATGCGGAGCGTTAGGATGTTGGGGGGCAGTCGCTCGACCGGCGTGTCGCGGAAGAGCGCGTAGGGCGCTTGCCGGAACTGGATCGCAATCTCGGTCGTGCGAGCGGACAGGCGCTTGCCGGTGCGCAGATAGAACGGCACCCCGGCCCAACGCCAGTTATCGATGCCGAGCTTGAGCGCCACATAAGTTTCAGTTCGGGAATCCAGCGCAACGTTAGGCTCGTGCCGGTAGCCCTGAACTTTTTGACCGAGCACTACCCCACTGTCGTACTGACCGCGTATTGCGTTCTCTGGCGAAATGGGATGGATCGCCTGCAAGAGCTCGGTCTTTTTGCCGCGCACCGCGTCAGCGTCGAATGAGATCGGCGGCTCCATTCCGATCATGGCGAGGAGTTGGAACAGATGGTTCGGTACCATGTCGCGTATTGCGCCGGTTCGTTCGTAGAAGCCACCGCGGCCCTCGACACCTATGGTTTCGGCCGCTGTGATTTGGATGTGATCGATATGGTCACGGTTCCACAGCGGCTCGAAGATGCCATTGGCAAAGCGCAGTACCAAGATATTCTGGACCGTTTCTTTGCCGAGGAAGTGATCAATCCGATAGATCTGATCTTCAGACAGAACCCTGAGGATCTGCGCGTTGAGGGCCTCTGCTGATGAAAGGTCGTGCCCAAAAGGTTTTTCGATGACCACCCGCCGCCACGCTCCCACCGATTGTTGGGTCAATCCCGCGCGACCGAGATGCTCGATGATCGGTCCGAAGAAGCGCTCGCCGACCGCCAGATAGAATAATACGTTCGTAGTTTTGTTCTGCTGCCGTTGTTCGGTCAGCAGCTCCTCGAGATGACTGAAGGTTTCAAACTGCGTAAAGTCCCCAGCCATGTAGTGCATGCGCTCAGTGAGCCACGACCATGCCCGCGCGTCGATCCCGTCCGTCAGCGTAAACGCCTGCAGCATCTCGGTCAGACTCTGGCGCCACTGCTCGGTAGTCTGGTTGTGTTGATCAACGCCAATCACGGTAAACTGTTCCGGAAGCCTGCCAGCTTGCACCAGATGGTAGAGCGCCGGCACAACGAGACGCTTGGTCAGATCCCCACCTGCGCCGAAAATCACCAGAGTCGTGGATTGTACTCGTAAAGCCTTCGGCGCAGTCTCTGCGCCTTTGGATGAGGGGGTTATGACCGTACACATCGACTAATCTGATTGAGATCGGGTTCGCCCGCTCGCTCTTGTTTGTCTTCTACTTTTGTGGCCGCGCTCCGCCGACGCTCGGGCTAGAGGGATCAACTCTGAAGTGGTTGTCAGTCTGCGACGCTCGACCAGCTTGCGGTCTCCCTTGATCACGTCAAATACTGTCCGCTCTCCCTCGCGCCAAAAGCGGATGTCAAGCATGTGCTTGCCGATGCGAAGATCATGCGCTGTAAGATCAGGCAGCCATGCGGGAAGGTATGGGTCGACGTAGAGTTTGTTGTGCGGCGCATCTGGCAAGAATCCCAGGAGGGCCTGTGTAAGCATGAACACTGAGCCGGCCGCCCAAGCCTGCGGCACATTCGCACCGACATACTGCACCGGGAAATTCGACTCGTTGCGCTCGGATGCGGTGTAAAGCTCCGGTAGCTGATTAAGGAGGAAGTGACTCGCTGCCACGCTGACGTCGTGAGCGATCCGCGCTGCCTCCGTATGAAAGCCATAGCGTTTGAAGCCTATAGCAATGATGGCGTTATCGTGCGGCCAGACCGAGCCCGTCTGATAATTGTACGGATTAAATGCCGGGTGATCGGCGGACAGCGTGCGAATGCCCCATCCTGTCCACATGTCCGGCGCCATCAGGCGCTCCACCACCTTCTTGGCGCGTTCGGGAGGTACGATGCCGGACCAAAGGCAATGCCCGGCATTGGATGCGATGGTCAGGACCTTATTCTTGTCGCCGTCAAGCGCATAGGCATAGAACCCGAATTCCTCGTCCCAGAAAACTTCGTTGAACCGCGTGAATAGAGCGGAAGCCTTGGAACGCAAATCAGTCGCGCGCTCGGGCTTGCCGAGCGCATCGAACACCTCTGCCGTCCGTACCCAAGCATTGTAAACATACCCCTGAAGCTCGCAGAGTGCCTTAGGCCCCTTTACCGGTGAGCCATCAGGATACATGACTGCATCGCCGGAATCCTTCCATCCCATGTTCTCGTAGCCATCCGAGGAGCGTGTCTGATATTCCTGGAATCCATCACCATCGCGGTCACCGTATTTGTCGATCCAGGCGAGACACCCTTCAGCCGTCTGCAGATGCTGTTCCAGCAACCCTTTATCGCCGGTTGCACGCCAAGCTGCGTGTAGCGTGATCAAATAAAGTGGCGTCGCGTCCGCTGTGCCATAGTATGGTGTGTGCGGGATTAGCTTAAAGTGCGCAAGCTCGCCGTAGCGCAACTCGTGGGGGATCTTGCCCGGTTCGGCGTCGCGGTACGGATCGTCTTCCTTGGCTTGCAGCGAACCCAAGAACTCCAATGAACCACGCGCGAACTCCGGGTAGATTAAGATATTCTGCAGCGAAACGAGGAGACTATCTCGACCAAATGGAGCGACGAACCACGGCAGTCCCGCCGCAGGCATGAAGACCATATGGTTCGTGCCCCTGATAGGCAAACGGAGCGCGGCCATATCCTCGACTGCTTGATGAAAGAGACGATAGAACTCTTCGTTGCTTGTCTTGATCTTCACTACGGTCTTCAACCATTGTGACATCGTCTCAAAATGAGGAGATTTGTGGCCGGTCTCAATACAGTCATCTGGCGCATGGAAGAGTTGCTCGCCATCCTCGAGCGTGTAGAGCAAGCAGGCGTGCCAAATCTCGTTTGGTCGAAGCGCGACCTCAAAACTGAGCCGGCCGTTGGCAGAAACAGCCTTGCGCGGAGCACGTACCACTGAAGTCGTCACTGCGCGCCGAAAATCCCGGTTCGAATACTCAGTGCGAACCTGCTGCTGCCGCTCCGACCATTCAGTACTTATTTTGCCGCGCCGTACGATGTGACCCGACTTAACCTCGAAAATGTCGGCAAAGTCACATCGAAAGGCTACCTCAAGCTGAAACCGCACTGGTTTCATGCTGTTGTTGGTAATGTCGAGATCTTCGTGCAGGCCACCGCTGATAGATCGACTTATAGTAAGACCGAGGGTACGTGGCGCGATCGGGCCATCTTCTGTGAGGATGGACTTGTTGGTGAGGTAGATGCGCGCTGCATAGTAGCTAATGGGACCGCCGTTCAGCAGTTGCCAGGTCTCGCCGTTAGCATAGATCGCCCAGTTGCTGATGATTCGCGTGTCGAGGAAGTACAAACCCTTCTCGCTCGGCCAAGTAATCGTCCCATCCTGGTCAGTGACGAGCACGGTCTGACCCTGATGAATGGCAATCTGGGGTGGACCAACTTGAACCTTGAATGCCATTGTGTGCTCCTCAACGGTTCACTTTCTCGCTCCACGGTTTCATTTCTGGCGTCAGCAACCAAGTGAGAAAGACTGCCTGTCAAGAATAATAGATCTTCGATGACAATTCCTTTGTCGGACATCAATCTCGCGCGAGATCATTGCGAAGTACGAGGCTTTAATATTGCTGAACGCTCTAAGTAACCTTGGCATCCTGATTTGCCTCAATGAGGCGAGAACGCGTCCGATCAAGGTGATACCTCAACAGGAAATAGAGTTCGGAATGTCGCATCGCAACGGCACTGGTCGCCCGCTCAATGCCCGCTAGTTCCCGTTGGAGAGCTTCCACTTGGGGAACCGTAAGATCCGCATGCACCGCATTTTCAATAACTCTGAGCCGGCGGTACAGCTTTCGCAGACGTTCTTGAACAAACCACTCGTACAGCCTGGGCGCAAAACTAAACACTGGCAAAATAACCGCCAACGTCGCAACCAGAAACGCAATTATTCGTTGCGCATTAGTGGTCATCGAAAAGGGAAGATATTTCGCAAGAAGTGACGGGCCGTTCTTATAGTAGTCGATGGCAATTTGTGTCACTGGAAATTCTGGATCGGCGCTCGATGGAAATTCCCCGCTTCGTTGGAAAAGTCCCGGCCCACCATGTTCTTCCTTCATTGTCGCCGCGAGAAGCTGAACAATTGCCGGATGAACACTATCACGAATTAGTACCTTGGCTGTGGTTCCTACCAGTGAGACGTCATTGGGCGGATTAGGCGGATCAATTTGGATGACACCTTTTGGCAACGTCAGCCGGACAAGATCTGGGAAAATGCGTGTGAAGGCCTCTGCGGTTGAAAAATCCATAAGCCGAACGCGAGGATTAGCTAGCAAGGCTTCAACAGCCGGCGCGTCGGAGCCGCCAACAATCAATGCGGCATCCACCGTGCCGTCGATTAATGCGTTGACCGCGGCATCTCCCGCCAAAGGTAACAATCTCGCGGTTTGTGAATTGATGTTGACTTTGCTAAGAATCCTTTCGGCGGTATATCGAGCTCCGCTTCCTTCTGGCCCGACGGCAATCCGTTTCCCTTTAAGTTGCTGCAGACCATCAAGCGATTCAACGGAGGGGTAAAAGACCCAAAACGGAACATTGTAGATGAGTCCAGTGGATGACAGCTTTGGCGCCCGAGTGCGATCGGAAATACCTCCGATTGCAAACGCGATATCAACGCCGGAATTTGCGTCCTGCAAAAGCCTGATATTTTCCAATGCTCCAGCAGTCTCGCGCAGATCCAACTCGACTCCTGCAAGGGCAAATCTCTCTTGATATCGCTCGCCAAAATAATCGAAGGTAGTGCCTTTACCGCCCGTTGCGATCGTAATGCGGTGTGGCGGTGAAGGGACGAAATATTCCAACGCGAGCCAGCTGATACCTAAAATGCATAGAACCGTCACGAATCCTTGCGTCAATCTGCCTCGCCCCAATCTCAGCATGCTGTGTCCCGTGCTGGAGTGCTCTATGTCCGCGAGTGTTTCGAGATGATCTAAGGAATTGAGATCCTAAGCAATGGCCATCTGCATGGATTGGCCTCGCGTCACCGCTACGCAGATCGCTCCCACATCGTTGGCGTCGTTCTTGCACCGCAGCCCGCGGTGGTGCTGAATGAGCCGCGAGTGCAGTGTTTTATGTGAGGGAAATGAATGACAAGTACGGGCAACGTTATGGGAATGATTGCCGTTGATAAAATGGGCGCGGAGGTGCTGTTTCTGAACCCGCTCACCTACGAAGTCGAAACAGCCATCAAAGGGTTTCCACGCACAGTTCACGAATTGCTTGTGGTGCGCGAGACGGGGACCGCCTACGTGCCGATTTTTGGTGACGGTATTCACGGCCGCAACCCAAATCCAGGCCATCTGCTTTGCGTCATCGATCTCAAAAACCGCGTCCGTGCGGCGGATATTGATTTGCGGCCCTACATTGCGCCTCACACGTTGAAGCTGGGGCCTGACGGACTGATCTACATTACTTGTGAGAACAGTGCGGTCGTTGCGGTCATCGATCGCTCGACGAACACTGTCGTGGATGCGATCGACTCTGGGTCAACTAATGGCCACCGCCTGATCATCGCGCCAGATGGGCAGCGACTTTACACTGAGAACGAAGAAGATTGCAGCGTTTCAATCATCGATCTACCTGGGCGCAAGCTACTGGGCAAAATTTCTACCCCGCGGGCATTGGCAGGCATAGCAATTTCTCCCGACGGGCGGACTGTTATTGTAGTTGACGATGTTGAGCCAACTCTATTCCTTATCGATGCTGCGGGCAGAAAGGTGGATGCCACAATACGGCTTGAGGGCGTTCCAGAAGCTGCGCAGATTGCACGCTATAGCCCCGACGACAGCGTGATTGCTGTTACTAGTTTGAAAAGCAATACTGTCAGTTTGATTGATCCATTATTCCGGCAGCAGGTTGCCATAAAGGTTGGCGACCAGCCGATGGACATGGCCTTTCGCGGAGACGAGCTGTTCATCGCATGCCAAGGAGATGGATCCGTACATGTTGTCGAGATTCCAGGTCGTCGCAGCAAGCATCATTTCAAGGCCGGTAAGGGCTGTGAGTCACTTGGCTTTTTCTAAGATGCGTGACGTGTAACGCGCACTTCCAGTCACGCGCAAGGTCGTACTTGTTGCCCGTTGGTGGGTGTATGAGGAGTTTTAAGTCATGAAGCGCAGCCATCACGGATTGGCCTCTGGCGAGACGGAGAATCGGATCGGGAACATCGCGTCACAAGCGATCCTCGGTGGGCTTCATCACGGCTACGTTCGGATTTAGTTTTTTCGGTACACACAAGGCCCCGAAGAAGCGCAACGCCTCATCATCGAAGCCACGGAGAGAGCCAAGCGTGCCCAATAGCGCCAGCAGGTACTCGGCATTGTCTCAGGCTGATGGCGCACCCGTCCTTAGATTTGCACTGCGGTTTTTGGCTCCTTCCAAGAGGCCGGGCGGATCGGTGGAAATTGCTCGGCTGTAACGGTTTCCTGTCCGAGTAAGAGGCGGGCTCCTTCGTCCAGATCGGCACGCCGCGAATTTAGTACTGCGCGTGCTCGGTCGAATGCCTTGGCTACGATGTCGCGGACTGCAGTGTCTATTTCGCGTTCTGTTGCCTCAGAAGCCTCTATATGGCTCGGCGTGACTCCCGTCAGAAATGATTGAGGTGGTGTTGAATAGGTTCGCAGGCCGACGGTTTCACTCATGCCATAGCGTGTCACCATTTCGGTCGCGATTTGGGTTGCTCGTTGCAAGTCGTCGGATGCGCCTGTCGATACCTCGTCATCGAATATTATCGCCTCGGCAGCGCGTCCCCCCATCAGCACGCAGATGCGGTTTTCGAGGTCATGCCGCGCGAGCAAAAAGCGGTCCTCTGTCGGCCGCTGGATTGTATAGCCGAGCGCTCCGACTCCACGCGGAATGATCGAGACCTTATGCACCGGATCAACGCCGGGTAGACCCGATGCCACGAGTGCGTGGCCCATTTCATGGTAGGCAACGCGACGGCGTTCCTCTGGGTTAAGTACGCGGCTCTTCTTCTCAAGCCCGGCGATAATCCGTTCAATCGCTACTGTGAAGTCATCCACCGTCACCGCATCGGCGTTTCGTCGCGTCGCCACAATGGCAGCTTCGTTCACCAGATTGGCAAGATCGGCACCTGTGAAGCCCGGCGTCAGCCCGGCGATCTGATCCAGATCGACGCCAGATGCAAGGCGGATTTTTGTGGCATGCACCTTGAGGATCTCCCGCCGCCCTATGCGGTCAGGTCGATCGACCAGCACCTGGCGATCGAACCGTCCGGGCCGCAGCAGTGCGGGATCGAGCACCTCCGGTCGGTTGGTGGCGGCGAGAAGGATCACACCCATGCTCGGATCGAAACCATCGAGTTCGGCCAATAATTGGTTGAGCGTCTGCTCCTTCTCGTCATAGCCGCCAAATGCGCCCTGCATGCGGCTGCGCCCTAGCGCATCAAGTTCGTCTATAAAGATGATGCATGGCGCCGCTTTGCGAGCTTGCTCAAAAAGGTCACGCACACGCGCGGCCCCAACGCCCACGAACATCTCCACGAACTCCGATCCGGATATGGAGAAAAACGGGACTCCTGCCTCACCAGCGACCGCGCGAGCCAGGAGCGTCTTTCCCGTGCCGGGCGGGCCTACCAGCAACACGCCCTTGGGAATCCGCGCGCCGAGCCGTCCGAACGATTTCGGGTCCCGCAGGAACGCAACCACTTCCTGAAGCTCGAATTTAGCCTCGCTCACGCCGGCAACATCTCGGAACGTGACCTTGGTATTTGTTTCGACGTAGATCTTGGCCCGCGATTTTCCGATTGCCATCAGACCGCCGAACCCCTGCCGTTCCGCCAAGTGGCGGATTCCGTAGTTCCAGAGCAGGTAAAAAACGAATATCGGCAATACCCAAGATAATATCGAAGAGAGAAAACTGTTTGGCGGCGCGCCGGTGACCTTAATTCCATGGGCACTGAGCTTACCTGCAAGCTGAGGATCTACCCGGGCTGTACTGAATATTTTTCGCCCGTCGGGAAGCGGTTCTTTGAGGGTACCTTGAATGCCGTCCGCACCCACTAGCACGTCGGAGATCTTGTTTTCGTCAACGAGCTGCTCGAATTGACTATACGGAATCGTCTCAATTTGTGTGAACTGTATCCAAATGTATTGAATCAGCATGACGCCGAAAAAAGCCGCGAAAATGTACCAGACCGCAAATTGGTGCTTTCGTTCTTCTGGTTCCTTGACCGAAGCATTCTTTTCAGTTCGGTTTGTCTTTTCATCCCTACCGATCCCGAGAAACTGAAGCAGAGAGCCACGGCCATCTTTCGAATGCTTTGATGGGTTTTCGAGCATGTTAGTCTCCTGATCGCCGGCGCGGATTCGGTGCGAGCACTTCACCGGTGACTAAAATCTCCACGAGCGCGCGCAATAGAGCTGAAGAGTGCTTATGACGTATGGGCACAGGTGGTAATCGCTTTGCTTACGCACGCGGCGAACGCCGACGTTGACAGTGTACCGCCTAGGTCGCACGTTGTAGTTTTACTATCGGACAGCACGACATCAATGGCCTGCTCGATCGCCCGAGCGGCCTGCTGGTATGCCTTCTTGCCGTGGCGCTGACCGAGCCAATCGAGGAGCAGGGCCGATGAGAGGATTATGCCACTGGGATTGGCGATGCCTTTCCCAGCAATGTCGGGCGCTGAGCCGTGACCGGCGTTCGCCGCCGCGTGGTGATCGCCGACGTTAAGAGCGGCCGCCAAACCAAGACTTCCAGCGAGAGCATTCGCCAAATTGGAGAATATGTCGCCGAACATATTTGTCGTCAGGATCACATCGAACGCTTGCGGTCTGGTGTAAAGCTCCGCCGCCATGGCGTCGATATCGATCTCTCGTACTTTGATTCCAGGATGAAGCGCAGCCGCGGTCTGGACTTCCCGCATAAAAAGGCCATCGGTAATGCGGAGAACGTGTCGCTTGCCAACGACGGTCACATCCTTCCTGCGCGAGGCAGCTGCCAAGAAAGCTCGCTCCGCAATGCGCCGCGACGACTTCGCCGTAATAAGACGGATCGACATGGCGACGTCGGGCGTCGGCATGAACTCGCCGTGACCTTGATAGAGGTTCCGATCAGCGTAGAACCCTTCCGTATTTTCCCTAACGATTAAACAATCTAGACCCGCGCGCGCGTTCGGAACGCCGCGCCTCGCGCGCGCCGGACGAACGTTGGCATATAGGTCGAGCTGCTTTCTGATCGTTCCCGGAATGTTGATACCGCCGTCCGAGGCCGGCGGATAGGCCGTCATGCCGGCTGGACCAAGTACAATTCCATCCACTTCCCGGACCGCCCGCAGAGCCGCATCGGGTAACGTGGTGCCACAGCGCTTATGCGCCTTCATCCCAACTTCGTGGACGTCATATTCAAGACCGAGGCTGAAGGCGCGATCGACTGCGTCAAGAACGGTCAACGCGGCTTCAGTGATCTCTGGGCCGATGTCGTCTCCGGGCAGCACGGCAAGTCGCATTCCAGACTCCCAAAAACGATGTATGAATACCTTACTGCATACGCTAGCTACGATAGAGAATACAAACCCGCAAAAAGCCCTCCGCGCCATGCGCGCCAGTACCCCGCCGACTGCCCAGGAACAAACCGCCAAGACCGTGTGGACGGCCATGTCCGCGGGGCAAATGAGCAGTCGAGCAGCCTATGTTGCTTCGTTCATTCTAGGTTTGGTCGTCTGGGAGTTGGTGGCGGGACTGCTTCCCCACGTGGTTTTCGCCTCCCCAAGCCGCGTAGCGGTGAAACTCTATGCTGGCGTGCTGAACGGTGAAATCCCAACTGCCTTTTTTCACTCCCTCCAACAGTTCGCACTTGGGTTTGCGATCTCATTCGTAATCGCGCTGCCGCTCGGACTGCTACTGGGCCGAAGCCGGATTGTCTTTGCGATGTTCAATCCAGTTCTGAACGCGCTCCTGGCGGTGCCCTCAATTGCATTCGTTCCTTTCATCATGATCTGGTTTGGTCTCTTCTTCGAGGCACGGGTCGCTCTCGTCGTCGTGATGTCGGTCTTTGACATGATGGTTATCATCATTTCAGGGGCTCGCAACATCGATCCGACTGCGGTTACGGTTGCGAAGTCTTTTCAAATCACAGGCTTGCGCCGGATCCTCACCGTATTCGTGCCGGCCAGTTTGCCGTTCCTCTTTACCGCTTTGCGCATTGGCGTCGTGCGCTCGGTCAACGCCATGATCACGGCGGAGCTTTTCTTCGCAGCGGTCAATCTCGGCAAGATCATGCAAACGGCATCGAGCCGCTTCGACGCAGCGACCATGCTCGCGATCGTTTTTCTGGTCAGCTTGTTCGGGCTTCTGATGCAGGAGCTCGTCAAATTGGCCGAAGCTCGGCTGATCCCCTGGTCAGTGAGGCAGTAATCATGCTCGGCCGCAGCTTCGCCCTGGGGATTGCGGGTTTTGGTATAATTCTCGTCGGCTGGGAGATCGCCGGCCGTATGCTCGGCGACATGCTTTTATCGCCTCCGAGCACGGTGCTGTCTCTGTTGATCTCGATACTCGCCGAGGGGCGCGCGTTGCGCGAACTCGTGAACTCGATGGGTCAAATGCTTCTCGGGTTTGCGCTCGCTTGTCTGATCGGGATGCCTCTAGGCACCATGATGGGCCGCGTTCGCTTTATTGACGCTCTCGTCCACCCGTGGGTTAGCATGCTCGTCGTTACGTCCGTCGCGGCGCTGGTCCCAATCGTAATTCTGTTACTCGGCACCGGAGTGGCCATGCGCGTCGCAATCGTGTTCCTTGGTTCGGTGGGCTACGTCTTGCTGACGGCCTATCACGGCGCGCGTGGGATCGATGCAAGACTAGTCGATGCTGCGCGATCCTTCTCAATCGCTGGGGTCGCACTTTACCGCAAGGTGCTCCTGCCGGCCCTTTATCCTTATCTCGTAACTGGCGCACGGCTCGGCTTAATCCACGCAATTCGGGCGATGATCATGGCGGAGATGTTTGTCATTACGGGGTACGGCGGACTGATCTTTCAAACCGGACTCGATTTGTCCGTGGGACCGCTCCTCGCCTATCTGTTGCTGCTCATGATCTTCAGCACGACGGCAACCGCGATCCTCCAGCGGATTGGGAACGCTACCGCACGCTGGTACGAGGCCAGACAACATCTTGGCGACTAGGAGAACCATTCGGTCGGCTATTCGTAAATAAGCAGCTCGGGAGGGAGAAATGAGAGTCACGCGACGCAAGCTGATCGGGAGCGCGGCGGCAATTGGAGCGGTCGGCTCGTTGGGAATCTGCGGCCGGGTGGCAATCGCCCAAGCAAAACGAATTCTGAAATTCAATATCGTCGCGAACACACTCGGCATTCATATTCCCTATATGGGAGCGCTCAATGAGATACTTCCAGATCTTGGCTACAGCCAGCCCCAAATCGATCGCATCAGCAGACTCGAAACTATCACTCAGTCCGTTCTGTCTGGATCGGCAGAGGTCGGCAGCGGTGACGCCATAAGCGTACTGCGCGCCGTTCAGGCTGGCGCGGATCTGAAGATCATTGGAAATTGTTTCATGAATACCAGTCTCGTCTTCGTTGCAAATTCGGAGACGGTCAAGTTGGATCGAGACCTCGAGCACCCAAACGTAACCGTCGCCGTCAATTCGATCGGGGACTTCACGCATGTAATGTTGGTGAGACCGCTGGAAAAGCGCGGAATCGATATTAAAAAGCTCAACGTAATCGCTATGGGTGGGTCGGGTACTCGGCTCCGGGCGCTCGTCGCGGGAAAAATCGACGCCGTTCCTATCCACTTCGATCAGGCCCAGGAGCTTGTCGCAACCGGAAAGTTCAGGATCCTTATCGAGCCCTGGAAGGAATTCGATAATTTTCTCGGCGAGGTTTGGATGGTCAGCAGCGGTTGGCTATCGAATCCCGAAAATCGGCGCGCCGGAATCGATTTGCTAAAAGCTGTCGTACTCAGCTTCCGCAGAGCGGATGAGGACGCGCAATGGTACGCATCGGCCTTCCGTAGATACGGAACGGACGCGGGCATGCAGAAAGCTCCGGATTCGAAGATCGAAGGAATCCGCACAACGCTTGCGCAAACGGTGAAGGCTTGGCCGCCGGATATGCGTCATCGCATTGAGATCTATCGGGAACTCCTGCCAATCTACCGAGAGGCAGGAGCGATCAGTGGCAACATCGATATAGACAAGGTCGTTGACGTTACTCTCGTGCCTCAGGCTCTGAAGGAGCTCGATCACGCATGAGTCGTGCAAAGCTTGAGGCTAAAGCCCTGACCAAGTGCTACGCTCGCGGGGGGCGGTCGCCAATTCAAGTTGTTGATCGGCTGACCATCGAAGTGCAGGACCAGGAATTCTTGGCGATTCTTGGTCCAAGCGGCTGTGGGAAGTCAACTTTCTTACGAATGATCGATGGCCTGATCTCTCCTGACAGCGGCAGCATCATTATCGACGGTCGGGACGTTACTGGCATCGTTGGCGGCGAAGGACGGGGGATGGTATTCCAGAGCTTCGATTTGTTTCCCTGGCGGACAGTGTTCGGCAATGTGGAGTTTGGTCTTGAGCGCCTCGCCATTACCCGCTCCGAGCGTCGCGATATCGCGGCTCATTACATCCAATTGATAGGCCTCGAAGGCTTTGAGAATGCCTATCCTCACGAGCTCAGTGGCGGAATGCAGCAGCGGGTCGGCCTAGCGCGGGC
>Ga0207860_1000119_pt1 | contig 13977 bp, 16 predicted proteins | sample LuqExpMetageno28_FD_187786 | JGI IMG/M metagenome (GOLD analysis project Ga0207860, IMG submission 187786) | Tropical forest soil microbial communities from Luquillo Experimental Forest, Puerto Rico - Sample 28 (SPAdes) | ecosystem: Environmental > Terrestrial > Soil > Tropical forest ... | reverse complement strand
ACATCGGCGCATGCCGTTCGACTGTCGGGCTGTCGTGATCGAGCAGAATCGGGTTACGCGTTGCCCGCATCTTGCCGAGCCGTGGGTGCTCGACGTCCTTAACGATGCCGCGAGTAATCATGTGCGGATCGTCGAACACTTCCTTGAAATTGTTGACGCAGGCGCTCGGTACGCCCGCCGCCACCAGGGCCGCCTCGAGCTCCTTCGCCTCGCGTGCGCACACCGCCGGCTCCACGAGAGCCAGTAGCGCGTCTTCATTGGCCTTGCGGCTGGAATAGGACACGAAGCGCGGGTCGTTGATGTGTTTCTGCAGCCCGAGCTCGGTCATTAGGTTGGCGAAGAGCTGATCATTCGGCGTGCCGATAGCGAGATAGCGCCCGTCCTTGCAGGCAAACAACTGGTACGGCGCGTTGAGCCGGTGCCGGTTGCCGAGGGGCTGCGGGACTTCCCCTGTCTCCAGATAGTCGGCCGCTTCCCAGGCCGCCGCCGCGATCGCCGTCTCGACCAAGGACACGTCGGCGACGAAGCCCTCTCGGGTGCGGCCGGCCCCGACCAGTCCTGCCAAAGTCGCGTAGGTCGCGAACAACGCGCCGAATACGTCCGCCGTCTGCACGCCCGGCCTCGTCGGCATCTTGCCTGGCTCGCCGGTCACTGACAGCGAGCCGGAGAACGCCTCGATGATCAGGTTGACGCCGGCGCGGCGGCGATAGGGCCCACTCTGTCCGAAGCCGGAAACCGACGTGTAGATGATGCGCGGATTGATCGCCTTCACCTGCTTGCTGCCGAGTCCGAGCTTTTCCAGCGCGCCTGGGCGGTAAGCCTCGATCAACGCATCCGACTGCGCCGCCAGCTTGAGCAGGATTTCGATCGCCTCCGGGCGCTTAAGATCGAGCACCAGGCTGCGCTTGTTGCGGTTGAGCGCGACGAAGCTGACGCTTTCGCCATTGCGAATCGGCGGCGTCGCCCGCGCCATGTCGCCTTTCGGCGGCTCGACCTTAATGACGTCGGCGCCCATGTCGGCGAGCAGCGTTCCGCACAGCGGACCAGCGATGAAATTGGCGAGCTCGATGACCTTGATGCCGGCGAGCGGCTTACCCATGGGCGCTTCCTCGAACTGCGGCGCACTATATCGGCAGGCGCGCGGCGCATGCAATGCGACGGTAAGGCGTGTCTTGCTCAATGCCTGCCGAGGTGTTCCACTCGGTCGAGAATGACAACTTAGGTCAGGGAACGATGCATGTTGTGGAGAGTACGTGAATGCTTTGCAATCACGATCGCAGTGACATTGCTGATCGCAGCGCGGGCGCATGCCGAATGGCCGAATGACCGCACCATTACGATCGTCGCGCACTTCGCGCCTGGCGGTTCGAACGATTTGCTTGCGCGTCTGATCGCCAGCGAGCTCGGACCAGCGCTTAAGCAGAACGTGATCGTCGAGAACCGCCCCGGTGCCAACGGCAATGTCGGCCTCATTTACGCGGCACACGCTACGGCGGATGGCTACACGCTAGTGGTGGCGTCCGGCGTCGTTGAAATCAATCCGAGCATCAGGAAGTCTGGTTATGAGATGAGGGACTTTGCTCCGGTCGCATATCTTGGTGCTTCACCAAATGTCATCCTCACACGGCCTGAGTCGGGCATCGCCTCGGTGCAGGATCTAGTCGCCAAGGCCAAGACCGAGCCCGGCAAGCTCACATATTCGAGTCCTGGTGTCGGCAGCGTGTCGCAGCTTGCCGTCGAGCTGTTGGAGCTGCGCACGAGCACGAAGCTCGTGCACGTGCCGTATCAAGGCGCGGCTCCTGCCGCACAAGCGGCAGCCGCCGGCACGACCGACTTAGGCTCCATCAATATTGCTGGGCTGATTGGCTTCATCCAGTCGGGCAAGCTCAAGGCGCTGGTGCAGACCGGCCAAGACCGTTGGCCCGATCTGCCCGAAGTGCCGACCATGCAGGAGGCCGGCATTCCCAACGCTGTCGTCGAAACGACGCAGATGTTGCTCGCGCCCGCCGGCACACCGAAGCCGATCATCGAACGCCTGGCCGAGGAAGTCCGAGTGATCTTGAATAAGCCCGACGTGCGCGAGCGCATGCTGAAGGCGAGCTTCGCTGTGAAATTTGAAGATCCCGACGAACTGGCGGCCCGCATCGCGCGCGAGGTGCCGATGTGGAAGGAATTGGTCGACCGCGCCGGCATCAAGATCGAGTGAATTTGGAGACGAGAAAATGAAACAGCCGGCGCACGACGGCGCAGGCTGTCGAAGGTAGCTCCTGTTACTGCTCAACCTTGATGTTGTTGTCGCGGATCACCTGGCCCCAGCGCTCGATTTCGCTGTGCATGATCTTGCGTCCCGCCTCCGGTGAGCGATCCGTCTTCGGGAAAGCCTCGACGTCGGTGTCGGCCCAGGTCTTCAGCACGGACGGATCGTTGACGACTTCTTCCAACGCGCTGTTCAGCGTCTTGATAACCAGTTCCGGTGTGCCCGCCGGCGCGAACATCGCTTGCCAGTAGTGGATCTCAAGTTTGGGTCCGAGCAGCTTCACGAAGCTGTCCGCCTTCGGATAATGTGCGATCTTTTCTTGCTGGGTGACACCGAAGCCTTTCAACTGGCCGGTGGCCACGTGTTGCAGAAACTGTTGAGGTGTGCCGAAGAACAAGTCGACGTGATCACCCAAAAGGTCGGTCGCTATGGGCGCGCCACCGCGGTAGGGAATAAGATCGACCTTGACCCCGGCCTGCTGCTCCAACACGACCGTTGCGAGGTGACCGGTCGCGCCATAACCGGGAATCGCTGCCTTCAGGCGCTGTTTCTTCATCAGCTCGATGAGCTCGACGGCTGAATTGGCTTCTAGTGTCTTGCGCCCGATCAGCACCAGCGGATTGCGATTGAGGAACATCACTGGTGTCAGGTCTTTCTCTGTATCAAAAGGTAGGTCCTTGTAGAGCGACACGTTCGCCGAAATTTGCAAATTGTGAACGAGAAGCGTGTAACCATCCGGCGTCGCCTTGGCGACGCGGTTGGTGCCGAGGATCGTGCTACCGCCAGTGACGTTCTCGACGACGAAATTCTGTCCGAACTTCTTTTGTAGCGCATTGGCAACGATGCGCGCTAACTGATCGGTTGGCCCGCCGGCCGGATAAGGCACGATAATGGTGACAATGCGGTTCGGATATTGTTGTGCCGAAACCGAAACCACCACGGCAAAGAGTCCGAAGACGGCCACCACAACCGCAGTAATTCGCCTCATGATCGGCTCCTCCCGGCTCTATTCGTGGTCAGCGAGCTTACGCCGCGGGGCAGATTGGCAACAAGAAAAATAAGAACTGCAGGGACTACGAGGCGGGCCGCGAACTGCTAGGATGCCTGGCGTCTGGCTTTGATCACCATACCTACGAAAAAAGCGCTGATGAAAGAAAGCTGCAATCGACAACTTCGCGAACTGTTGCGCCAGCGCAAAGCCGTGCTCTTGCCAGGTGCTGCCAACGCGCTTGCCGCGCGCGTGATCGAAGATATTGGGTTCAAGGCGATTTACGTCACCGGCGCCGGCGTCGCCAATACATTTCTCGGCGTGCCGGACATCGGTTTACTGTCGGTCACTGAACTGGCAAGCCACGTCAGCGCGATGCGCGAAGCCGTCGCCCTTCCCCTGATCATCGACGCCGACACCGGCTTCGGCAACGCGATCAACGTGACCCGCACAATCCAGACGCTCGAACGGAGCGGCGCCAACGCTATCCAGCTCGAGGACCAGGAATTTCCCAAACGGTGCGGGCACTTTTTTGGCAAAAGTGTCATCAGCCGCGCCGAAATGATGCAGAAGATCCATGCCGCGGTGGATGCGCGTGTCGATCCTGAACTGGTCATCGTCGCGCGCACCGACGCTATCGCCGTCAACGGTTTCGATGACGCCATGGAGCGCGCGGCCGCCTATATCGAAGCTGGCGCCGATATGATCTTTGTCGAAGCGCCGAGATCCCGCGAGCAGATTGCGGAAATCCCCAAGCGCCTCGGTGTCCCGCAGTTCATCAACATCGTCGCCGGCGGCCTAACGCCGATGATCGGGCTCGGCGAGCTGGAGAAGATGGGGTACTCGATGGTCCTCTACGCCAACACAGCGCTGCAGGCCTCGATCGCCGGCATGCAGAAGGTGCTCGGCCATCTGAAGGCGCACGGCTCGCTCGACGGCGTATCCAGCCAGCTCGCGAGCTTCGAGGAACGACAGCGGATCGTATCGAAGCCGCACTTCGACGATCTAGAGAAAAAATATTCCTGACCGAGCGTCGAAATTGTCATGTCAGGTTCGAGCAACAACCCGCATACTCGCGCTATTGCGCAATTCATCGCGCAGCTACGCTACGAAGATATTCCCGACGAAGTCATTACGCGCATCAAGCTGCTGATCCTGGATGCGCTGGGCTGCGCGCTCTACGGCAGCGGTCTTGAGTGGAGCCGCATCCTGCGCACGGCGCTAGTACAGCTTGATGCAACTAAAGCCTGCCGCGTGTGGGGGACCTCCGAGCGCTTGTCGGCGCCGCACGCCGCGTTGATCAACGGCAGCCTCGTCCAAAGCTTTGAATTGGACGACGTGCATAGGCAGGGCGTGCTGCACGTCGGCGCAGTCACGTTGCCGCCGCTCTTGGCCGTCACCGAGCTGCGCCCGGACATGAGCGGACCCGATCTCCTGCGCGCGGCAGTGGCCGGCTATGAGATCGGTCCTCGCGTCGGCAAGTGCATGGGCCCGCAGCATATCGGGCAAGGCTGGCACTCTGGCGCCACCGTCGGCGTTTTTTCCGCTGTATCCGGCGCGGCATCCGCGCTGCGCCTCACCGCCGAGCAAGCTGTGCATGCACTCGGCATCGCCGGCACGCAGGCCTCAGGCCTGATGGCGGCGCAATATGGCGCGATGGTCAAGCGCATGCATGCCGGGCGTGCTGCGCAAAGCGGGCTTTACGGCGCGCTGTTGGCGGAAGCCGGCTATACTGGCATCGGCGATGTTTTCGAATCGCCCTACGGCGGTTTCTGTACGACCTTTTCCCGCTCGAACGACCGGTTCAATCTCGATGAGCTATCGTGGGAGCTCGGCCGTCAATGGGAAACCCTGCGCATTTCGCTGAAATTCTATTCCTGTGTCGGCAGCAACCACACCACGCTCGACGCCATCCGCATGCTGCAGGCGAAGACGCCATTCAGCGCCGACGACGTGGCCTCGATCGTGGTGCATGGTTCGCAAGTGACAGTCGAACACGTCGGCTGGCCGTATCAGCCGCGAGGACTGGTATCGGCGCAATTGAATTTGCCTTTCTGCGTCGCCACGCTGCTCCTGGAAGGCGACGCGTTCGTCGATCAGTTTACTGACGCGGTAGTTGACGATGGGCGACGCATCGCATTATCGAAAAGGGTCAGCGTGGTGCACGATCCGTCGATCACCGAGCGCGGCTCGAACTACCGGCACATGGTACGCGTTGAAGTGCATCTCAAGAACGGCACGAACCTCGAGCAAACCGTTGAGGCGCCGCGCGGCAGCGAGAAGAGTTTCGCATCCGAGGCCGATATCGTGCAGAAGTTTAAAAAGCTAGCGACGCACGCGGTAGGCGAGGCCAAGGCGGAAGCGATCATCAATCTAGTGTTCGGCGCGGAAAAATTGACGCGCGCCGAAGAGATCGTGCAGGCTTTGGCGATTTGAGGCGGCTATTTCTCCTTGGTGACCTTGATTTTCGCCGCCAGATCGCTGAGTCGCTGCCGCTCGGTCCTGGTGAAATTGACAAAATCCTCGACGGAGCCGCCCGCCGGCTCGATGCCGGTTGGAATCAGCTTGTTGCGCACATCGTCTGTCTTCAAAGCCTCCTGTAGCGCCGCGTTCATTCGCTGGATGATCTGCGCCGGCGTTTCGGCCGGCGCATAGAGGCCCGCCCAGTGACCGATCTGCACACTCGGATAGCCTTGCTCTGCTGTCGTGCTAATCGACGGATAGGCGCTGATGCGCTGGGTATAAGTTGTGGCGATCGCCTTGAGCAATCCGGCCTTGATTTTGGGGATAACGACGATGCTCGCCTCGGAGGTGGCGGAGACGTTGTTCGCCAGCACCGCATTCACTGAGTCGCTGCCGCTCCGGTAAGGAACGATGGTGAAAGACACGCCAGAGGCTTCCTTGATCATTTCGCCGACGAATTCCGGCGTGCTTCCGTTTCCGGCTGTCGACCATGTGGCCTTGCCGTTTTGCGCTTTCGCCCAGGCGATAAATTCCGCCATGTTGTTGGCCGGCACGCTCGGATGCACGATGATGGTCGACGGCGCCACCGCGATCATGCCGACCGGCGCCAGGTCGGAATCTTTGTAGGGCAGATCCGGCAACAGCAGGCTATTGGTGATGGTGCTCGCCGCGCCGACCAGGAACGTGTAGCCGTCGGGCGGCGAGTGCGCGACATAGGCGGTGCCGATCACGGCGCCCGCGCCTGGGCGATTTTCTACAACGACCGGTTGCCCCAGGAGCTTGCTGACGCCCTCAGCGGCGAAGCGCGCAATCAGATCATTGGCACCGCCGGGTCCGAAGCCAACGACGAAGCGGATCGGGCGATCCGGCCATTCCGCGCGCGCCGAAGCCGCGATGGCGCAAGCCAGCAGGCAAACTGCGAAAAACAAAAATCGTTTTTTCATTGTTTCTTCCCGCGAAAGCGCGCTTATGGCCCATTCGTTAGTCAATTCAATCAGGAACCAAGCCATGGCTCAATCACCGTCCCGCCCGGCTATCGCGCCAGGCCCGGAGATCAAGCGCTTCCGCCGGCTCATTAGCGGGCACGATCTACAAGGCCGCTCGATCATCATTTCCGACGGGCTGTCGCCGCACGTCATGCCGATCATGGATCAGCCGAATTTCGCGGTGACCGATTTCTGGAAGGCTTTTTCATCGCCCGCCGACAACAGCCCGGCAACCGCCAAGGACCCGTGCAGCGTGCCGATCCAGGTGGCGCCGCCGACCGGCGGCCACGTGTTCCGCGTTGTGCAATTCCCTCCCGACAAGGATTGGGCCGAGAAGGCTGAGGCCGCTGGTGGTTCGATGCCGATTGACGAGACGGCGAAGGCGGCGAGCAAAGGAGGCGAGGCGCGCCACGCCCATATGCACCGCACGCGCTCGATCGACTACGCCATCGTACTGCAGGGCGAGATTTGGGCGGTTATGGACGTGGGTGAGTCAAGGATGACGGCCGGCGACGTCCTGATCCAGCGGGGGACCAACCATGCCTGGGCCAACCGCTCGAATGAGGCCTGCATCATGGCGTTCATCCTGATCGACGCCCAGCCGCTGGAGTGAATAACGGTCCAAAAGAGCTTCCCCTAGTTAAGAAAACAGGGCGTTGGACAATAATTTTTATCATCGATGTCCGCCACGCCCAAGAGCGGAAGTTCAGCAGCTTAAGCAGCATGTCCGTAGAGGGCCCGATGCTGTTAAAGACCCACCCTCACCACGCGGGTGCAAGCTTAGGTCTGCTATGCTGACTAACAGTATGAGGCACCACCAAAAATAGTCACGCTGTTGGGGCGCAGCCCCGATAAGGGAGGCGATTTTTGCCGCCAACAGCATAGCAGTGATCGCACATTTTCATCCGACTGTATTTGCAATCACGGCGCAAGTAATTTTGGGGTAAACTGATTGCAATTCAGGCGTCGCGCGGGCCGAAGTAACGGGCGCCCCACAAAACGACAATCCATATACCCGCGAAAATGCCGAGGCCCAAGATCAGCGTCTCCATCCCAGTCCCTCCGTTATTTGTTTGCCAATCAGATTAGAACGGAATGCCGAACGTATACCGCCTGCATTTGTGAAACAAGCAATCGGAGTCATTTCAGACCTATCAACCAAGCATCCTCGCGATATTCTTTGCTTGGCCCTGCGATAAAGATCATCCTGTTTGAGGCAAGGTGTTTTCTTGATATCGGGCCTTCGTTACCCGCACTGCATCGGCCACGGCCGGATGCGGATCATTGTGCTCGAGCGGCATCTCTCAATCTAGATGGCGCAATCGGTCAGGAGCGCAATATGGAACATCCGACAACCTACGCCGGCCTTAACAGGCGAGAGTGTGTATCAAGGATCGCGGGGATAATGTTGTAGGTATCGGCAACGGCCTCACGGATCAGTGAAAGCTGCGTCGAGCGCGGTGCATCGACAACGCCGACGACGCTGCCAAATTCCAACGTAAGTTCAGCGTCAAATTTGCGCGCGAGCTGCTGCATGCGACGATTTTCGGCGAGGCAGTCCATACGCAACAACTTCACTCCGCGGTTGCGCGCGGAGAGCAGCGTGCGTTCGAGCAGTTGGCTGCCGACGCCTTGACTCTGCCACGGCTGCTCGATGCTGAATGCGGCTTCTCCTTGACGCGCGAACAGCGAACCTGTCACACGCAACTCGGCCGCGCCGCGCAACACTCCGTCGACGAAGAAGCCGTAGACCACAACGTCAAGCCTGCTTGTGCTTGTTGCATGGTGGGCTATGACTTCGTCTGAGACTGCGCCAGAAAATCGGCGGTGTCGGCTCTCCTGATCGAGCCGCAGCAGATGCTCACGATAAGCGTCTGTTTCTCCGATCCACAGTTTGCGGATTATGCCGCCGTCGGGCAAAGGTTGATGCATTGTGAGGCCTCCTCATATGAGAGGCCCACCTCGGCTGTTGCGTTTTCCTTCCCATCACACGTCTTATATGAATCGCAATTATGAATGTTTAATGCTCAACGTCCGGGCGAGAACCCTGGTCGGCGTAAAACGCATAGCTCAGTATTTGCCGTAATTGCCGTCTTTCAGCCAAAATTTCGAGATGTCCGACGTCGGTACCGGGAGTGCCGTTGTATTTATTAAATTGGCGGTACCGAGAGTTGTGCCACGGCGCTTATGGGCGCTAAAGACAATTTGTCCATCTGTAAAACCGGGAAATCGTAGCACCCTGGGTTTGCATCGCCTTCGTCGTAAATCCGATCATTCCAGACAGAGTGTGCAAGATCGTCTTTGATTTCCTCGCCCACTTTTCCTCTGATCTGAGTTCGCAACCTACCGGTGGTTCAGCGACCTCGGCAAAGTGCCGTCAACACCCGCAGCGAGCCTCTTAAAAAGAGCCAATAACTGGGGTGCAGACCGTTGCCGCGTATCGCTGCAATGGTGTGGAGCGAAAGAAATGGCGGCAAATTGGTTTTTTTAGTCACCATCTAATTTCCTCGGAGCGGAGTTGCCCGCCAGCACCTCGACCTTATGACCGGCGTTCAACTCAAAAACTCCACTTCTTGCTTTTTAATTGAAAAAGATTTGGCCGACGCCCTCCATCTAATCCGATGAGAAGATTTGATACCGAAGCAAGAAGCGGAGCTTGCATCGCTGTATCTTCGATTAGTCGTTTTCCCCATCACCGACTGAGGTCACTGACTTCCAGACACCGCAAGAAAGGGCATCCGAATGAGCAAGGAACAAGACAACAAGGCCATCGTTAGCCGGTGGTTCACCGACTTTTGGGGTAAGATCTGCAATCTCGCCGTCGTGGATGAATTGGCCGCACCTGAAATGTTGTTGAAATATTCGCTCCACGAACCGCGCCGTGGCCGCGCGGACATTAAGGCGTTCCAGAGCGACTTCCGCAGGGCGTTCCCGGACCTCAACTTCTGGGGCACGACCGACCTGATCGCGGAGGGTGACTATGTCGTCGGTCAGTGGGAAGGTGGCGGCACGCATACCGGTCCAGCGTTCAGTGATTTTCTGGCCGGGTCTCTGCCCGCAGCTACCGGCCGAAAGATGCACTTCACCGGCACGACGGTCCTGCGAGTTAAAGACGGCAAGATCCTCGAGGAGATTGGCCTCGATGACGGCGTTACAGCGCTTATGCAACTTGGTCTTTTAAAGGTCGTCTGACCGCGACCAAAGGCTTCCATTCAACAACCTCGAACGAGGCCCGCGCGACCCGCGGGCCTCGAAGCAACTAGAGATCGTCAGATGCCCCTCGGGCGGGCGTAAATCGTTCTATTAGACCAGAAATCGGGTTGCTGCTTCGCTTCCGTTCCGCCGTAACTAGGCCCACTCCAAAAACAGCGACGGCGAAATACTTTCTCTAGTTTGAAAGCAAGGGCCGGAGCGTGGGGAACGTGCGATCGGCATATCTAGAGGACAAATACCGACATGGATTACGACGATGAGGGAAAACAATCCGAAACCGGCCAAAACGGCAATAGCTGACGATCCTCGCTGGGCGCGTGTCGTGGCACGTGATCGCGCTGCAGATGGAGAATTTTGGTATTCGGTCGTAACAACTGGGGTTTATTGCCGTCCCTCATGTCCGTCTCGAACCGCCAATCCAAATAACGTGCAGTTGCATGACACGCTCGAAGGCGCGAAAGCGACAGGGTTCCGTCCCTGCAAGCGCTGCAATCCGGACGGTCTTTCGGTCGGCGCGAAAAACACGAGCCTCGTGGCAAGGGCATGCCGCCTGATCGAAGGGAGCCAAGAAATACCATCGCTAGATGCTTTGGCCTCTTCGGTCGGCAGAAGCCCAAGTCATTTTCACCGCCTGTTTAAAGCAACGACAGGCCTCACCCCCAAGGAATACGCGGATGAGCACCGCGCGAAACGGATTAGAGAGGGTCTGATGAACAGCCACAGTGTGACCGAGGCAATCTACGACGCAGGTTTCAATTCGAGCGGTCGCTTTTACGAAAAGTCCAACAAGATGCTCGGCATGACGCCGACACAATACCGCGCGGGTGGTGCCAATGAGGAAATCCGTTTTGCGGTTGGCGAGTGTACGTTGGGCGATATCCTAGTTGCATCAAGCAAAAAGGGGATTGCTGCGATCCTTTTGGGAAATGACCCGGACAAACTCGTTCGCGACCTGCAAGACCGTTTCCCAAAGGCGAAGCTGGTTGGCGCCGACAAAGGATATGAGGCCCTTGTCGCCCGCGTCGTTGGCTTCGTCGAAGCCCCCGGCCACAACCTCGAACTTCCACTCGACATCCGCGGAACGGCCTTTCAACAGAAAGTGTGGCGTGCCTTACGGGAAATACCAGTCGGCAAGACGGCCACATACGCCGAACTCGCACACAAAATCGGCGCACCGAAGGCGGTTCGGGCCGTTGCAAGCGCCTGCGCCGCCAATAAAATTGCGGTGGCGATCCCGTGCCATCGGGTTGTTAGAAACGACGGTACTCTGTCTGGATATGCGTGGGGCGTCGAGCGGAAACGTGGGCTTCTTGATCGGGAAAAGAAGAGCATAACTGGCTGACTAAAACGCGATGGCCGACCTTTTTGAGAATGTCGAACCACGGCGCTCGTCGCGAGAAAGCATGGCGACGGGCGCGGTGGTGCTTTATGGAAATGCGCTAGCGTTCGAGGATGCGCTACTGGCCGCATTGCAAGCGGTCACAGCGCAAGCGCCGTTTCGTCACATGGTAACGCCGGGCGGCTTCCTGATGTCGGTCGCCATGACAAACTGCGGCGCGGTCGGTTGGGTCACCGACCGGACCGGCTACCGATACGACCGCGTCGATCCCGGGACTGGCCGGCCGTGGCCTGCATTGCCTGAGGTGTTCCGCGCGGTTGCGTCAGCGGCAGCCGCAGAGGCTGGATACCCGAAATTCGTGCCCGATGCCTGCTTGATTAACCGCTATGAACCTGGTGCGCGGCTGTCATTGCACCAGGACAAGAATGAGCAACAATTAGCACATCCCATTGTCTCACTGTCATTGGGGCTGCCAGCAAGGTTCCAGTTTGGGGGCGTCAAGCGGACTGATCCTGTCCGCAGCTATACCCTGCAACACGGCGATGTCGCCGTATGGGGCGGGCCGTCGCGCCTCTGCTACCACGGTGTTTTACCCTTGAGAGATGGCGTACACGACAAGTTAGGGCGACAGCGAGTTAATCTCACCTTTCGCGTCGCCGTATAAGAGGGTAAGTGATGTCGCGCACGATCGAAGTCCGAGCCGTGCGGCGCCGCAAGAAGATCGGCGCGACGTTAGAGCGGCTCACGACGGGTGTCTATGCCGATCCAGCGAAGACAGCCGTCATGTCGTTTGCCAGGCAGTTAGCCAGAGAGGGCCTCGCTCAGTGGACTGCTCTCGGTAACGGCATTGTCGAAGTTACGCTGTTCTCCGGTGAAGTCTTTCATCTCGGTGAAACCTCTGTCACGCGTGTCGGTTAGCTACGACTAATTGCGCCTTAACTCAAATTCGAAAGCAAGTAGCGGAGTGAGCAATGGCTTGCTCTGCAATAAAAACTGTCCATCCAAATGAGGCGTAGTCATGAATTTTGCGACAGTTGTTCGAACAATGACGACCGCTCGGTCCGCCGAGGAGCGTGTCTGCAGGTACGATTGGGGGGCGTTATCACAAGAACTCAGCAGTTATGGCTGCGCCGTGATGAAGGAACTCCTTTCGCTAGATGAATGTCGCGAGATCGCGCGGCTTTACAACGACGCCGCTCGCTTTCGAAGCCACGTTCACATGGGGCGACATGGCTTTGGTAAAGGCGAATATCGTTATTTCAACTATCCACTGCCCGATTTGGTTGGCGGTCTTCGCACGGTGCTTTATCCACGCCTCGCTGAGGTCGCCAATGACTGGAACGAGCGCATGAGAATTGATCAGCGCTACCCTGAGCGTCACGCTGATTTCCTAAAGAAGTGTCATGATCAAGGCCAGACCCGGCCGACGCCGTTGCTGCTGCAATACGTCGCCGGAGACTTCAACCGCCTGCATCAGGACCTCTACGGCGATCTCGTCTTCCCCCTCCAAGTTGCAATCCTGCTTTCCGAACCAGAGACCGATTTCACTGGCGGAGAGTTCGTCCTAACGGAGCAACGCCCACGAATGCAGAGCCGCGCCGAGGTGGTCCCACTGCGCCAAGGGGATGCGGTTGCCTTCGCAGTACACAATAGGCCCGTTCAAGGTACGAGAGGCTCATATCGCGTCAATCTCCGGCACGGCGTAAGCCGCATTCGAAGCGGAATGCGTCACACACTCGGCATCATATTTCACGACGCGAAGTAGTTTTCCCTACGATTTTTTGGCCAAAAAAGCAGACATTTGGCGGCGCGAGCTAATGGTCGGCTTCGGGTCGTTCGCGGCCATTTCGACCGACTCCTGAGTCGTCCTAGAGGCTTTGGTAGTTTGGCTCACGAGGGCCGACTGCCAATGGATGGGTAGTGCGATCATCTGGGATCGTCACCCTTAACTCCACTGGCCGCCGGGAACATTCGTTCGACAGCGCCTTCCCACAGTTTTTCGGCTGGCTCCTTCAGTCCGGTCAGGTGCTCGGTGGCGAGCTTTACCAAGGCGGCGGGGCGCGAAAGTTTTAGTGGCTTTCGGTAGGCGTCGAGATCCTTCAAGAACGGCTTTTGCACTCGGCAGTTGATCGAAATGCCGAGCTTCCTGTTTGCGGTCGCGCCACGTTTCTTGCGCTTCGCCATTTCATCGAACCGCTGAGCTACGAACCTTATCAGCCGCGCATATTTAATAGTGTGCCGGCCCGCCCGGCAACGCGGCCCACGATGACCTGATTTTCACTTGAGCCTGTAGCAGATTGAGTAGGTGGGTGGCGTGCGCGTCGCGTCGTAGCCGGCCCGGCACTGAACCAGATAGGCTTGGTCGGGGTGGCGGAAGAGGATGAAGGTGGAACGATTGTCGGAGGCTTGGCCGTAACCGGCAATTTGCCATCCTTCCTTCAACATGGTGCTGATCGAAGGCGCGTCTTCGGCCGCGGCCGGGGTGTGAACCGGCAATACGAATAGAAGCCCGGCAAGGAGACGCCACCATGCGCTGCGTGTTCGGCTGTCTTTATTCATGGCGGCCTCCGGTAGAACGCACCGAACTCAAGCAAGACATAACACTAGAAAGGGTTCTTCCCAAGTCCGCTTCGGGTCATTCTCGACCGAGGGCACGGAGTTTAGCTAGCGGTCAATGTCCGCTCGGCTCCGAAAGCGACTGAATTATTGCGTCGCCGCGAAATGACGCGAG
>Ga0207860_1000110_pt1 | contig 14557 bp, 13 predicted proteins | sample LuqExpMetageno28_FD_187786 | JGI IMG/M metagenome (GOLD analysis project Ga0207860, IMG submission 187786) | Tropical forest soil microbial communities from Luquillo Experimental Forest, Puerto Rico - Sample 28 (SPAdes) | ecosystem: Environmental > Terrestrial > Soil > Tropical forest ... | reverse complement strand
ATAACGAAAGGTCGGGAATCCAATCGCCCGCATGCGGCGGTCATTCGAGCGGGAGCCCTGCACCACCAGGCCGAAGCGCGAATTGATGATCCGCCAGGTGAGCCCGATCACCGCAAGCAGCAGGGCCAGGCACAGATAGTAGAACTGTGTTTTGCTCGAGGTATTGATCAAATCGGCGAATTCGCTGCGGCTGTAAATGGTCAGGCCATCATCGCCGCCGTAACGGTCGAGACCGACCGCCACGTAATAGAGCAGTTGCGCAAAGGCGAGCGTGATCATGATGAAATAGAGGCCGCGCGTACGCAGGCAGAGCGCGCCGATAATCAGCGACGCGAATGCCGACACCAGCAACGCCACCGGCCACTGCACGAAGCCTGAGGGAAATCCCTCCTGCGCCAGGATGCCAACCGCATAGCCGCCGAGCCCGATATAAACGGCGTGGCCGAAGCTCACCATGCCGCCGTAACCCATGATCAGATTCAGGCTGGTCGCCGCCATCGCCAGGATAATGATGCGGGTGAACAGGATCACCAGGAAGACATTACCGCTCACCGCTGCGTAAACCGGCAGCAGGGCAAGGAAGATCAGCAAAACCGCCAGCACGAGATTACGGGGTGTCAGCAACGCAGTCATTTGTTCGACACCGGGAACAGGCCTTCCGGCCGCAGCACCAGCACGACCGCCATCAGCAGATAGATCAGCATCGACGAGATCGCCGGCGCGATCGCCGAAGCGCTGCGCCCACTCAACAGCAGCCGGAGAATGTCGGGCAGGAAGCTGCGGCCGACGGTATCGATCAGACCGACCAGCAACGCGGCGATGAAGGCGCCGCGGATCGAGCCGATGCCGCCGATGATGATAACCACGAAGGCGAGTATGAGGATGTTCTCCCCCATGCCGATCTGCACGGTGAGGATCGGCGCCTGCATCAAGCCGGCGAGGCCGGCGAGCGCCGCGCCTAGCCCGAACACCAGCGTGTAGAGAAGGTTTATGTTGACGCCGAGCGCGCCGACCATCTCGCGGTTGGTGGCGCCGGCGCGGATCAGCATGCCGATGCGCGTGCGCATGACCAGGATGTAGAGGAACAACGCCACCGCCAGCGTCACCAATATAATGGCGAGCCGATACGTCGGATATTCGATGCCAGGCAGAATAGGAAAATGCCCATTGAGCCATTCCGGCAGCGGCACGTTCATACCGGCCGGTCCCCACACCAGCCGCACGAGCTCATTGAAAAACAGGATCAGCCCGAAGGTGCCGAGCACGTGGTCGAGATGATCGCGTCCGTAAAGCCGTCGCATCGCAATCACTTCCACGACCATGCCGACTAAAAGCGTGGCGGCGAAAGCCGCGATCGCGCTGAAGATAAAATTTCCGGTGAGCGCGGTGAAGGTCGCCGCGAAATAGGCACCGATCATATAAAAAGAGCCGTGCGCCAGATTCACCAGATCCATGATGCCGAAAATCAGCGTCAGGCCGGCAGCGAGCAGGAACAGCAGCAGCCCGAGTTGCAGGCCGTTGAGGCACTGTTCCAGAAACAGCAACATGCTTGGAGACTCGTAGAAAAGCGCGCCACCCCGCAACAAAACGGGACAGCGGCGGCGCGCGCCTCCGCCGTCCGCTTCGAATTACCTTACTTCATCGGGCACTTGGCTGCAGCCTTGTCTTGATTGTCTTTGACGATGGTTGCTACGGTCTTCAAACGTAGCTCACCATTGGCGTCTTTATACGCCTCCTGCAGGTAGAAGTTCTGAATCGGATACTGATTGTTGCCATACTTGAACGGCCCACGAATCGAAGCGAAATTCGCCTTCTTCATTTCGGCGCGCATCTCGTCCTTCTTGCTGACATCACCCTTCACCGCCGCGACGGCGCTGGCGATGAGATTAGCAGCATCATAGGACTGCGCCGCGTAGAAGGACGGCCACGTCTTGTACTTGGCATGGAAGTCCTCGACGAATTTCTTGTTCGCCGGGAAGGGTAGGTCGTTGACCCATTCCTGCGCCCCCGCCACGCCTAGCGCCAAGTCGCCCTGCCGCGGCAGCGACAGTTCGTCGATGGTAAAGGCGGTGTAGAGCTGGACCTTGCCCTTCAGGCCGGCTTGCGAAAATTGATTGAGGAACTGCACGCCCGCGGCGCCGGGATAGAACACGTAAATCGCATCGGGATTGGCCGCTCGCGCCTTCGACAACTCGGCGGAGAAGTCGAGCTGATCCGGCCACTTGGTTAGCTCCTCGCCGACGATCTGGCCCGCAAAAGTCGAACGCATGCCATTGAGCATGTCCTTGCCAGCGGCATAATTCGGGCCGAGCAGGAAGGCGGTCTTCACGCCCTTCTGGTTCATGTAGAGGCCGACAGCTGCCGGCGTCTGATCGTTCTCCCAAGACGCCGAAAAGACGTAGGGCGAGCAGAGCTGACCGGCGACCTGCGAGGCGCCCGCATTGGCGATGACGAACATCGTCTTGGAATCGACGATCGGCTTCAGTGATGCGAGCAGCACGTTCGACCAGATATAGCCGGAGATGAAATCGACCTTGTCCGATGCGATCAGCTTCTCGGTCTTCTGCTTGCCGACCTCTGGCTTCTGCTGGTCGTCTTCGTAGATTACTTCCACCGGTAAGCCGGCCATCTTGCGCCCCATGTGATCGAGTGCGAGCTCGAAGGCGTTGCGCATGTCGTTGCCGATTACCGCGGTCGGGCCGCTGAAGGTGCTGACGAAACCGATCTTGATGGTTTTTTGCTGGGCCATGACGGGGCCCACCGCGAGCATCAGACAAGCGCTCGCAACCAATAGAGTCTTCCGCATAGGTTTCCTCCCGAGGGCGTTTTTGGCCCATTTGTATCGAACCGGTAATGTACCGGCATCGGCGCCCAAAGGTCCACCGGCGCCGCGTGGCGCTTGCGCCCGCATGGAAATGGCCAGTATTTGGGGCGTATTGGCCATGCGCCGGCGGGCATTGACCGTTCCGCAAGGCGCCCGCAGTCTCAGCCCGTTATCACAAGCGGGCAACCGTGAAGGATTTGAACGAATGACTCCGACCGTCGCCATCGTCGCGCCGGGCAACATGGGCAGCGCCGTCGGGCGGCGGCTAACCGAGCACCAGGTGAAGGTGCTCACCTCACTCGCCGGCCGCAGCGCAAAGAGTGTACAGCGCGCGCAAGCTGCCGGCATGACCGCGGTCGCCGACGTGCAACTGATGGAAGCCGATTTCCTGCTGTCGATCGTGCCGCCGGGTGACGCGCTGGCGCTGGCACAGCGGCTCGCCGGCGTGCTCAAGGCCGCGAACAAGAAGCCGATCTATGTCGAATGCAACGCGACTAGCCCAGCGACGATGCTAAAGATCAGCGACGTGATCGCAGCCACCGGTTGTCCGTTCGTTGGCGCCGGTATCATCGGACCGCCGCCAAAACCCGGCTCGACCAACACCAAGTTCTATGCCGCCGGGCCACGCGCCTGGGACTGCGCCAAGCTCAACGACTACGGCCTAGTCGTACGCGTGTTGGATGGCCCGCTCACCGCCGCCTCGGCTCTAAAGATGTCCTACGCCGGCATCACCAAGGGCTTTACCGCGCTCGGCGCCGCCATGATGCTGGCCGCGACCCGCGGCGGTTCGGCGCAAGCGCTAAAAGCCGAACTCGCCGAGAGCCGCCCCGACCTACTCGCTTATCTCAAGCGGCAGACGCCGGATATGTACGGCAAGGCCTATCGCTGGGTAGCCGAGCTCGACGAGATTTCCGAGTTCGTCGGCAAGGATCGCCCCGAGCACGCCATGTTGAAAGCCGCCGCTCGCCTCTACGACCGCATCGCCTCCGACTTCGAGGGCGATAAAGAAGAAACCGACAAATTGGAGGAGTTCCTAAGGTGAGTGCGAAACCACTCATCCTGATCGAGCGCCACCTCGGCTATCGCGTCATCACTTTGAACCGGCCGGACCGGCTCAACGCCCTCAACGACGCCATGCATCTTGAGTTGCGCCAGGCGCTTGACGAGATCGAAGCCGACGAGAGCTGCCGCGCAGTGATGATCACCGGTGCCGGCCGCGGTTTCTGCTCGGGGCAGGATCTTAGCGACCGCGTGATCAATCCTGGTGAAGCGCCGGTGCCGCGCACGTCGCTGGAGCGATATTACAATCCGCTGGTGCGCAGATTGCGTGCGCTGCCGTTTCCGGTCGTCGCCGCGGTCAACGGCGTCGCCGCCGGCGCCGGCTGCAATCTCGCTCTCGCCTGCGACGTCGTGGTCGCCAGCCTGAAGGCGAACTTCATCCAATCGTTCGCCCGCGTCGGCCTGATTCCCGACACAGGCGGCACCTGGTTCCTACCGCGCCTGGTCGGCGATGCGCGTGCGCGCGGGCTGGCGCTGCTGGCGCAAGACCTACCTGCGGAAAAGGCCGCGAGCTGGGGCTTGATCTGGCGCGCGGTCGACGACGAGGTGCTGATGCACGAGGCACACCGCATCTGCGAACATTTTGCGATGGCGCCGACACAAAGCCTGGCGCTGATCAAGCGCGCCCTCAATGAATCCGTCCGCAATACGCTTGACGCGCAGCTCGATCTTGAACGCGATTTGCAGCGCCTCGCCAACTCGACGCCGGATTACGCCGAAGGCGTGCGTGCCTTCATGGAAAAGCGCCGGCCGAATTTCACCGGCCGCAAGGGATAACGCATGGACGCCTCAACGCTCGCCCGTGATGCTACGAGTCGAACACTAGGGCTTGAGCTTGTCACGGTTGGGGCAGGACAGGCCGTACTAGCGATGACCGTGAGCGCCACGATGGTAAACTGGCACAATACCTGTCACGGCGACTTCATTTATCTTTTGGCCGACACCGCATTCGGTTACGCCAGCAACTCGCGTAATCAACGCATGGTGGCGCAGCACTGCAGCATCACCTACCTGCACGCGGTGAAGCGCGGCGAGCGCCTCACCGCCTACGGGGGCGAGCGCCAGCGTGCCGGGCGCGCCGGTATCTATGACGTGGCAGTGAAACGCGAGGATGGAATGGTGATCGCCGAGTTTCGTGGTCACGCCCGCGCAATCGCGGGCACCCTGCTGCCGCGAGATGAGGTGGCGCAATGACGCAGAGCAAGCCTTTGCGCATCGGATTGGCTGGACTCGGCGCAGTTGGCCTCGAGGTGGCGCGCCACCTGATCGCCGGTGTGTCGGGCTTGACGCTAGCCGCGATCGCGGTGCGCGACGCGGAGAAAGCGCGCCGTGCATTGCCGCAGCTCGACAGCATCGCGATCAAGCCCGCCACCGCGCTCGCCGATGACTGCGACGTGGTGGTGGAGTGCCTGCCGCCGGCGCTGTTCCGCGAGATCGCCATCAGCGCGATCGATAAGGGCCGCATCTTCATGCCGCTATCGGTAGCGCAACTGCTCGACAACTGGGATCTGGTCGAGCGCGCCAAGCAGAAAGGCGCCCGCATCTTGCCGCCCACCGGCGCCCTGCTCGGGCTCGACGCCGTGCGCGCCGCCGCCGAGGGTACCGTGCATTCCATCAAGATGATCACCCGCAAGCCGCCCGGTGGCCTGGAGGGCGCGCCTTATCTGCGCGAGCGCAATATCACGCTTGTCGGCCTGGACAAGCCGCTCAAGTTGTTCGAGGGCACCGCCCGCGAAGGTGCGCGCGGCTTCCCTACCAATGTCAATGTCGCCGCCGCGCTCAGCCTGGCCGGCATCGGCCCCGACCGCACGCGATTGGAGATCTGGGCCGATCCAGCCCTGACCCGCAATACTCACCGCATCGAGGTCGAGGCCGACACCGCCCGCTTCACCATGAGCATTGAGGGCGTGCCGTCAGAAAATCCGCGTACCGGGCGGCTGGTGCCCCTTTCCACCGTCGCAGCGCTGCGCGGCCTGGTGTCGGAACTCAAGGTCGGGAGCTGAGGGCGGCCGGAGTGCTTTGATCTGGCTCAAAGTGCTGCCCTACCGTGGCACCTACACTTATCGTTAAAGGAGGAGCGTCCCGATGGCTGCACCCAGTCTGTCGATCTCGCCAGAGAAGGTTTGCTTTTTCATCAACTTGGCGCACGAATTCGACGTCAAGGACGCGGTCAGCGATCCAGATTCTGGATCGAACTCGGCCGACGACGCCATGCTCGACGTCCTGGAAGATCACGCCGACGACCCAACCGAACAGGAATTGCGCACATACATCGACGGACTTACCGAGGACGAGCAGATCGATCTGGTGGCTTTGATGTGGCTCGGCCGCGGCGACGGCACGGTCAACGACTGGGACGAACTACGCGAAGAAGCGGCGCGCCTGCACAACAAGCGTACCGCCGCCTATCTATTGGGAAAGCCGATGCTCGGCGATCACCTCGAGGAAGGGCTCGAGCTGCTCGGCCTTTCCTGCGAATAGTGCGACCGCGGCCCGCGCCTTTGAGCGACGCGGAGGTTTGTCCGGTCGACGGCGGCGGTTCGCCCTGGAACACCACCATGCTTTCCGGCGTGTAACTCTTGGTGAGGCACGTGCACGGACCGGGCTGCACGTCACGCATCGCCTAACCGCTGAGCGACATCCATACGCGATTGTGCCAGCATCCCAGTGACGGTACACCGATGGCATGTAGGATGTTGGTGGGTCGCCGACACGACGTCGGAGTTAATCGACAGACCGGCGCGCTGGCACATGAGTCGATGACGGCAAGACTGGGGACGTCTTGCAGCACCTGGATTTCTTCAGGGCAGAGGTTGCGACCGTCATTGGCCGGGCACCGTACGAATAGGTTCACAGCGCGCAGGGCCGGCGAGTTTGACAATTCGGAACCGCGGCCTAACGTTCCTGAACAAATATTCAACCCGACGATCCCTCGCATGAAGCCAGCGCCATTCATTCGCCACGCGCCGAAAACGCTCGACGAAGCGCTGAGACTTCTCGCCATCTACGCGCCGCAAGACGGCCGCGTGCTGGCCGGTGGACAGAGTCTCGTGCCGATCATGGCGTTCCGGCTGGCGAAGCCCGCGCATCTCGTCGACATCAATGACGTCGCCGGTCTCAACGAGGTCATGACCGATGGAAAGGTATTGTCTATCGGCGCTTGTGTTCGTCATGCTGCCTTTCATAAACCGGTGGTCGACAATCCGCTCGGCAAATTGCTGAGTGAGGTCGCGCGTCACATCGCGCATTACCCGATCCGCATGCGCGGCACGTTCTGCGGCAGCTTGGCGCACGCAGACCCGGCGTCGGAATGGTGTCTGGTAGCCGCCACGCTCGAGGCCACCATGGTCGCGCGCAATACGCATGGCGAACGGTTGATTGCAGCTGCGGATTTCTTCGAAGGCATCATGGCGACCGCGCTCAAGGAAGACGAGCTGTTGGTCGAAGCGCGCCTGCCCTTGCTCGCGAGGGATGCCAAATTCGGCTTCAACGAATTCAACCGCCGCGCCGGCGATTTTGCAATGGCAGCGGCGCTCGCCACCTACCGCCTGCAAGGCGGCAAGATCGTCGAGGCGCGCGTCGGCATCGGCGGCGCTGAGGCGCGCCCGCGCCGCATCGCGGAAGCTGAAGCCGTACTCGACAGTCAGGCGCCAGGCGACAAGGTCTTCCGCGCCGCCGCCGAAGCCGCGGCATCCTCGATCGATCCGCTGGAAGATTACCAAACCACCGCCGAATATCGGCGCGATCTGGTGCGCGCCGTGGTGCGCCGCGCGCTGGAGCAATCCGGCAAATGAGCGGGCGCGACCATACCAAAGGCTCAGGCACGACCTGGGTCGGCCGCCCCATCCGACGGTTGGAGGACCCTGCGCTAGTCTCGGGGCGCGGCCGCTTTACCGCTGACCTGCCGGCCACGCATCATCTGCGATTCGTGCGCAGCCCGGTCGCCGCTGGCAAGATTGGCCGCATCGCCGCCCCAGACGGCACACGGTTCATCACCGCCGCCGACCTCGAAGGTGTGAAGTCGATCGTGCCGATGCTGCACAAGTTTAACTACAGGCCGGTCGGCCAGCCTGTGCTCGCTTCCGATGCCGTCCGTTTTGTCGGTGAACCAATCGCAGCCGTAGTCGCTGCCAGTGCCGCGGCGGCCGAGGACATGGCCGAGCGGGTCGATCTCGAAATCGAGGAAGCGACGCCAGTGATCGACGCGCGCGCTGCGCTCGCAGTGGGCGCGCCGCAGATCCACCCCGAGGCGCCCGGCAACGTTATCCTAGAAGGCAAGTTCAAATCGCCCAACTTCGACACGGCGTGGAAGGGCGCATCTAAGGTCGTTAAGCTCGAGGCGCGCTCGCGTCGGCAGAACGCGACCCCGATGGAGGCGCGCGGCGGCCACGCCGCCTGCGATGCTGCGACAGGGCGCGTCACCCTCATCTGCGCCACGCAAATGCCGCACCTGATGCGGACCGCCATCGCCGACGTGCTTGGCATGCCGGAGGCCGATCTACGCGTGATCGCACCCGACGTCGGCGGTGGCTTCGGCCAGAAGATGTCGCTTGCAAGCGAATACATCGTGCTGGTGTGGCTGGCGCGTAAATTGAAGAGCTCGGTCGCGTGGAGTGAGGACCGGCGCGAGAACCTGATCGCTAGCTTCCACAGCCGCGATCAATACGTCACGCTGGAAGGCGCTTTCGACAAGACCGCCAGGTTGATCGCACTCAAGGCCGACGTCGTCGCCAATGTCGGCGCCTATTCCTGCTTCCCCACGACCTGCGGCATCGAGCCGCTGATGGCGATGGCCGAAATGCCGGGCCCTTACGATGTGCAGCATTACGAATGCCAGGCGCGTGGCGTGCTCACCAACACATGCACGATGGCGCCCTATCGCGGCGTGTCGCGCCCAGTTATCACCTTTGCACTAGAACGCCTCATGGACAAAGCGGCCGCCGCTTTCGCCATCGATCCGGTCGATATCCGCCGCCGCAACCTGATCGACAAATTCCCCTACACCTCGGCGATCGGCCTTGAATACGACGTGGGCAGCTATCGCGAGACGCTGGAAATGGCCGTGAAGGCCATCGACCTGCCCGCCTTCCGCGCGCGCCAGCAACAAGAACGTTCCAAGGGCCGCCACCTCGGCATTGGCTTCGCGACTTTCTCCGAGCGCACGGGCTACGGCAGCCCGGCCTTCGCGGCGCGCGGCATGGACATCACGCCCGGCTGGGAAACCGTGATCCTCACGGTCGATCCTTCCGGCTTCGTCGAGGCGCGCATCGGCGCTTCACCGCACGGCCAGGGCCTGCGTACCACGCTGGCGCAGATCATTGCCGACGAGATTGGCGTCACGCCCGACGTGATCAAGGTCGTGCATGGCGACACCGACCACACGCCGTACGGCTGGGGCACATTTGCCAGCCGTTCGCTGGTGATTTCCGGCGGCGCCACGCTGATTGCCGCGCGCAAGGTGCGCGCCAAGCTGATCAAAATCGCCAGCACGATGCTGGAAGCCGCGGAGGGCGACATCATACTGGCCGATGGCGTCGCCAAGATCGCCGGCACAGACCGCGTCATCCCGATCGCGAGGCTCGCGCGCGAGGCCTATACGCAGACACACCGCTTTAAAGGCGAGATTGAACCAGGCCTGATCGAGACTGGGACTTACGATCCGCCCGGCACGTTTTCGAACGCCTGCCATGTCGCCATTGTCGAGGTTGACGCGGATACCGGCCGCGTCGTGGTCGAACGTTATGTCGTGGCGGAGGACGCCGGCCGCCTGATCAATCCGATGATCGCCGAGGGCCAGGTGCACGGCGGCATCGCGCAGGGCATCGGCAACGCTCTGCTGGAAGAAATCATCTACGACGAGAACGGCAGCATTCTCACCGCCAACCTCGCCGACTACATGCCGCCCACCGCGCGCGAAATCCCGCCGATCGAGCTGCATCACATCGAGACGCCGAGCGTCAACTCGATCACCAAGGCTAAGGGGCTGGGCGAAGGCGGGACCATCGGCGCGCCAGCGGCGGTGCTCAATGCGATCAACGACGCTCTAGCGCCCTTCGGCGCGCAAATCGACGAGATGCCGGCAACCCCGCAGCGCATCCGCGCAGCGTTGCGCGCTTTAGGAAAGGCCGCATGACCGAGAAGACGGCCATCACGCTCACCATCAACGGCCGCGATCACGCCATCGAGGTCGAGCCACGCCGCACATTGGCCGACGCCATCCGCGAGGATTGCGGGCAGACTGGCACGCATCTTGGCTGTGAGCACGGTGTCTGCGGCGCATGCACCGTTATCGTCGACGGCGAACCGGTACGCTCTTGCCTGATGTTCGCTGTTCAGGCCGAGGGCAAGAAGATCCGGACCGTCGAGGGCCTAGCGCAGGGTGACAAGCTGCATCCGATGCAGCAAGCCTTTATGAACTATCACGGCCTGCAATGCGGCTTTTGCACGCCCGGCTTCTTGATGCTGGGGGTCGGCGTGCTAGAGCGCGAGCCCGACATTTGCGACGAGGAATTGCTCGACGTCCTGTCGTCCAACCTCTGCCGCTGCACCGGGTACCAGAACATCATCAAGGCCGTGCGCGCGGCTGCGAAGGAAATGCGCGGGCTATAAAATCTGGCTTTGCCTGGCCTGCACTCCCAAAAGACCTAGTTTGTTCGATCAAACTTCGTGTTGTGAAAAGTCAAAGTTCGAAAAAGGCCAGCGAACGACAAAAATAAAATTATAAGCTTAGATCCAAGCCGGGCCGAACGGGACAGGTTGGTAGAGCGGCCATGGCGCCCGATTACGCGAAGCAGCCGGCGAGCCGCATCATTCCGCGTACGCCGGCGGCGTCGAGATTGTCGATGCGCTGGGCAAGCCCGATGATCTGCTCGGCCGTTGCGGGCTCGATCTTGGTCGCCAAACAGTCGCGCACCTTGACGAGATGTTCTGCCTCGCTGATCGGCGGCGTGCCCCACTTACCACGCGGCCCATTGCAGCGCGTCTCGAGCACTCGGCCGCCGTGGAGTTCGACGCGCAGCAGCACGTGCATTTCCTCGAAACGACCAGGAATCGCGGGGTCGAGGTGCACTTCGAACTTGCCTAGCAGATTCTGTATGTCCGGCTTGGCGAGGCGCGCGTCGGTGAACGTGCGGATGCCTACCTTGCCGTCGAGCAGCGCGGCGGCCGCAGTGTATTGCAGCGAGAACTTACCCTCGAGGCCCTTCTTGGGCTTTGGCCGGTCGACATAGGCCATTACCGGCGCGGTCAACACAACGCGGTGAATGGCGCGCGCATCGGAAATCTTCGGGTGCAGTTCGAGTCCCGCGGCGATGCCGAAATGCGTCCCGAATTGACTTGGGAACATCTTAATCGCATAGCCGGGATCGACGATGCGCATCGGCGCGCGCCCGTAGTTCAGCATCTCCTCGATCTTGAAGCCGTCGTCGTAGAACGCCGGCACATAACCTTGGGCCGCTTCGAATACCGCCGTGTTGGCGCTAAAGTCGCGCGCGGCTAGCAGCGCGGACTCGAGTCCGAGTGCCGCGGCATGGCCGCAGTGCGTCGACTTCGTCATGGTGCCGGCATTAGCCAGCACGCTGCTCGCCCGTGAGGCCGCGATGCCGATCGCGTTGGCGAGCTGAGCGGGATCGAGCTTCAGGAGGTGTCCGGCCGCGACCGCCGCACCGAGCGGACCAACGGCGCCGGGCGGATGAAAACGGCTGCTGCGCGCCTCGAATTGCCCAGAAGCTTGGCGAATCCAGCCCTGCATCTCCACGCCCTTGACCAGCGCGGTCAAAACCTCGCGGCCCGTCGAGCCACGGTGCTCCGCCAGCGCCAGCACGCCGGCGAGCGTGGTTGATAGCGCATGATTGGCCGGGCTCCACATCGGCTCAAAGTCGAGCACGTGCATGGCGGCGCCGTTGAGCGCCGTCGCCGACACCGTGTTGAGACGGAAGCCATTGCCGATCGCGGTCGCCTGCGCGGCGCCGCCCTGCTCCCGGTGGTGCGCCGCCAGGATCCGGATCGCTTCCTCTTCGGTGCCGGCTACTGCGATGGCGATGCCGTCAAGCACTAGCCGCCGCGCGGCCTCGATCGCGGGTGTGCGGAGATTTTCATAGGCGGTTGCAGCGATCCGTTCGCAGAGCCGCGCCGTCACCGCCATCGCAGAGTTACTGTCCGTCACTCGACCTTAAGGTTGGCGAACTTCACCACCTTGCCCCACTTCTCGGTTTCGGCGGCGATAAACTTGCCGAAGTTGGCAGGCGTCACCACCATCGGCATGCCGCCCAGCTCCTCGAGCTTCGCCTTCAGCTTGGGATCGGCAAGACCTGCATTAATCGCGCTGTTGAGCGTGTCGACAATTTCCTTCGGCGTGTTCTTCGGCGCGCCGATGCCGAACCATGCGAAGCCCTCATAACCCGGCACGATTTCGCCCACAGTGGGGACGTCCGGCAGCACCGTTGGCCGCGTCGCCGAGGTGACAGCCAAAGCGCGCAGCTTGCCGTCTTTGATAAAGGCCAGCGAGGAAGGCAACGGATTGAACGTAACCTGCACCTGGCCGCTGAGCAGATCTGGAAACTGGCTACCTTTATAGGGAACGTGAGTGAGCTTGATGCCGGTCATCATCTGGAACAGCTCGCCGAGCACATGGTTGGCGCTGCCGATGCCGGGCGACGACATGTTGATCTTGCCAGGATTAGCCTTTGCATAAGCAATAAACTCCGACAGCGTCTTTGCCGGCACCGCTGGGTTGACCATCATGACGGTCGGGACGGTGATGACCCCAGCGACGGGCGCAATGTCCTGCATAAAATTGAACTTGAGGTTCGTGTAAAGCGTGCCGTTGATGGCGTTGGTCTGCGTGACCCAAAGCAGCGTGTAACCATCGGCCGCCGCCTGCACCACGGTTTCGGCGGCAATATTCGTGCCGGCGCCCGCGCGATTTTCGACCACAAACTGCTGACCAAGTCGCTCCGACAACGATTGCGCGATCAACCGGGCGCATATGTCGGACGACGTGCCGGGTGGAAAGCCGACGATGATGCGCGCGGCCCGTGTCGGGTAAGACTGCGCCCACCCCGTGCGCGAAAGAGCCGGGAGCGTGGCGACGCCTGCCGCGAAACCAAGAAGAAAAGCTCTGCGGTGAAGGTTCATGGCGTTCCTCTCCGATTTAGCGTGCGCAATCGCAGGAGGCAGGCCGGCGCAAAATACTAGCTTGGATCATTCGGTGAAAGAGTGCCTAGCGCCGAATGGTTGGCGAGGTCAGTACCTCGGGATTGACGACGTTGATGGGATGGCCGGCGCAATAGGACGTGATCTGGTCGAAGATGTCGGTGAATTGCGTTTCGTATTCGTCACGTGAAACGTAGCCGATATGCGGGGTGCACACGACGTTCGGCATGTTCAGGAGCGGATGGCTGGTATCGTGCAACGGCTCCTCTTCATAGACGTCGACCGCGGCCATGCCGGGCCGGCCCGCCCTTAGCGCCGCAACCAAAGCGCCCGGTTCGATTAACGGCGCGCGGCTGGTATTCACAATCAACGCCGTAGGCTTCATGCGGGCTAGATCTGGGGCAGTGACGATGCCGCGCGTGGCATCGACAAGGCGCATGTGCAGTGAAATCACGTCGCATTGTTCGAAGAACGCCTGTTTGCTAGCAGCGGTGGCAAAGCCATCGGCGCGAGCTTTCGCCATCGTTGCCCCGCGTGCCCAGATCAACACATCCATGCCGAAGGCGCGGCCGTAACCCGCGACGGTGTGGCCGATCCGGCCATAGCCGAAAATTCCGAGGGTCTTGCTGCGCAGTGTCGAGCCCACGCCGATCTGCCAGCCGCCGGACTTTAGCGACGCCATCTGCTGTGGAATCTGCCGCACAGCGGCGAGGGTCAGGCCCCAGGTCAACTCGGCGGCGGCGTAGCAAGGCTCGCCGGGATGCTGACTAGAAGACACGACGATGCCGAGCCCCGTGCAGGTTCCGATGTCAATATGCGGATAGACACTGCGCTGGCTAATAAGCTTGAGCTTGGGCAAGCGCTCGAGCAACGGCTTGCAAATCTTCGTGCGCTCGCGGATCAGCACCAACATTTCGGTATCCCTGAGCCGGTCCGCCAGTTTATCGACGTCCTGGACGTGGTCGTTCCAGATCTTGACTTCATGGCCATCCAACTTGCGAAAGCATGCAAGGGTGCGGATCGTGTCGAAGTAATCATCCAGAATTGAGACTTTCATGAAGCCCTTTCTGTCCGCAAACGCGGTAGCCGTGTAACCGGCCGTAGGGACGGTAGGCATTTTCGAGAGGCAGTCAAACCCGCGGCAGCGCCCAAAAGCCATCGGGCGCCGGTCCCTGCAGTTCCGCCATCAGGAGCATCCGGATGGCCCGCGGATCATTCTCACCGAGCCGGGAATTGGCTATCGCATTTCCGAGAACTGGACAGGTGAATGTCCGCCCAGGGTATGCAACGCTGGCGCATGATGATCGGGGCAAAACAAAAATTTGTTGGCCATTCCGTGCTGCGTCTGGAAGACCGGCCCTTGATCTTGGGCCAAGGACGCTTCGCCGCCGACATTTCGTTTCCAGGCCAATGGACGATGCGCGTGGTGCGCTCACCCGCAGCGCATGGAAAAATCAGATCGATCGACGCTGACGCCGCACTCGAATTGTCAGGCGTGCATGCGGTGTGGACCAATGCGGA
>Ga0207860_1000109_pt1 | contig 14566 bp, 10 predicted proteins | sample LuqExpMetageno28_FD_187786 | JGI IMG/M metagenome (GOLD analysis project Ga0207860, IMG submission 187786) | Tropical forest soil microbial communities from Luquillo Experimental Forest, Puerto Rico - Sample 28 (SPAdes) | ecosystem: Environmental > Terrestrial > Soil > Tropical forest ... | reverse complement strand
CCCCAACACAGTATGTTGACCGGAAAATCATGCTTTACGGCCGCGCGCAGGATCCGGTCGAGGCTCGGCTCGTTTGGCTCGCGCTTCGCCTCCTTCGTCATCATAATGCGGATGCCGACCGTGCCCGGCGTATTCTTCCAGTCGGCGACGACATCGGCCACCGCGGGATCGTCTGGGTCGACCGGCTTGACGATCGCGAACCGGTCGGGATGGGCCCGTTGCACTTCCACCGCATAGCTGGCGTCGTAGCGGTACATGGAAAAGGCAGAGATAAAAATTGCGCCGTCGACGCCGACCTTGTCCATCGCCGCCACCATCTCGTCACCCGTAACGTGATCGGGCCAGTTCGGCACACTGTGCCAGGGTCGCCGCGGAGTGTTCGCCTCATAAGCGTGGACCTGGGAATCAATGATCGTCATCGGGGAAGCTCCTCTGGGCTAAGCGAGTTGGTATCGCAGCAGGTCGCGCCAGCCGTGTCCAGCACCCCTGAAGGGACTTCAGAAGCTTCAACCTGTTTGCCGAGATGCGTACGCCGTTGTTGCAAGAACTTCGTCGACTTTTCGCTGGCACACCATCATGACAGCATCTCTTGGATGGTCGGTGCAACGTATGCACGGGTGTATTGCTGAGTTACACCAAGGTATCGTTGCTACATCAGGTGGTGCGATTTGCGCTTGGGCAATCAAAATCAATCTGACAAATCCATGTCAGAATTACCTGACGCACGTATCACGATTTTGATTTCAGTCGTTTGTGAAAAATTTGTTCTCTGAGAACAGTACCCCAAAGTACATGATCGTTCCCTGGTTGCGCATCCGTCCTCGGGGTTTAAGCGATGGCGAATCCAAAAAACGCTCCTGCCCCACGCGCATACGGCAATGTACAGCGTCAGTTCGCTCCAACTCGGCGCGCGAGCGAGGCTAGTTGTTACTAAGACGTATCGCGTTGACAGTTATCGGTTTGCCGTCACGCTTTTGACAATCATCAAGTTGCAACTCCTACATCATCAAGTTGCAACTGTTACTAAGTCAAAGCGCATTTGACGCGAACCTGAAGCGTTAGCCAAAGTTACTTATTTTGATTGCCAAAAATGAAGAGGAAGTTGAATTATAACATGGATTTCAACTGGCGCGAGTTTGCGTTGTGCGCGACGCAGCGTTTGCGATTTGTAGAATTTTGCGGCACGCTTTTGAGGTGCCGGGTTTCGGCCTTTTTGGTTTGCCCCTTTAGGGTCGTACCGCACGGGGAGCCCCGGTCGTGACAAAACGGCCGGGGCTTCTTCGCCGGCGCCGCTACAATCGTTTATCCGACGATGTTCAGATCGGCGCTAGTTGCTGGTTATGCTCCGGCGTCCGTTCCATCCTTATCGGGTCGTCACCTCGCACTTCGCTGGTAGCCAGGACGACGCCCACATGTTTCCCTCGATTCATCTCTGTGCCGTGTCACGCGCATCCGCTGTCCAATCAATACTGTTGCGACGACGGCCGCGGCAAAAAGAATGGTTTCAACATCGATTGCTTCGCCATTCACCGGTAACGCGAGTGCCACGATCATGAATGGCTGCAACAGCATGACCTGCCCGACCCGGGCAATGCCGCCGATCGCCAGCCCCGCGTTGAAAACGAAAAACGCCGTGTATTGGCTGACCAGCCCGACATAGCCAAGCCCTATCCAGGATGAAATTGGCGCGGTTGCGATATCAGCCGGCCAGAGCACAAAAGTCGCCGCTGCCGCAAGTGGAAGAAAGATCACTACCTGCCAGGAGATAACCTCCCATCCTGGCATAAGTGTCGCGAGACGGCCGGAAAAAGTGTATCCGAGCGCGCCGGAAAGGACGGTACCAAGTAAGAATAGATCGCCGGCGGAAAATGTCATTCCGCCGTTCCGGCGAAGCATGAAAGTTACAACGATCAGTGCGCCCAGTACGCTTGCCAACCAAAAGCCCGGGCTCGGACGCTCATGGGCAAAGACCGTTGCCGCAGCGGCCGTTACCAGCGGCAGAATGCCGAGTACGACGCCGCCGTGGGCGGCGGGTACGGTCATCATCGCCAGTGCCGCGAAAAGTGGAAAGCCAATCACGGTGCACAGCGCGGCGCCGAACATTTCTAGCCAAAGCGACCGCGACGGTACTCGCCGACGCCGTGCGATGAGAACGATAAGGCCTACCGATCCAGCGAGTGCAGCGCGCGCGACCGTCAAGAACAGCGGGGCAAAGCCCAATAGGGCAAGCCGCGTCGCTGGTAATGTGCCCGCGAACAGACACATGCCAAGAAAGCCGAGCAGTAGCCCAAAGTTCTTGTGATACGAGGTCATCGGCAAGGCGAGTTAAAACAGCGGAGGGCGACACGCCGATGATCGGCTGATGCAACGGGAAAAATCCGACATAAGGACTGGTCGCGAAGATCGTTATTATAATGAGACGCTACTTGCTCTCGCGCTCATGCATGATCGGATCGCTGCAGGCGTCGTGTATTGGGCGGATTTTGCTACTGCCTAGTTTTTCGACGGGTGTTGCTGCTTTGCAGAGCAATGACCGCGAAAATGTTCCACGATTCAGGAATTTTCGCAAATATATCAAAGCATTCTAGGCTGGCACGCTCCTTGCTGCTTTGCAACACAAATTCAGCTGCGGCCAGCCGGGAGCTGTCGCCCACCACTCTCGGCACCCGCCAATTCAGGGAGCCAAGAGATGGACTACATAAAACCAGTCGACGTCGCCAGTGCGATGATCGAAACCGGTCGCCGGAAGCTCATGCTGTCGCCGCTCGACTTGGTGATCCGCGGCGCACTTGCCGGCGGTATCCTAGCGGCGGCCACCAGCCTTGCATTGACCGGTATGGTGCAGACCAACCAACCGCTGGTTGGCGCGCTGATCTTCCCGGTCGGCTTGATCCTCATCGTGCTGCTTGGGCTCGACCTCGTTACCGGCGCTTTCGGACTGGTACCGCTGCCCTGGGTCGAGAAGGACGCGAGCGCGTCGAGCCTGCTCGCCAATTTTGCGTGGATCTTCCTCGGCAATCTCATCGGCAGCGTTGTTTATGGCGCCTTGCTAGCGATCGCGCTCACCAATTTTGGCACGGCGGAGCCGGCTGGCGTCGCCGCGAAGATTATCGCTGTGGCGCAGGCCAAGACCACCGGCTATGAGGCCATAGGCTTCGCTGGCCAGGTCACCGTCTTCGTCAAGGCCATGCTGTGCAACTGGATGGTCTGCCTCGCTATCGTGGCGGCGATGACCACATCGTCGACCATCGGCAAGATCGCCTGCGCTTACATGCCTGTGTTCATCTTTTTTGCGCAAGGGTTCGAGCACTCGGTGGTGAACATGTTCATCATCCCGACCGGCATGATTATGGGTGCCAAGATCACCGTCGCCGACTGGTGGCTGTGGAATCAGATTCCGGTGACGCTCGGAAACCTGGTCGGCGGCTTCATTTTCACCGGCCTTGCGCTCTACATCACGCACCGGCCGCGCTCCGCGCCGGCATCGATGGCGATGCCGTCTCAGGTCCCGGCTGAATGACGACGGAGGCCGCCCTCAAGCCGCTGGAGGCGGCGACTGGCGACTTCGAACCCGAACAGAAGCGTTATCTGGAGGGCTTCGCCGCTGGTCTGCAGATTGCGCGGACCGCGAAAGGGCTGGCCGGCCCGACTGCCGCCCTCGCCCATACTGTGGCCGCGTCAGAGCCCGAGCCGGTCGGCCCCGAAGCTGCTGCGCTCAAGGCGCAGGACCGCGTGCTCAAGGCCGGAGGCAAGCTGTCCGATCCAGAGAAGTTCAAGCGGGAGCAGCATCCCTTCGACACGTACGAGCGGTTAAAGGAACACGCCGCCAAGAACATCTATCCGAAGCCGCCGGACAATTTTCGCTGGCGTTTCTTTGGCCTGTTCTATGTGGCGCCAAACCAGAACTCCTACATGTGTCGGCTGCGCATTCCGAATGGGATTATGAAAGCCGCGCAGTTCGACGGCGTCGCCGATCTCGCCGGACGCTATGGCGGCGGCTATGCGCACGTGACCACGCGCGCTAATCTGCAGGTGCGCGAAATCGAGTCAAAGAACGCGGTGAACATGATCGAGGCGATTCAAGACCTCGGTCTGTGTTCACGTGGTTCTGGCGCCGACAATATCCGCAACGTCACCGGCACGCCGACCGCCGGCATCGACCCGCAGGAATTGATCGACACGCATCCCTACGCGCGCGAATGGCATTTCCACATTCTCAACGATCGCTCGCTCTACGGCCTGCCGCGCAAGTTCAATGTCGGCTTCGACGGCGCCGGTATCATCCCGGTGCTGGAAGACACCAACGACATCGGCTTCCAGGCTGTGAAGGTGAACGAGGGCTTTGAACTGGAGCCTGGCGTTTGGTTCAGACTGTGCCTCGGCGGTCTCACCGGTCATCACAGTTTTGCCGGTGACACAGGCGTGGTGGTCAAGCCGGCCGAAGCAACCGTGGTCGCCGACGCGGTGGTGCGCGTCTTCATCGACCACGGCGACCGTACCGACCGCACCAAGGCGCGGCTCAAATACGTGCTCGATAGGATGGGGGTCGAGAAATTCCTCGGCCTCATGGAGGAGAAGCTCGGCCGCAAGCTAACTCGTGCTGTGCCTAGCGCCGTGGCGCCGCGGCTGCCGTTCTCGCGCACCGGCCATATCGGCATCCATCCGCAGAAGCAGGAGGGGCTGAACTGGATTGGCGTCGTGATACCGGTCGGTCGCATGACGGTCGCGCAGATGAAGGGCCTCGCCGACATCGCGCGCGACATGGGCGATGGCGATATACGGCTCACGGTTTGGCAGAACCTCCTGATCTCTGGCGTACGGAGCGCCAAGCTCGGGGAGGCGAAGGCGCGTATCGAAGCGCTCGGCCTTGCGATCGAGACTAATGCGATCCGCTCGGGTCTCGTCGCTTGCACCGGCAATACGGGTTGCAAATTCGCCGCCTCCGACACTAAGCGCCATGCCGAAGAAATCGCTGCGTGGTGCGAGACGCGCGTGCAACTCGACACGCCGGTCAACATACATCTCACCGGTTGCCATAACTCCTGCGCACAGCATTTCGTGTCCGAGATCGGGCTGCTTGCTTGCAAGGTGCAGGAAACGGAAGAGGGCGACGCGGTTGAGGGCTATCACATCCTAATCGGCGGCGGCTTTGGCCCCTATGCCGCACTTGGCCGCGAGCTCTATCGTGATGTCAAGGCGCAAGACGCGCCGAAAACGGTCGAGCGTATTCTCAAGACCTATCTCGCGCATCGCGCTTCGCGCGAGGAAAGTTTCATCGATTTTGCGCGCCGGCATGAGATCGACGCGCTCAAATCCATGGTTCAGCTGGAGCCGGAATGAGCGTTACGCCGCGCCCGCCCATCCCGTCGCTGATCCCGGAATCAGCGCCATTCACATCGGAACAGCGCACCTGGCTAAACGGCCTGTTCGCCGGCATGATCTCGCTCGACGCGAGCGTGACGCCGCTGTCAAACGCCGAAGCAGCAAAACTACTGTTCGACGTCGTACCGCCAGCTGAACAGGATGATAGCGCGCCTTGGCACGATCCTGCCATGCCGCTAGCGGACCGAATGAAGCTTGCCGACGGCAAGCCGCTGGCGCGCCGCATGATGGCGGCGATGGCGCAGCAGGATTGCAGCCAGTGTGGCTACAACTGCAAGGATTATGCGGAGGCGCTCTTCAGCAAGAGGGAGATGCGGCTGAACCTGTGCGTGCCGGGTGGCAAGGATACCGGCCGCATGCTCAAGGCGCTCTATGCGGAAATGGGCGCGGGCACGGCGACGCCAGCCGAAGCCGTATCCCCGCCGGCTCCGGTCTCGGCGCCTGGCCGCTCGCGCGACAACCCGGTCACCGCCACATTTCTCTCTCGTCGCCGGCTCAACAAAGAACGCTCGCAAAAGGAAACCTGGCATATCGAATTCGATCTCACTGAAAGCGAGCTCGATTATGTCGTCGGTGACAGCTTCGGTATCTATCCGAGAAATGATGATGCGTTGGTGGATGCGGTAATTGCCGCGGTTGATGCGCCACCGAATTTTCCCATTGGCGGCCGAACCTTGCGCGACGTGCTCGTCGACGGCGTATCACTGTCGCCGGCGCCGGACATGCTGTTCCAACTCATCTCCTATTTGACTGGCGGCGAGCGGCGGAAGAAGGCCAAAGCGCTCGGCGATGGACGCGATCCGGATGGCGACGCTGCGACGCTCGACGTGCTGGCGGCGCTGCAGAAGTTTCCCGGCATCCGGCCCGATCCGGAGGCCTTCATTGAGGCGCTCGATCCGCTGCAGCCGCGCGTCTATTCGATCTCTTCGTCGCTGAAATGCAATCCGGGTCGCGTGTCGCTTACCGTTGACGCGGTGCGCTACCAGGTGGGCGATCGCGCCAGGCTCGGCGTCGCTTCGACCTTTCTTGCCTCCCGCATCAAGCCGGGCGACAGGATTAGGGTCTACGTGCAGAAGGCGCAACACTTCGCACTGCCGGCCGACCCCAACAAGCCGATCATCATGATTGGGCCCGGCACCGGTCTGGCGCCGTTCCGCGCCTTCCTGCAAGAGCGGCTGGCGACCAAGGCGCCCGGACCGAACTGGCTCTATTTCGGCCATCAGCGCAGCGATTACGATTTCTTCTACGAGGACGAGCTCAAGGCGATGCGCAAGAACAGACATCTTACGCGGCTGACGCTCGCCTGGTCGCGTGACGGCAACGAGAAAATCTACGTGCAGCACCGTATGCGGGACGAGGGCCGCGATCTCTGGGAATGGATCAGCCGCGGTGCGCATATCTATGTGTGTGGCGATGCGCTGCGCATGGCGAAAGACGTCGAGCGCGCGCTCGTTGATGTCGTTGCCGAGCATGGCAAGCGCAGCCCGGAGGATGCAGCGCGTTTTGTCGCCGAGTTAAAGAAGCACGACCGCTATCAGGTGGACGTCTATTGAAGGATCGATGCCATGGACTTGTACGCGCTCCGTCCGAAAACGCTGCCCGCGCGCATGGAGCGGAGTGTAACTGGGAGGCTTCATCGACCGCGGAAGTCAGGGGCGGTTGGTCGCATCAGCAATCGGCTACGGCGCCTTGCATGCGACCATAGCTTCCGGTCGCGTCCGGCTTGCGACAGTCGGCGGCGCGAAAATCGCCAGATAGGCGTTGCTGCCCGTGAGTCGATCGAAGCTGATCTCATGATAGCCTACGACTGCAAGCTCACAGCGCAGGAGGCTGGGCGGTGTACCATGCTCGGACGTCGGCCCGTAGGCGTCGACAATGCCGACGCGCGCGCCAGGCTTGAGCGCAGGGACAAGATTGTAGAGCAGGGCGTAGGGCTGGGCGATCTCGTGATACATGTGTACCAGGATCGCAATGTCGAGCGAATTAGCGGGCAACCTTGGATCGTGCGGCTCACCGAGGGTGATTACAACGTTTTGCAATCCAAGATCATGCACCCGACCGCGCAGGCCGCGTAAATATTCGGGTACGACATCTTCTGCGATGATGCGGCCGCGGGGGCCGACGATCGGGGACAGCCGCACAACGTAATAGCCGCTGCCCGCCCCGATGTCCGCGACGGTCATCCCGGATTTGATGCCGAGCAGGCGCACGAGCTGGCGTGGTTCGCCGGCATCGTCGCGCTGCTTTTCGTCGTGCCAGATTGGGCTGACGATGTCCGCGACAGGACGGTCGGGTTTCGGAAAGGCAGCAGCCGGCGTGCCCGATTCCGGCATGAAGTCCTGGGCAGAGACTAATACCGTGAGCGTGGCAGCAAAGACGGCAGCAATCATCATTGATATCAGACCTCGGAATAACAGCATTGGCCACCAGACATCGATCGCTTTAAAGTACTTGTCCTGGAATGCTCAGAAAGTGCTTATCGCAGATCGGACCCTGCCGATAATGGCGATCCTTTCGGCTTCGAGAAAAAACCGAAGTACAAGCAGAGCACGAAGAAAATGAAATGGGGAATGGAGCGCGCACCGCTGCTCTCTGGAGTGAAGACGAGGTTCGTGCCCAGGAGCGGCACCGACACGTTCGCAAAATAGAGATAAAGTAGGTTTCCCCAGCTTACGAAGAACGCGCCTGCTAAAAATTTGCGATATTCCTTGAAACGGTATGCGAGGTAAATTGTCGCTAAGCCCCAGACGATCCCAGCCGCCAGCAGAAAGTACAGCATGGTCCTTGCTCCTAATATGACCTATTCCCGTGTGACGTCGCTGCCACAATCTATTCCGGATCAATCGCTATAACGATCATGGTGTCATCGTTCTTGTTCTCGGGGGCTATCTGAGTTTCAAAGGCTACCGCCCGGTGAGTAACTGAACTGTACCCGGTGTGGCTGGGGCCGATGTCTGAGGTGCGTCAAAAGCGGACAAGTACAGCGGAACTACGGCAGTAATTTAACTTCTTGATTGCAGGTCATTAAACCAGGCCGAGTGCCACAGCCTCCGCGTCCGGAACCACATCGTGATCATAGAGACGGCGGCGGAAATCGGCGTGAGCCCTGATCTCAGCGTCGCGCACCTTGAGATCAGCAACAACAGAATCATAGCGCAGTCCACTTTCTCGCGCGCCGTGCTGAATGGATGCCACTCGCTCGCGGCGCAGGCGTTCGTAAGCAAGAAGCGCGGCAACAATCTTATCGCGGTTACTGTGCGCCAGAATAGTAGCCAGCGCCATGCCGTCTTCGATCGACTGATTGGCACCCTGTCCAAGATGCGGGAGCATTGGGTGCGCCGCATCCCCGAGTAGCGAAAGCCGTCCTTTGCTCCAGGTCGGCAGCGGGTCGCGGTCATACAATGCTGAACGGAAGGTCTTGTGGACTTGTTGCAGCAGATTGCCGATGCGCGGGTCCCAGCCGGCAAACTCCTGCCGTAACTGATCGGGATCGCCAGGCGCCGACCATGATTCCTTCATCTCCGCATCGGCTGGTACGAAACCGACGAAGTTAATCAGTTTGCCGGCGCGCACCGGGAAGGAAAGGAAATGTTTGCCTTTGCCAAGCCACATCAACCAACAGTCCGTTGGCCATTCCGGTATACACTCATGCTCAACCAGACCGCGATAAGCCACCGAGCCAGAGAACACCGGGCGTGACGGCGGGAACACATGCTGACGCAACTCGGAATGGATACCGTCGGCGCCAATAACGATGTCAGCTTCGGCAACAACCCCGTTAGCAAACGAGACGCGCGCGACTTCATCGGCCGGTTCAAAACCAATGCAGCGATGGCCTGTGTGTACCACGTCGCTCGGCAGCCCTTTGCTCAGATATGCGACAAGGTCGGCGCGGTGCATGCCGAAGGTACCGTTCCGCCCAGAGGAGTCTGTCACCTGCACCGGGGCGATGGGACTGCCATCGTCACGGAAATAATGAGATCCTGTGCCGACCAAAGCACCCCATCGCTCTACCTCGGCACCTAGTCCAAGCCGTCGTAAATGGCGCACGCTATTTGGAGTAAGAAATACGCCCGCGCCCACTTCTCCCAGCGCAAGCGCCTGTTCGTAGACGGAGACGCGAAGGCCAAGGGCGAGCAATGCATTCGCGGCGAACAACCCACCAATGCCTCCGCCCACGATCGCAACATTGAGCGGTTTTTCCACGGTTCGCGTCCGCATGTCGCAGTATGGCGCGCAGCTTCTGCAAGGATCAACTAGCAGACAGCCCAAGCATCAAGCCAGGCAGGATCGAAATTAAATAGCGCGGCGTCGCCATTCGTGGGCGTCTCTTTCATTCGATGTTCTAGGAGCGCCGTGACTGAAAAAGATAATCCCGTCCACATTAGGGTTTAAGAGATTAATCGGGATGCGCATGCGTATAAGTCGCGCCTAGAATCCGCTCATTTCAAGAAATACAAGGCCACTACAGAGAAGATGGTCAAGTCTCCTAAACTTGTCCAAACTACCCCGATCATGCTCGGTGCGAAGGCGAAGTGAGGATGTGTGCACGAGCGCTCAGGTTAGTGATCGTAGCTCGGCGTACGCGAGCGCAAACCGTATATTTTTGCACTCGGCTTAGTCCGAGCGCCGTAAACGCTCGGCGTTCGACCGATTGCCATAAACCAAGCTGGTCCGAGTGCCGAAATGTGGCCTAGGTCGCCGTTAATCATTGTGATTCTGTCGACGGCCATTGTCCTTGCCGCATTATACGCCACCTATCGTTTAGTCGATCCGCTCCCACCACGTCACCTCGCAATCGCTGCCGGGATGGCGGGATCCGGGTACGACAACTTTGCGAGGCAATATTGCACGGATACTTGCACGCTATGGTGTTGAGCTGGAGATCCGCAACTCTGCTGGCGCAGTGGAGAATCTTGATCTGCTGCGTGATCCCGCCTCTGGGGTGCAGGCAGCCCTCACCACCTTCGGCATCACGGTACCGGCCGATGCAGATGTCCTCTATTCACTCGGCGGAACATTCGATGCGGCGATATTCATTTTTTACAGGAGCGCGGAGCCTATAACGGTTTTTGCGCAATTCCGTGGCAAGCGCCTTTCCATCGGCATACCCGGAACTGCCCTGCGGTCGCTTATCTTAGAGGTGTTAAAAGCCACTGACGCATTGGATGCTTCCACCCGCCTCTTGGATCTCGATAACGCACAGGCAATCGATGCATTGATCGCGGGCGGAATTGATGTGGCGATCTTTCCACAGCTGGATGAGAACCCCTTGCAGCGTACGCTCAGTGCCCCTGGCATCCGATTAATGAGCGTGACACAAGCCGAGGCCATCGCCAAAACGGTCCCCGGGCTGAAGCATGTGGTGTTGTCGCGAGGTCTCATTGATTTAAGTCGTGACATCCCCAATTCGAATATTGACCTGCTTGCCTCCCGCAACAGATTGCTCGTGCGAAAGGATCTTCACCCTGCCTTACAATATTTGCTGCTCGAAGCAATGCGAGAAGTCCATTCGGCGCCAGGCCCCTTCAATGGTCTCGGTGAATTCCCCGCGGAGCAACCCAATGATTTGCCGCTCTCTCCAACGGCACAGGCATTTTACCGCTCGGGTCCGACTTTGTGGCAGCGGTACACGTCCTTCTGGCTTACCTCACTCCTCAATCGAACTGCATTCTTTGTCATTCCGGTCGTCCTGACGCTGATCCCCGTCGTTGGCTTCGCGCTTAGGTTTTACAGATGGCTGAACATTCGTCGTATCGATCACTTCCACGGGGCACTAGGAAGTCTTGAGCGCGAGCTTGCTCGGAGTACCGACAGGTCTCGAATTGTCGAGTATCGGGCACGAATCGCCAAAATCGAATCGGCTGTGCGGTTACTTAAGGTTACGCGTTCATTCGAAGTCGATTTGCACCGCCTTATGATCCATTTGCACATGGTTCAAGAAGACATCAGTCGAAGGCTCTCTAATCACACTTGAGACTTTGAGTTACGTGACCGCATGCAGGATCGCCATAGCCTTGTCTTCACGACATAAAAGCCGGCCGTGACGGGCCGGCTTTCAGTTTAGGTCGCATGTCCCGCGGCAATCAGGACAACGCCTGTTTGACCCGGTCTGGCGAAAACGGTACGCGGCGGATGCGCACTCCGGTGGCGTCGAAGATCGCATTGGCGATCGCCGCTGCCACTGGACGGATCGACGGTTCGCCGGCGCCAGTTGGCGGCAGTTCCGGGTGATTGATCAGCACCACGTTCACTTGGGCCGGCGTCTCGGTGATGTCGAGGATCGGATACGTCTTCCAGTCAATGCTAGTTACCATCTTGTTGTCGAAGGTCACTTCTTCGCACAGCGTGCGGCTGACGCCCTGCACGATGTTGCCCTCGATGCATTTCACCAATCCGTCAGGATTGATGATCTGCCCACAGTCATGGGCCACTGTGAACTTTCGCGCCCAGATCTTGCCGGTTGAGCGATCGATATCGACTTCCGCGATGATTGCTACGCGCGTGCCATTTCTCTGAGCGTATGCGATGCCGCGCCCGGACACTTTGCCGGCGGATTGGTCGCGGCGCGGTGAGGGCCGTGCATCCCATTGCGCTTTCTCCGCCGCCGCTTTGATCACAGCGACGTCGCGCGGCTCTTTGATGTAGCGCAAGCGAAACTCGATCGGATCGGCTCCGACCGCGGCCGCCACCTCATCGATAAAGGATTCACTAGCGAAGTGAATTTGGGGTCCGACTGGATCGCGCAAGTGCGCGCTGCGCAAGGGTGACGAGCGATCAAGCAGCGGCGGGATCGTCTCCCAGGACAGCTTTTTGTTGTCGAAAGCGTAAGATTCCGCTGGCACGCCGAAACCGTCGCCAGACTTGAGCGCGACGCCCATGGTGTGTCCAGCTAATGTATCCCAGGGATGGCCACCATTGGTGTTCACGTCCACCCGCGAAAAGGCTTTGCTGCTGAATTCATAAGCGATCACCTTGCCCGCGACATCGAGCGCGGCTCGCGCCTTGTGTGTGGACGCCGGACCTTTGGGATCCCAGCCAGTACCTTGCTCGCGCGTGTATTGTAGCCGCACCGGCTTGGCGACAGCTTTCGCCAACACGGCAGCATCCATGGCGCAATCGTCGGCATCGTTGCGGCCGTAGGAGCCGGGCCCCATGGCCCAGATCACTCGAACTTTGTCGAGCGGGACATTGAGCGTGAGTGCCAGCCCCTGCTGCACGAAGTGAGATTTTTGCGTCCCACTCCAGCAAGTGACCTCGCCGTCCTTGATCTCGACCAGCGCGCAGGCCGGGCCCATGCTGGAATGTGACTGGAACGGCCATTCGTACTCCGCTTCGATCACCCGAGCGGCAGTCTTAAACACCTCCTCGACATTGCCGTTCTGTTGTTCAACCTCCGACTTCCGCACCGGCGCCTTGCGGATGTGATCGTAGAGCGAGGCTTGATTCGGGAACGGCGGCACGACTTGTGACCATTCGACTCTAAGTTTTTGGGCAGCCTTGATGGCGTCCCATTCCTTATCGGCGACCACGCCGAGGAAGCCCTTGTCCCAGACCACCTGGGCGCCAGGGATGTCCTTGATCGAAGCCTCATCGACTTTCACCGGCACCGCGCCAGCCACCGCTGGCCGGATCATGCGGCCATGCACCATGCCGGGCACCTTGATATCGGTGCAGAAGTCTTCCTGGCAGAATACTTTCGGCGCCACGTCCTCGCGCTTGATAGGCTGGCCAACTATTTTGTACTCGCTCGGTTTCTTGGGCTGCGCCTTGCCGGGCGCATAAAGCTCGTTGCCGAGTTTTTTGTTCCAGTCGAGTTGGACGTTGAAATATTTACCGCCGATCAGCTCGGCATAGGACGTTGTCTTGTCGCGGTTGAAGGCGTCGCTGACAACACCGTTGACGACAATCATATTGGCGGCAGCGGCATCGAGCTTGGCTGCCGCCATCTCAATCAGCACGCGGCGGGCTTCCGCCGCCGCCATACGCATCTGCTTACCACCGAAATGAATACCCGTCGAACCGGACGCTCCGCCTTGGTTCACCGACGTGGCGGTGTCGCCCATGAAAACCTTCACCGCCTTGAACGGTACGTCCAGCTCTTCCGCCACCATTTGCGCGATAGCGACACGCAGTCCGTGGCCCATGTCCATCTTGCCGAAGAAGGCAGATACGCTGCCGTCGGCATTGACCGCAATGTAGGAGGAGAGTTGATCGGGCGTGAGCGGCGGCTTGGCGCCCTGTGCCCCGGCCTGCTGGATCGACAGCACGGTGTCGAGCGAGACGGCAGCGCCCACCGAGACAACCAATGCACCGCCCCCGAGCAGAACGGACCGGCGAGTGAAGGAAGCCTTGTTTTCGAATTTCGTCACGGCCGCCTCCCTCAACCCATCATCGCGGCGGCGCGCTTGACCGCCTTCAGGATGCTGATGTGCGTGCCGCAGCGACACTTCACGCCCGACAGCGCCTCTTTGATCTCGGCTTCGCTCGGCTTCTTGTTATCGCGTAGGAAGGCAGCAGCAGTCATGATCCAGCCATTGATGCAGTAGCCGCATTGCGGCACCTGCTCTTCGATGTAGGCGGTCTGCAGTGGATGCGGCTTCTCGGGCGTACCTAGGCCAGCGAGCGTGGTGATCTTGGCATTACCGACAGCCGAAAGCGGCGTTACGCAGGAGTTGATCGGCCGGCCATCGAGATGAACGGCGCAAGCGCCGCATTGCGCCACCCCGCAACCGAAATGCGGATTGTTGAGTCCAAGATCGTTGCGCAAGGCATAGAGCAGTGGCATATCGGGGTCGGCGTCGACCGTGTGGGCCTTACCGTTGACGTTGAGGATAAATTTTTGGCTCATGGCGTGTCGCTCCCTAGGCGTTGAGCGGCCTTGTCGCCCCGTCGCGGATGTCTGCGGCTCGTCGTTGGCCGACGCTTCTGGCGTAAAACCTAAGCTAGGAAACTGAGCTTGGGAACGGCCTCTTGCTCAAAACCTGGTGATGTCGAAGATGGATCTTGGCTGTGTGAAAACTCGACGGCGCACAACGACAATAGAATAAAAGTTCTCCAAATCGCCGTTAGGTGCACGGAAATTTGCGCCTGAGTTAGATTTCAATAGACCTAAGAAATGTCATTCTCGTCGCCTCGTGCGCGCAGCAATTATGTCGCTAGTGCCATTTTGTTTTTACCGTCT
>Ga0207860_1000103_pt1 | contig 14989 bp, 12 predicted proteins | sample LuqExpMetageno28_FD_187786 | JGI IMG/M metagenome (GOLD analysis project Ga0207860, IMG submission 187786) | Tropical forest soil microbial communities from Luquillo Experimental Forest, Puerto Rico - Sample 28 (SPAdes) | ecosystem: Environmental > Terrestrial > Soil > Tropical forest ... | reverse complement strand
TGAAGCTGCGTCTTCTGCCGCTCGGTGGGAGAGGGCAAAGCGACCAGGCGAAACACACGGGGGCTGACGCGCTCCAAAATGCGCTTGATGATTCCGCCTTTCCCGGCGGCGTCGCGCCCTTCGAAGATGATGACGATACGGGCATTGGTCGCCTTTGCCCACTCCTGAAGCTTGACGAGTTCGACCTGCAGCCCGAAGAGTTCGGCCTCGTATTCATTGTTCGGCATCTTCTGCTGGCCATTGTCGGCCACCTCGAAGCCGCTGAAGGCGCCTCGGCCCTCCACTGCGTTGTGTCTATGTTTCCTCTTTGACTTTTTATCCATGGAGCTCCCGGCACCGAATGGTCCAGACTTTTGGCGTGAACCCACCGACCACTGTTGCAATTGGTCGGCCCAAAGCGGTTCGGTGTAAATCTATGTAAGTAAGCACCGTTCAGATTCGAAGGCTTCAAACGCGTGGCAGGATTGACGGCGCATCGGCACACCTACGTGCCCGCATTTGGTCAGATGCCATGGATGTTCTTCCCCACCTTGTTGCACAAGGGCAGCTAGATCAAGTGGCAACTCCGCGCCGGAGCATTACGAGAGGCCCTATTCGCTCAAATTGGATGGTTAGTTTGCTTTGGTCATTGAGTTGCACATGACTTGGATGCCGGGGACAAATCCGTTGGCGAGCACGGCCATCCGAATCTCGGAACATTCCGTTGGAAAGGAGCCGATTCCTTCGATGAACGCCGACACTGAAAGCATCGATAAGGGGCAAATCAACGTGGTTGCTGGCAAAGATGGAGCCCTAGTGTACTTAAAAGGTCGTATCGATATCGACTTCTCCCCGGTTCTTCGTGACCGGCTTCTCGTGCTCTTGCAGGGCCCGTTTCCCAAGATAGTGTGCATCGATTTGTCGGCAGTCACACATATCGACAGTTCCGGCATTGCCACCCTGATCGAAATGCTAAAGATCGCGCGAGGCCAAAATACCGAGCTGAGGTTGCAGGGCCTACATGATCGGTTACTTGGCTTGTTCGAATCTACGGGGATTCTATCCCTCTTCAATGGGAGTGCCCGGAGAGCCAGCGAACGTGGGTGCAAGGGGGTCTGATGGCCAATCTTCTCGAAATTGCCGGCCGGGAGACTCTAAGTCAACTCGACTACGTTGGGAGGTTACATATTCAGTTGTGGGCTACGTTGCGTGGGATGCGCATGGCTTTGCCCCTGGTGGGAAACCGATATCGATGGCGCGCAGCCGTTCGCCAAATGCTAGAGATCGGGGTTGACGCGCTGCCGATGGTTGCCCTGCTGGCGGTGTGCAGCGGATTCATCCTCGCCATGCAAGGAGCCTCCGAGTTAAAGCGGTTCGGGGCCTTGCACTACGTCATTGATCTGGTGGCAGTCGGCTTCACACGCGAACTTGGTCCGCTACTGACTGCAATCGCTGTCAGCGGACGCTCAGGGTCTGCCTTCGCAGCTGAGATCGGCACCATGCGAGTCACCGAAGAGATCGACGCACTTAAGGTAATGGCCTTCGAGCCGGTGGAGTTCGTGATAGCGCCAAAGTTTCTGGCGTCGCTTGTCGCTGTTCCGTGTCTCAGTATCGTCTCGAACTTCTTTGGCATTCTTGCCGGCGGACTGTTCATGTTTTTCAGCACACGCCTTAGTCTCCCACTCTATTTCCGATATGTGCTGAGCTCGATTGAGTTGCGGGACGTAAGCGCCGGGCTGCTCAAGAGCCTGGCATTTGCCGTCATCATTGCTCAAGTGGGATGCCTGGAAGGATTTCGTGTGCGCGGTGGGCCGGAGGCAGTAGGGCGCTCTACGACTACGGCGGTCGTGCGATCGACATTCCTAGTCATCGTTGCCGATGCAGTATTCACCACCATCTTTTACTTTGTGGGGAAAACCTAAATGCCCATTATTTCTGTACGCGATCTGGTGGTGGAATACGATGGCCGGCGTGTACTCGACGGTCTGAACCTCGACATTCAGCCAGGAGAGATCATGGTTCTGCTGGGGGGGAGTGGTTCAGGAAAGAGCACGCTCTTGCGCCAAATTCTCGGTCTAGAGCAGCCGAAGTCGGGCAGTATTTCGATCAAAGGAACAGATATTACCTGCTGCTCACGAGCGGATTTGACGAAAGTCCGACGCTCTATCGGGGTGGCTTTTCAAAGCGGGGCCTTATTCAATTCGCTATCAGTTGAAGACAACATCGCCCTCACCTTGCGGGAGCACACGGCACTCGCTCCTTCAATTATTGACCTGATCGTTTGGATGAAGTTGGCGGTAGTGGGCTTGGCGGACTTCGGAAAGCTGTGGCCGCGGGAACTCTCCGGTGGCATGAAGAAGCGTGCGGCGGTTGCCAGGGCTCTGGCACTGGATCCCGAGATCTTAGTGCTGGACGAGCCCTCCGCAGGCCTTGACCCGATTGTCGCGGCGGAACTGGACGAACTCATCGTGTTCCTAAAAGAGACTTTTCAAATAACGGCGCTTGTCGTTACCCATGAGTTGCCGAGCGCTTTTCGAATCGCAGATCGTATCGCGATGCTATTCAATGGACGGCTCCTGGCGGTCGGTACAAAGGATGAGATACGGGCAAGCCAACATCCGCGCGTGAGGCAGTTCCTCGATAGAGCACCCGACAACCAAGTGCATGCCCCAGCCGTTGCCGCCTACCTCGAACAATACGTGCGCAGTCGAGAGGCAAACTCATGAGTACGGAGACCAAAGTCGGCGCTTTTGTCCTGAGTTGTTTCGCGGTGCTGGCGTTTACGGTGATTTATCTCTTGAACGCACAGTTCAGTGGCGGAACCGTGCCTTATCGCACTTACCTGCTGTACGCGGGCGGAATCGAGCCCGGAGCATCCGTGCTCTATGGAGGGATCAATGTGGGCAGAGTTACGGCAGTGAGGCCTTGGGCTGCAGATCCAACCCGGATCGAGATTCTCCTGGAAGTCAAGAAAGGAACTCCGCTGAATGAGAAATCCGTGGCCAAGCTGGGCTTCGTAAGCGTCATGAACAGTGCTGCTTTATCGATCACGACGGGCAGCAATGATGCCAAGCGGCTTCCTCCTGAATCAACCATCGCGTCGAAGGAAAGTGCCAGCCTGGATGAGATTGCCGGGAAGCTGGCAACTGTTGCGGATAACGCGAATACGCTGATCGTCCAAGTGGAGGGAGAACTTAACTCTGTCACCAGTAACGTGAATCAGGTACTCGCCAATCTGGATACGATGACCGGACCACCAAATCAGAGAAAGGTCCGAGACATTTTGGACAACGTTGATCGGTTGATCGCTGAAGAGCGCCCGAAGATTGCCCGCATCACGGACCAACTAGCGACGGTTAGCCAGCACGCGGACGAAACGATTCAAAATGTGAACGGCACCGTGACGGATCTCCATGATCCGATGCGAAAAGACCTGGCTGAATTACAGATCACTCTGGAACAGGCCCAGGGCTTGCTACAGTCCCTGCAAGTCATTGTGCGAGCCAACGACTACAAGATCGATGACACGGTAGAGAATCTGCGGGAGGCGACAGACAACCTCAATCAGTTCACCAATTCATTGAAGCAGCGTCCCTGGAGCTTGGTCCGCATCAAGCAACCCGAGGACCGCCAGGTTCCGAAATAGGTGGCCGTCCGGTAGGAGGAGAATCGAGATGAAGAAACTTGCAACGGCACTCGCATTAACACTGGTACTTTTGCCGGTTCTTGCTGGCTGTGGCAGGGCAAGATTTCCGGCACATTACACGCTCAGTCTGCCGCCTGCGCCGGACCCGCCCGCCAAAGAAAGCGCCCGGACCTCGATAGCAGTACGCGAATTCCAATCGCCGGGTTATCTGCGGCAGGGGCCGATTGTGTATCGACCCTCGCCGGAGGAGATCGGCTTCTATGAATATCATCGCTGGGCAGAAGATCCTCGTGCGCTTGTGACCAGCGCAGTCGTCGATCATCTGCGCGCCAGCGGTCACTTCTCCATGGTTTCGATGTATTCCGGGCGTCCTGATTTCGACTATATCTTCAGTGGAAAACTAAAAAAACTGGAAGAAGTGGACTACGAGGGCGGAGTCAAGGTAGAGGTTGCGATGTCTGCACAAATCACCAGCGTGGCCACTGGTGCAACGGTCTGGAGCAATGCCGTTTCGGAGGTTGGAACGGTGTCTCGAAGAACGGTACCCGGAGTCGTGTCTCAGATGAATCAGACCATGGAGCTAGCCATTAACAAACTCCTCTCTACGGTTCCCTCTCCCCTGCCGAGTGGCAAACGTTAATCTGCGGTCGCTGTCCTCGTTATACTTCCCTGCCGCCCGACATTTTTAGAATCGCGTTCCGGAAACTGGCCGGAGAAATGTTATTGATTCCCCGGAGTTGAATTCGCCTGCTAGCCCATTGTTTGGGAGAAAAGTGTATAAACCCCGGGAGGAGCCTGCTGAGGCTGATCGGCTGGGCAAGCTTCGGTCTAAATGCCCGTGGGAGGTCAACACTGTCACATCCTTTGGCACTTAGTTCAGCCAATACAACCTAAATGCATGTAGTTAGGCCGAATGGCTTTGGCGGACCAGTTGCAAAGATGTAGGCAGGAGGCAGGAAGTATTCATGATCCCCACGGTCCGCATATCAGTGTGTGCCCTTGTCGCCGTTCTCTGGGCAGCCACTCTCAGTAATGCACAGCAATCTGTCCTACAGGGGCCACAGACGGGAACAATCGTCGGGACGGTGGTCGATATCACCGGTGGCACGGTTCCGAACGCGACTGTCGTTTTGCAAGGACCGAACGAGCATCGCAGCGTCTTTACAGGCGACAACGGCTTTTTTACGCTCAACGGTATTAACCCCGACACCCCAGTTCAACTTTTCGTCAGTGCATCCGGGCTCAAAAGTTGGACCTCGAACGAAATTACTCTCCGGCCTGGCCAGTCATTGATATTGACCGACGTTACCCTCGGAGTTGCGCCCGTAGAAACGTCCGTCAGCGCTGCTACTTCAGAGGAAGTCGCGGCCGAACAGGTCAAAGTTCAGGAGCAGCAGCGCGTCTTCGGTGTTATACCCAACTTCTACGTGACTTATGAACACAATGCTGCACCGCTCACACCGAAGTTAAAGTTTCAACTTGCACTCCGGACGTTAACAGACCCAGTCACGATTACTGGTTTCGGCCTGAACGCTGCAATCTATCAGGCGTCCGGCTATCCGAGCTACGGTCAGGACGCGAAAGGCTATGGTCAGCGGCTTGGCGTCACTGCTGCCGGTGCTTACACCAAGATCTTGCTTGGCGACGCGGTATTGGCGTCTTTACTGCACCAGGACCCTCGCTACTTCTATCAAGGTACCGGCACAGCGAGATCCCGCTTTCTCCACGCGATGGCAACTCCTTTTGTCACCAGGGGAGACGACGGGCGTCGTGAGATCAATTATTCAAACATCATCGGCGACTTGGCATCCGGTGCAATTGCGAACGCCTACTATCCAAGCCAGGACCGTGGCGCAGGACTAGTGGCTCGCAGTGCATTGGTTGGCATCGGCAGCCGCATGGCCCTTGGCGTCCTCCAGGAGTTCGTGCTGCACAAATGGACGTCCCGACACTCCGGTCAGCCATAATCTTGCACTCTCAACGCTACCCCAGCTGCCACCTGCGCGGTGACGATAGACGTCCACAACGGGATTGATCGTCCTACCGTTAGTCGACAGAGTTCAAGGAAGAAACCGAACTCGATCAAATACACACGTTCGGGCAAAGACGAGAACCGAAGGAAACCATCCGTCTGTTTGCGCAATCGAATGCGTGCGGGCCGTCGGAGGCGTTTGTCTCCCACAGGGAAAGCCACAATCTCCATGTCGGTGCGCGAATCATCGCCGCCACATATCGAGATCTTCGCGCAACGATTCGTGACGGCACACTTCGGGTGGACCTCCTTTATCGATTGAACGTATTTCCGATTGAGATCCCGCCGGAGCTAGACTTTGAGCGGCACGAAATACGCATGCTGCTTGTGCACAAGAGAGTCAATGGGTTTGAATTCCTACAGATGATGGAGGCTGTGGACAATCACGAGGATATGCTGCGAAAGCGCAGGTTTGCAATTGCCATGAGGAAAGCGAGAGATTGGAGGAGGGCAAGTCACAGCCCTTCGTGAGCGGCGAGAGGATATTCGGCTGCTTGTTCAATATTTTGTTTCCAAGCAGTCACGACGGATGAGAAAGAAGACCAAATCGGTGCCAAGGCAAGCGATGGAAGTCTTGGCGAATGTTTCGTGGCCCGGCAATGTACGCGAGTTGCAAAACCTCATCGAGCGCGCCGTCATTCTCACACAGGGGAGTGAGTTGTATGTCCCGATGGAGAGCTGAGGAACCCCACGCGAGCGCCTCGCACCAACTCCATGTCCAACTTTCACGACGCCGAGTGGCGGCCCATCATCGATGCTCTCAAGGCTGCTTCGGGCAAGGTTGCCGGCGCGGGTGGTGCGGCAGAACAGGTTGGTCTGAAGCGCACCACGCTCCAGAATAAGATCCGCCGGCTCCACATCTCGCGGGCCGACTACTCGCAGTGACAGATTCGTATACGCGCCGGAAACTTACTCGCTGAGATCTTAGAGCCGGGCCTGGGCGGGCAAGCGCGAAATTCCGAGCTTTATCATCTTATTTTGGAGGGTTGTACGCTTCAGCCCCAACCGTTCGGCCGCGCCTCCCAGTCCAGAAATCTTACCAGATGAAGCTTGGAGCGCCTCAATAATTGCCTGGCGCTCTGCCTCTTCAAGAGTCGAACCGGTGGTAGCGCTGCTGACTACTGACGCTCTCTTTAGCTCCTTCAGAGGGACCTTGAGGTCACTACCCTGAGTCAGGATGACAGCTCGTTCAATGAAGTTTTCCAACTCGCGAATATTTCCCGGCCAAGGTGCATTCGTTAAGGCTTCCATAGCGTCCTTGGGAATTGATTCGATATTCTTCTGCATCTTGCGAGATAAACGGGAGACGAAAAAGTTCACGAGCAGGGGAATGTCCTCGCGCCGGTCGCGAAGCGGAGGAATCTCGACTGGAAAGACGTTCAGCCTATAGAACAAGTCTTCCCGAAATTGATTATTTCGTATCATTGCTCCCAGGTCGCGGTGGGTTGCAGCAATCAGCCGCACGTCGACCTGAATTGTCCTGGTACTGCCAAGGCGCTCGAACTCCTGCTCCTGCAAGGCACGAAGTAACTTGGGTTGCAAATCAAGGCTGATATCACCAATCTCGTCGAGGAAAAGCGTGCCTTGATCAGCAATTTCGAACCGGCCCTTCTTTTGCATCAAAGCGCCGGTGAACGCGCCCTTCTCGTGGCCAAACAGTTCGCTCTCGACCAGCCCTGAAGGAATGGCGGCACAGTTCAGGCGAACGAACGTGCGGCTCTTCCTGGAACTCAAGCTGTGGATTGCTCGCGCAATCAATTCCTTGCCCGTCCCGGTTTCACCATGCAACAACACCGTGGAATCTGTGGGCGCGACAATCTGTATTTGCTGCAGTACTTTGATTAGCGAAGGGCTTCTGCCGACAATGTTTTCGAAGTTGTATTCAGCCCGCAACTCCGTTTCGAGGTAAAGCCGCTCCTCCTCTATCTGATCCCGCGAGGCGTTGAGTTTTTCGTAAGCCATAGCGTTATCCAGGGCCAGAGAAATTTGCGTGGCGATCTGCCCCAGTAAATCGAGGTCCTGGTGGCGAAAATGTCCCGCCCTTTTGCTCCCCAAGGTAATCACACCTAAAGGTCTGTTCGCCATCCGGAGTGCCGTGACCAGCATTGACTCGAGACCCTCAGACGCAAAGGACTCTCGAACAGTTTCTGGAAGCGCTTGCAATTCTTTTTGACCCCACAGCTCGGGCTGACGGGTCTTCATCCGGTGTATGTCTTCAGCCGTGAGCTCGACCGTCACATCGTCTATGAAGCCACGGCCTGAGGGGAAATCCATAGCCGCAGTTTCCAATCGGTTCTGTTCTTTATCGATGATCCAAACCGCCGCGAAATCGTTGTCGAAGTAGTTCCGAAGCGACTCGCAGGCAGAGCGGAGCAGCGTCGTAACGTCAAGAAACGCAATCACATGATTGTTGATCTCAAGCACCAGTTTCCAGCGGTCTCGCTCCCCAAGCAACTGTTTCTGATACGATTCCGCAGCATCGCTCGCCATTGCGCTCTCAAGAGCGGTTGCCACATGAGAACTCACGGTCTGCATAATGGCGAGCTCATCCGGTGTTGCCCCGCCTTCGCTGCGCCTTACGAATGACAACACTCCGAGCTTTCTTCTTGGTGTGGAAAGTGGAACCATGTAAGCACTGCGAACCCCGGTCGTGCTCGTTTGCGATACCATGCCCGGCAACTTTAAGAGCTCTTCGCGAACGTCAGGAATGTGGACGGTTCGTTGCTCCTCAATTGCACGACCTGCCCCCGTGCCTGAGTATGGAGTTTCAGTACCTAGTACGAGTTGAGGTCCTGCCGAACCTCGCTCAAAAGCAATGAGACGCAGAGAATTGCCCTCATGTGTAAGAAGGCCTATACCGATGCTGTCGAAGTGAACGACTGCGGAGAGCAGTTTGTGCAGACTCTTCAACATCGCTTGCAAGCTGGTCTGCTTGTCGATAGCGGCTGTAACTTCCATTAACGTCCGAATCGTGCCGCTAGCCGTCGGTGTTTTTGAAAGCTGATCGGTCATCGGAACCTGGTTAGAAGGGTTCCCGAACTCATAAAAAGTCTGCGATGACATTGCTGTTACTACGCCTTTCTTTGTGGTGTAATAGCTTTCCCTCGATCGAGAAGCCGGTTGACTAGGGCGAACAAAAGGCTCACAGACAAGCCGCACATCAGCACGCCGAGCATGCTCTCCAAGGGCCCAAACAGGCGCCACTTCGGCGGGAGCAGCACATCGCCGTAACCTACAGTCGAGTAACTGGCTGCCGAGAAGTAGAAGGAAGATTCCCAGGAAGAGAAGCAGAGCCAACGATAACAGCTCGCCCACAGCAGAATGATAAGACCCTGTAGAATGATGACCCCCATTGTGGCTTGCATGACAAGCAAAGTCGAGGAGGACATCCGAAGGTTGTGAAACTCTGTTTCAATGACACTTCTCAGCCACTTCATGAGCACGGCCGCCCCGACACACTGCACGAATAGCGTAATCAGTACCAGAACTACGGCTGCGGTAATTTCATGAAGCATCTTCGTGTGCATGGGGGCATCGCTCGCAGTAGGACTAAGATTGAATCGCCGGCCGTTTGTGAGTACTCAGTTTCCACTCACTACCACTGCTATCCTTTCAGGTCCGCATTGCCGATTAGCTCTGCCAGCCTCCGCCGAGGTTTCGGTAGAGATCCACAAGAGCCAGGAGTTCGTTCAATTGGGCCTGAACCATTCCCAGTTCCGCATTGAAATAGTTGGTTTCATTCGTCAGCACTTCCAGGTAGCTGGCGCGGCCACCGCCATAGCGTACTTCAGAAAGCCGAGCTGAATCCTGGGCGGCCACGGTCAGTTGCTCGTGATATTCGCGGAACTCCCGGTTCTTCTGATATGCGACCAGCGAGTCCGAGACCCCGCGAAAGGCCTGCTGGATTGTTTGCTTATAAATCAGCAGGAATTCCTGTTGCTGCGCCTCGGTGTACTTCACGCCTGATTTGATTCTGCCGCCGCTGAAGATTGGCTGCATCAGTGTGCCGCCGAATGCCCAGAATCCCGCCGGGCCCGTCAAGAGGCTCGAGAGTGCTGAGCTTGCATATCCGGCATTTGCGGTCAAAGAAATGTTCGGGTAGTAAGCGGCCTTCGCCACTCCGATCTGCGCGTTCGCAGCTACAAGCTGCTCCTCTGCCTGGCGAATGTCAGCCCTTCTCTCCAGCAGGGCGGAAGGTAGGTCGGCCGGAATCTCGGGCGGATGTGGCTGCTCAGTCAGCGGCAGGCCGCGCGCGATTGGGCCAGGGTTGTTCCCCAGCAGCGTGCTGATGTAGTTCTCCTGTTGCTGAATACGACGTTCGAGATCTGGAATACTTTCAGCCGCAGCGGCGACCAGTTGCTCCGCCTGGCGTTGGTCAAGCATGTTGGTGGCGCCACCGCTTACCAGCGTCTTTGTCAGCTTCAGCGACTCTTTACGCGCATCCAGGGTCCGGCGCGCGATCTCCAGTTGCAGGTCCAGTGCGCGAAGCTGAAAATAGGATGCGGCGACATCGCTCACCAGCGTGGAGATCACGTACTCCCGTGCCCAGCGCGCGGCAAGGAGGTTCGCCCGCGCCGATTCCGTCGCACGGCGATACTTTCCCCAGAAGTCGAGTTGCCAATTGAAGCTGGCATCCACGGCGTTTACGCTGCTTGCGGTGTTGGGGAAATTCTTGGCGCGCGGGATGTCGTAGTTGATAGCCGCGGCTCCGGCGTTAATTGTGGGCAGCTGGTCGGCGCGCACGATACCCAGCTCCGCCTGCGCCTTCAGAATGCGTGCCGCCGCGATATTAACGTCGTAATTATTCGCAAGTGCGGTGCGGATCAGTTCTTGCAGTTGCTTGTCCTGAAAGACTTCCCACCATTTTTCGTCGCCCAGCGGTTGAGTAACCGGCTGAGGCGGCTTGGCCGCAGCTATCGCCGACGGTTGCTCTTTATCGGTTTGGGCCACTTGTGAGGACGGCGCCGCACCGCGGTAACTGCCCGGCACATCCACAGTCGGCCGCTTATAGTTGGGTCCTACAGTGCACCCGGCACCTACCAGCATCAGGGCTACAATCAATGTCAGTGGTTTCATTTAGTCCCCCTCTACAGGCGTTGGTTGCGGGATAGCGGCAGTTGGCTCTGGCTGGTCTCCCCGACGCTCGGCCATGCGCTCAACAATCACGTATAACGCGGGAATAATAAAGATGGCGATGCCGGTCGCTGCCAGCATCCCGCCGATTACGGTGGTGCCCATAATCTGCCGGCCTACAGAACCGGCTCCCGTAGCGATAAACAAGGGCACGCAACCGAGAACGAATGCGAAAGAAGTCATCAGGATTGGTCGCAGTCTCAGCTTTGCTCCTTCCAGCGCAGCGTCGACGACCGCCTTGCCATAGACTTCGTGTTGCTCTTTGGCAAACTCCACAATCAGGATGGCGTTCTTGGCCGCCAACCCGATCAGCATCACGAGCCCGATCTGCGAGTAAACGTCGTTGTCAATCTGGACCATGAAGGCCGGGAAGATCATGCCAAGCACCGTGCGCCGCAACCATAGCAGTCCAAAGGCGCCGCAGACGGCGACCGGAGTGCTCAGCAACACACTGAACGGCAGGGACCAGCTTTCATAGAGCGCCGCGAGAATGAGGAAGACGAACAGCAGAGAGACAGCGAAGATGACCCAGGTTGGGATGCCCTCACGGGCTTTTTGCTCCTGGCGGGACATGCCCATGTAGTCGAAGCCCATCTCAGACGGCATGGTTTGGTGGAAGACCTCTTCCAGGGCTGCGGTCGCTTGGTCTGAGCTGTAGCCCGGCGCAGCGCTCCCGATAATCTGCGCTGACGAATACTGATTGAAGCGCATCTTGAATTCCGGACCGTAACGCGACTCGAACCGGGTCAGCGCCGAAAGTGGCACCATCTCGCCCTTAGCATTACGGACGTAGAACTGTCCTACGTTGTCCAGGTTGGAGCGGTATTCAGCTTCGGCCTGCACGCGCACTTGCCAGGCGCGGCCAAAGTCGTTGAAGTAATTAACGAACAGTCCGCCCATGAACGCCTGAAGAGTGTCGTAGACATCACTGAGCTTAACGCCCTGCTTCAGCACTTTCTCCTTGTCCACATACACGAACTTCTGCGGCGTGCTCGGAATATAGGTGGTGGTGATCATCCCTATTTCCGGCCGTTTCTTGGCAGCCTCGAGGAATTTGTTCAGGTTGTTCACCAGGAATTCGGGATTCTTTCCCGCACGGTCTTCCAGCACAAACTGGAATCCGCCCGAGGTGCCGACTCCGGCGATCGCCGGGGGAGAAAAAGCGAAGACGGTACCTTGAGGAAGCGTGAGAATCTTCAGGTTCAACTTCGCCTTAATGACCTGGAACTGCTCCTCTATCGTCTTCCGGTCTTCCCACGGCTGGAGCGTCACCCAGAAGAACGCGTTGTAGCTGGTGCGGGTGAGGCTGAGGAGACTGAATCCCATAACGGTGCTGGTGTACTTGACCCCTGGTGTGCCCTTCAGGACAGCTTCCACCTCGCGGGCTGCGTCCGATGTAGCCTGAAGGGAGGACGCTTCGGGCAGTTGCATCTGGATATACATGTATCCCTGGTCTTCATCGGGCAGGAAGCTGGAGGGCAGCACTTTCCCAAAGAAGACACCGGCAACGGCAAATGCGGCGACGGCCACCACAGCCAAAGCACCTTTGCGAATCAAGCCGCGACAGGCGCTCACATAGAAGTTGGTACCGGACGCAAACAGGCGATTGAACCAGGCGAAGAATTTCGCCAGCGGCCCATGCGTCTCTTTCTTGGGCCGGAGAAACAATGCCCCAAGCGCCGGGCTCAAAGTCAAGGCGTTGAAGGCTGAAATGATCACGGAGATCGCGATGGTCAATGCAAATTGCTGGTAGAGCCGGCCCGTGATGCCCGGAATGAACACCGTGGGCACGAACACCGCCGACAGTACCAGTGCTATACCAACCACCGGGCCGGTCAGCTCCTGCATGGCTTTGCGAGCAGCTTCCTTTGGCGTCAAGCCTTCTTCAATGTGGTGCTGTATGCCTTCGACCACGACGATGGCATCGTCCACCACCAAGCCGATCGCCAGCACGAGCCCGAACAGCGAAAGGGTATTGACCGAGAAACCGAATAACGGAAAGACAGCGAAGGTGGCGATCAGCGAGACGGGCACCGCGCACATTGGAATTAGAGTCGCACGCCAGTCTTGCAAGAAAATGTAGACCACGATGATGACCAGGACAAAAGCTTCCAGAAGAGTCTGGACGATCTCCTGCATGCCCGCCCTTACGGCATCTGTCGTGTCCAGGGTCACGGCGTAGTCCACGTCCGCCGGGAAGCTCTGCTTCATTTTGGCCATGAGCTTCCGAAGGCCCTTCGCCGCTTCCACCGCATTGGAACCGGGTAACTGATAGATACCGATGATCGCGGACGGCTGGCCATTGAGTCGCGTCAGCCAGCTATAGTCCTGCGAGCCCAATTCCACCCGGGCCACATCCTTCACCCGTACCACCCCGCCATCAGCGCCTTCGCGGATGACAATGTCACCGAATTCTTCCGGCGTCTGAAGCCGGCCCTGGGCACGTACGGCGTACGTGAATCTCTGCCCTGCGGCGGATGGTTCTCCTCCAACCTGACCGGCCGGATTCACCGTGTTCTGAGTTTGCACCGCATTCGCAATCTCGCCGACGGTGATGCCTAACTTCGCCAGTTGATCCGGTTTCACCCACAGGCGCATGGCGTACTCGCCGATGCCGTAGATCTGGACCTGTCCTACACCGTAGGAGCGGGCAATGGGCTCTTTAATATTGATATAGCCGAAGTTCGACAGAAACTTTGCATCGTGAGTGCCCTTTGGGGAGTACAAAGCAACCAGCATCATCGGAGACGTCAAGGACTTCTTCACGTCGATGCCGATCTGGTTGACCTCGGGAGGAAGCTGGCCAATAGCTAGCGCCTGGCGCGATTGGGTGAGGATGAGGTCCATGTTGGGGTCGGTCTTGAGATCAAAATCGACCATCAGTGCCGTACTCGAGTTGTTGGTCGAGTTCAGCGAGTACATGTAATCCATGTTGTCCACGCCGTTGATCTGTTGCTCCATGGGCGTGGCTACGGCCTTCTCCATGGTCTCGGCATCGGCCCCCGGATAAATGGCCTGCACGCGTATTTCGGGAGGCGCGATGTCGGGGAACTGAGCGACAGGAAGACCGACGATGGTGATCGCCCCGATGATCACCATCAGGATCGAGATGACGATGGCGACAATGGGACGCCTAATGAAAAACTCAGACATGGGTCAGTGCTACTCCAATGAACAATTTCCCGGTTCCCCCGCCTCGATAGGCTTCTGCTAACAGTTGAACAAGGTTGCGCTTTTCATCCATGCAGATTTGCTACCATTGATGGCTCGACGTAAGCCATTGACATAGCAGAAGAACTACGAGGTAGGCGAAGTCTCGGCGCTCCCCTTTCGCCCAAATACGGGCACCTAGCCAGACGGTGGGCACGACGGCAATCAAGGGGCTGTATGGGCTTTGCCTATGTGAGGATGACGACTCCAGCGTGGACCCGCAGCTGTTAGTCCGCAGCACGCAGAATGCCGGCACAAACCATCTTCAGCTCTCTATAACTGTCGATTGTCTTTGCGATTGAGACAGGCATCCTGCTCCGAAACTGCTCCAGTACAGTTTCCTGCGGAGCCGGCTGCTCTCGCGGCAGTTGCTCCAGCGCAGCCGCCATCTCCCGCAATCCGTTTTCCAGTGCGGTTCGGATCTCTTTCATTTGTGCGGTTTGCTGATCACCGTAGAGCTTACGTGGCCAGGTCGGAATCGCAAGTAGAACGTCTGCCGCCCTTGTCACGGCGTTCAGTATCTCCCCGCTCAATCGCATGTCGGCCGAGCGATCAGGATCGAACTCAAACTTAACCACGTCCGCAAAGGTCCGCAGATTTGCTACCCCGGCAGAGAGCTGTTTTCTGATCGCCGCAATCTGCACGTCTCTTTCGGCAGTCGCTTCCATGCCCAATAAGCGAACGAGGTCGGACCCCGCGCGAAGCAGGCGTCCAAGGAGACGCCGCATGGTGTCCACTGTGCGCTCGGGCCGCACCTGATGGAAGATGAGGAACATGACGATAAAGCCGAGTGCAATGCCGAGGAGCCGATCCCGGGCTGGGGTCATCTGATTCGGCGCGCGAAGCCGTTCAAAGGCAATCAGGTTAAAGGCAAACGTGATCTGTAAACCGACGTAGCCAAAGTATGGGCTGGCACTGATCCATCTGCCGAGAAACGCCAGCGCTGCGATTACGAGCAGGAAACTTGTCACCCATTCGATATTCGGAAA
>Ga0207860_1000082_pt1 | contig 16205 bp, 13 predicted proteins | sample LuqExpMetageno28_FD_187786 | JGI IMG/M metagenome (GOLD analysis project Ga0207860, IMG submission 187786) | Tropical forest soil microbial communities from Luquillo Experimental Forest, Puerto Rico - Sample 28 (SPAdes) | ecosystem: Environmental > Terrestrial > Soil > Tropical forest ... | reverse complement strand
ACGCGGTCGAGATAGGTGATCAGATACATCACACAGATAAGTACAAGGATGTACCAGCGGCCAGAACTGCGGCGCGTGCCTTCCATGGCTTCCTCCACTTATGTTCGTTGGGTTTTTTTCTGGGGCGAAGGTTGCCAGTTCTGTGCCAGAGGAACAAGCCGCCCACTCCAGTTCGATCTTCCAATAAAGCGATCCTTTACGGAGAGCCGATTGAGGCGAATGATCTTTGGTGGCGCGACCCAACACATTACCAAGAGCGCGCAGGTGCTGGACCTTATCGCTCACTAAACGTACCGTGCATCGAACAATGCAAGCTTACGCTCGTGTGCCGGTCGACTGCCAATAATCGGCACAACTGCGAGAATCTTTTTATCACTTGTGCGACTGATGAAAGTTCTTTAACCAGTCACCGGGCACGCATATGTCTGTGCTAAAACTGTCTAATGATACCAGTGTGTGGCAGCTTGAGCGCGAGAAAAATTAAATTCATTTGGGGAAGCGTTCGCTTTCTTGTCCCAACGGCGTGCACCTGAAAAATCCGATCATTCATGGTAACCAAATCTGCATGAGAAATTGGTAGGAGTAAATTCTGGACCAGTCGTCGATACAATCGTCACACGTGCGGCCGGACGCGTCATCCGGCTGGCCCGACCTCATTTACTCTGTCTTGAAGAGAAATAACGTCAGTCAGGTCGGCTACGTGCCTGACAACGGGCATGCGCGCCTTATTGCTTTATGCCAGCAGGACAATGAGATCACAGATGTAGTGATGACAACCGAAGCAGAGGGCCCGGGCCTCGTTCTCGGTGCGACCCTGGGCGGCAAGCGCGCAGCACTGCTGATGCAAAGCAGCGGTGTAGGCAATTCCGTTAACGCACTTACGATCTTGAAGAGTTGCGCAGCACCTTGCCTCCTCATTGTGACGATGCGCGGCGAGTTCGACGATTTCAACCCATGGCAGGTGACCATGGGCGCGATGACGGAATCGACGCTCAAGGCCTGTGGATTCCTCACCTACCGGGTCGAGCGGGCGGAGGACGTCGAGGACATCGTAACAGGGGGCTGCAACATGGCTTACGGCAACAACCTTCAAGTTGCCGTACTGCTGGCTCAACGCTTGATCAAGCGCTCGAAGGGAGCGCATTGATGCTCGACCGCCGCGAATTTGTGGGTCACCTCCTGACAGACCGTGGAGAACTCTTGGTCGTCACCGGATTGGGAACACCGACCTTCGACGTAAATGCCTGTGGCGATCACCCACTGAATTTCTACATCTGGGGCGGAATGGGCTGCACCGCGATGGTTGGCCTGGGCTTGGCATTGGCGCGCCCCGATCGCCGTATCGCTGTGATCACCGGTGACGGTGATCTCTTAATGGGCATGGGTAGCCTGGCGACTATCGGCGCCAAGCAACCGCGCAATCTGTCGATCGTCGTGCTCGACAATGGACACTATGGCGCGACGGGCATGCAGGCGAGCGCTACGGCAACGGGTATAGATCTCGCCGGCACCGCCACTTCCTGCCGCTTTCGTCAGGTGCGTTCAGTATCGCAGATCGATGAGACGGTCGATGTGCGCAAAATACTGCACAGCGGACAAGGACCAATCTTTATCCACGCTAAGATCAAAGCGAACGATCCACCGCGCGTCATCCCGAGCCGTGATGGCCAAGCGATCAAGCAACGGTTCATCGAAGCGTCGGCGAAGCACATTTAGCCTAATCTTCTTGCTTCGCACCCGAGAAGTTGACCACCTTGCCCCACTTGTCGATTTCTCCAGCCATGAACCGTCCGAAGCTGGCGGGGGTGCCTGTCAGTACCGTGCCGCCGAGGTCGGCAAGTCGCGTTTTCAATTTGGGATCGGCGAGGCTAGCGTTGACCGCACTATTGAGCTTTTCAATAATTTCCCGCGGCGTACCCTTTGGCGCGGCGATGCCGTGGAACGAAGTCGCCTCGTAGCCAGGCACGAATTCCGTCATCGCCGGTACGTCGGGTAGCGCTTCCGAACGGGTCTTGGTCGTTACCGCCAAAGCGCGCACTTTGCCGGCCCTAATGTTAGCTATCGACGCTGGCAAGGTGTCGAACAATACCTGTACCCGCCCGGCCAACAGATCTGTCGTCGCTAGTGCAACGCCACGATAGGGTACGTGCACCATGTTGATACCGGTCATCATTTTGAACAGTTCGCCGGCGACGTGTGGCGAAGAGCCGACGCCGCCGGATCCCATGCTAATCTTGCCCGGATTGGCTTTGGCGTAGGCGATAAATTCGGGAACCGTGTTGGCCGGTACGGAAAGGCTGACGTCCATTACGTTGGGCACGACATCGATGCTGGCGACCGGCTCAAAATCGCGCATGTAGTCGAAATTGAGTTTTTTATAGAGCGTCGCATTGATTGCATTGGCAACGCTCACCGATAGTAGCGTGTAGCCATCTGGATCGGCGCGCGCGACGGCCTCGGTGCCGATATTGCTTCCGGCCCCTGAACGGTTGTCGACAATGAAAGATTGCCCCAACCGCTCCGAGAGCGCTTGCGCGACAATACGGGTGACAATATCGGCCGAGCCGCCGGGTGGAAATCCGACGATCACACGCACCGGCCGCGTCGGATAGTCCAGCGCGTGAGCGAATTGTGGAATGCCCACAACCGCAATACCGGCGGCCAGTTGCGTAATTCGGCGCCGATTGAACTTCACGACAACCCCAATCAAACACCGCTCAGCTTCCCGGCAGGTTTTGCACTTCCGGGAAAAACATGTCCTGCCAGGAATTCGGCGCACTCTTGATAATGCCGCGTTGCGCCATAAACTTGGCAAAGGTCAAGACGTTCTGTGGCGTCATCTCGAAGGTCGAGCCTGGACTTTTGATGAGCGCAACCGTGTCGTCGAGGCTGATCTTGTCCTTCGAGTGATCAAGATAGATTTTCGCGCACTCGGCCGGATCTTCCTTGATCATCTCATGTGCTTCTCTGAGAGCATCGACGAAGGCCTGATAGGTTTTCGGATTTTCCTTGCGGAAACGCTCGGTGGCATAGGCTACCATGTAGCTTGCCGGCGCGCCGAGGATTTCGTCCTGTGAGGAAATGCGTCGCACGCCTGGCGCACGCATCTCCAATTCCTGAAATGGCGGCGCCGAGAAATGATTGTTTATCTCGCCGGCGCCGGAGATCATTGCCGAGGCGGCATCGCCATGCGGAATCTGGATCGTGAGCGGGTCGAGCCTGCCGCCATTACCGAGCCCCCAAATCTTCTCCGCTGCCATCTGCAGCAGGATCGCGTGCACGGAAACCTTTAGTGTCGTTACCGCAATCTTGTCGTTGGGGCCAAGGTCCTCGATCTTCTTCACCTTGGGATCGCGCGTGAGCAGATAAAGTGGCAGGGCGGAAACCGCACCAATGCCGCGCACGGCGGAAGAAGTACCGTTGGTTTTGCCCCAAAGTGTGATGAAGACAGTGGTACCGCCGCTGACGATGTCGAGCCTGCCGGACAGCAATCCCTCGTTCATCGGATTGCCCGCCGGGAACTGGCGCCAAGTCACTTTCGTCGATTCCAATCCAGCTTGCGCGAGATGCTTTTCGAGCAGTTGTTTTTGCTCGACCAGCACCATCGCAAGCGTGCCGATGCCGTATTGGGTGGCCATATGCAGTTCGGCAACCTCGGCACGCGGCGCAGCAGCGGACAACGGTGACAATAAGATCACTACGGCTAAAGCCGCGCGGGCGAAACCGGCCCTCATCTCTCACCTCCGCTGCGCTCTTCTGGTTTGTGATCACCGTGTTCTATGCAGCAGCTCTGACATCCTGACGCATGGTCTGCATGAGGTCACGAATCGAACCGACATCTTCAAGCGCCCAGATGGAGCTGATGATGCGCTCGATCGCTGCCCTGCCGATGCGCTTCTGTGCATAGGTCCGCATTTTGCTCTCGATCTGCGTTCGGGTGAGCCGGTTATTGGCTGATCCGCGCGGCGAATTGCAGCGCTTGACGATCTTCGTTCCATCCTTGAGTTCGAACTCGACCACAGCTTGCACGTCCGCCAAGCTTTCGTCCGGCTGCACGTCGATCAGGTTGGCCGCGGCATTTCGCAGAACCGGATCGTCGTAACGCGCCGGCGTGAACTGATCAAGCGTCAAGGCATGATCCTCAATGATCACCGCCGCCGTGTAGTGCGCGGAAATGAGCGCGTCGAACTTCGCCTTGTACTTAGACAGCTTGCCGTGAAGATTGAACACGCTCGGCGTCAGACGAATCTGCACACGCTTAACATCCTTGAGCTTGAACGGACGCTCCTCCAGCGCGTCAAAAAGTGCCGTATTCATACCCTGAATCGAGGAGGCTGACGGCCACAGCCGCAACGCAATCTGCTCGAACTCCCAACGCTGGCCGAGCTCGGCGGTCACCTGCTCGGGATGGCCGCCTGTCGAGAACGTGTTGAACAAACCGCCGTCCTTGGCGGTCAAAAACTCGCGCGTCGCTAGGAAATTTTGCTCGGCGAGTAAAGCGGCCATCAGGCCCGATAGCGCGCCCCGACACTGGTGGAATTTCACCGTCGGCGTGCCCCACGCGGCGAAGGTGCCACCCGCCTGACTGCCGGCCAAGCCGAAGGCCCGCGCGATAGCTTCGGGCGAAAGATGGCGCAACCGACCCGCCGCCGCAGCCGCGCCAAAGGGTCCGAAAACGCCAGGGCCATGATAGCCGCGCTTGCGCACCGCTGGATAGTCCGAGCCAACGCCTACCCGCGTGGTGACTTCGAAGCCAGCCGCCAAAGCGACAAGCAATTCCCGGCCTGACACGTTGTCGCGTTCACCGATCAATAAGGCAGGCGGCACAACTTCCGGCGTTACGTGCGTCAATGTCGAGCGGTGGATATCGCACATCGTTACCGCGGTAATGAGATAACCATTGAGCAGCGTCGCTCCGGCGAGCGACAGATTATCGCCGCCGATCACGGTGCTCTCGCTGGACATGGCAAGACTCTTGGCAAATCGCGCAATCTGGTCCGTTTCTTCTCCGAAGTGTCCGGCGAACGCACAAGCGAGGGTATCGAGTAGAATGTCCTTGCAGTATTCGCGCGCCCGTTCGGGGATGTCCTCGTACTTAAGGGATGCCGCAAAGCGAGCTAATTGTTCAGTCGTGGATTCCCTCATTCGTTCCTCCGCCTTGTGCCTTGGATTACCGATCACCCGTCGATAGAAAGTTGCTGCCATCTGGCACGTAGCGAGTGCCGATCGACGGTTTGCTGTGGCCGAGGCCGGGCAGTTCCCACACGCCGGCGCCGGCCGGGTTGATATCGGCGGCGATATCGACGTCAATCAGATAGGGCTTATTGGCAGCGATGCCTTTGCGCACCGCTTCCGCCAGGTCGCCGGCGCGGTCGACGCGCACGCCTTCGATGCCGGCCGAGCGCGCCATGGCGGCAAAATGCGGATTGTAGCGCTCACCGGTGAGCGGATGGTGGAAGTCGGTCGCGAGCTCGCGGCCCTTCAGGTAGCCGCGCTGCAATCCGCGGATTGAGGCATAGGCATAGTTATTCCACACCACCCAAACGACCGGCAGATTGTACTCGACCGCCGTGCCGAGCACGTTGGCGTGCATGAAGAAGGCGCCGTCGCCGCATACCGAGATGCAGGGGCGGTCGGGCGCGGCCAATTTCGCGCCGAGCACGCCGGCAACGCCAAAGCCCATCGGGCCGAAGCCCATCGAACCGATCAGTGAATCTGGCCGCTTCGGTTTGGTGTAGCCGAGCAGCCAGTTGTGATGCACGCCGATGTCGCTAACCAGAATGGCGTCCTCGGGCAGGCCCTTGTCGATCTCCACCGCCGCGCGCTGCGGATTGATGGGCTGGCTGTCGTCGCAGAATCCGGGCGCGACCAGCTCGTCCCATTCCTTGCGGTAGCCGTCGATCGCCGCCAGCCATTTCCGGCGCGCGTCGGCGCGCTTGTTGAGATCGGCGCGGCGGTCGAGCTCGCCGTGCACCTGGCGCAGGAAGGTGCGCACGTCCGCCATCAGGCCCAGAGCCACAGGATAGTTGCGGCCGATCTCCTCCGGGTCGATGTCGATGTGGATCAGCCTGGTCGGCGGGATCGTGAAGGAATAGCCGGGAATCCAAGAGCTTGACGTGCGGTCGTCGAAGCGCACGCCCAGCGCCAGCAGCACGTCGGCCTGCCGTGTCGCGTGGTTGGCCTGGTAGTGCCCACCGCGCGCCACAAGGCCCAGCGCCAGCGGGTGATGCGTGTCGATGGCACCAAGTCCGCTTGCCGAGGCAGCCACCGGAATCTGCAGCCGCTCGGCGAGCTTGAGCAACTCCTCGCAGGCGCCGCCGTAGCGCACGCCCTGCCCGACCAGCATCACCGGCCGCTCGGCGTTAAGCAGCATGTCGACGGCCTTGACCACGCCTTCCGGATCGGCGCCGCAGCGGCTGGAGATATTGGCGCTCCATTCCTGCGGGTCCGGCGCCTCCTCGGCAGCAGCCTCCATGAACACGTCGAACGGCACGTCGAGCACGACCGGACCGGGCCTACCCGTCACCATCGTCTTCCAAGCCTGGCGCACCGCGAGCGGCACCATCTCGCCGCGCGTCGGCTGAAATACCTTCTTGCACACCGCGCGCACCGTCGACGGAAAGTCGGCCTGGTAGTGGCGATACATTTCCTGGAACGCCCCGCGGTTGAACTGGCTGGTCGGCACGTTGCCGGTCACCGCCATAAACGGCACCGAGTCGAGGAAGGCGGTGGCCAGTGAAATCGGCAGATTGGCCGAACCCGGGCCGCAGGAGGTGAAGGTCGCGATCGGTTGGCCGCAGACGCGGTAATAGACGTCCGCCATAAAGCCGGCCACGCTCTCGTGGTGCACCGACACCGTCTTGATATCGCTCTGCCGCTCGTAAAGCGCGTCAATAAACTGGATGTTGCCATGGCCGCACAGGCCAAAAGCGTAGGGCACCTTCTCGCGGATCAGATAGTCGACGATAACCTGCGCACCGTTGAGCTTATTCGTCGACATCGCATCCTTCCCCATACCAATTCGCTACACGCTCGCGTTACCAGTAGCGCCGGAAGCTATGTCTCATAATGCTGCACGTCAATTAATATTGTGGTAGACCATATTGATGTTTCTGCCGAGGAGAGAAGGTCATGGCCGCCGAGCGCAGCTGGTTCATCCGCAACACCGCAGAGGTGCCATGGCGGCAATTCCCCGATCATTTCGGCGGCGCGCTGTCAAAGCCGTTAGTGATGCCAGAAACCGCCGGCTCGAAACAGCTCGACTACCGCATCTCTATGTATCAGCCGATGGCCTACGTGAAGGTGCATCAGCACAAGGTTCAGGAGCAGATCTATCACGTGCTCGAAGGCGAGGGTCTCATGCACATCGACGGTAAGGACCATGTCGTGCGCAAACACGACTACATATTCCTGCCGCCGGGTGTCGATCACGCCATTTCCAATACTGGACTCGTTGATCTGGTCTTTGTCGTAGTCACTGCGCCGGTAAGTGACGAAGCGACGATAACGACGTCGTAGATCGCTTCGTTCGTCACGGCGACTGCTTGGCGCGCTGGCCTGCGGTGGTACCGGCGATCCTGCCGAACACCGCGCCGTTCATCAGGCCGGTGCCGCCGGGATAGTTGAACCAGAAGATGCCGCCGACCAGTTCGCCGGTGGCGAACAATCCGGGGATCGCGGCCCCGTCCGAGTCAATGACGCGGGCGCTGGTGTCGATCTTCAGCCCGCCGAACGTGAAGGTGAGCCCGCAGGTCACCGCATAGGCCTCAAACGGCGGCTCGTCGATCGTATTCGCCCAGTTCGACTTCGGAATCGCCAGCCCGCGCGTGCCGCGCCCGTCCTTGACGTTGGGATTGAACGGCACCTCGCTCATCACCGCCTTGTTGTATTCCTTGATGGTGGCAAGCGCCTTCTCGGCATTCACGTCCTCGAGCTTGTTGCACAGGTCTTCAAGCGTATTGGCGCGCACCTTGGTCACCCGCTTGATGCGGTACTCATCGCGCAGCATCGCGATGATCTTGTTGTCAAAGATCTGGTAGGCAAACTGCTTCGGCTGCATCAAAATAATGCGCCCGTTCCTGGCATAGGTGTAGTTGCGGTAGTCGGAGCCCTCGTCGAGGAAGCGCTCGCCGTTGGCATTGATCATGATGCCCCACGGATAGGAGTGCTTCTGGAAATTGTCGCCGACGGTGAGATCCCCGAACTCCGGCGCGTTGCGGTCCCAGGCAACAGCGTGGGCGCCCGACCAGTTGCCGGTCGGCTGCGCGCCGATCGCCAGCGCCATCTTGATGCCGTCGCCGGTGTTGAAGCGCGTGCCGCGGATCTTGGCGAGCTCCCACCCCGGGCCGAGATAGCGCGTGCGCATCTCGGCGTCGGCCTGGAAGCCCCCGGAGCCAAGCACGACGCACTTTGCCCGCACATCGCGCGTTTTGCCGTTCTGCTTCACGCGCACGCCCTTCACGCCGTCGTCATCGGCGATCAGCTCAAGAGCGCGTGCGCCATAGGCGATGGCGATGTTGTTCTTGCGCGCGATCCTGGTCAGCGCATCGACCAGCCCCGGACCGCCGCCCACCGCCTCCACGGTGAGGCCGCCCCAAAATTTGAACTTGCCGTCGATCTTGTAGGCCTGCCGCCCCCAGATCGGCATGAAACGCACGCCCTTGTCGCGCAGCCAAAACATGGTCGGCTTGCTCTGCCTGATGAGCACTTCGCAGAGATCGGGATCGGTGCGGTACTCGGTGACGCGCCCCATGTCGTCGAAGAATTTTTCCTCGGTGTAGCTGCCGAAATCCGATTTGGCGACTTCCTCCTCGGTCAGATCCGGCATCAGCGCGCGCAGATCCTCGACGCCGTCATAGACGCAGCGAAAGGCGCCGGCGGTGAAGCGGCTGTTGCCCCCAGCCTCCTCTTCCGGCGCGCGCTCCAGCACCAACACCGACACGCCCTGCTCAGCAGCGGCAAGGGCAGCGCAAAACGCGGCATTGCCACCGCCAACGACCACAATCTCGGCAGATGAGGGTAACGCTGTATTCATGATCTTCCCAAACCTTACCCCAAGGATTTGAAGCCTAGTACCGCCAACTCGCCAGCGCTAGCAACGATGTCGCGATCGGGATTGTTAGAGATGATTTCGAGCATCGGGCGTGCGTGGTAACCGACGGCCGCAAGCGCGTGCGGGATATCGGCAAAAGGTACCGTGCCGAGGCCGACCGCGTCATGTCGGTAAATCTGATGGCCTGTATCGGAAAGATGCACCAGCGCTAACCGCTCTTGGCATTGCTTCAGGCCAGCGTCGAAGTCCTCGTCGATGAAGTGCGCGTTGGCTATGTCGTAAACGATGCGGACAGCGTCATTGCCGTACTCATCAACTGCGCGCAGGAGTTCAGCAATGCCAGGCAGGAACGCGAACGGCATGTTCTCCATCCACAGTTCGATGCCGGAAGCTTCAGCAATCGGAGCAAGGTGATCGAGTGCAGCGAAAAGGCGAGGCATCAATTCTTCCGCCGGCGCAGGAAACAACGGATTGGCTTTGCCCGGTCCGATAACAATGCCGCGCGCGCCGAGGTCGCCCGCAAGCTGCACTGTTTCGCTGAGCAGATTAAGCGAATAGGCGCGCATCTCGGCCGCAGCGGCGGTGACGTTAATATCGATGTTCGGCATGTTCAGGGCGGTAAGCTGCAGACTTCCCTGCTCGATACAGCGACGTAGCGCGCGCCGTTGCTTGGGCGACATTTCGGCAGGCCACAGGTGGCCAGGGTGCACCATCAACTCGAATTCACGAAACCCAAAATCCGCGAGCCGCATGAGACAGGCCTCCGCCGTGTGCGAGCGCATGTAGGAATAGGTGTTGCAGCCAAACATTGACGCCGACTTGTGGTTCTCACGATTCACGGCTGTGCGCTCACGCTGCGGTGTGCCCCGGCTACTAATAGTGTCGACGCTCTTTAAGTCAATCTCATCCGACCATATGAGTTGTCATTTGTCATTCCTGAATGGCAGGTATAGTGTTTTCGCCGCCCGCACGAGGAGGCACCGCATATGACACCCGCCCCTGCCCTTAAACACTCCGTCGAAACTGCCCCCGCCGAAATTCCGATGCTGATTGGCGGCGCCTGGCGCACCGCAGCCGAGACCTACGAGGTGCGCGATCCTTATCGTGACACGGTGGTCGCCCGCGCGCCGCGCTCGTCTTTGAGCGATCTCAATGATGCACTCGACGCCGCGGTAGCAGCGAAAGCGAAGGCTGGCGTCACGCCCGGTTATGAGCGCGCCGCGTTGTTGCGTCGCGCCGCTGGCCTCGTAGTAGAGCGCGCCGACGGTATCGCCGAGATTATGGCACGCGAGACCGGCAAGGCAATCAAGGATGCCAAGGCCGAGATTGTACGTTCTCAGGACACACTTACGCTCTCGGCCGAAGAAGCGGTGCGCATCGAGGGCGAGCACGTGCCGCTCGATGCCAGCGCCATGGGCGCCGGCAAGATATGCTTCATGCTGCGTTTTCCGGTCGGCGTGGTGGCAGGAATTACTCCGTTCAACGCGCCGTTTAACCTCGCCTGCCACAAGATTGCTCCGGCGATCGCCGCCGGCGACACAATCGTGCTCAAGGCCCCGCCGCAATCCCCGGGTGTGATCCATGCTTTGACGGAGATTTTCGTCGATGCCGGCACGCCGGCCGGCGTTCTCAATGTGCTTTATGGCGAGGTCGTCGGTCCGGCGCTGGTGCGCGACGCGCGCGTCGACTTCATCAGCTTCACAGGCTCTTCGCGAGTCGGCGCCGAGATCAAGGCGGCGAGCGGGCTTCGCCGCGTCGCGCTTGAACTCGGCGGCAACGGCGCGACGATCGTGCACGCCGACGCCAATATTGCCGATGCCGCGCCCATCTGTGCGCGTAACGCGATGCGACTCGCCGGGCAAAGTTGCATCTCGGTCCAGACTGTCTACGTGCATCGCAGCCTGTACGATCGCTTTGTAGAGCTGGTCGTCGCGGAGGTAAAAAAGCTCAAATTGGGCGATCCGCTCGACTTGGCGACCGATGTCGGGACACTGATCGACGAGCGCGCGGCGCAGCGCGTAGAAACCTGGATCAAGGAAGCGGCGGCCGGCGGAGCCCGCGTCCTCACCGGCGGCAAACGACAGGGCGCCGCGATAGAGCCGACCGTGATCGCGGACGCGAATCCCTCCATGAAAGTGGTTTGCAACGAGGTGTTCGGCCCGGTGGTCAGCCTGTTGCCCTATGACGACATCGACGCGGTGTTTCGCACGGTAAGCGAAGGCCGTTTCGGCCTGCAGACGGGCGTCTTTACCAAATCGATGGACATCGCGATGCGCGCTGTACGCAACCTACGTACCGGTGGCGTGATCCTCAATGGCTCCTCGACCTGGCGCACTGACCAGCTCGCATATGGCGGGGTGAAGGATTCCGGTATCGGCCGCGAAGGTCCTCGCTATTCCATCCGCGACATGACGGAAGAGCGGGTCGTCGTCTTCAATCTTTGAGCGGTGTTCTTGTGGCAGCACGAATCAAGCCAAAATCGAAAGCAAAGCCCGCGATCGCGCTGGTTGAGCCTGTGCGCTACATCGATGACGATGCCGAAGAACGCCAGCGCGTGGGGGTGCAATCGCTCGGCCGCGCCTTTGCCATTCTCGAGGAAGTTGCCCGCCATCGCGACGGCATCGGTCTAGCCGAACTGAGCAAACGCGTGGGCCTGCACAACTCCACTACCTTCCATCTCGCGAAAACAATGGTATTCCTCGGCTACCTCCGCCAAGAAAAAGACAGCAAGCGCTACCGCATTGGCCGCCCGCTATTCGTCCTGGCAGCGAGCGCGCTCAATGAGGTCGAAATGGTCAACTTGGCGACACCGGTGCTCGAGGAGCTGTCGCGCGAAACCGGCGAGAGCAGCCATTTCTCGGTCCGCATGGGTGACGCTGTGGTGGTAATCGCCCGCACCGGCGGACCAGGCGCCTTCCAGTTTGCCGATAGAGTCGGCGTGGTGCGCCCGGCGCACTGCACTGCGCTGGGCAAGGTGATCCTCGCCGCGTTGCGCGATGATCAGCTCGAAAATTTTCTGCAGCACGCCGAACTTAAACCGTCAACACCTAAGTCGATCACTGATAGGGCGGCGCTCCGGCGCGAGATCGCCGAGGTAAGACGCAGCGGCATCGCCTACGACGACGGCGAGTTCAACGCCGAAGTGCGTTGCGCAGCAGCGCCAGTGCGTGACTTTACCGGGCAAGTCACCGGCGCGCTGGGCATTTCGGGGCCGATCTGGCGGCTGTCTATCCAGGCACTCCAAGCGCGCGCAAAAATTGTGCAGGCAGCGGCCAATCGGCTGTCCGCAAAATTCGGGGCCGAACGCATGACCTCAGCGACGAAAGGAGCTTAGTCCAGATACCGCGTCTTTGTCGTTGACAGCAGCGACCTGCTCCGGAACACTTGCGATAATGAAAAAACGTCTCTCACATGCTCGCATGCGGAGCGGTTCACGGCCACGGCGCGTAACGTGCCCTTCGGGAGGAAGTCAAAATGAAGTACAATCGTCGTACATTACTGAAAAGCAGCGTAGCATTACTGGGCGCATCCGCTCTTGGCTTTCCGGCTATCGTTAGCGGCCAGACCGACAAGATCAAAATCGGCCATCTGACCCCGCTCACGGGCTTTCTCGGCGCACTCGGCGCCTATGCGCAACTTGGCATCCGCATGGCGCAGGAGGAAATCAACAAATCCGGCGGGGTGATGGGGCGCGAACTCGACATCATCTCGGAAGACTCGGTCAACCCATCTACCGCTGCCACCAAGGCGCAGCGCATGCTCGATCAAGATGGCGTCGCCTTTCTAATGGGCGAGATCAATTCAGCCTCCGCCGTAACGATTATGCAGGTCGCGGCGCGCAACAAGCGCTTCTATCTCCAGATCGGCGCGCGCTCCGACGCGCTGCGCGGCAAAAACTGCAACCGGTATACCTTCCATGTCGACATCCCCAGCCACGTGATGGTGTACGCAGTCGGCAAGTCTCTGGTGCGCGACAACATGATGAAGGACAAGAAGTTCTACACGCTTACGGCCGACTACATTTTCGGTCATGACCTCGCTGGAGCAGCCAAGACTTTCTTCAACGAGAATGGCGGCAAGTTGATTGGCGATGAACTCGTCGCCACCGACGTGACCGAGTTCAGTCCCTATTTGTTGAAAATCCGTCAGGCAAAGCCCGACATCGTCTGCTCGAATCTGGCTGGCAATCAGGTCACGAACCTGATCAAGCAATACGCCGAGTTCGGACTGCCCTACCCGATCGTCGGATTCAATCTCAACACAGCGGACGCCTGGGCGGCGGGTGAAGGCAATTTGAGCGGCACCTGGCCAACGGTTTGGTACCACACGCTCGACGTTCCGGAATCGAAGAGCTTCGTCGCAAATTTCATCAAGAAGTACGGCAAACCGCCAGAGAACCATGCTTGGATCGAATACATCTCGCTCAGGATCATGGCGCAGGCCATGGCAGAAACGAAATCGACCAATACCGACCAACTGATCGCGTACCTCGAGAAGGAACCCCAGTTCGAAATTCTTAAGGCGCGAAAGGGCTACTTCCGCAACTGGGATCATCAACTGATCCAGGAAGCCTATCCCTTCACGGTAAAGCCGAAGGGCCAGGCTAAGGATCAATATGATACGCTCGCCCTAGGGCAAGCTGTTCCGGGGCCGAACGAGTCGCTCGAGGTACTTTCGGTTACGAAAGAGCAGAACACCTGCGTGATGTGACCGGTCCTGACGGTTGACGCGTTGGCGGCAGAACGCAGCCGCCGACGCTGTCTTCCCCGCCTCGGATTTCTTATGCAGTTCACGTTCTTGCTCGAACAGGTGGTGAACGGCCTCGTGCTCGGGGGCTACTACCTGCTTATTGCGCTGGGCCTCTCGCTCATCTTCAGCGTCGGCGGTGTTGTGAACCTGGCGCACGGCGCTTTCTATGCTATCGGCGCCTATCTCTCGATTAGCATCGCAAAATATCTAGGCTTCGGTGCTTCGGTTGTACTGTCGCCGGTGGCCGTCGCCCTTCTCGGCATTCTGTTCGAGCGTTTTCTCCTACGCCGTTTCTATGCGGCTGATCCGATCCTCAGCCTGTTGGTGACCTTCGGCCTCGCCATGATCACCGAGCAACTGATCCGCATCATCTGGGGCGCTCCGCCGCTGTCGGTGAATATGCCCCCCGAGTTCAAGGGTTCGGTCTTTATCGGTGATTTCCTCTTCTCTCGCTATCGGCTGTTTTTGCTCGCTGTGGTGGTTGCGGTACTCGCGAGCATCTGGCTGCTGCTGCACAAAGCTTCGTTCGGACGCGTGGTGCGCGCAGGTATCCAGAAGCCCGACATGGTGGCTGCGCTCGGTATTCGCCTGCAGCCTTACATGACCGCGATCGTGATGCTCGGTGTCGGCATGGCCGCGTTAGGAGGCGCCTTGTTTGCTCCGATTACCGTCGTGCATCCGGCGATGGGCGCCGAAGTCATCACAGTTGCCTTTGTCGTAGTGGTTATCGGCGGGCTCGGCAGTTTTTGGGGGGTCGTGATCTCAGCGCTGCTGGTTGGCGTGGTCCGCGGAATGACCATCCATTTCATACCGGCAGCGGGTGAAGCCTCGATGTACGTGCTGATGTTCCTTGTTCTGCTTTTTCGGCCGCGCGGGCTCCTCGGTGAGCGTATCGAGAAATTCGAAACATGAAACAGCCGGCGCTCTCCAACTCGAAATTGCAGCCGCTGCTCGTGGCGGCAGTCGCATTGGTCGTTTTGCCGTTTGCTATGCGGCCATTCGGCTTGTCCATCGATACTGCTGCAACGGTGGTCATCCTGGCTATCGCCGCAATGGGATTGAACCTTTGCGTCGGCTACACGGGTCTGGTTTCGTTCGGCCACGCCGCTTGGTTCGGGATCGGTGGCTACGCCGCTGCGCTTATCCAACAACACTGGTTTCCCAACCAGATCGCCTTGCCCATATTGGGTTCCTTGATCATCATAGTAGTGCTGTCGACCTTTGCCGGCCTTGTCATCCTGCGCCGGCGCGGGGTGTATTTCTCGTTGCTGACGCTAGCGCTTTCCGCGCTCACCTACACAATCGCTTTCCGTTGGACCGACGTGACTGGCGGTGAGAACGGCTTGGGCGACCTCAAGCGCGGCACCATCGGACCAATCTTTCTCAGTGATCCGGCAGCGTATTACGGCGTCGTGGCTTTGATCGCGCTTGGCGTGCTCTACGTGTTGTTGCGTGTGCTGCGGTCTCCGTTTGGCCATGTAGTGGTAGCAATCCGCGAAAATCGGTTGCGCGCCACTTTCCAGGGATATCAAGTCGAGCGCTACAAGCTCGCGGTGTTTGTGCTCTCTGCAGTGGTCACCGGGCTCGCGGGAACGCTGCTCGGATTTCTGACTTACCTCGTTTCGGCGGAAGGGGTATCGGTCCCCTTCTCCGGCGAACTGCTGGCCATGGTCGTGATCGGCGGGATGCGCAGCTTCCTCGGCCCGGCGTTCGGCGCTTTGTTCTTCATCCTGTTCCGCGAGCTTTTCTCGATCTGGACAGCGGACTGGCTGCTCTGGTTCGGTCTAATCTTTGTCTGCTTCGTAATTTTCTCGCCGAGCGGTTTGGTGGGCATTTGGGCGCAGCTAAAGCAACGCTGGCGTTCGGCCCCGGAAGAGAGCGCAGCCATGAGCAAGCGCAAGGTCTACGATGGCCTTGCCCTGCCCAACTTTCTGCGCCCGCAGGCGCAGCGTGGGACCGTCCTGAGCATTGAAGGTGTGTCCAAACACTTCGAGGGCATTCGGGCGGTCGCGGATGCTAGTCTCACAGTGAACGCCGGCGAAATCCACGCGTTGATCGGTCCGAACGGAGCGGGCAAGACCACCGTGTTCAACCTTGTTTCGGGTCTTTATGAACCGGATGCGGGCACCATTCGCCTCTACGACAAGGAGATCCAAGGCTCATCGCCCTATCAAATCTGCAACAAAGGTTTGGTGCGATCCTTCCAGATCACCAATTTATTTCGCGGTTTGTCGATCTACGAAAATTTGCGGCTTTCGCTGCAAGCGCGTCATGCGAAACGTTTCAACTTCTGGACTGACGTCGACAACCTACCAGATGTCCACGCCGATACAGTTGACCTCATCCGCTATCTGGGACTCGAAGGCATTGAACAGATGGAGGCCGGCTCGCTGTCCTACGGCGG
>Ga0207860_1000074_pt1 | contig 16725 bp, 18 predicted proteins | sample LuqExpMetageno28_FD_187786 | JGI IMG/M metagenome (GOLD analysis project Ga0207860, IMG submission 187786) | Tropical forest soil microbial communities from Luquillo Experimental Forest, Puerto Rico - Sample 28 (SPAdes) | ecosystem: Environmental > Terrestrial > Soil > Tropical forest ... | reverse complement strand
CAGACCGTTACCGCTGGGTCCTGCGCTTCCTTCCAAGCCCTTGCGGGGACCAACAACCAGCTCGGATCACCCTTCACCTACGACGCAGCCGGCAATATGACCTACGACGGTAACCACCACTATTTCTATGATGCGGAGAATCGGCTTATCCAGGTCGACGGCACGCTTGGCACCTGCTCGTCTCCTACAACGATGTGCTATGTCTACGATGCGAATGGGCGCCGCGTGGAGCACACCTACTCAGCCGGTTCGCAAGACTACCTTTTCGATCTGCAAGGCAGAGCGGTTTCCGATTGGACGTTTAGCAGTGGCTACACCGGCTTGGGTGCGGCGTATGTCTATTTGGGTTCTCAACTTCTGGCGCAGTATTCGAACGCTACAACATACTTTGTTACCCAGGACCATTTAGGTTCCACGCGCCTTCTTACCGCTACGAATCAATCTGTGCCGGAGAGCCCAGACTACTATCCGTTTGGCCTGCCTTTCGGGGACAAATGGTACACCATGCACGAGTTTGCGAGCACGATTGCGGATTCTGAGAGCGGGCTGGACCACGCGCAGTTCAGGCAGTATTCCTTCGCTCAGGGTCGCTGGACGACTCCCGACACCGCCGGCCTGGCCGCCGTCGATCCCACGAATCCTCAATCGTGGAACCGCTATGCCTATGTCCTAAACAACCCGTTGATCTTGGTTGACCCCACCGGCCTCGACCCGAACGGCGCTACGTGCGGGGACGTCAATGGATCTACTGCTGGGCAGGACTGCAATAACCAATTCCCCGGCAGCGGGTCCGCCGGTTGGTCCATCGGGGGTGGCAGCGATTGCATAAGCACGCAACCGTGTAGCATTACCGTGATTCCCAGTGCAGACGGCAGCGGCGGCGGCCAACAGATTCCTGGACAATGTTATGAGATATTCCTGGATGGATTCGACACCGGACAGAACACCTGCGGCCCCACCAGCGGAAGCGGAGGTCGGAACGGTGGTGGCAACGGCGGCGGCAATAGCAGCACTGTCCACGGGCAGGCGTATTACTTTTTTCATGACTTTTCTATTTTCGGTCCAAAGAATGACCCTAGGCCTTCATGTTTCGCGAATTTCCTCAAAGATACTGCGTCGAACTTTATCGGGTATTCGGGTGCCGACGTAGCGGGTGGTGTGGCAACAGCGACATACATACTCACTCCCCCTGCTCCAGTACCGCCAACCATGGCCCTGCGAGGTGGCAAGTACGCGGCGAATTGGATCAAGGCCGAAGCGGCAGGACGTGTAAGCACTGCCGCCTGGACCGGGCTAGCTGCAAACCTCGTCTTTGCTGAAACCCTCGCTCTTGGGAACGAACTAGATTCGGCACTAAACGGGAATTGCAAATGAGCATTCGCTCTTCGAACCTTATGAGCCTCACAAAACGAATTAGAGACATCGCCATCGAGACTTTGGTGGCTGTAGCGTTAGTAGCAGCCTTCGTTGTGTACGTGATTAAGACACATAGCGGAACCAGTCGGGACTGGACACCAATCGTCCAGATAGGCAATACGGCGCTAGTTTTCGGATACGTCATCTCATGGTTTCGGTTTGCTTGGAGAAGGACCGTATTTTGGGTAGTGATTGGCACGCTACTATTCGGTCATGCGGCTGTGTATGTCTTTATCCTCGGACGCATCGAACATTTGCCTCTGGCCTATTATGCACTCCTCGATGCCATTGAATTCGCGCTTTTCGGACGTATCTTAGGCAATCTAACGGCCAAAGAGTATGATCGAACGGTACGAAGTGACGTGCAGAGACCTGATTAGGCCCCAAGAATTCTGGCGAAAACTGGTGCTGGAGAGCTTGCGGGATGGTTGTCCGGAGCAGCTGAGTTAAAGATGGCAGCGGACATAGGTCTAACGGGCGCTTTGGCCATTGGATGCCTCGTTCCTCGGTAACGGAATAACACGTGCGCAGGTCAGTGAAAGAACAAATCCAGAGTGGACTCCGTCTAGGCGCTGGCCTTGGAGTGTTTCTAATTGGCGCGCTTCTCTTGGGGCAGGCACACACTCGGCTTGGAGTGCTATCTAACAATCACCAGACCGGTTGGTCCGATTGGGTCGTCTGGCTGGACGTAATACTCGGCATCGGTCTTCTGTTTTCCACAGTCCATGTGTGGTACCAATGGCTGGCGGGTTGTCTCCTTTTTGGCATCCTCAAAGGGCTTATAGCTCTCGTGACGGGAAGGGATGTCTTCCCTCTGCGTCAGGTGCCCGCCACACACCTTGCGTCGCTCACTGTGGTTGCTTACTGTGTCGCGGCCCTTCTACTCATGGCGCGGTTCATGGACAGGAAACTGACAATGGTAGACAGAGTTGCCGTCACCTTTTTCCTTCTGTGCCTCCTGCCGTCTGCTCCCTTTCCCTCGGTCTGGGAAATCGTTGGCTTGACAGGGCTGTTCTTGTCATGGGGCGTCTACCGTTGGCGCGAGAGGGGTGCCTCGGCGGGTGGAGCGCCCGTAGGCATCCGCTGAAAGAGAGGAGCGGCGCTGACGCGCCGGGTGTTGTAGGGGACACGTCACCCCAGAATGGGTGCTGCACAGCAACTTTGGTTGCTGTATAGGAACCAGAAAGAAATCAGCGACTTACAAAATCTCCGGCGCTGCAGAGCGCCGCACGGTTCCTATAGGGGAACTTGTTGAAAACAAACGAAGGCGACAGAACTTCGGTGTCACTGCTACTTTCGCGGAGTGCGCGTTGAAGGCTCATCCTTGAGGAGTTTCCGCAGGGCATCTTTGAGTTCCCGCTCGACCTTGGCTTCGTCAACAGCGTCTTTATGCCCAACCCGGAGGACCGTTTCTTCGCGGAACTCCTGCGCGTTGTGAACACGGCGGACGATCAGTTCCACCGGGTCTGACGGGCTGTCGCCTTTCTTGATCCCTTCGGACCTGGCTTTGATGATGGCGGCGATCAGATCGATGATGCTCTTGGCCAGGCTGAGGCCCGCAGTCGTCAGAGCCAAATACACCAAAATCTCGGGGCCGCTTTCGTGCTCTTCGAATGCGAACGAGCCGTCAGAACCAGACAGCCTGGCTAAGCCGCGGTCAATGAGTTCGTAGGCGCGGGGAGAGTGCTCACGATGGAAGCACCCTGAGGTAACCCGAACTTTTATAGAAACGGCTGCCTCACCTGGCTTGGGCGCTCGTCTCGCCTCGAAGCCACGCATGCGATTACGAAAAGTCTCCTGCCATTCACCGTCCACAGTTGTAGCCTCACGAACAGGAATATTTAGTTAGACGGCGACGCCTGCGCCTTTTAAGAATCCATCGATGGTCTTGAGCAGGTGGTTCTGTTGATGAAGCGGTAGGCTGTCGATCCGCTCCATGCGGCGCAGCACCCTGCGGTTGGGTATTTTCGTGGAAACCTTCTTCGCCCTGGGATGCAGGAACTCATCCAGGCTCACATCGAGAGCCAGGGCAAACCGCACGGCCATCTCCGCCGAGAACAGCCGCCGATCCGTTTCGTAGGCCGAAACCAAAACCTGACCGATCCCGACCTTCTTTGCTAGCTCCGCTTGGGTATGGCCGCGCTGTTTCCTAAAGCGAGCCAGCCGCTCGCCCAGGGTCTCGCCACCGAAGTCCAGCGGGGGCTTTTTGATAGTGGGTCTCTTCGACATGTGGCGTAGTTTAATGCTGCCTCGATTTTCTACTTGACGTAATTATACGCAGCGTATTATTTTACACAACGTTTTTAGGCTGCAAGAATCCTCTTGACAGGGTTTTGGGGAAGACGTCGAAAACGACGAGAAAGGAGACCGATGGCGCGAATCCCGGAGGGCGAGATCGAGCGGCTCAAGCGTGAAGTCTCCGTCGAACGTCTGGCCGAGGCGCGCGGGGTGAAACTTAAACGGCACGGTGCGGACCTCATCGGCCTCTGTCCCTTCCACGACGACCACGAACCGAGTCTGGTCATCAGCCCGAAGAAAAATCTCTGGAACTGTCTCGGTGCGTGCCGCGCGGGAGGCTCGCCCATCGACTGGGTGATGCGCGCCGAAGGCATCAGCTTCCGTCACGCCGTCGAGCTGCTCCGCGAAGGTCATCTTCCTTTAGCGGCTTCTTCCCGCCCGGTGAAAATCTCCACGGTGCCAAAGCTGCCCGCGCCCGTGAGCCGCGATGCCGACGACCGCGTGCTGCTGTTGCAGGTGGTGAGTTACTACAACGAGACGCTGAAGAAATCGCCGGACGCTCTGAAATATCTCGAAGAGCGCGGCCTGAAATCTTCGGAGATGATCGATCACTTCCGCATGGGCTTCGCCAACCGCACACTCGGTTATGGACTGCCGGATAAAAATCGTGTGGCTGGCGCGGAGATGCGCGGGCGGTTGCAGAAACTCGGGATCTTCCGCGAGAGCGGGCACGAGCACTTCAACGGCTCGGTAGTGATTCCGATCTTCAATCTCGCGGGTGAAGTGGTGCAAATGTACGGGCGCAAAGCGACGCGCATTACCAAACTGCGGGACGGAACACCGGCTCATCTCTATCTGCCCGGACCGCACTGGGGCGTATGGAATGAAGAGGCGCTGGCAGCGTCGAAGGAAATCATCTTGTGCGAAGCGTTGATCGACGCGCTGACGTTCTGGTGCGCGGGGTTCCGGCACGTGACGGCGAGCTACGGCGTCAACGGCTTCACCGACGAGCACCGTGCGGCGCTCAGGAAATACGGCACGAAGAAAATCTACATCGCTTACGACCGCGACGACGCCGGCGAGGGAGCGGCGCAGTCGCTCGCCGAGGAACTGCTGGCGATGGGGATCGAATGCTTTCGGGTGCAGTTCCCCAAAAGCATGGATGCCAACGAATACGCGCTGAAAGTGCAGCCCGCCGCGAAGAGCCTGGGCATCCTGCTGAACAAGGCGGCGTGGCTCGGCAAAGGCCAGCGGCCCACCATTCGAGTGAGCGAGCCGCAAATCACCGAGCCGGAGCCAGCGGTCGAGGAAGAAAAATCCGAAGCAGCAGCTAAAGAAAAAATCTCCGAACCCATCGAGGTCACAGTGAGAGAAGAGAATGCTCTTCCTTTAGCCGCTGAATCCCGCGAGCCAATCCAGGAAGCTGCGCTGCCTTCGGCACTCTCGCTCGCCATCGAAGTGCCCGCGGAGATGAAGGGCGACGAGATCACCATCACACAGGGAGACCGGCGCTACCGTGTGCGGGGCCTCGCGAAGAACATGAGTTATGAACTGTTGAAGGTGAACGTGCTGGTTCACCGTGAGCCAGGCGAATCGGTATCGAGTACGAGCGCGCCGGGCTTTCATGTGGACACGTTCGATCTGTACTCGGCACGGCAACGCACGGTGTTCCTGAAGCAGGCCAGCGAAGAACTCGGCGTGAAGGAAGAAGTGATCCGCCGCGATCTTGGGCATGTGCTGTTGAAGCTCGAGGAGCTGCAAGAACAGCAAATCAAAAACGCGCTGGAGCCACAGGAAGAAAAAATCCAACTCAGTGAGGACGAGCGCGCGGCAGCGATGAATCTGCTGCGCGATCCGCACATGCTGGACCGCATCCTGGCGGACTTCGAGCGGTGCGGCATGGTGGGCGAGGAAACCAACAAGATCGTGAGCTATCTGGCGGTCATCTCGCGCTTGCTCGACGCGCCGCTGGCCATCCTGGTGCAGGCCAGCTCGGCGGCAGGAAAAACGGCGCTCATGGAAGCGGTGCTGGCGCTCTTGCCCGAAGAGCAGCAAGTGCAGTACTCGGCCATGACCGGGCAATCTCTGTTCTACATGGGCGAGACCGATCTGAAGCACAAGGTGCTGGCCATCGTGGAAGAGGAAGGCGCGTTGCGCGCGGCCTATGCGCTGAAACTCTTGCAGTCGGAAGGCGTGCTGACCATCGCCAGCACCGGCAAGGACGCGACCACCGGCAGACTCATCACGCATCAGTATCGCGTGGAAGGCCCGGTGATGCTCTTCCTCACCACCACGGCCATCGACCTGGACGAAGAACTTCTCAACCGTTGTCTGGTGCTGACCGTGGACGAGGACCGCGCGCAGACGCAGGCCATCCACCGCCAGCAGCGCGAGGCGCAGACCATCGAGGGCCTGCTCGCCCGGCAGGAACGCGAAGACGTTTTGAAAGTCCACCAGAATGCACAGCGCCTCTTGAAACCGCTCTTCGTGGTGAATCCCTACGCGCGCGAACTGACCTTCCTGGACAGCCGGACGCGCACGCGGCGCGATCACCTGAAGTACCTCACACTCATTCGCTCGATCGCGCTCCTGCATCAGTACCAGCGGCCACGAAAAACCGCCACGCATCACGGCAAAGAGGTCGAGTACATCGAGGTCACGAAGGACGACATCGCCACAGCCAACCGTCTCGCGCACGAGGTGCTGGGCCGCTCGCTCGACGAACTCCCGCCGCAGACACGGAGGCTCTTGCTGCTGATCGATGAAATGGTGAACGCCGAATGTGAGCGGCAGAAGATCGAGCGCCCGGACTTTCGTTTTAGCCGCCGCGACGTGCGCGCGTTCACGGCCTGGAGCGACTCGCAGCTAAAGAAACATCTGCATCGCCTCGAAGAACTCGAATATCTGCTGGTGCATCACGGGGGGCGCGGGCAGAGCTTCGTTTACGAACTGGTGTTCGAGTGCCAGGAGGACAGCGGCAAGCCGGTGTTGCCCGGCTTGATCGACGTGGAGAAGCTCTCCGGCTACCACTACGACGCAAAGCAGTCTGGGGTAAACGGGGAGAAGTCTTCCCCAAGTCTCCCTCAAGTCTTGGGGGTGTCTGGGGGTGGTGCGGGTGAAGAATCGTCAGCACTGACAAGGCAAAATGGCGATCTTGCCCTGCATCTCGAAAAAATCACTGCTCCGGTGACGGAGGAAAATCGCGTCGTACCGGCAGCCAACGGGGGCCAGTGATGGCGCGTGTCACCGGGAAGCGCAAACCCGATCCGCCAGCGATAACGCCGCTGGCCGTGCTGCTGGCCGAATACTTGAACGCGCTGCGCGTGAAGGACTACTCCGAAAACACGGTGCGCAGCCGCAAGATGAACATCCGGGTTTTCCTAGAGTGGTGCGCCGAGCGCGGGCTAACCGAGCCAACGGAAATTACCCGGCCCGTGCTGGAACGCTATCAACGGCATCTGTTCCACTACCGCAAGAAAAACGGCGAGCCGCTCAGCTTCCGCAGCCAGTACATGCGCCTGGTGGGGTTGCGCGTGTGGTTCCGCTGGATCACGCGGCAGAATCGCATCCTGCACAACCCGGCGTCGGAGATCGAGCTGCCGCGCTTGGGGCACCGTCTTCCGAAACACGTGCTGACCATCCAGGAGGCCGAGCAGGTGCTTGGGCAGCCCAACCTCGCCGATCCGCTGGGGCTGCGCGACCGCACCATCTTGGAAGTGCTGTACTCGACCGGGATACGACGGATGGAACTTGTGCACCTGAAACTGTTCGATCTGGACCTGGAACGAGGCACGATCCTGATCCGCCAGGGCAAAGGGAAGAAGGACCGTTTCGTGCCCATCGGCGACCGCGCGGCGGCCTGGGTGCAAAAATACATCCGGGAAGCGCGTCCAAAACTGGCGATGGAGCCGGACCATGGGACGCTGTTCCTCGCCAGCACGGGAGAGGAGATCAGCCGCGACCATCTAACGGCCACGGTGCGCGCGCATGTGGTCCACGCCAAGATCGGCAAGACCGGATCGTGTCATCTGTTCCGCCACACCATGGCAACGCTGATGCTGGAAGGCGGGGCGGACATCCGCTTCATCCAGCAAATGCTGGGCCACGCCAGCTTGTCCACGACGGAGATTTACACGCACGTCTCCATCCGCATGCTGAAGCAGGTGCACAGCACGACGCATCCGGCAGCGTCGCTCGACAAGAGAAATGTGCCGCTTCCCGTTCACGCAACACCATCAAGCGATGAGGAAGCGCTGTTCGCCACGCTCGACGCCGAGGCCGAGGAAGAAGAGGAGGAATAGCGATGTATAATCAGGTCATGGCCAAGCACGTGATCCACATCTCGGAAAAAGAAGCCGCCGCGACGAACGTCGAGACACTTCTGGCCCACGTGCGTGCGGGTACCGAAGTCGTCATCGAGAATGGCGCACGGCCCATAGCCGTCCTTCATCCCGCCGATCCGGTGCGCCGCACCATCTCCGAGTGCATCGCCCTGCTTCCTGAAGACTCGACGGCCACCATCGATCCAGACTTCGCCAAGGATGTCGAAGCAGCCGTCGAGAGCCATCGCGAACCGCTCAGCCCGCCCGCATGGGAGTGATCCTCGACTCTAGCGTGCTCGTCGCCGCCGAGCGCCAGGGCCAGAACGCCCGCCAGATGCTGGCCTCCATCGCTCGCAAAATCGCGGAGAGCGAAGTCGGCATCTCGGTCGTTACGTTGATCGAGCTGGCACATGGCGCGGCCCGTGCGGATACACCCGAGCGAAAAGCCAAGCGGCAGAAGTTCATCGAAGAACTGCTCGCGGCGATCCCCATTCATCCCGTCACGGTGCCTCTGGCTCTACGCACCGGACAAATCGACGGTGAGAACCAAGCCCGAGGAACTCGCGTGCCCCTTCCCGATCTGCTCATCGGCGTGACCGCGCTTGAACTCGGTTACAGCGTGGGCACGGCCAATCTCCGCCACTTCCAGCAGGTGCCCGGCCTGTCCGTGGTGCAACTCTAGTCGCAGAAAACCGTTCGGGTCTTCCGTCCTGTTGACGTACAATCTCCGTCAATGCCACTCGCAGCTAAAGAGGAAATGCTCTCGACGTGCAACGATCCACGTGTGTTTTTTCCTTTAGCTGCGTTCGAGGGTATAGGCGAAAACTCGCGTCTGGGGTTCGGGCAAAGAAAAACGGCACGGCATCGAGGCAATGCGTGGTCTAACTCCGCGAGGGCACAAGGGATAGAAGAAGCGTTGCCGGGAAGTCGTGGCGGATGCCGTAGTAGCGGCAATAGCAGCGGCTTCTGGCAGAGAACCAAGACCGTAAATCAATGCGCTGCAAAGAATGCAAGCTCCCTTGCGTCAGTCTTCCACGCTAATCAGAATAACTTTTGGGTCAGCACATTTTTAGGCAACGATGCCTCGGCACTCTCCAATCTGGCTTTTGGGCCTGGCCGGGCGGATGCTGCCACAAGCCTCGCTATCAGCAATCCAACTAAATACAGCCTCATAAACTTGGGCGCAAATGCTGTTGGACAGATACCGACGGGGGGAACGGTTCAGGTTGCGTCGGGCCTAGTTCAAACTCCATACGGGGAAGCTATCAACATGGTGCCCGTCAACAAGACCATTGGTGGTGTAGCGGGCAAAGCCGTGGGGGCAGCCGCAGAAGCTTTCACTGCCGTCAAGGCGGTTTTCGACGTCGGAGCGTATATCTATGCAGAAGTTGGGTGCGCTGTGAAGTAAGGATGCGAAAAATGCAACTCTTCACAAACTCTTTTCGACTCCACAACACCGATCTTCGGTGGTACCGAGACAAATATTTGATAATTGTTGCCGTCGTTTGCTTCCTAGTTGGAATGTCACTTCTATGGGGCTGGCCGCCCCCTCGTCACGATATGATTCGCGGCGTGCTGTTCTTGGGGGGCGCTGCCCTTTGCGTCGTAGTCTCATCTCAAAGATCTTTGATCTTGGCTGGTATGCTGACAATTATCTTCATCCGAGGCATAGCCGGGGCGGCTCTTTACCATTCTGTGGCAGCCCTGGTCGTAGGCCTCGCAGCAGGGACCGGTTGCTATTTTCTCTCCATTCGAAAAGGCATCAGCCTCTCCCCAGATTACAAAGTGAACGACTACAGTTACGGCGAGCTGGCCATCGATGTTGTTGTTCTGGGGGCTGCGCTTTTGCTTTATTCCAAGCTCTGAACTAATCGGTACTCTGGCTACGGGGTCCACTAACCGCGTGCGCCGCTGAGGTTAACGGAGAGCGCTGGGGGCATCGAAGAAGGCGCGGTGCCTGTGGCACCGGGTGACGTGGGGACACGTCACCCCAAGTTGGGCGCTGTAGAGCGCCGGACGGCGCTCTCGGTTAACTTCCTCACGTCGCGCCGGTTAGGAAAACTGCGGCGCTCTGGAGCGCTCCAGGGCGCTCTCCGTTAACTTGTTGATTTTCCTGCTAGAGTAGCAAACTATCGTGAGCGATACGTGAAATGCAGGTTTTACGTCGTAGGAGGAGCCGGGATTGCTAGAGCGGCGCATCGGGCGGCATGAGCTTGTTTCCAGCGGTCGGGAAGCCAGGCGTCGAGATCACTTGCCGGCCACGAAGAAAGGTTCACCAGCAGTTGCATGAAATAAAGTTGCGGGTCGAGATCGTGCCGACGACAGCTGCTGGTCAAGCTGGCCAGGATCGCTGCCGTCCGCCCGCCGCGCGGGTTGCCAACGAATAGAGAGTTCTTGCGGTTCAGGACCACGCGCTTCATCTCCCGTTCACTAACATTATTATCCATGGGCACGGCGCCATCGATGGTGAACACGTTCAGCGCCTCCCACTGGCTGAGCGTATAGTTCACTGCTTCGGCCAACATGTGTTCCGTGCAGAGCTTTCTTCTTTTTGTCCGGAATTGCGTAAGCGTCCGAGCCTAACCGTCCGGAATTGGGTAGGTGAAGCGGAGGGTCACGGTGGGGCGGATATCAGGGTTCCGTTACATCACAGGGTAGGTGTGGAAGGTCCCATAGATAATCGCTGCTCGATTGGCTCTGGTCCTTTCCAGCATGTCTTCCACTTCGTCATCGAATGAACTGTCGTCTGGGACGGGATTCGCCTTTTCGACACCCAGCAACTTCCATCCGTAGGTTTCGAGCATGTGGTTGCACCTCTGAGTGAACTCTTCGAGACTGGTGGCCCATGTCGTGACAACAGTGAATGCCCGCTTGCAGCTGTCGGGGGCGTCAGCACTCACATAGCTGATTTCAATAGTGCCGATCCAGACTTCTGAGTTCATCCCTTCATTCCCCACGGCCTGCAGCGTGGCTTGATTCTTCAAGGTCTGTCGCGAAATTCCAAGGGAGCAGCTCTTCAATACGGTTGATCGGATGCTCCGGGATGCGCGACAGAACGTTCCGCAGGTAACTCTCCGGATCGATTCCATTCAGCTTCGCCGTGCCGATCAGGCTGTAAATCGCTGCAGCGCTTTCTCCACCTCGATCCGATCCTGCGAACAAGTAATTCTTTCTGCCGAGAGCTACAGCGCGCAACGCTCTTTCCGCGGCGTTGTTGTCGATTTCCAAGTGACCATCGGCGCTGTAGCGCATCAACGCTTCCCATCTTCCCAGTGCGTAACGAACCGCCATTGCCGTATCCGATTTCTTGGAGAGCTTAAGCAAAGTCTCTTCCAGCCATTGTTTCAGTGATGCGAGCAATGGCCGGCTTCGCGTGTTGCGGACCTCGCGACGTTCTTCTGGCGATCGTCCGTTGATGTCGCTCTCGATCGCATAGAGCGCTGCGATGCGTTTCAGCGCTTCCACCGCGACGGGAGATTTGTGCGCGACGTGCAGATCGTAAAACTTCCGGCGCACATGCGCCCAGCAGGCTGCTTCCAGAATGCCTCCGGTTTCGTAGATCTGTTCGAACCCGGCGTAAGCATCCGCCTGCAGCGTGCCCCGGAACTTGCTCAGGTGTGTCTGCGGGTGTTCCCCCTTGCGATCCGGTGAGTAAGCGAACCACACCGCCGGAGGTGTCTGGTCTCCTGCTGGCCGATCGTCGCGCACATAGGTCCACAGTCGTCCGGTTTTGGTTTTTCCATTCCCAGGCGCCAACACTGGAACTGGTGTGTCATCGGCGTGCAGCTTCTGTGCCGCCATCACGTGACGCCGCAGTGCTTCCACCAACGGTTCGAACAGCTGGCTTGTTCCGCACACCCAGTCCGCTAGTGTCGAACGATCCAGCTCCACTCCTTGCCGAGCGTAGATCTCCGATTGACGGTACAACGGCAAATGATCGCCAAATTTCGACACCAGAACATGCGCCAGAAGTCCAGGTCCTGCTACACCTCGTGCGATCGGCCGGCTCGGTGCTTCCGCCTGCACAATTCGATCGCAACCCGCGCATGCTAACTTGGGACGAACCTGGCGGATCACTTTGAAGCGGATCGATTCGATTTCCAGCATCTCCGATACATCTTCGCCGAGATGCTTCAGCTCGCCACCACAGTCCGGGCAAGCTTCTTGTTTCGGTAGATAGGTTCGCACCTCCCGCGGAAGATGTGCTGGCAACGGTCGTCGTGCTGGTCGAACCTGCAGCTCTGCGCTCGCGATTGGTTCTAGTAGAACAGCGACTTTCTCCGCATCGTTCTGCTGCAATGCCTCGAGCCGCAACTCTAGTTGTTCGATCTGCCGATCGAGCTTCTCCGAAGAACGCCCGAATCGCATGCGACGCAGCTTGGCGATCAGCAGCTTTAGCTGTTCGATCTCGCTGTCGCGAGATACGATCAGTTCGTGTTGTGAAACGATCAGTGCTTTTAGTTCGTTGGGATTCAGCGCATCGAGATCAGGAAGCGTCGCGCGAGAAGCAACCATGCGCGCAGTATGCCATGAACAAAATTCTTGGCAAATCAATTCTGAATAAATCCTGTTACACCGCGATCTGCGGATCGTAGCTGCGCACTGGACGCCGCCAGTCGATCCCTTCCAGCAACATCGACAACTGTGCCTGCGTCAGTGAGACCGTCCCACTCGCCGCTTGCGGCCAGATAAATCTTCCTCGCTCCAATCGTTTCGCGAAAAGACAAAGACCATCGCCCGACCACCACAAAAGTTTAATCAAATCACCACGTCGCCCACGGAATACGAAAACGTGACCAGAGAATGGGTTCTCTTGCAGCGCCGTTTGCACCATTCCACTCAAGCCTGTAAATCCTCGCCGTAGATCCGTCACTCCTGCGGCGATCCAGATCCGTGTCCCTGTCGGTAGCCCGATCATCCCAGCAAACACTCAAGCACGGTGCGCAGTGCTTCTGCTTCGACACTCCCTGTCACGCGAAGTTGTCCCTTCGGTAGCTTGATTTCCATCGTTCCGACAGCGAATGGCGATGATGTACCACTGGTTCGTCCGGATTTGCCGCATGAGATGTCCGACAGAGTTACAGGCAGCAGCTTGTTGGACTGGTTCTTACCCAACTGTCCTTCGCGGTACTTCTTGCGCCAATAAAAAACCTGGTTGGCGTTCACGGCATGGCGCCGTGCTACCCGTGCCACCGACGCCCCAGCCCCCAACGTCTCTTCGACGATGCGGCGCTTCTCTTCGACTGATCGTCGCCGTCTCACAATTCGCTTGGTTGTCTCACTAACAATGACCTGCTCTGAAGTGTCCACTTATCCCTCGTGGACACTTATCGATGTGCCCATATCGGGCAGCATCCTTATTTACTCTCACTTCGTCCAGACGGTTTAGACCAGTCGCTTACGATGTGGACGACCCCTCCGTGCCAACATTCCTTAGACAGGTTTAGTACCCTTAATTAATGAGCAGGGCGAGAAGGAAAAGGAAAGAGATGAACGGGAATTCTCTTGGTGTTGTTCTTTCCCCTGGGGGTTTGGCTGCCGCGGAACGGAGCGAAGGCTCGCCTCCTGGCGAGCCGCAGCGGAGTGCAGCTGCAGCCAAAGCGGACTCCGATCCGGTGCCGGCTTCACGGCCAGATCCCGAAGTAGTTGCCAAAGCGAAGCGGCGGACCTACACAGCTGAATACAAACAACGCATCTTACAAGAAGCCGAAGTCGCTGCGACGACGCGAGGTGGCCTTGGCGCCCTTCTCCGTCGCGAAGGTCTGTACTCATCTCTGCTGACCTACTGGCGGCGAGAGCGGGCCCATGGAATCCTCGAGGCTCTGACCCCACAGAAACGTGGGCCGAAGTCCAAGCGCAACCCGATGGAAGAAGAAGTCCAGAAACTTCGCCGACAAAATGCCCGCTTGACCGAAGATTTGCGTAAGGCGCACATCATCATCGACGTCCAAAAAAAAGTGGCTGCGCTGTTGGGTCATCCGATTCCGGAGCAGGACCCGGAGGAGAAATCCTGATGGCCGCTGTCGCCGAGCTAGCGAACGACGTCGGCACCAGCGCTGCTTGCCAGGCTCTGTGTATGCCTCGCGCATCTTACTACCGGGATGTCCGTAAGACTGCTTCTCCGACGGTGAGCGCGTCGAGGTCTTCGCCGGCACGCGCACTCCGCCCGGCGGAACGGGATGCAGTTCTGGCTCGTCTACACGAAGAACGTTTCCAGGATCGTTCTCCAGCCGCTGTTTATGCGACGTTGCTCGATGAAGGCGAGTATCTCTGCTCCATCCGCAGTATGTATCGCTTGCTCGAAGAGCACGGCGAGGTGCGCGAGCGCCGCGAGCAGTTGACGCATCCGCCCTACCAGAAGCCCGAGCTCATGGCCACCGCCCCCAATCAATTGTGGAGCTGGGATATCACCAAACTACTCGGTCCCGCGAAATGGACGTACTTCTACTTGTACGTCCTCCTCGATGTTTTCAGCCGTTACGTCACCGGCTGGATGATTGCTTATCGCGAAAGCGCGGAGTTGGCCAAACGGCTGATCGAAGAGAGCTGTAAGAAACAACACATCCAACCCGGTCAACTCACGCTGCATGCCGATCGCGGCACCTCGATGAGATCCAAACCGGTGGCATTTTTGCTGGCCGATCTGGGGGTGGCCAAGACGCATAGTCGGCCGCACGTCTCGAACGACAATCCGTACTCAGAAAGCCAATTCCGCACCCTGAAGTATCGGCCGGAGTTCCCGGACCGTTTCGGGTGCCTTCAGGATAGCCGAGCTTTCTGTCAGGGATTTTTTCGATGGTATAACGGAGAGCATCGCCATTCCGGCCTGGGCTTGCTCACGCCGGCGATGGTGCACTATGGCCAAGCGGAAAACATTCTGCGGCAACGCCAGGAAGTGCTCGATGTTGCCTACCAACTTCATCCGGAGCGCTTCGTACGAAGCGCTCCCAAACCACCGGCTCTTCCCAGCGAAGTTTGGATTAACAGGCCTGCTCTGGAACCGCTGACCGCAGCGATGAACTCTGAAAATGCGAAATGCGTTTGAAGAAGGACAAAAGCGGGAATACTGTGGGTCGACCGAGTTGGAGATCGTCGCTCCCAGGCGATCCTGGCGCGAAATTTTTTTGTGGAAAACCCCAACACATGAAAAACTCACTAAATTTCGCGAACACCTGTCTCAAAGTCGTTGACACGCGCCGTTCCTGCTTCCCATTTGAACCTGCGGTGTTTATCGCAGGCGGCTCTTCAACACGGACACCGCATTACTTCCGGTTTCCCCGTCATCCGTTAGGAACACCCTTGACCTCATCGCTTCGTGACAGGGTTGGCCTGAACACCCCGCGCATCGTTTTAGCCTCGTCGGCGTCAGTCTACGTGACTTTCACGACCCCGACGATGCACCTTTCCCGTCGACTCTTTTTCGTCAACCGGCGGGTGTTAGGCTTATCATCCCCTGGGATCTAGAAAATTTGGATGCTTAGCATTCCAACCTGTTTTAGTTTCGTATCGATATGCCGTGTAGAGTACGGCGGCTTCATCCCACGGCTTCCCCACAATCTGCAGTCCCAGAGGGAGACCATTCCGGTCAAAACCGCACGGCACGCTCATGGCAGGAAGACCGTAATAGTTGGCAAACACGGTATGCTCCGGTGCCAGCGCCAACGGATTGGCGCCCGCGTCTTTAACCGCCGGAACACCGGTTGTGGTCGTTGGCAGGAGGAGGACGTCAACATCTTTGAAGGTCTTGGCCGCAATGGATTCTCGGTCGGCCTCGATATACCTCAAGTCACCGCCAGGGCCGCGAAACGGAGCGCCAATGCTCTCCGTGGGCCAATCGAAGCTGCGGATTATTTTGACGGCGTTCTCGAAGGCCGGTGAGACCTCGCGGTCACCTTTAAAGTTGTTTGCAACACCAACGCGAACTTTTTTGGCTTTGGCCAAGCCGCGAAAGTGCTCGGCGGCTCTGCCCTCGCCTCGCTCGGCGAGTACATCAAGGACCAGTGCTGTGTCTGCCGCGCTCCGCGTCGTTATGCCGGGGTGAGCAAACCATCGGATCATCTCTCCCGGATCCTGCTCGCCATCCAGAATGCCCTCAGCGTCGATGAGGCCATACGTGCCCTTGAATCCCACGACGCCGCAACATGCGGCGGGTAATCGGCAGGAGCCAATCGCATCTGTGTCAAGTGTGGCGTAGCACATACCACTTGCCACCGCGGCCGCTGATCCTGAGGATGAGCCGCCCGGGATGTAAAGGGCGTTCCAAGGGTTACGGACCGGACCAAAGTAACTGTCAATGCCCGTCGTGCCCTCACCGAGCCGGTGCATATTCATTTTTCCGATTATGATCGCCCCGGCGTCCTTGAGTTTGGCAACGGCAACAGCATCTTTTCGGGGCACGCGGTCTTTGAAATGCTCAAAAGCAGCTGTTGTCTTGATCCCGACCGTGTCGTAAAAGTCTTTGATACCCACGGGTATGCCATGCAGCGGACCTCGCCATTTACCTGCCTTTATTTCGCTTTCCGCAACCCTGGCGTCCTCCCGCGCCTGGTCAGCCAGTACGGTTATGAATGCGTTGAGCTTTGGGTTGATTTGTTCAATCCGCATTAGACAGGCGTTTACAACTTCCACTGGCGAGACTTCCTGCTTTCGAATACCCTCCAGAAGGGTTGCGATATCTGTGGTTTCTTTTTCCATTGTCACAGCTGGGATTGGCTTCGGCATTGCTCCTCCTATTGCTTGCTGGGCGCCT
>Ga0207860_1000056_pt1 | contig 18254 bp, 17 predicted proteins | sample LuqExpMetageno28_FD_187786 | JGI IMG/M metagenome (GOLD analysis project Ga0207860, IMG submission 187786) | Tropical forest soil microbial communities from Luquillo Experimental Forest, Puerto Rico - Sample 28 (SPAdes) | ecosystem: Environmental > Terrestrial > Soil > Tropical forest ... | reverse complement strand
CGCCACCGGTGCCGACCACATCGATCGCATCAGGCGGCGCCTTCACGCTTAGCATCTTCGCGCGCATGACGGCCACCGCGCCCGTGATCTCGTCGACCGTTTCCCCGCGGACGCGCAATCCCATGAGCAGTCCGCCCATCTGCGACGGCGTCGCTTCACCCGACATCATGTTGTCGAAGGCAGAAGCCGCTTCCGCGCGGGTGAGGCTCGCCCCGGTCGCGACCTTGGCGATGAGCGCTTTGAGATCATCGGCCATAGGACGCTCTTCAGGCTGTTGCGTGGGCGGGCGCGCACGCTGGCTTCGTGCTGCGGCCGGTCTTCGCGTTCCAGGCGACAGCGATGTCCAGAAAATTCTTGAGCATCAGATGGCCGTGCTCGGAGGCGATGCTCTCCGGGTGGAATTGCACGCCATGCACAGGCAGGCTGGCGTGTGCCAGGCCCATGAGCAAGCCATCGGTCTCGGCAGTGACCGTAAGTTCCCGCGGCAGGCTGGAGCGCTCGACCACCAGCGAATGGTATCGCGTCGCTCTTAGCGGGTCTTTGATGCCGCGAAACATGCCGGTACCGGTGTGTTTGATTTCAGAGACTTTGCCATGCACCGGCGATGCGCGCACCACGTTGCCGCCGAAAGCCTGACCGATCGCTTGATGGCCAAGGCAGACGCCGAGGATCGGGATTGTCCGCGCTGCCATGCCAATAAGCTCGAGGCAGATGCCAGCTTCGTTCGGCGTGCAGGGGCCGGGCGAGAGCACGATAGCGTCAGGCTCGGCGGCGACCACATCACTTGCGGAAGTCTTGTCGTTGCGATGTACGACGACATCCGCCCCCAAGCTGCCCAGGTAATGGAACAGGTTGAAAGTGAAGCTGTCGTAGTTGTCGATCAAAATGATCATGTTTCAAGGTCTTAAGGCGACCCCCGAGGGGGGTCAAGCAGACCTCATTTCGGCTCGATTTCAGGCGGCGGCGGAAGCATTTTGTTTAAGCGCCTGTCGATTTCTTGCGCGGAAACCGGCGCGCCGGTACGATTGCTGGCTGTCGTGTCTTCGCCGAGGTGGACCAGCCGCGGTGCCATCAAGATGACCAGCAGCGAAACCCATTGCGCGATGAGGAATGGGCACAGCGCGCGCAGGAAGTCACCGAACGGTGCGGGCGCCTTGGCCGCGCCGCGTACCATCATAAGCGCGTAGCCGAACGGCGGCAGCAAATAGCTGGCCTGCAGCGTCAGCAGCACAAGCGCGGCAACCCAGCGGGCATCGGCAACACGGATAAGCAAGGGCGGAATGATGATCGGTACGACCACGAAAATGATTTCGAAGGCGTCGAGCACAAAAGCGCAAATGCCAAGCGCCCCAAGCACCACCGCGACCGCTGCAACATCGCCGCCCGGGATACCGGCGACCAGATTGTTCACGAGGGCATCGGTGCCGAGCAGGCGCGCCACCAGCGTGAATGTCGTCGCCGCAATTAGCAGCGAGAACAGGGCGCCGGTGACGGCGAGTGCGTCATGCAGCACTTCGCGCAAGACGGATGCGCGCAGATGGCCGGTCATCAGTCCGCTGCTCAGCAACGCGAAGGCGCCCATCGCCGCGGCCTCGACGGCGTAGAAATAGCCGGTGACGACACCACCGAGCAATCCGACCAAGGCGACAACGCAAACGACGGCGAGCATGATCTGTTGCGGACTCGGCCGCCCGCTAACCGCTTCCGATATTGTTTGGTTGCGTCCGACATACCAAGCGAGGGCGAGACACAGCAGGAGGAAAATGCCCGCCGGCGCAAGCGCAGCATGGAACACGTCCTGCGTGTTGATCACGCGGTCGCTGCGACCCGTTGCCGTCACCGCCAGAGTGTGGGCGGAGAGCATGGCATCGCCGAGCAGGATCAGCACCAGCGACGGCGGTACCAGCACGCCGAGCGTCGCTGCAACCGCGATCATCGCGTCGCGCCTGGCCGCCGACACGCCTTGCGCGGTCAGGCGCGGAGCGATTACGTGGGATAAGCCGAGCACGCTGGCACCGACGGAGCCGTTCATGGGCCCGAGTAGGGCGCCGAGCAACACGGTCGAAACCAACGGTGCCGACGCCCGTTTCGGCAGCAATGCGTTGCTGGTGCGGTAAAGCGCGTCAGCGACCGGCAATCGGCCAAGCAACAGACCCATGGTGACGTAGAGCGGCAACGCCTGGAGCAAATCGTTCTCGAGCAGATTGATTAGGCGGCTCGGCAACGCTGATAAAATCGACAGCGATATCTTGTCGGTGACAAGCCCGAGCAGCGCGCCGAGTATCGCCGCCGCAATCAGTAAGAAAGTGGCTGGCAGGCCCGTCGTGACGATGCCGGCGCCGACCAGGATGAGCAGCGCTAATCCACTCCACTCCATCAGGCATCACCCTGACGCGGCGGGAGGAAGATATCGAGGAAAGCCTGCGCGATCATCAGAAGCGCCAGCAGCCAGAGCGTGGCCTTAATGATGAAATAACCGGGATTGTAGCTGTCGGGAAAGGCCTCGAGCCCGAGCAGCGATGCCAATACGATCGGCTTGCTGGCAATGAAGATGAACGAAGCCCAGGGCAGCACGGCAAGGGTTGCTGCGGCTTGCCGCAGTCGATGACGCGTGTGCGCCGAGAAGCGATGTGCCAGCGCGTCTGAGGCGAGGTGCGTTCCAGCGCGCGTGGCGGCGGAAACACTCACTGCGACGAACAACGCAAAGATGATCTGGCCAAGGTCATTTGCCTCGCGCGAGCAGCAGCCCACCAGATCACGCAGCGGCCATTGGAGAAAAAGCAGCAGAATGAGCGGCAGCGCCAGCCATTGCGCGGCGGCAATGATCTGGCCAGTCAAACGATCGAGCCGATGCAGCCAAGCCATGACCGCCCCTTGGCGCCGAGGGAAGCATTAATGCCCGCGTTTGGCGGCGCTGGCAAAGCGGCGAGCCTCTTCGGAGGCGCGAAACAGGGCTTTCGCCTTGTTGATGCATTCCTGGTGTTCGAAGTTGGGATCACTATCGGCGACAATGCCGGCGCCAGCCTGCACGTACATCTTGCCGTCCTTTATCAACGCCGTGCGCAGCGCGATGCAGGTGTCCATTTCGCCGGCCGCAGAGAAATAGCCGACGCAGCCGGCGTAAAGCCCGCGTTTCTCCTTCTCCAGCTCGTCGATGATCTGCATGGCGCGCACCTTCGGCGCGCCCGACACGGTGCCAGCGGGGAAGCCGGCGACCAGCGCATCGAGCGCGTCGCGGTTGCCGGCAAGCTTGCCTTGGACGTTGGAGACGATGTGCATCACATGGCTGTAGCGTTCCACGAAGAACCGGTCAGTGACCGTGACTGTCCCGATCTGGGCGACGCGGCCGACGTCGTTACGGCCGAGATCGAGCAGCATCAGATGTTCAGCGCGCTCTTTCGGATCGGCCAGCAGCTCTTCCTCGAGCGCCTTATCCTCGTGCGGTGTCAGTCCGCGGTGGCGCGTGCCGGCGATCGGGCGGATCGTGACTATGTCGCCCCTGACCTTGACCAGGATCTCGGGGCTGGAGCCGGCGATGGCGAAGTCGCCGAAGTCGAGGAAGTAGAGATAGGGCGACGGATTAGTCCGCCGTAGCGCGCGGTAGAGCGAAAACGGCGGCAGCGTGAAGGGCGCCTCGAAGCGCTGCGCCAACACGATCTGGAAGGCGTCGCCGGCCAGGATGTATTCCTTGGCCTTGCGCACCATCCCTTTGTATTCCTCCGGTGTGGTGTTGGATCTCGGCGGCACCTCGAGCGGACCGCCGTCATATTCGGTCAGCGACTTGTCGAGCGGGCGATCCAGGTTTTCCACGACGCCGAACAACCGCTCGGTGGCGTGCGCGAGCGCGGCTCTTGCGTCAACGCCTTCTTCCGGCCGCACCGGCGTCACCACCGTGATTGAATCTTTGACCGCGTCGAACACGACGACAATGGTCGGGCGCACCAACACGGCGTCGGGAATTCCGATCGGGTCGCGATTGGGCGGAGCCAAGTCCTCCATTAGCCGCACCATGTCGTAGCCAAGGTAGCCGAACACGCCAGCTGCCATTGGCGGCAGGCTGTCGGGCAGGCCGATGTGGCTTTCCGAGATCAGCGCGCGCAGGGCCGCAAGCGGCGGCTCGGAGTAGGGCGCGAAGCCGTCTGCCTTGGTGCGCGGGTTGCGGTTTACCTCTGCCTTGCCGGCATTGGTGCGCCATATAAGATCGGGATCGAGTCCGATGATCGAGTAACGGCCGCGTACAGCGCCGCCCTCCACCGACTCGAGCAGAAAGCTCATGGCCTTGCCGCCGGCCAGCTTGAGAAAAGCGGAGACTGGCGTTTCCAGGTCGGCGACCAGCGAAGTCCATACCACTTGCGCCTGATCGCGGCCGTACGATTCGGCAAAAGCGCTTTGCGATGGCTCGATCTGCATGGGGTCAGAAGTCGCCGGGCGAGGATCTGCTGCTGGACGCCGCGCCGCCGAGAACTTGCCCAATGGCTTGCTGGTTGAGTGAAACGCCGAAATCGGATTCAAGCCGCGCAATATAGCCGGCGGCTAAATCGTCCATGTAGGAAGTCTGAAGCTGGGTCGTGATCTGCTTGTTGGCGATAGGATCAAGTGGCGGATCGGCGACGTCGGTCACGCGGAACACAAAACGCGCCGTCTCCTGATCGCCGGCGGCGGCGCCTACCGCGCCCTTCGGCGTGTTAAACACGGCCTCGACTACCTTGGTCGGTACGGAGGCGCCCGGCTTGCTGCGTTGCAGATCGGCGGCGCTTATGAGTTTCAGTCCGCTTTCGTTGGCGAGTTGCGCCATTGAGGTTCCGGCCTTGAGCTTGCCGATGAGGTCGTCACTTTTGGCTTGCAGGCGCTTGGCGATTTCGTCGTCTCGCCAACGCGTCTCTACTTCCGCTTTCACCTCTTCAAGCGTGCGATCGCGCGGCGGGGTGATGGCGCCGACATCGTACCAGAGATAGCCTCCGTCCGGGAGTTGCAAGGGATCGCTGTCGACGCCGACGTCGGTGCTGAACACTGCGCCGATAACGTCTGGGTTCTTCGGCAGGGCGACAGTCTTGCCGTCCGGGGCACGGCCCGAGCGGTCAAGCGCGTCGTAGGTACGCGCGGTGAGGCCAAGCTTCTTTGCGGTTTCGGCGAGCGTCGAGCCGGCCGCGCGCTCGTCTTCAAGCTTGTCACGGAGATTGCCGATCTCGGCGCGCGCGCGGGTCTCCGCGATCTCGCGTTTGATCTGTGCAGCGACTTCATCAAAGCTTTTCTCGATGCCGGGCTCGATTTTGCCAACCTGCACCAGCACAGTGCCGAATTGGCCGCTCATAGGCGCGCTCACCTCGCCGGATTTGAGCGCAAAGGCGGCTTCGCCAACTGCGGGGTCAATGACTTGCGCCTTACTGAGCACGCCCAGATCCGTGTCGGTATCCTTCAGGCCGCGTTCTTTCGCGAGATCGGCGAAACTCGTCCCCTTCGCAATGCGGTCGCGTGCCGCCGCGGCGTCCTCCGGCTTGGGAAACACGATCTGATGCAATTCGCGCTTCTCGGGCGTGTCGTAGCTCGTCTTGTGCTGCTCGAAATAATTCTTGGCATCGGCATCGGACACGCTGCCCGGCTTGGCGAGATCGGCCGGCGACATCGGGAGCAAGGTGAACTTCCTGTACTCGGGGGCCCGGAACAGAATTTTGCGCGCCTCGAAATATTGGCTGAGCTGTTCGGGGGTCGGCGGCGGAATTTCACCCGCCTGCGCCGGTCCGAGCGCAAGATACTCGATGCTGCGCTTTTCGTTTTGATATTGATTGATGGCTGTCAGCGCTACCGTCGGCACGCGGACGTCGCCGGCGACGCTTAGCACGAGCTGCCGGCGCAGGAAGTTGCGCCGCTGCTCATCGACGAAGCGCGCTTCGGTGAAACCGAGATTGCGAATGATCTGTTCGAATCGGAAGCGGTCGAACTGCCCGTTGATGCCGCGGAAGCTCGGATCTCGAGCGATGCGCTGGGCGATATCGGCGTTAGAAACGCCGAGCCGCAACGCCTTGGTCTGCTCGTCGAGAGCGGTGTCGGCGATTAGCTGGGCAAGGAGCTGCCGGTCGAGGCCGATAGCGCGCGCCTGATCGGGCGAGATCGGCTTGCCGGCCTGTCGCCCTATCTGCTGCAGTCGGTCGTTGTAGAATTGTCGGAACTGGTCGAGCGAAATCTCGGTCTTGCCGATCTTGATCGCCGAATTGAGTCCGAAGCCGCGGAAAATATCGCCGATACCCCAGATCGCGAAGCTGATGACCAAAACACCCATGACGCCGGCCATGACGGCTTTGCCAAGCCAAGTCGATGAAGCTTTGTGAATACCGCGGAGCATGCGCGTGTTTCTTCGTAAGACGGCGGATTGACGGGGTGCGCGCGCCCTTATAGGGAGCGAGCCAACTCGTTGCAACTCATGAGGATCGGCTCGCGTCGGGCCTCCACTGGCGCGGCTTGCGGCGGTGTAAATAACCACAACGCGGAAGGGGACAAAAACATGGCGTCGGGCGACATTACCCCGCTGGTCGCGGGCAATTGGAAAATGAACGGGCTTGCCGTTTCGGAAGGCCAACTCGCCAATATCATCAAGGGTGCGGGTGCTCTGGCCGGCAAGGCCGATTTGGTGATCTGTCCGCCGGCGACCCTGATCGCGAGCTTTGCCGGCGCTGCCCGCGGTTCGAACGTGTTGATCGGCGGACAGGACTGTCATGCCGAGCCGTCTGGCCCTCACACCGGCGATATTGCCGCGGAAATGATTAAGGACGCTGGCGCCGTGGCGGTGATCGTCGGCCATTCGGAACGACGCATAGACCATCATGAGACTGATGCCGACGTACGTGCCAAGGCCATGGCCGCGCATCGCGCTGGCCTGACCGCGATCATCTGCGTCGGCGAGACGCGGGCAGAGCGCGAGGCCGGGCAGACTTTGGAAGTTGTCGGCCGCCAACTCGACGGTTCGCTGCCGGATCGCGGCGGTAGTCTGGTGATTGCCTACGAGCCAGTCTGGGCGATCGGCACCGGCCTCACCCCAACGCCTCTTGACGTTGCCGATGCGCATGCTTTCATCCGGCAACGGCTGCAACCACGTTTCGGCGTCGAAGGCGACCGCATCCGCATCCTCTACGGCGGTTCGGTCAAGCCGTTGAACGCCGAGGAATTGCTCGGCATCGCCAATGTGAACGGCGCCCTGGTCGGCGGTGCCAGCCTGAAAGCCGCCGATTTCCTCGGTATTGCCTCGGTATATGGGTAGGGCCGAGCAGGGTGGAAAAGCGGTCAGTTATCGTGTAGAGACCGCGGCGAATTCCTACATTGTTCGCAAAGCGCCGCCTGGGCGGATTGCCCGGAGCGGCGGGCTTGAATGGACTGAGGCCTGATGCAGCACGTCGTTATCGTGATCCACCTAATGCTGGTGCTTGCCCTAATCGGGGTGGTGCTGCTGCAGAAGTCCGAAGGCGGCGGCCTCGGTATCGGCTCGGCCGGCGGCTTCATGACTAGCCGCGGCACTGCCAACGTACTCACCCGCGCGACCGCGGTTCTCGCCGGACTGTTCTTCGTGACCAGCCTGCTGCTGTCGATCCTAGCTGGCATGAACCGTAAGCCGACCAGTATCCTGCAGAGCGGGCAAAGCGCCCCGGCCGCGCCTGCCGGTCCGAACGCGCCGCTCGACGCAGGCGGCATTCTCAACCAGCTGCAGCGTGGTGCGCCGTCGGCGCCTGCGGCCCCTGCCGGGCCGCAAGTGCCGCAGTCGAAGTGATTTGAAGGAGGGCCGGGAAACCGGCCCTCCGCCGTTAGCGACCTGAGTTGAGAGGAAAGGGCCGAAAGTGTGTCAGTAGAAAGCGAAATGGTTGCTGCAACTGCACTGGATTTCCACGGTTTCCCCAATTGCGCCGAGGCGCAGACCGGGGGCGAGGAATTCGCGCTCGTCGAATCGATTCGCGCGGGTTAAAGGTTAGCTCCCATGGCGCGGTACATTTTCATCACCGGCGGCGTGGTCTCCTCACTGGGTAAGGGTCTTGCATCCGCGGCGCTCGGCGCCCTGTTGCAGGCGCGAGGCTACAAAGTCCGCCTGCGCAAGCTCGACCCTTATCTTAATGTAGATCCGGGCACGATGTCGCCCTACCAGCATGGCGAGGTCTTCGTTACCGACGACGGCGCTGAAACCGACCTCGACCTCGGCCACTACGAACGTTTCACCGGCCGGCCGGCGACTCGGGCCGACAACATCACCACCGGCCGTGTCTACCAAGACATCCTGGCCAGGGAACGGCGCGGCGACTATCTCGGCGCGACCATCCAGGTGATCCCGCACGTCACCAATGCCATCAAGGAATTCATCCGCGAGGGCAACGACGGCTTTGACTTCGTGCTGTGCGAGATCGGCGGCACCGTCGGCGACATCGAAGGCCTGCCGTTCTTCGAGGGGATCCGGCAGCTTGGCAACGACCTGCCGCGTCATCACGCGGTCTATATCCATCTCACGCTGCTGCCCTTCATCCCCAGCGCTGGTGAGTTGAAGACCAAGCCGACGCAGCATTCGGTCAAGGAGCTGCGCTCGATCGGCATCCAACCCGACATTCTTCTGTGTCGCACCGACCGCCCGATACCGACAGGCGAGCGACGGAAGCTCGCGCTTTTCTGCAACGTGCGCGAAAGCGCGGTGATCGAGGCGCGCGACGTCGATAACATCTACGCGGTACCCGAGGCCTATAACGAGGCCGGTCTTGATCGCGAAGTTCTCGAGGCTTTTGGGCTCGATCCGATGGCGGCGCCGGACCTTGCGCGCTGGCGCCTCATAAATGAGCGCATTCGCAATCCCGAAGGCGACGTCACCATTGCCATCGTAGGCAAATACACCGGAATGAAGGACGCCTATAAGTCGCTGATCGAGGCGCTCTCGCATGGCGGCATTGCCAACAACGTGAAGGTGAAGTTCGACTGGATCGAGTCGGAGGTGTTCGAGAACGAAGATCCGACGCCATTCCTCGAGCACGTGGATGGAATCCTGGTCCCAGGCGGCTTCGGCCAGCGGGGCACGGAAGGCAAGATCAAGGCGGCGCAGTTCGCGCGCGAGCGCCACGTGCCGTATTTCGGCATTTGCTTCGGCATGCAAATGGCGGTCATCGAAGCCGTGCGCAATCTGTGCGGGATCGAGCAGGCCAATTCAACGGAGTTCGGCGAGACCCCCGACCCAGTGGTCGGCTTGATGACCGAATGGCTCAAGGGCAACGAATTGCAGCGGCGCGCCGCTAGCGGCGATCTCGGCGGCACCATGCGGCTTGGGGCCTATCCGGCGACACTCACGCGCGGCAGCCGCGTCGCCAATATCTATGGAACGACGGAAATTTCCGAGCGCCACCGCCATCGCTACGAGGTGAACACCGCCTACAAGGACCGGCTCGAACAGCGCGGAATGCGCTTCTCTGGTATGTCGCCGGACGGCATTCTGCCGGAGATCATCGAATACGAGGACCATCCCTGGTTCATCGGAGTGCAGTTTCACCCCGAGCTAAAATCGCGGCCGTTCGAGCCGCATCCGCTGTTTGCCTCCTTCATCGGCGCTGCAGTCGAGCAGAGTCGGCTGGTGTAACCGGCAGGTTGACCGGACGGCTCTGCGGCTTCATGGTCGCTTCCGCAAGGGACCATCTTGGAAAATAAACCCAACGCCACCGTCACCGTCGGCCGCGTGCACTTCGGCAATGCTTTGCCACTGGCATTGATCGCGGGCCCCTGCGCGCTGGAGAGCCGCGCGCACGCGCTGGAGATGGCAACCGCCCTCAAGGAGATCGTGGCCAGGGTCGGCGTCGGCCTTGTCTACAAGACCTCGTTCGACAAGGCGAACCGCACGTCCGCGAAAAGCTCGCGCGGCATCGGTCTCGAAGGGGCGCTCCCGATCTTTGCCGAGATCCGTGACAGCTTGGCGATTCCCGTACTCACTGATGTGCACGACGCCGCGCAATGCGCGCGTATCGCTGCCGCGGTCGACGTGTTGCAGATCCCGGCGTTTCTGAGTCGGCAGACCGATCTGCTGGTCGCCGCCGCCAAGACTGGCAAGGTGGTGAACGTGAAAAAAGGCCAGTTTCTTGCACCGTGGGATATGCCAAACGTGGTCGAGAAGATCACCGACTGCGGCAACAGGAACGTGCTTGTCACCGAGCGCGGCGTGTCGTTCGGCTACAATAGACTTGTTTCAGATATGCGGGCGCTTCCGGTGCTCAAGCGCATCGGCGCGCCCGTGATTTTCGACGCCACCCATTCGGTGCAGCACCCGGGCGGGCAGGGCACCGCCTCGGGTGGCGAGCGCGAGTATGTGCCGGTCCTGGCGCGCGCGGCGGTCGCGGTTGGTGTCGCCGGCATATTCATCGAGACACATCAGGATCCGGACAAGGCGCCGTCCGACGGCCCCAATATGCTGCCGTTAAAGGAGATGGACCCGCTCTTGCGCACGCTGGTTGATTTCGATCGGCTGGCGAAGCGCTAAATTAAGCGCGGACCGTCGCCCGCATGGAAACATTCTCAATCTCATGACGTTCGTCGTATTCGCGACGACGCTGTTCAGATCCAGTCATTCCACACATCGCGCAGGGCCTCGGGCGTGGCAGCCACCACCGCCGCGTTGCTGTCGACCGGGTTCACATTGCCCTATGCGCTGATCCAGCGTCGCTCGGCTCGTTCGCGGACATGTTCAGCCAGACGCGGCTCATCGCGCTCAGCATGCTACCGACCTCGGAGTGGCGACGCGCGCCTGCCGCCTGGCAACCCAATGGCGACTTGTTTGGGTGGCGCGGCCTTTCTTTCTTAACGACCGCCGCCGTCGCCCTGGTTGCGCTCGCGCCCGCCACACCTGGCTTTCCCTGCACGAGCGCGTTGCACATGTCTTGGCCGGTCGAGTTCGCCCAATTTCGTATGTTCGGATTCGGGGTCCGCCTGCTGCACGGCTTTGTGCAGTCAATGTGACTGAGCTTGCGCCCAGCACACGCTACGGCGACTGCCGGGCACAGCACACGTTCGTCTTCTTCATCGGGCAGGCGCTCGGGCCAGTCGTCTATGGCTTCGACCTTAGGAGTGCGGGGATCACGCCGGCGCTTCTTGCCGGTGCGCTCGTTTTGTCGATCGTGCCGAGCTTGGACGAGCGCAGCTTAGTTGCGCCCACGGTAGGACGCGATGCCCTGGTCCGGCACCCAGACGTCCTTTGGCAGCCTTCCCGCATGCCAAAACACGTCTATCGGTATGCCGCCGCGCGGGTACCAGTAACCGCTAATACGAAGCCATTTCGGCTTGACCAGTTTGAATAGCCGCTTGCCGATTGCGACGGTGCAGTCCTCATGGAAAGCGCCGTGATTGCGGAAGCTGTTGAGGTAAAGCTTGAGCGACTTGGACTCGACCAGGAAGTGTCCGGGCACGTAATCGATCACCAGATGCGCGAAATCGGGCTGGCCGGTGATCGGACAGAGACAGGTGAACTCCGGCGCGGTGAAGCGCGCCACGTAGTTGGTATCGGCATGCGGGTTGGGCACGCGGTCGAGCACCGCCTTCTCGGGCGAGGCGGGCAAAGGGGTCGGGCGTCCGAGTTGCAGCCGCTTTCGGGCCATGGCGCGATATGTCCTGTGCTATTGGATGCCCCGCTTTTGCGGGGCATGACAAGAGGGTCGCCGATTGTGTAGAAGCCGCGGCAATCCAAAGCGAAAGTACTACCATGACCGTCATCACCGATATTATCGGCCGCGAAATCCTCGACAGCCGTGGTAACCCGACCGTGGAGGTCGACGTCATCCTCGAGGACAGTTCGAAGGGCCGAGCGGCAATTCCTTCAGGCGCTTCGACCGGTGCGCATGAGGCGGTCGAGCTGCGCGACGGCGACAACAAGCGCTTCCTTGGCAAAGGCGTGCGCAAGGCGGTCGATGCGGTCAACGGCGAGATCTTTGACGCGGTGGGCGGCATGGACGCCGAGGCGCAGGCCAAGATCGATGAGACGCTGATCGCACTCGACGGCACGCCCAACAAAGGCCGGCTGGGCGCCAACGCCATCCTCGGCGTCTCTCTTGCTGTCGCTAAGGCCGCAGCCGTTTCCGGGCAGGCGCCGCTTTATCGTTATGTCGGAGGCACGGCCGCGCGCGTGCTGCCGACGCCGATGATGAATATTATCAATGGCGGCGTGCATGCCGACAATCCGATCGATTTCCAGGAATTCATGATCATGCCCGCCGGCATGCCAAGCTTCGCGGAGGCGCTGCGCGCCGGCTCCGAAATCTTCCAGACGCTGCGCGCGGCACTCAGAGCTGCCGGCCACAACACCAATGTCGGCGACGAGGGCGGCTTCGCGCCCAACTTGCCGTCGGCCGATGCCGCGCTCGACTTCGTCATGCAGGCGATCAGCAAGGCCGGCTACAACCCGGGCAGCGACGTGATGCTGGCGCTCGATTGTGCCGCCACCGAATTTTTCAAGGACGGCGCTTACGTTTATGAAGGTGAGGGTAAGAAGCGCTCGCGAGAAGAGCAGGCAAAATATCTCGCCGATCTCGCTGCGCGTTATCCAATTGTCTCGATCGAGGACGGAATGTCGGAGGACGATTGGGAAGGTTGGAAAATCCTCACGGATCTGATCGGCGGCACGTGCCAGTTGGTCGGTGACGATCTGTTCGTCACCGCCGTCACACGGCTTAAGAAAGGCATTAATGAAGGCGTCGCCAACTCGATCCTGATTAAGGTCAACCAGATCGGCACGCTCACCGAGACGTTGGCCGCCGTCGAGATGGCGCACAAGGCTGGTTATACCGCGGTGATGTCACATCGCTCCGGTGAAACGGAAGACTCGACCATCGCCGATCTCGCCGTCGCCACCAATTGCGGACAGATCAAGACCGGGTCGCTCGCGCGTTCCGACCGCACCGCTAAGTACAATCAACTGCTGCGCATCGAAGAAGAACTCGGCGCGCAGGCGAAATATGCGGGACGTGACGCCTTGAAAGCGCGCTGAACGTCACGGCGAGAGCCAAAAAAGAGATCAATCAGGCGGAGGCAACATGGAAGACAACTGGGATTGGCCGACTTCGAGTTCTCGGTGCAAGGCCCCAGGGATAAAGGGGCGGTTTATCTCCACACGACCAAGGAATTCGGTGTGTGGGCAGCGCAATCATTATCGAGCTGCAAAACAGTGGGCGTCGCAGCTGAATTAACATCGCCGGTCTGAGGCCGCCGCGGTATTAAAACCGCATTAACGCGAATGCCGGATGTTAGCACTCTGCCATGGTCACGAACCGCCGCCGCCGTGCCCTCATCACCGCGCTCGCGCTCTACACTTTCGCCGCTCTCTTCATCGGGTATTTTGCCGTCAATGCCTTCACTGGCAATCACGGCCTGCGCGCGCAGCAGGATCTCGACCAGCAGTTAAGCTCCATGCAGGCCGAGCTGGACCAACTCAAGGCGGAGCGGGCGCTGTGGGAGCGCCGAGTGGCGCTGCTGCGTTCCGACAACATCGACCCCGACATGCTTGACGAGCGTGCGCGCGCCATCCTCGGCTACGTCGATCCACGCGACCTCACTCTGTTCATACACCAGCACTAGCAACCCGGGCGACAAGTCCAGCATTATCCACTCCGGAGTGGCGTTTTCGGTCTGCCCGGGCTCCGGCGGCCTCGCGCTTCCGCCCCTGGGCGATTTAAGCTATGGGGAACCGGTTAATCCAAACTGAAGCCCCGTCATAATAGGCCGGAAGAGCGTCGCAGGGAGTGCCAATGGCCGTTGCCAAAACAAGCAACGAGGAAAACGGGGCAGCCCCGTCTATCGTGGAGTTCAGCAAGGACGAGGAGCTTTCCGCATACCGCACCATGCTCATCATACGCCGCTTCGAGGAGAAGGCGGGGCAGATGTACGGCATGGGCCTGATCGGCGGCTTCTGCCATCTCTATATCGGCCAAGAAGCGGTGGTTGTGGGCATGCAGATGGTGCTCAAGCCGGGCGACGAGGTGATCACCGGCTACCGCGATCATGGCCACATGCTGGCGTGTGGCATGGACCCGAAAGGCGTCATGGCGGAACTCACCGGCCGCGCCCATGGCTATTCAAAGGGCAAGGGCGGCTCGATGCACATGTTCAGCGTCGAGAAGGGTTTCTTCGGCGGCCATGGCATCGTCGGTGCGCAGGTCCCACTCGGCACCGGTCTTGCGTTTGCAAACCGCTACCGCGGTAACGACAACATCGCAGTGGTCTATTTCGGCGACGGCGCCGCCAATCAGGGCCAGGTCTACGAAAGCTTCAACATGGCGAGCCTGTGGAAGCTGCCGGCGGTCTACGTGATTGAGAACAACCGGTACGCTATGGGTACGGTGATCACGCGTGCCTCCGCGGAAACCAACCTGTCGCGGCGGGGCCTGTCGTTCAATATTCCCGGTGTGCAGGTAGACGGCATGGACGTGCGCGCGGTGAAGGCAGCCGGGGTGCAAGCGGCAGAATGGTGCCGTTCCGGGAGGGGCCCCTACATTCTCGAAATGCTCACTTACCGCTATCGCGGCCATTCAATGTCGGACCCGGCCAAGTATCGTACACGGGAGGAAGTCGAGGAGGTGCGTTCTCATCACGATCCGATCGACATGGCGCGCACGCGGATTCTTGAAAAGAAAATCGCAAAGGAAGACGCACTCAAGAAGATTGACGGCGAGGTGCGCGATCTGATCAACCAGGCGGCGGAATTCGCCACGCACGATCCCGAGCCGGACGCCGGCGAGCTCTATACCGACGTGTATCGCTGACCTGCTATGCCGACCGAGGTACTCATGCCCGCGTTGTCGCCCACCATGGAGAAGGGCAACCTCGCCAAGTGGCTGAAGAAGGAGGGCGATCAGATTCGCTCGGGCGACGTCATCGCCGAGATCGAGACCGACAAGGCCACCATGGAGGTGGAGGCGACCGACGACGGCACGCTTGGCCAGATACTAGTACCGGAGGGCACCGCCGACGTCGCCGTGAACACGCCGATCGCGGTGATCCTCGGCGAGGGCGAGGACAAGTTCGCGACCAAGAACAAGCCGGCGCAACAGATGGCTACCGCGTTCGCGTCGCAGGCAAAAGCTAAAGCCGACGCAAACGTGCCCGTGCCGAGGATACTCCAGAGGCCGGCACGGGAAACTGAAGGCGCCGCCGATCCCGATATTCCGGAAGGCACCGAAATGGTGACCATGACCATGCGCGAAGCCTTGCGCGATGCGATGGCCGAAGAGATGCGGCGTGACAAGGACGTGTTCGTGATCGGCGAGGAGGTCGCTGAGTATCAGGGTGCCTACAAGGTCACGCAGGGGCTGCTGCAAGAGTTCGGCGACAAACGAGTGATCGACACGCCTATCACTGAGCACGGTTTCGCGGGCTTAGGCATCGGTGCGGCGCTCGCGGGCCTGAAGCCGATCGTCGAATTCATGACCTTTAACTTCGCCATGCAGGCGATGGACCAGCTGATCAATTCGGCGGCGAAGACGCTTTATATGTCGGGCGGCCAGATGGGCTGCTCGATCGTGTTCCGCGGCCCGAACGGTGCGGCCGCGCGCGTTGCCGCGCAGCACAGCCAGGATTACTCGGCCTGGTACTCGCACATCCCGGGCTTGAAGGTGATCGCGCCGTCGAACGCCGCCGATGCCAAGGGCCTGTTGAAGGCCGCCATCCGCGATCCCAACCCGGTCGTGTTCCTGGAAAATGAAATCCTCTACGGCCGTTCCTCGCCGGTGCCCAAGCTCGACGATTTTGTGCTGCCGCTCGGTAAGGCGCGGATCGCGCGTGCCGGCAATGACGTGACCATCATCGCCTGGTCTATGAGCGTGAGCTACGCACTGAAAGCCGCCGAGGAATTGGCCAAGGGCGGGATCGAGGCGGAAGTCATCGACCTGCGCACACTCAAGCCGATGGACATCGACGCGGTCGCGGCCTCGGTGCAGAAAACAGGCCGTGCGGTGGTGGTTGAAGAGGGCTGGCAGCAGTCCGGCGTCGGCGCCGAGGTCGCCGCCTGTATCATGGAGCAGGCCTTCGATTATCTTGACGCGCCGGTTACGCGCGTGTCGGCCAAGGACGTTCCGATGCCTTACGCCGCCAATCTTGAGAAGCTGGCGCTGCCGTCGGCGGCCGAAGTGGTCGAGGCGGCAAAGGCAGTTCTTTATCGGTAACGCCGATGCCAACCAACATCCTTATGCCGGCGCTGTCGCCCACCATGGAGAAGGGCAACCTCGCTAAGTGGCTCAAGAAAGAGGGCGACAAGATCAAGTCGGGCGACGTCATCGCTGAGATCGAGACCGACAAGGCGACGATGGAATATGAAGCGGTCGACGAGGGCACGCTCGCCAAGATTGTGGTCCCGGAAGGCGCGCAGGACGTGGCGGTCAACTCGGTAATCGCGGTGCTCGCCGGTGAGGGCGAGGACTTGAAAACGGCAGCTGCGGGCGCAGCGAAATCGCTGCCGCCAAAGCCCGACGTAGCGGCCAAGCCTTCTCAGTCCGCACCGGCGCCCGCGAAACCGGAGGCGGCAGTTCCGACATCACCGGCCAAGCTCGCGTCACAGGCGCCCATGCCGTCGGCTGCCCAGCGGGCCGCCGGCAACCGCATCTTCTCCTCGCCGCTCGCGCGCCGTCTGGCGAAAGAAACTGGCATCGACCTTAGTCGCGTGCAGGGCTCCGGCCCGCACGGCCGGGTTATCGCGCGTGATATCGACGCAGCGAAATCGGGCAAGGGTCTGCGCGCCGCCGGCGCTACGCCGGCCACGGTACCCATGCTGCCCGCGGCGACGCCCTCCGATGCGCAGATCCGGGCCCTTTACGAGGAGGGCTCCTACGGCTTCGTGCCGCACGACCAGATGCGCAAGATCATCGCTCAGCGGCTGACGTTGTCGAAGCAGACTATTCCGCATTTCTATCTCACGCTCGACTGCGACATCGGCAAGCTCTTGGCGGCGCGATCCGAGATGAACGCCGCCGCGCCCAAGGGCGAGAACGGGAAGCCGGCCTACAAGATTTCCGTCAACGACTTCGTCATCAAGGCCCTGGCCCTGGCGCTGCAACGGGTGCCCATGGCGAATGTCACCTGGACCGAAGCGGGGCTGATCAAGCACAATCATTCCGACGTCGGCGTCGCGGTGGCCATCGAAGGCGGCCTGATGACTCCTGTCGTGCGCCGCGCCGAGGCGAAGTCGCTCTCCACTATCTCCAACGAGATGCTCGATTACGTTGCGCGCGCCCGTACGCGCCATCTCAAGCCGCAGGAATACCAAGGTGGCTCGACCGCAATCTCCAACCTGGGTATGTATGGCATCAAGGACTTCGCGGCGGTGATCAATCCGCCGCACGCCACTATCCTTGCTGTCGGCGCTGGCGAAGAGCGCGCGGTCGTGCGCAACGGCCAGCTCGCCGTCGCCAACATCATGACTGTCACGCTCTCCACCGATCACCGCGCGGTCGACGGGGCGCTTGGCGCCGAGCTTCTCGGCGCTTTCAAGGCGCTGATCGAGAATCCGGTGATGATGCTTGTATAGTTGCACAGGAGTTAGAAATGCCGCGGATCTCGCTTGACACCGACAAGGATCATCTGGTTACGCCGACGCATTCCGACGCGCGCGGTCCGGTCGTACGCGGCAAGTCGATCGAGATCATGCAGATGAACTGGAAGAAGGGCGAGAGCGCGCGCCCGCATCAGCACCCGGAAGAGCAGGCGATCTACGTCGTGAGCGGCCGTATGCGCATGACCGTCGGGTCCGAGACCTACGAGATCGGCCCCGGTGAAGTGAGCTACCACCCGTCGAACGTGCTACACCACGCGCTCGCCGTGGAGGACACGGTGGCGATAAGCTTCAAGAATATCGTCGCACCTTTTTACCCGGCGACAAAAGAGCTTTAAAGACTCGGGCTGGATCAAAGCCCTTCCGCCTGAACATCGCCTGGGCTTCCGACGAAGTCACGAACTTGAGGAAAGTTCTTCAATCGCGCTCTTGACGCGCCGATAGTGCTGTCCACTTGATTTCGGCGGCCGACGCGGCGTGCGCCACGAGACTACCGACACAGTCTGGCGAATGACGTTTCGCTCCGTGTTATCGTGGAGGCGTTTCATAGCTAATCTGGGCTAGATTCAATCGAGATCAGGAGTAGAGATAGGCAATGGTTGACACGAGTTTTGACGTTCTGATCATCGGTTCCGGACCCGGAGGCTACGTTACCGCAATCCGCGCGGCACAGCTTGGCTTCAAGACCGCCATCGTCGAGAAAAGCTATCTCGGCGGCATCTGCCTC
>Ga0207860_1000048_pt1 | contig 19400 bp, 17 predicted proteins | sample LuqExpMetageno28_FD_187786 | JGI IMG/M metagenome (GOLD analysis project Ga0207860, IMG submission 187786) | Tropical forest soil microbial communities from Luquillo Experimental Forest, Puerto Rico - Sample 28 (SPAdes) | ecosystem: Environmental > Terrestrial > Soil > Tropical forest ... | reverse complement strand
CGGGAGGTGGAAACGCGATAGTAAATCGGCGTGGAGGCCGGACGTGCAACGCCGAGCGCAATCAACTCGGTGATGTGCTTCTCGCGCGCAACCGGATCGCGCCCTGTCCAACCAGCAATAACTGCGTTGCGTACTACAATTGGCCGAGTTTCTAAACCCGTAAGGCCGTACATGCGGAACGTCAGTGTCGCAACGGACATAGATTCTTCTTCTCTTCTTTGCGCGCGTTGCCCGTTAGATACAGCCACTTATCTGCATGCGACTGGCACTGCGTAGTACCCCATTTGAAGCGGGACTTGCTGAGACGGCGTGTAAACGGGCCGCATCGAAACTGGCACTAGCCAAACGCTCTGCCTGAACGCCCAACGGAACATGAAAGGCACCGACCGTTGACATCTCATGTCATCAGAATTGGTTATTGAAGTCAAGGTGATATTTCACTGGCATAGAGGTTTACCGTTGAAATCCAAAGACTTATTGATTGGTCGGCCCTCACGACGCCGCCGTTGTTGCGCGCTTCTCAGCGGTCTCCAGAATGGCATCGACCATGCCGGCATAACCGGTGCAGCGGCAAATGTGCCCGCTCAGCATCTCGCGCACCTCCTTCTCGGAGGGTTTGGCATTATCACGCAGGAACGCTTCCGACGAAACTAGGATGCCTGGCGTGCAGTAGCCGCATTGTAGGCCGTGGTGGCGGCGGAATGATTCCTGCAGATCGTTGAGCTTTCCGTCGGCCGGCGACAGGCTGCGCACCGTTTCGACGCGTCGACCGATCGCCTGCACGGCGAAGGTGAGGCAGCTGCGCGCCGGGTTTCCATCGAGCATTATGGTGCAGGCGCCGCAAACGCCCTGCTCGCATGCAATATGAATCTCGGTACGACCAAGCTCATGACGCAGAAAATCGCTGAGCAGCATGCGCGGCTCGGCAAAGCCGCGCACCTCGACGCCATCCAACGTGAACTTGATCGGATGCCGCTCTCCGGCCTTCAGTTCGAGCATTTCCTCGCCTCTTCAATCACGCGGCGGCCAAGCTTGCGCACGAGGTCACGTCGATAAGCGGCATTTGCATGAATATCGTCGCTACCACCGAGATCCCAAGCGAAATCGTTGAGCGCGTCATCAATCTCGCCGTCGGCTAGTTCCGGCCAGTCGCGTACCGTTGGCTTGTCAGCTACGCCGCCGACGCCGAGACGCACCGCCGATCCCGAAACCGTTGCGGCAACAGCGCAAATCGCGAAATCGCCCTGACGTTGCGCCATCTCGAAAAACGCATACCCGGCGCCCGGCTTACGTACCGGAAATCGCACGGCAGTCACCATCTCGTCCGGCCGGCGCGCGGTCGCAAACATACCGATTTGAAATTCTCCGGCACTCAACACGCGGGTGGCGTCGGCTGATTGCAGCACCACGCTGCCCTGGAGTGTCATCAAGCAGAGCGGCAACTCTGAGCTCGGATCTGAATGCGCGATGCTGCCGCAGACCGTGCCGCGGCTACGCGTCTGGAAATGTCCGATATGCGGCATTGCCAGAGTCAGCAGCGGCAACGATTTGTTCAGGTTTGGCCAGGCCAGGACTTTGGCCTGGGTTTCAGCCGCGCCGATCTCGACCTCCGCAGGCGTTTCGCGAATATAGGCCAGCGATGCCAAGCCGGATATATCGATGAGGTACCTCGGTTCGAGCAGACGAAAATTCATCATCGGCACAAGCGAGAGTCCGCCGGCCATGATACGCGCGTCATCGCCAAATCTCTGCAACGCCTGCAACGTTTCCAGTAGATTATCAGGGCGAAGATAGCTAAAAGATTTCGGCTTCATGTGTCAGAATCCAAGCGCTCGCAGCAAACGGCGCCACCACCTCTGCGCCGAGCCGGCACCTGTACCGCCCTGCATTTCCACAACCAGGCGCTGGAAAAATTGTCCGATCAGGACTTTTGTCGCGCTGTCGAGCATTCGGCCGCCAACGGCCGCGACGGTGCCGCTAATTTCAACAGTATAATCGTAATCAATCTTTGTTCCTTCGCCGGCCGGGGTGAGCCGCACGCGGCCACTGCCAACGGAAACCCCAAGCGGGCCGCTGAGCGAGCCGGACAATAGAGCGCTGTGCGGCGGATCGAGATTGGACAGGGTGACGCGGGCGCTAAAGCGGCCTTTGATGACGCCGACGCCGAGCGAAACATCGGCGCGATAATCGTTCGGTCCGACTTCGTCGAGCTTGTGACAGCCGGGAATAGTTCGGGCTAGCATGGCCGGATCCAGTAGGGCGCGCCAGACCTGATCCGCAGCCGCGGTAATGTTCAGCGAGCCCGTGCCGGTAAACGCTTTCGCGCCCGTGCGGGTTTCCTTGGCCGACGGCGCGCTCATCGCCTGCTTGGTGCGCGGTGGTTTCTCGACGAGTCCCATGAGCTCTTTGACCCGCGCCGGGCTGAGCGGCAGCTTTACGTCTTTCACGCCGAGCGCATCGGCGACCGCATTGGCAATGCAGACCGGCGTACTCATGCAATTGCCTTCGGCAATACCCTTGGCGCCAAGCGGATTGAACGGCGACGGACTTTCCATGTGCAGAATAACCGGACGCGGCACTTCGCAGGCGGTCGGACACAAATAGTCGGCGAATGTTCCCGACATGAAACTGCCGTCGGGGCCGTAGACAAATTCCTCGAACAGGGCGCAGCCGACGCCCCAGGCAAACGAGCCAAAGACCTGACCTTCGGCAATCAAGGGATTGAGCAGCTTTCCCGCATCATGCAGCGTGACATATTTGTCAATGCGCACCACGCCGGTGTCGCGATCGATCTCAACCCCGCAGAAATCGAAAACGAAGCCGTACGTCAGCGACGTGTTGATCTGATCAGCATCGTTAGGTGGATCGAGTTGCGGCGCCGAGTAGGATGCCGTTTCGGAAATGCCAGGAGTCATTCCCATCGGCAGTTCGCTCGGCGACCAGTGCGCCGTTCCCGCCAGCCGGGAGAAACGAATGTAGTTGTCGGGATTATCCTTGGCAAAGGCCTTGCCGTTGGCAAAAGCAACCTGGTCAGCCGATATGTTGAGCGTCGCACTTGCGATCTGGGCGAGCTTGGTCCGAATTTTGGTCGCAGCCAGCTGAGCGGCAACTACCGTCGAAGAAGAGAAGCGACTCGAATAGTTGCCGGTTGCGATCGACCATGGATCGCGTTGGGTGTCGCGTTCCATGTTGCATCGGATATCGCGCGGGTCGACGCCCAGTTGTTCCGCAACGATCTGCGCGAGAATGGTAGCGTGGCCCTGCCCTTGCGGCAGACTGTCGGCGGTCACACTGACGGCGCCAAGACAATCGACATGCACGGTCGCATAGGCGACGTTGCCACCCTTGGGACCGGCCTTCCGACGCTCCTCCACTGGAACGATCGTACTGAGATAGCCCATGTTTGACTGAGCCGGTTCGACTACGGCAGCAAATCCGATGCCGTAGAGCCGGCCTTCTGCGCGCGTCCGATCGCGGCGCGCCCGCAGCTCCGCCAATCCGCCATCGCGTTCGGCCATGGCAATCGCGGTCTGATAGTCGCCCGAATCGATCAGCGCTCCGGCCGGTGCAAGATATGGGAATGAACCTGCCGGAATTAGGTTCTTGCGAATGACATCGAGCGGATCGAGTCCGAGCTCGACGGCGACACGCTGCATTAACCGTTCCAGACCAAAATAGATTTGCGGCCCACCGAAGCCGCGAACCATTCCCGACGGCGTTTTGTTGGTCATCACCAGTTTGTTGGTGATGCTCATATCCTTGACAGCATAGGCGCCGGTCATGATGCCGTGCTGACGGTAAAGCGGTCCGGGCATCGGCGGTCGCAAATAGGCGCCATAGTCGTCAATCTGCTCGAAACGAAACGCGGTTACGGTTCCGTCGTTCTTGACTGCGGCTTGCGCGCGGATCACCCGATTGGGCGCTGCAATCGCCGCTGTAAGATGCTCGAAACGATCCTCCACCCATTTGACCGGCCGACCGGTGCGCTTCGAGGCGATGCACATCAGGACGACATAAGGAAAAATGGCTTGCTTGACGCCGAATCCGCCTCCCGAATAGGCCGGCGTCCGAATCCGCAGTTGCGCGCCTTTGCAGCGCAGCGCTTTCGACATTACCGGGTGGACAGTAAAGGGGCCTTGAAAATTACAGAGCACGTCATACACGCCCTCGCCCGGCTGATAGTCCGCGACAACGACATATCCCTCGAGCGGCGTCTGCGAATTGCGCGGGTAGTCGATGGTGAGTGACACCACGCGATCAGCTTCGGCGAATTTCGCGTCCGGATTTCCATAGTTGAAATGCCGGTCCGACGGGACGTTCGATCCGACCGCCGGATGCACTAGCGGCGCGTCCTTCTCCAGCGCCGCGAGCGGATCGACCACGGTGGGCAGCTTGCGGTACTCGACGGTGATATCGTCAAGCGCATCCTCTGCGAGGTAGCGGTCCTCGGCGACAACGACCGCGACCGCCTCGCCCACGAACCGCACCCGGTCAACCGCCAACGACCACTGGTCCATGGGCTGGCGCAGGACAATCAGAAATGGGTCGGAATCTTCCTTGATTTCGCGTCCCGTCAGGACGGTCATTACTCCGGGCCGGGCTTTCGCCTTGCTAGCGTTGATTCCCAAAATTTCGGCATGGGCATGGGGCGAGCGCAGCACCGCCGCATGCAGCGTTCCGGCCCGCACCGGCAGATCATCGGTGTATTGCCCGCGGCCGATGAGCAGCGTCGCATCCTCAATCCGCTCAACGGAGCGGCCGAGCCAACGCGCTTCGGGTCCGGTTTGCGACGGCCGCGATGAGCTACCTGCCATGACCTTTTGCAACATGTAATACTATTGTGATATTTCTTATATCTGCTACATTCCAACGCTGTCAACAGCGAACGCGGGTGCCAGAATCAAGGAATACCGAGACGTTCGTAAGCTCGTAACGAAGGTTTGCGCATGGTTGGGACTGTCGCGCGGGACCACACGGTCATTATTGACCAGAGTGTCACGCCGAACGCGCTTCACTTCTCCGCGAATTTCAACGTGGCTGTTCCCTTCATCGACCGGCATCTCGATGAGAACCGCGGTGACCAGATTGCCTTGCGTCATCCGGCCGGCGCAGTGACCTATGCACAGCTCGCGGAGAACGTCAGCCGTGCCGGCAATGCGCTGCTTGGTCTGGGGCTTGTTCCCGGCGATCGTCTTGTGATGGCAGCGCTTGATGAGCCAATTTTTTTCTATGTGTTCTGGGGCGCCATCAAGGCTGGAATCATTCCGATCGCCGCCAGCACCTTCCTCAAGACTGCCGAGTATCAGTTCTTGGCAGCCGACGCCGAATGTCGCGCATTTGTCTATTCCTCCTCCCTCGCCGGTGAAGCGGCCGCTGTCGCTGGTTCGTGCCCGCATTTGTCCGTCGTCCTGCCGATGGACGGCCCCTATTCCCTGGAAGCTCGCATGGCGAGCGCCTCTGACAAGCTCGCTCCGGCACCGGCAACTGCCACCTCGGAATGCTTCTGGCTGTATTCGTCAGGCTCGACCGGAACGCCTAAAGGCGTTGTGCACCGCCATCGTGACATGGTGGTCACCAGCGAGCGCTACGGGCGAAAAATTGCAGGTTTGAAGGCCGGCGATGTGGTGTTCTGCGCTAGCAAGTTATTTTTTTCATTCGGTTTTGGCGGCGGGATGACGTTCCCCATGTGGGTCGGTGCATCGATGGTCGTGCAACCCGCACGCAGTACCGCCAATCTTGCCCTCGATTATCTGGAAAATTCTGCCGCAACAGTTTTCTTCGGCGTTCCGACCCTTTACGGCCAAATGATCCACGCGCTCGAGAAGGAGTCACGCAACCTCAAATCCTTGCGGCGCTGTCTGTCCGCCGGCGAGGCGTTGCCGGCGCCGATTTTTGATCGCTGGAAAGAGCTGACGGGCGTGCCCATCCTGGACGGTATTGGTTCCACCGAGGTTCTGCACATTTTCGTGTCAAATCGGATCGACGACATTAGGCCGGGAACATCGGGTAAAGCGGTGCCCGGATATTCAGTGAAAATCGTCAGCGATGACGGCAATCCGGCGCCGCCTGGTAGGGTCGGCACGCTGTGGGTGAAGGGTGAATCAAACGCGGTTTGTTATTGGAACAACCCCGATAAGACCCGAACCACGATGGTTGGTGAATGGCTGAACACTGGAGACATGTATTACGTCGACAAGGATGGCTATTACGTCAATGCGGGCCGCGGCGATGATATGCTGAAAGTCGGCGGCATGTGGTGTTCACCCATCGAAATTGAATCACGCTTGCTGGCTCATCCCAAAGTACGCGAGGCTGCAGTAGTCGGACGTGCTGATGAGAGCGGCCTGATCAAACCGGCCGCCTATATTGTTCTGGCCGATCCCGCCGACGACAGCGACGTTACCGCGCAAGAATTGCAGGTGTTCTGCAAGGAGACACTGGCGGGATTCAAATATCCGCGCTGGTTTTATTTCGTCCGCGAGATCCCCAAGACCGTGACCGGCAAGATCCAACGCTTCAAACTGCGTCAATTGTCGTCCCAGCAAGACGTCCAGGCTCGCGTCGTCCAGTAGCCGCTCACGACGATATCCTCTCTAACCAACAGCATGAAAAGGAAAGTTATATGACGTTCGAGGCTCCTATCTCGCGATGGCAGGAACGCGTACTGCCGGAATGGCTCGACTACAACGGCCACATGAATGTCGCGTATTTCGTCCTGATTTTCGATCACGGAACCGACGCCTTTTACCCCCTGATCGGGCTTGGAATGCCCTATAAACAGAGGACCGGAAAATCAACCTTCGCCGTCGAAACGCACATCACCTATCAGCGCGAATTGAGTGTCAACGAGGAAGTGATGGTGACGACGCAGCTGATCGGATTCGACGTCAAGCGCATCCATTACTTCCATCGCATGTGGCACGTGGAAAAAAAAGTGCAGATGGCGACGCTCGAACAACTCGCCTTACATGTCGATCTTACCACCCGCAAGGTCGAGCCGATGCCTGAAGAGTCCCAACAGCTGTTGCGCGAGGTTTGGGAAACCCACAAGGACCTGCCGCCGCCGAAAGAGTTGGGCAGCGTTATGTCGTTACAATCAAAGCGCAAATAAAATTCGACGCGCCTCCCGGTACCGCAGCAGCCGCGATTCTCAGCTTACTTCGCCGCGCTCGATCGTAAGTGAGGTGTCGACGATCTTGTCGAGCAACTTCGGTGTCGACTCAGTGATCAACAAGCCGAGCTCGGGCCTGCTGCCGCGAAGCCGCATGAGCGCGTTCGCGTAAGAAAGCGCCAACGCTGGAGCAAGGCCCTGGAAGGGTTCATCGAGAAGCACGTAACGTCGACCCGCCATCAGTGCGCGCCCTAGCGCTACGATCTTGCCTTGACCGCCTGACAGCACACCTGCTGGGCGTTTGCGCAACGCCAACAGTTCCGGCAGCAGTTCATATATTTCCGCCAAACGTCGCCGGCGTTCGTCGGAAGGAAGATGTAAGGCGATGGCCGGCAACAGCAGGTTTTCTTCAATCGAGAAATTGGCGATCAGGCGCCGGTCCTCGGGCGCGTAGCCAATGCCGAGACTGGCCCGATGATGCGAGGGAACCGCAGCCAGATCCAAATCATCGAGCAAGATGCGTCCAGCGTTGAGCCTCACCAGCCCCATAATGCTGCGTAAGGTCGTCGTCTTGCCGGCGCCATTGCGTCCAATCAACACGGTGGTCTGCGATGGCATGATCGCAAAACTGACATCACGAAGCACGAGATGCTGCTCGATTCCGGCACGAACTTGCTCCAGGCGCAGCATCAAGCGACCCCAATAATACGCTCGAGCACACTGGCACTATGCAACACCTCATGTGGCGGACCTTCAGCAGCGACTCGACCCGCATCCCATACCAAGACGCGGTCGGCATAGCGTTCGACGACATCCATGTCGTGCTCGACAAAGAGTGCCGTGATTTTTTGGTCGCGCAGCACACGAACGATGGTGTCCATCAGTGAGATCTTTTCCGTGCTGCTGACACCGCTGGTTGGCTCATCGAGCAACAGCAGGCGCGGCCTGAGAGCCATGGCGATGGCGATATCTGCGAGCTTGCGGAACCCTTCTGGCAAGATCGCCGTCAGCCGATCGTCAATATCGCCTAAGGTCAACAGATCGAGAATCGCCCGCGCTTCGGCTTTGTAACTGCTGCGCGCGAGAGGTGTCATCGCCTCCCAGATTCCGTGTCGAGCGGCTACCGCCAGCATGACATTTTCCAGGACCGACTGATGGGAAAACAGCTGTGGGATCTGGAATGCACGCGCTATGCCGCGCCGCGTGATGGTACGCGGGGATAAGCCCGTAATCGCCTGGCCTTCAAAGACAACGGAGCCTGACGCGGGGCGAATATAGCCGGTGCAGAGATTTAGAAACGTTGTCTTACCCGATCCGTTCGGACCGATTACGGCAATGAGTTCGTGAGGGTAAATGTCGATATTGATCCCGTTGGCGGCAAGAATGCCGCCGAAGTTGATGTGCAGATCACGGACCGCGAGAATTGGGTTCATTTAGGACTGGCCCTTAGCCGCTCCAGCCGTTGGATCAATCCGTACAATCCCTCCGGCAGAAAGAAAATCACGATCAGGAGCGAGAGCCCGATGATCGCATTCCAGGCTTCTGCGGCGAGGCCGACGGCAAAGGTCTGCACCAATTCCAGAAAGAACGCGCCGATGAATGCGCCCGGTACGCCGCCAATTCCACCCAATACGGCGATCAAGACCAATTGCCCCGATACAGTCCAATAAGACATCTCCGGCACAACGTGGCCGATCGCCACCGCTGAGATCGCACCGCCTAGCCCAGCAAGACCAGCTGAAACGGTATAGGCTGCCCAAATCGTGCCGCGTGCCGAGACGCCAAGGTATTCCAGCCGCACCTCATTGCTGTCGATAGCGCGAAGCGCTTCGCCGAGAGGGCTCTTCAGGTAACGGTCAATCAACAGTGCCGATGCGATCATCAGGATCAATACGCTCATTTGCAGGATGATATCGAAAGTCGACCGACTGAGCTGAATGGTCAGGATGGTCGGCGTGGCCACGCGCAGGCCGTCGGTTCCGCCGGTGAAGTAATAGAGCTTCGATAGCAAGGCGAAGAACACCATCGAAATGGCGAGGTTGAGCATGGCAAAAAAGATCGCACGGTAGCGCACCATGAATGCGCCGACGACAAGTCCAGCAACCGTCGTTATGAGCGTCGCGCAAACGAGCAATAGGAGCAGATCGGCAATGCCAGCCTCTCGCATGAGGAATGCAACCGCATAGGCACCGATCGCAAAATATAGCGCATGCCCGATGGAGATCAGGCCGCTGCGCAAAAGCATCGCGACCCCCAACGCGGCCAGCCCTTTGCTCACTGCAATCGTGAAAACAAAGGCAAGCCACGGCACGCCGATCGGCAACAATGCGGCAACGACTGCTAAGCTGAAGACGTACCGAAACACGATCGTCAGATCCGCCGCAGACCTACGGAACCGAATAATCCGTAGGGGCGGACGATCAGCACCGCGACCATTACGAGATATGGCACGACCGGCTGGAATTCGGGCGCAAAATAAATCGCTCCGGCGCGGGCGAATCCGACCAGTATCGCCGCAAAGGCAGCCCCTTCGATTTGACCGAGGCCCCCGATGGCGGCGACCGCAAAAGCGAGCACAATGCTTTCGGCGCCAAGTCCAGGCGCCACGCCAATCGTCGGTGAGGCCAACGCGCCACCAAGCGCCGCCAGGAATACGCCCACAGAGAAAGCCAGCACAAATACCCGAGGCGCATCGATGCCGACGGTGCGGGCAAGTTCCTCGTCGGCGACGACTGCAACGATCAGCTTGCCGATGCGGCTTCGTTTCAGCAACAGGCGAAGGGAAATGCCCACCACCAGTGCGAGACCTATCAAAAGAAATTGATAATTTAGATACACGATGCCGCCGATGCGACTGGTACCGAGCAGTTGCATCGGAGTGTTCTGCGAATACGGTTGCACGCCGAAAATCAGCTTTTGCAAATCTTCCAGGATAAGGAACAACCCAAATGTCACCAGAATCTGCAATGCTTCCGGCCGACCATAGGTCCAGCGCAGCATCGTGCGCTCAAGCAACGGACCAAGGCTGAGTGCAATCGCCAACGGGCTGATCACGAGAGCCGCGAGACTCAGGGCCGGCCATCCGCGGCCGGCCAAAAATGCGCCAATCACGACGCTAAGATACGCGCCGAGTGCATAAAAGCTGCCGTGCGCGACATTGAGAATCCGCACGACACTGAAGACAAGAGTGAGTCCGACCGCGACGAAGAAGATCAGCGCCGCATCTGCCAAACCGTCGACGACGAGCGGCGCGTAAGTCGTGAACATAGCCCTTATTTATACGATCCTGGCTTCGGGATCGTCACTAGCATTGACGGCTTGAGTCCCTTGATCCACTCGATCGGATCGGTCCCAACCGATGGTGTAACCACACCTGCTGGATATCTCACCATCTCGCCCATCACCGGGAATGGATAAGCAGGATCCTTCTTTGTCATCCCAACGATCTGATCGACGAGCCCATCATTGTCCGCGCGAAGCGCCAGCGTTCCGGTGAGTGTATCAACCTTCAGGTTCTTTGCCGCGGCAATGAGATCGTCACGCGTCGGCCATCGATCCTTGTTGGTTGCAAGCGCTTTTTCATAGACGGCCTTCACCGCATACAAAGTATTGGCCATCTTGAACGACGGGAACACAGGGTATTCGTTGAAGCGCTGGCGATAGCTTTCGACGAAGGCCTTGGTTTGAGCCTTGCGTTGCGCATCCGGCGCCAACCAGTAACCGTCACCGATCACGCCCACAATGACCCCATCGGGCAGCTGCGTGCCGACATGCTGGAGAGCCGACTCGCCTAGGGCCAGGATCACCTTGCTGTGTGTAAACAGCTCGCGCGGGGCGGCCTGCCGCACAAAATTCTCCAGATCGGCGCCCCAGAAGTTTGAGAAAATCACGTCGGGCTGAGCCGACACGAGCCTTGAAATTTCCGTGTTGTAACTGGGAGAGCCGAGCTTCGGGTAGAGCTCTGCCACGACCTCGACGTCGGGTTTAAGCGCCTTCAACGTTTCCTTAAAGATTAAGCCGGCATCGCGGCCGAACGCATAATCCGGGTCGATGATCGCGACCTTTTTGAAATTCGCGTCGACGCTCAACAGATAAAGTGCGTCGGCGACGAATTCCGGCACGGTGCTGCTGTTGGTTCGATAGACGTATTTGTACTTATCCTTCAGGAAAAGCTGATGGGTATCGCAGTTCCACATAAAGGTCGGCATCTGCAATTGCTCGGCGACCGGCGCAAGCGCGAGACAGTTGGCGCTGGAGAGAGCAGCAATCATGGCCTGATTGGTGTTGTCGGCAGCAAGCCGGCGGAATTCAGCGATCACGCCGTCGGTGCCCTGCCCTTCGTCGACATAGATCGGCTTAACCGGGACCCCGCCGATACCACCAGAGGCGTTAATCTGGCTGATGACGAGTTCCGCCGCATTGCGGCCGGGCATTCCGTAAGCCGCCGCCGGCCCCGAGGTGAAAGTGAATACCCCCCACCCAATTTGCGTTGGTTTGTTGGTTTGTGCTGAAGCCGACCCGATTGCGCAGGCGAACAACAGCGCACTGGCAACTAGTTTGAAGCCCGTCATCTCTAGCCTCCCGCGATTGTCATTTACTTCGATGTACCCGGCTCGCATGGAAATACTGGTGGCCGGTCGGCGTTGGGTGACTTGGCTCACACTCAGTACCGAAACAGATCCTCACACCCGTACGCTAGTAGCTCTAAAATGGGCCACAGAGCAATCTGATGTCAAGGTGATATTTCAGTCATTGCTCCAATGTGATACTCTAAACCGACGACAATAGAACCACGTAAACTCGGAAACTCTCGATCGAGATATGAAAAATGCTCACACGGAGAATGCTTCTTTTACTATCTGCCGTTCCGCCATTTCTCAGTCAGATTGTCTCTGCACAGCCCCGAGCATGGCCGCAAAAAGCTGTGAGGGTCATCGTTCCTTTTGCCGCAGGTGGAAACACCGACGGAATAGCACGAATAATTTGCCAGCAGCTCAGCGAGGCGTTTGGCCAACAGTTTATTGTTGAAAACCACGGAGGCGCCGGCGGCGAGGTTGCCGCAACTCAAGTGGCACGCGCGCCGGCTGACGGATATACACTGTTCGTTGCCGCACTTCCGCAGATCGTGGTCGTCCCCGCAATAAGGAAAGTCGCGTATGATCCAACGAAAGATTTCGCGCCAATCAGCAATATTGCGACAAATCCATTCGTTCTCGCCGTGCACAAAGACGTTCCGGTCAAAACATTGGCTGAGTTCGTCGACTACGTCCGCCCACGACCAAGGCAGCTTTCATATGGATCTGCCGGTACTGGCAGCGTGACGCATCTTTCTATGGCACTTCTTCTTAGGATGGCGGACCTGGAAATGATCCATGTCAGCTATAAGGGAAACGCGCCTGCTATGGCTGACCTCATTGCGGGGCATATCCCGGTCATGTTTACAAATTTGTCCGATGCGCTACCGCAAGCAGCCGCCGGAAGGATTCGCTTACTCGCAGTTTCTAGCAGCAAGCGCGTCACGCAGGTTCCTGATGTCCCGACAGTGAGCGAATCCGGATATCCGAAATTCAAGACGTTGACTTGGAATGGATTGATGGCTCCTGCCGGCACACCAAAAGGTGTTATTGCAACGCTGGCGAAGGAGGTAGCTCGCGCAGTGCGGAATCCGCAGACCGTCGAACGCTTTAAGAGTTACGGGGTTGATCCCCTCGGCAATTCACCGGAAGAATTTGCGGAAATGATCGCCTCGGATATTGCTCTATGGTCCGAAGCCGTCAAGATTTCCGGAGTGGCCGAAAAATAAAAACCAACCGCATCAGCGAAGCCGCCTCATCCGCATCGTTTCACGCTGCCGGCCGTGGTTACTTTAGCGCAAAGTCTTTGATCCCCTAATTGGGGATCCCTAACTGGGGTTATTTGTCCAGTTCGGGTACGACATAGTCTTGCCAGCCAGGAACGTCGGCGGCTTCGGCGAAAGGCTCACCGAAAGGACGCGTAGCATCAATGCCTACTGATGCCGAGGTGCGCGCGATGAGAGGTACGTTTTCGTCGACCGAAGGATCTAAAGGACCCGCTGGGGTCTGATTGATAATGAATACGTCGCGGTCCGGCCGTACGCGGAAACACATAGCCCATTCCACCTCCTCCGGGTTGTGAACATCGACATCCGGGTCGACGGCGATCACCCATTTCGGGCGAATCTTGCTGGCAATCGCAGCAAGAATTGCTTGACGGGCCTCGCCTGCAAATCGTGGGCGCATTGCGATTACGACATAAAACGAAACACCGCCGGATGGCGGAATGGCCACGCGTTCAACGGTAGGAAACTGTGTCTTGAGTGCGTGGCAGACCGATGCCTCGAATGGAATGGCTTTCAGGATATGATTTTCGGTGACTGGCTTGCCCGTAAGCAACCCTTGGAAATACGGCTTGCGGCGATGCGTGATGGCCGTGATGCGCGCTACGGGCTTCAGGGACGCCGGTGTATAATACCCAGTATATTCACCTAGCGGCCCCTCACTTGCGTTGTTATTTGGATCGACCTCGAATTCGATAACAACTTCCGTGGTTGACGGTACCTCGAGATCGATCGTCTTGCAGCGAGTCAATTCGATCGGCGCCCCTCGGAGACCACCAGCCACATGCCAGTCATCGGTTTCGTCAGTCGTTTGAACTTGGCAGGTATAAGCGAGAACTGGGTCGACCCCGATTAGGATCGCACCCCGCGGGGTGACGTTTAGGCGCTGGCAATTTGCAAGATATTTTCCGAACCGATGAAACGGTTGGGCGAAGAAAGAAAATGAGTCCTTACCTAGAATCTGCGCGCGATAGTGTCCAATGTCGGCGACGCCGCTTTCTGGATCTTTCGAAACAAAAATTCCTGCCGTGATATAGGGGCCGCCATCCTGCGGACTGTAGGTTGGAATTGGAAACCGAGTTATATCGATTTCTTTGCCGGTTAGTACCACCTCCTGACAAGGTGCCGCCGTCGAAGTAAGGGTCGGCGGAATGGGATTATCCAAACCGGTCAGTACCTTCTCGAATATCGTTTCTTCCGTCGCCTCGAAGGCGAGCAGCGCCTTGCTCCTTGTAGAGTAGAGACCTGCGACAAGTGGAAATTCTGTTCCGTTTTGGGTGAATACGAAAGCCGGCCCCTGTCGAACATAAGTCTGTTTTAGTGCTTTGGCGACCTCGCTGCGCAGGTCGATCGGACGATCGATATTAACGAGTTCGCCATGCTGACGAAGTACATCAAGAAACTGGCGAAGATCTTCGTACGGCATCTTACTCCCCCGAAGATTTAATTGAGTCCAATGATCATCTTCTCAGCTGGTGATGTAGAATCTAGCCGGTCAACTAAAGGATTAAACCGAATGCCTTTTACCAATGATCGTCCGATTGAGGTAGGCATTGCCGCGTCCGAAACTCCTCTTGCAGCTTGGCCTACACAGCACGAATGCGGTGACGATGCTCTCGTACCGTCGCGCTGCCCAGGCTTGACATTGGATGGCTAATATATCAGAGTAGTATCACAACTCTCTCAAATGCCCCGATCACTGGAAGTCACATGCGCCGGCTTAGGTTCCGGGCTTCCCGCAACGTTGTGCGCCGGTCTTCGGAATTTGAAGTCGCCGGCGCGAGGTTTGAATTGTGCAACTGCGAGCGCGCCTCCAGTCTCAATCATGCCGCCACGTGAATGAGGCAACGTCACTTGCCAGGAGTAAACTATGCCATATCGGGATATGCGTGATTTTTTGGCAGCGCTCGAGCAGCAAAATCTCCTCAAGCGCATAACTCGCGCGACCGACCACAACTGGGAGGTCGCGTGCCTGGCCAAATGGATGTATCAGGCGCTGCCGGTTGAAGAGCGATTTGGTCTATATTTTCAAAATATTAAGGGAACGTCTATTCCGATCGTCACCGGGGCGCTCGGAGCGTCACCCAAAAGTGTCGCACTCGCGCTCCAATGCGATGCGCAACAAATCAATGATAAGGTCGCCTACGCTCTGCGCCACCCACACCAGCCAAAGCTCATCAACAGCGGGGCGTGTCAGGAAGTCGTGCTGACCGGACCGGAGGCGCGCCTTGACAAGCTACCGATCGTCACCTGGACGCCGGGCAAAGACAAGGCGCCATACATCACCACAATTATCGTTACGCGTGATCACGATACCGGTATTCGTAATATGGGTGTCTACCGTACGATGGTGCGCGATCCGCACAGCGTCGTCATCAACCTTGCGCCCGGGCGTCAGGGATTCCGCAACGTCAAGACCTGGAACGACAAAGGCAAAACTGCGCCCATTGCATGGGTGATCGCGACCGAGCCAGCCGTTCATCTTGCGACCGTCGCAAACCTGCCCTACGGCAAGGACGAAATGGATTTCGCCGGTGGCCTAAAGGGTGAGCCGATCAATTTAGTCCGCTGCAAGACAGTCGATTTGAAGGTCCCGGCAATGGCCGAGATCATTATAGAGGGAGAAGTTGCACCCGAAGATCTCGACGACGAGGGACCATTTGGTGAATTCGCAGGATATATGGGACCAGTCGAGAAACGTCCGGTGGGGAAGATCAAGGCGATTACCCATCGCAAAGATCCTGTGTTCTACGGCTACACCAGCCAGATGCCCCCTTCGGAGAGCACCACAATCCAGAGCCTGATGAATGCCGGAGTCATTCTGCAGATGATGCGCGATGAGGTCGGCGATCAAGCGGTGCACGATGTATGGATCGATCTGACATTTGGCGGATTGCTCGCGCACGGCATTGTGGCAATCACGCCGCAATTCCCGGGACACGGAAAGCGCGTTGGTCGCACCATCGCCGATATCACGACGCTGAAACGGATCACCGTCGTCGATGCGGACGTCGACATCCGAGATCACAGTCACGTCGATTGGGCGTTAAATTCCCGCTTCAGTCCGCAACGTGACACCGTGGTGATTGACGACTGCTATGTCCCCATTCAGATGGATCCTTCGGTCCGCGATGCCCGCGGCAACGTTACGCCAGGGTCCAAACTAGTCCTGGATGCGACGCAAAAAATAGATTCCGGTCCGTTCTCGCTTCCGCCCAAAGAGCTGATGATGAAGGCCCTCCACGTGTGGAAGGAGTCTGGTCTTCCGGAATTTCAAATTCCGAAACGCGCCAAGCTACGAATTGAGAGGTCTTGAGCGCACGCGGCAAGTTCCGAAAGTCCCTTTGGCTCCAAGGTGTCGATTGGAGCGGCGGTTGCCGTCGCCTGGGTTGCGCTCGTCCCGCCAAGTAGTCTCATGCCGTGACGCCCTCACGTGATTGACTCACCGTTGCCGCTACTGTAATATTTCAGATTAGTATCACAGTTAAGGTCTCGCTTACCACCTGCGGGAGGCAGGCAAATTCCAGTAACGCGCGCGGGCGGCACCGGGCCAGTGTCGTCTCGGCTGGCCGAGTTTCTAGAACTACAAAGGTGGAGCCAATGAGGAAAGCGACCGACCGAAATTTCACCCGGCGAAGAATTCTGCACGGTATGGGCGCCGGCATTGCTCTTGGATTGACGTCGACCCAGCTTCGCGCCCAGACACCGATCGTTATGAAACTGGGCACGCAGACCCTCAACGATGCGCAGCATGAATGGATGAAAATGTTCGCCCGCTTGGTCGAGACCGGCAGCAACGGAAAAATCAAGGCAGAACTTTACCCCGGAAGCCAACTCGGCACCGCACCGCGGATGATCGAGGGCACGCAATTCAATTCGATTCAGGGATTCGTGGCTCCGCCGGAATTCTTGAGCGGTGTCGACAGCCGTTACGAAGTGCTCGGCTCGCCTGGCTTGTTCAAGGACGTCGAACATGCCAACCGCACTATTCTGGATCCTGAATTCAACAAGGCATTCTTGTCACTTGGCGTCAATAAAGGGCTCAAGGGCATCGGCTTATTCATTAACGCTCCAACCATCTTCAATACTCGCACTAAGATTGCAAAATTATCGGATTTCGCTGGACGCAAGATTCGCGTGCTCGCAGCCGCTGTCCAAATGGAGCAGCTACGCAAGCTGAACGCGACGCCGGTACCGATGCCACTCGGCGATGTGCTTCCTGCACTTCAGCAAGGTACGATTGACGGGGTGATGAGTGTATTGCCGGTGTTGACTGCATTCCGTTACTACGATGCCGCCAAGTATATCCTGGAGTCGAATCAGGCGATGGTGACCGTCGTCACTGTATTGAGCAAGACCTGGTTTGACAGCTTGTCCGCAGATCTGCAGACCGTGGTTGCTGATGCTGGTCAGAAAGCAAGCGCTGAGGTGTTCCCGTGGGCAGTCGATTTCACTGCCAAGCAACGCAATGTTTGGACGGCAAACGGAGGCGAGCTCGTGCAGTTAAGCGCGGCTGAGTACGCCGAACTCAACAAGTTGTTGAAGCCAATCGGAGCCGAAGTGACCGCGAAAAAGCCCGAGGAGGCGGCGCTCTTTGCGTTGCTTCTGAAAACCGCCGAGAAGACCGCGTGAATGCTGCGATGATCATGACGTAACGAGATCCGGCCCTCCGCCAGCAGTGCTTGCTGATGGATGGCCGACTATTCGGCGATGAACCGCATCAATTATCGACGGGGATTGTTTGATTGTCCTGCAAGCCAGATCGGCTAGTCTAAGCTCACAAGCGACCCCTATCGTGCATTCTTGCGAGTCGAATGCGCATGATCAACAATTTGTTGCGATTGGTAGATGTCTTACTTGCGATCATTCGCAGCGTATCGAGTGTGCTGCTCATCTGCAGTGTCGCCCTTAACTTCGCAAATATCGTCGGACGATATTTTCTCCATTCGTCGATTCCTTGGGCAGAAGAGTCGATGTTGTTTCTAATGATTGGCTGCGTGTTTCTTGGCAGCACCGTTGTTACTTGGTCTGGCCGGCATATTCGGATGGATATTATTGTGCGTCTCATGCCAGAGAAAGTACAGATTGCGCTCAATTTTGTTTCTGAACTCGTCCTTTTCGCGACCGCGATTGTACTTGTGATCTTCGCTTGGCCTGTGATCCGACAACTCGTGATATTCGACCAGCGAAGTTTGGCTGCGAATATTCCCCTTGCCATTCCGCAGGCAATGATTCCCGTCGGACTCCTCTTCACGGCATTTTTCGTAATCGTGCGGTTCATCACGAGCCATCGGAATGGCCGATCAGACGCCTAGCCATTAAGGGTCGCCGCCGGTGCTGAACGACTTCATTTATTTCATTCTTCCGGCGATACTTCTGATCCTTGGCTTCCCAATATTTCTCGCGCTTTTCGTCACGTCCATTGTGATCGTGCTGGTCACCGGGCTGCCGACACAGTCCATTCAGATCTACACATTCGGTAGCCTCGACAATTATCCACTGCTCGCCGTTCCATTTTTCGTTTTGGCCGGCGAAATTATGGCTCAAGGCGGCATCGCTCGACGCATTCTCACGTGGGTCGTTTCGGTGATTGGCGGGATCAGGGGCTCGCTCGGGGTAACAACTGTCGCAGCATCAGAACTCTTCGGCGCGATGACCCATACGGCCGTAGGCACGGTCGTTGCTGTCGGCCGCATGACTTATCCTTCGCTCCGACAAAACGGCTATGACGAGCGCTTTTCGGTTGGTGTTATAGCCTCTTCCGGAGCCATTGCCGTTGTTATACCGCCGTCGATCGCGATGATCATCTATTCGATGGTGGCCCAACAATCCGCAATCGCGTTGTTCACCGCGGGCATTCTGCCAAGTCTTCTGATCGGTTTTGTTGATGCGCTCTACGTCATGGTCTACGCGCGCATCAAAGCGGTTCGACTGACCCCTGGTGCGCGTTGGAAGACGATCTGGGCCTCTACAAAGGAGGCAAGCTGGTCGATCGGCACGATCTTTGTCATCTTCGGCGGAATCTATGGAGGCATATTCACGCCAACCGAGGCGGCCGGTGTTGCCGTCGTCTATTCGCTCTTCATTACTATGGTGATCCACCGCGAAGTTCGCTTGCTTGATCTATGGCGCATTATTGTGAGTGCAGTGAGCCTCATCTCGCAAATCATGATGATTGTAGCGACCGCGGGTATTTATGCCTCGCTGCTGACCACGAGCGGTATCCCCCAGAAGCTGATCGCTGAGATCAACGCGCTGGACTTGCCAGTTTGGGCGACACTATTGTCACTTAACGTCGTACTGTTGGTGATGGGAAGCTTTCTCGAACCTCCGGCTGCAATACTGATCCTTACGCCACTGCTGCTGCCGATCGTTCAAGCAGTCGGCGTAGACCCCATCCACTTCGGTATTATCATGGCCGTCAATTTGAGT
>Ga0207860_1000045_pt1 | contig 19665 bp, 24 predicted proteins | sample LuqExpMetageno28_FD_187786 | JGI IMG/M metagenome (GOLD analysis project Ga0207860, IMG submission 187786) | Tropical forest soil microbial communities from Luquillo Experimental Forest, Puerto Rico - Sample 28 (SPAdes) | ecosystem: Environmental > Terrestrial > Soil > Tropical forest ... | reverse complement strand
GACGTTGCCAAAAATGCGACAGTGCCCGCATCAGGGCTGGGCACCTTCAGTCAATGTTCCGTAGTTGTTCAGTCTCTTCAATAGTTTGCGGCGCTTCTAGTTTGGCACACGATCTGCAATGACACAGTGTAGGGCCGCGAGGTCCGGGCAATAACGGAGACCGCGATGTTGCGAATGGAATTCTATCGATTTACCGATTGCTTGAAGCTGCGAATGGAAGGCCGGTTCGTCCTAGATTTTGCTCGACACGCACGAGCGCTGATCGGGGACTCAATACTTCCCTCAAAGCTAATCGTGGATTTGTCGGAGGTGAATTATGTGGATGCAGTCGGAGAAGAGGTTTTGTTGTGGTTCAAGGGGATCGGCGTGACGTTTACCGCCGAATCAGCTTACTCGCACGATGTCTGCGAACGCCTGCGACTGCCCATTGAAAACGAACTGTCGGCAGGTTCTCAACCCGGATGGAATGGAACCCGCAGGTGTGCCCAAATCCAGCAAGAAGCCAACTAACGTCCCACTTCAAGGAGGAACGCAGTTATGAAGTCCGTGCACAAGAGTCCTACAAAGAGGCGCCGCCGCGCTTCGAGAAGTCATGTCGAGCTACACACTGAAACGCGAAAGTGCAGTGACGTGGAAGATCTGTACTGGTTCGCGATGGCCCTGACGGGCGACCCAGACTTTGCAGCCAAGCTGGTAGCCAATGCCGGAAAGCTGACTTCGACAGCGCGCGGTATATTCCGCGGCTGATTCGGCAATTTGAAAGCTGGGTGCCAGGCAGTATCGCCGAAGTAGTGGTGGAAAGATCGTCTGCAGTTCATCGGGAGGTCGCATGCCGAAGAACGAGAAAAAATCGAGACCGTGGTTATGGACCGTGCTTGCGGTGATAAACGTCGTAGGCGTTGCGGTTCCCTTAAGCTATTACCTTCAAACCGATGGAGGAACGCAGATATTTGCGGCAGTGGTACTGGTTTGTGCAGGGTTCTTCCTGGTGATCTTGGACGGGCTCACAGCCCTTCTTTCAAACTTCAACGTAAATGAGCTGTGAGTGTGCCGATATCCGGCGAAGCAACAGGCAGCGCAACAGTATTGCCGCCGAAAATGACAGTGGCGAAAACCCGGCGCTTCACCCCGGGGCCACGGCTTACCAGACATATTCTGCTTCCACAACGAGCTAACCTGTGTTTCTTCAATAGATCTGCTCCGGGTTCCAAGGTCTCCGTGCGCCTGCTAGGTAAGACCGTCTGATTGGTCATGGGGACCGCCTGGATGCAACCTTCCCATGCACGGTAAATGCCAGCTAGGACGAGCAATGCGACCGCTTAACCGACCGCCCTTTTATCGGCGGTGACACCAGGCGGGCAGTTCACACGCCCGACTATCTCGGTAAGTACTAGAAACGCGGATGCATCTGCCACCTGCATATTGGTACGGAAGTTGCAGTCCAATTGTGTGGTTGGTTCGCCGTCCTAAAAGGTGGTCGGAATCGCAATCTGCGATGCGCTCGGAAATGCGGATCCGACTTGAGCGAAACCCGCCAAGCATCGCAAAACAGGAGAAGAAAGAAGAATCATGAAACGATTGTTCCCTCAATGCAGTGTGCTGGCTCTGATGCTGACCCTTGCTCTCAGCGCGGTGGCCAAGCCGAAAACCGAAAACATTACGCTCTATCACGATGCCAGGGTGAATGGCACAAGTCTTCCTGCCGGCGATTACGTCGTGAAATACGATGTCGAAGGAACCAACGTGCAACTGAAATTCATGCAGGGCAACAAAGAAGTGGCCTCGACAACCGGACAGGTGAAGACGCTGGACAAGATGGTCGGTTCAAACCAGGTGGTACTCAACAACCAAGATCGCAGTATTGCCGAGATTGACTTTCGCGGGAACGGCTCGGCGATCACGTTCGGGTCGCCCAGCACGATGGGCGGTAAGTAGGACGCACCGTCTCAACGAGTGACACGGGGTTTGCGTGCGATTTGCGCAGACCCGGTGTCATCAGCATTTGAAACTCATAGACCAACAGATGGGAGAGGATCGTGATTATTAGCGCAGTTCGCAAGTGGACATCGTTTGCGACGATGTTCGTGATAATTTTTGCCTTAGCGACGGTGGCGTTTGCGAAAACCGCCAAAGTCGAAGGACAGATCAAAACTCGCGATGGTGACACGATGATAATTCAAACATCGAGTTCACCAAGCGTTGCAGTGCAGCTGAAGGAGAAGACCCAGGTCAAAGAGATCCACGGGATCCTAAAGCTTGGCAGAAAGAAAAATTCGAAGGACGACCTAATTCCCGGACTCAGAGTCTCGATACAAGGCAGTTGGAACGAACAACAGCAAATAACAGCAAACATTGTCAAGTTCGACTCCGAGGACTTGGCAGATGCTCGGGCGATTCAGGCTGGTGTTTATGACACGCAGGTACAGGCGCAGCAGAATAAGGAAGAGTTGGTGAAGCAAAATGCCGCTCTACAGGTACAGAATGAGTCACTGAAAGCACAGCAGGAACAACTGCTTGCTCAGCAGCAGCAGATGGCTGCCCAGCAACAGGAGATTCAGAAGAACAGGGCAGTTATCGATGCTGCCATAGCCCGCTTTGGGCAACTCGATGAGTACTACATCCTCGACGAGGTCACAGTGCTCTTTAAGAATGGCCAGAGCAAAATCGATCCAAAGTACATGCCACAGTTGAATGCCCTGGCGGAAAAAGCCAAGACCATCAAGGGATATACCATTCAGGTTGAAGGCTACGCCTCCGCCGTTGGAAGTCCAGTGGTGAATCAGAAACTCAGCGAGCATAGGGCGGAGAACATAACGGCTGTGTTGCTCCAGGACGGTAACATTCCATCAACAAACATCCTGCCGCCGGGAGCGATGGGCACGAGCCGGCAGGTTGGCAACGACAAAACGGCAAAGGGACAGGCAGAGAACAGACGTGTTGTTGTCCGCGTCCTGCAGAGCAAGGGTATTGCTGGCGTGTAGTCACGGTGGGCTTGGTGTTATATTTGCCATCAGCAGGGACGGCTCGCCGTCCCTGTACTTTTTGTTCGCAAAACGTCAAATGGGAAACCCTGACGATTCAGAGGGAAAGATTGCGGCTGCGATGAGGCGCGAGCCTCAGTGCAGGAACGTGACCGCAAACGGCAGACCAACCGACAGTAACACAACCAGGTAGAGCGCTCCCATGATTGCACCCAGTTTCCAGAAGTCCTTGGTGGCGATGTAGCAACATGACCGAGATCACTGCCAGGGCAAGGACCACCGGGCTAATCCAGCGGCCGCCGCCGATCCATCCGAGCAATGCGGCCACAGCGAACATGCCCATGGTTGCTTCAGGCCGCGTGATCCGTCCCATGGTGATCAGTTCACCGCCAGCCCAACGTGCGACCTCGTCACCCCGCTCGATCTGCGGCGGATAAAGAAAATAGGAGAGCAGGGGAGTGGCGGCGAACAGCAGGATTCCTACGGGAAGAAAACCCAGCGTCCACATGCCCCACGAAATGTCCACATTCGCCACCTGGTGCGCAATTTCCGCTGCCAGCAGGTTGGGGCGAGCGAAGTCAGAAACATGGAACTGGTGACGCAGGTCGTCGCAAAGCCGGTCCACAGCAGGTATCCACCGATCCTTTGCGGGTGATTGTTGGGAAACGAACCATAGAGCGGCGGAATGTTCTTCACGATGGGATAAACTGTCCCACCGCTGCGCGCTTTGTTCGACGGCATTACCGGAGCGAGACAGAGATCCGAAGGTGCTATCGCATATCCGAGACCGAGCGTTCGTCGCCCCAGGGCCTTGACCAGTAACAACGCAATACGTCGGCCAAGTCCGGTTGCTTCATAGCCCAAAGCAAACATGTTCGCCGCAAATATCAGCCACACAGCGTCATTGGAGAACCCCGAGAGCGCCCATTTTGTGGCCTCGCCCGGTGTTTTGCCAACCAACAGCAGTGCGGCGGCGAGGGTAACACCGATGAACCCAATGGCTGCACCGGGAAGCGGTTCTGTGATCAGAGCCGCAATCACAGAGGCGAACAGCGCGAAGTAATGCCAAGCCGCGGCAGTCAAACCGGCAGGCGTTGGTATCAGCAGGAGAATGAATCCTACAGCCAGCGGCCCCAGCCACCCCAGCCATTTCCCTCGGGATATCTGAACTTGAGCGAGAAAACTGTCGAGACTCACGAGCACCACATTAGGGACGCATTTAAGCTAAAGATGCGCTCTGAGAAGGCCGCCACGATCGACGGCAGGCCAATCGCACCGTCACTGTGATCGATAAGGATCTGAGCTTGCGCTCTTGCGCATACGCACAACAGTGCCGCCCTCCTCAAACGAAACTTCATCCATCAGGGCTCGCATCAGGTAAATGCCACGACCGTGAGTGGACATCCGGTGCTCAGGTGCAGTCGGATCGGGCACAGAGCTGCTGTCGAAGCCGGCACCCTCGTCTCGAATCGTCATCGCAACTTCTCCATCCGCTCCACACGATATCGTGACGTAGACGTGCTTGTGGGGATCCTCCCGGTTACCATGGATGATGGCATTCAGGAGCGCCTCCCGCAACGCAACTTCAATATCAACTTCTATTTCGGACGTCACTCGGAAGATGTTAATCGAGCGCATCAGATGATCAACGAAGGGCGACACAAGGGCGACTTCGCTCGAAAGAGAATATTCAAATTCCACAAGAAGCTCACGAGGCGCTGTGTCTGGCTGGTGAGCGGTGTCAGGTGATTGAGCCATATCAAAACCGTGCATAGTCATGCTCCTGACTCTGGAATGAGTCGTAGTAATCCAGCCCCAGATGGGTAATCATCTCCTCGCCCATAAGGTGGCGCAGCGTATTCTTCAGTTTTATCGACTGGATGAACAAGTCGTGTTCCGGAGACAGCCCTGGCGCCGTCATCGGCGACTTGAAGTAGAAACTCAGCCATTCCTGGATGCCGATTCCGCGGAGGGCCGCTGAGCGCTTCGCCAAATCCATGAAGAGCACCAAGTCAAGCACAATCGGCGCCGCCAGAATCGAGTCGCGGCACAGGAAATCGACCTTGATCTGCATGGGATAGCCAAGCCACCCAAAAATGTCGATGTTGTCCCAGCCCTCTTTGTTATCGCCGCGGGGCGGGTAGTAGTTGATGCGGACCTTATGACAAATATTCCCGTATAGATCGGGGTAGAGTTCCGGCTGTAGAATGTGCTCCAGCACCGACAGCTTCGACTCTTCCTTGGTCTTGAAGGAGCCGGGATCGTCCAGCACTTCCCCGTCGCGGTTGCCCAGAATGTTGGTCGAAAACCACCCACTCAGTCCCAGCATGCGGGCCTTAAAGCCCGGGGCGAGGATAGTCTTGATCAGCGTCTGCCCGGTTTTGTAGTCCTTGCCGCAAATTGGCGCTTCATTTTTCCTGGAAAGCTCCTGCATAACCGGGATGTCCAGCGTCAGATTGGGCGCGCCATTGGCAAATGGCACACCTTCCTGCATTGCCGCATACGCGTAGATCATAGACGGCGCGATGTTCTCATCGTTGGTTAGCAAGCCCTTCTCGAAGGCATCCACCGACTGGTGGACTTCGCTCTGCTGGATAAATGTCTCTGTCGATGCGCACCAGATCATCGCCAGGCGATCCGCTCCGCTCGACTGCTTGAATTCGCAGATGTCCTCGCGCACCTGCTCGACCAGCTCCTTCTTGTTCTTGCCCTTCTTCAGGTTCGGGCCGTCGAGCTTCTTCACGTAATTGTGATCGAACACCGCCGTGCGCGGCTTGATTGAAGAAAGGAACGGCTTGACCTGTTCGAGCAGCGAACGATCGAGGACGCCCGCCTTGCCGGCAGCAACATACATATCGTCATCAAAGATGTCCCAGCCGGTAAAGACCAGGTCATTCAATCCAGCGAGAGGCACGAAGTCCTTGATCTTGGGCGAACGGCCCTCGGTCCGCTTGCCAAGTCGAATATGTCCCATCTGCGTCACCGAGCCGATGGGGCTCGAGATGCCCTTTCGCACCGCTTCCACGCCGGCGACGAACGTCGTTGCCACCGCGCCCATGCCGGGAATCATGATGCCGAGCTTTCCGTTTGCCGGCGCAACGGCTTCGCGACCGGTGTTACCTTTGTTACTTGAGTCGTTGTTAGACATGCCTGACCGTCCTTCCTTTCTTAAGTACTCGCCGGACCAGACCTCATGCTTGACCTCACGACTTAGGTGGGGCCGTGAGATCAGGTGGCTTTAACTGCAATGTCACTTGCAGTAGAGCGCCCGCTTCGAGCGTTATCTTCTGCTCCACGTAGAGGCCAAGGTACGTCGCCTCTACCGTGTAGGTCCCCGGCTCCAGATTGGAGAACCGGAACTTACCCGCACGATCCGTAATGGCTGACTCGATCAAGAAGTCACCCTGAACCGTGACCTTCGCTCCTGGTGCGGGTTCGTCGGGGGTCTCCAAAAACGCCGTCCCTTGCACAACAGTTGTTGGCTCCGGGCTGCATTGGGCTTGTGTGCCGAAGGGGATCAGCAGAAACGTGCCGACCACTGAAAGCACAGTCGCTCTGAGAATTGAGCCAATCACATTGACCCTCCGAAGCGGTTGACAGCTTCGAATGCAGCATTGCTGTCGTTGCGCCGGTTTGATTTCGATTGGTACGAGTGCACCCGCTTCGCCAAAATCCCAGTCGCGTAAGTGCGTTTTTCTGTAATCAGATGGACTCTTCAGCGAATGCGAGAAGCTGACCGCATTCGGGCACTGCCACAGGATGGGCGCTAGACCGTTCCGGCGGGGCTACGCAAGGGTCAGAAAGTAAAGATCTTACAAACGTCTCGAGGTTGGCACGCAAGTTGCGCTCCGTCGCGTGTGTAACAACGCGTCCGCATGCACTCGTGATGGACTGCGAACTCACGTGAACAAAATAAAAAAAGTCGCTCTGAGAGCACGGTTGGTTCAATGCAGTCATGATGGAAACTAAGAAGGGTTAGCCATGAAGAATACGGCTTGTCCAATCGAACGATCCGGCAGTGAGTTGTCCGGAGAGGATACTGTCAGACTCGTCGCAGTTAACGACAGAATTGTCCCCTCGCGGAATAGTGTTCACCGACACTTGGCAGGAAGCCTATCGCTGCCAGTGCCGGAATTCAAAGACACGGCCGGATCCCGTCGGCGTGAGGCCGATTGCTATGTCCCTGGAAATGCCATTCGTGGCTGGGTTTATGCTTTGTTGCCGTCGGCCGTCCTCTGGGCCATCCTAATCGGCGTGATTTACAGTCTATTGAAACGATAGGAATCCCAGATGAGAATGCCAACAACTATCAACCCATCGCGAACCTTTCAACCCGCGTATGACGCGACCTATGTCTCATTTTCCGCCTCTGGGAAGACGACCCTGTGAGAATCTTCGATCATCTGTGGAAGAGCACTACAAAGTGTATCCATAACGACTCAACTGCTGTTCGATCAGAGCTTGGACACGATGCCGTTCGGCGCTACTACTGGATCTGCAGCAAATGCGGAGAGAAGGTATACACCAGGATTGGAGAGGAAATGCCGACGGTGTTCCCTGAGCACCCAGGTAGCGAGTTATCTCGGTGTGATCGCGGCGCCCACGAAGATCGAGAAAGTGAGATTCGGCACATCCCCTTGCCGGAATGAGAAATGTCTGATCGCGATCCCCTCTACCTCTTCCTCTGCCACCTGGAATGGCGCAACCGTGGAGTGCTATCGGCTCGTGCCGAACTTGTTGATGCCCTCAGTGACAACGATCCCGAGATCCGAGCTGTTGCCGAGAACCTAATCCAACGTAGCTCGCAGCGCCCGAAATGCCGCGGAGCGGAGCATCAAGATTCTCGGATTGAACCGTAGGTCGGTCGGGAAGAAAGATGAGGGACTGCTGTCGATCGAAGCTGACAGGTGTCGAAACTTGGGGATCTGTTCCCTCTCAGCGCGAATGACCATATGCCGGCATCAGCAGTGCAGATTGCAAACAATGATTCGAGCACGATTACATCCGGAGGAGCGATGCAGCCAGTAACAGCACGAAACGCACCACTCACTGAGTATGCTGTTTCTTCTATCTTGAATCTCATCTGTCCACTTTGTGGCGGCCCCCTGGGTGTCCCTCCAAAGAGTTCAGGTGCCAGGGCTCTTGTCGGAAAGATTGGCGCCCGGACTGGGAGAGCAGCGGCCTGAACCGACGCCGGAAGAAGACCGCCCGCTCCAACCAACGGCAGATTCTTCATTCGATCTTGTAGCAATGAACTGATTCCGTACCAATTGCCCAGCCACACGAATGCCAGGCGAGAGCGGAGTGATTGTGTTGTGCGCCACTGCGTTTTCTGTCAAGAACCACATCTTCTTCTCTTGACCATGCATCCATACTCTTCCGCTTTGCATTTCAGGTACAACCCCCGAACCTGACCAGTCCCCTCAACGGTATCCGCAGCCGCAAGCGACGCTGACGGACGTTGTCGCGTATTCGCTGCCGTTGTCAGTGCCGAAATGCGGGCAGAAGTTCGGGAGGTCGCGTGAGGCTTCCCTCTTTCAGAGCAACGACTTAGCGCAATCCAGCTTTGGCTATGAGAATGCACTTTCCAAACGCGTGAACGCGAGAGAACAGCTCGGGGGCAGACCGAACCTGATCTTGGACTTCAAGTTGTTCTCTCGCACGAGCCGACTTTTTGCGGCTAGGTTGAATCGGGAGAAAAGCGAGATGACATCGCGACCCAAGAAAGCGCAGGCCGACCTTCAGGGCACAGGACGAATCTTACAGGCGATTTCAGTCAACCTGCTGATGCTGTTGATAGCTCTGTGCCTCACCTTCTCTTGCAAATTAGTTGCTCAGAGCGCGGTCAACTCAGGTTCAGTCGAAGGGGCGGTTTTTGTTACGGACTCCGGGGGCGCTTCGTACGTGCCGGGGGCAAAGGTCGTGCTGCACAGTTCCGAGACTCTGGAGGCGGAAACAGACGCCAACGGGCACTACATCTTCAATAATGTAGCACCCGGCACTCACACGATAATAGCCAGTTTTCCTGGACTGCAGGGTACGCAGGAGATCGCCATCACGAGCGGTGTTGTTGCCAAGGCTGACCTGGAGTTGAAACCTGTAGCCATAACGACTTCGGTAACTGTAGCCGATACTGCACAAAACGCCGAAACGACGCCGGCAATTACTGAGACCATAGCGCAAAAAACCATCCAAGACGCGCCGAACGTGAACGAGAAGTTTGAAAGCCTGCTGCCGCTGGTGCCGGGCGTTGTGCGCGGTCCTGACGGGCGAATCAACATGAAGGGGGCTCGCAACACCCAGAGCGGTGCGCTGGTGAACAGCGCGAATGTGACCGACCCGGCGACTGGAGGTTCCGCCATCAGCCTGCCGATCGATGTGGTGTCTTCGGTGCAGGTGATCTCCAATCCTTACGATCCGCAATACGGCAACCTGACCGGAGCGGTTTCCACTGCGGAGACAAAAACAGGGAACTACGAAGAACGTCATTTTTCGATCCAGAACATAATGCCGCGTCCGCGGTTCCGCGACGGGAGTTTGATGGGTATCGAGTCAGCTACGCCGCGAATGACCTTTACTGGTCCGATCATCAAAGACAAAGTTGCCATTACCCAGTCGTTTGAATATCGATTTGTACGGACCCCCGTTACAAGCCTGCCGGAGCTAGAGCGCGACCAGGCTCTGGAAGGCTTCAACTCTTACACGCAATTCGACTTCAATATATCTACTAAGCAGACTGCCACGGTGTCGGTCGCAATTTATCCCCAGAGGCTTGAGTATATGGGGCTGAACACCTTCACGCCCCAGCCCTCGACTGTGGATTATCACCAGCGGGGATATCAGGTTTACGGGCAGCATCGCTTTCTTACGGGGACTGACAGCGCCTTAACATCGCAGATCAGCTACAAAACCTACGATGCCGATACGACGCCGGAAGGTTCCGGCCCCTATCAACTGCTGCTCAACACTACCGAAGGCGGTTTCTTCAACCGGCAGAGCCGGCGGACAGACCGCTTTGAGTGGCAGGAGGGCTATCAGTTCGCACCTCGCCAGTTCCTGGGCTCCCATCACATCAAGGCGGGGATGGACTACTCGTATTCCAACTTCGATGGACGGGAAACGTTTCTTCCCGCGGAGTTAGTTGGCTCTACCAATTCGCCCATCGAACGGATTACTTTCACTTCGCCAACGGCTTTCGGTGTCAACCAGAATGCAGCGGCGTTGTACGTCTCCGACGAATGGACTCCCTCTCAGCGCCTGACCGTTACTTACGGCCTGCGCTCCGACATCGACAGCGTTACGGGCACAACGCACGCCTCGCCGCGAGCTGGGGTGATGTTGGCATTGACCAAGGACGGGAAGACGCTGCTCAAGGCGGGCGGCGGGATTTTCTACGATCGTGTGCCGCTGATGCTTCCCGTCTTTGAGTCCTTCCCCGACCGCACGGTATCGTACCTCGGCGCTAGTGGGCAGGTGGCCAGCTCGACGGCTTATGTCAATCGCATCACGAGAAGCTTGCAAAACCCGCGCAGCACGGCCTGGAATGTGGAGCTGGAGAGACAGATCACGAACAGTCTCAGTGTTCGCGTTGGGTATGAAGATCGCAATACCGCCAGGGACTTCATCGTATCTCCCATAAATGCAAGCAGCTCCGGCATTATTTCCCTCTCAAACGGAGGCTATGACTCCTATCGTGAGTTCCAAGCTACGGCGAGCTATCGAACTGCTCGCTTACTGCTGAACGGCTCCTACGTGCACTCCCGGGCGTATGGAAGCTTGAACGAACCTTTCCAGTTCTTCGGTAATTATCCGCAGGCCGTCATTCAGCCCAACGCGAGCGGGCGGCTTTCGTTCGACGCGCCCAATCGATTCCTCGTGTGGGGGGACATTCAAGGACCCTGGAAGCTGACCATCATGCCGGTGTGGGACACCCATACCGGTTTTCCGTGGTCAGTGCAAAACGAATACCGCGAATATATCGGCGCACGCAATACCGAACGGTTCCCCACGTTTTCTTCGTTCGACCTGCAAGTGACCCGGCCCTTCACAGTTCACATGGGCGAGCACCAGCTCAAGATGCGCGCTGGCGCCGCTATATTCAACGTTTTCAATCACGACAATCCCCGCGACGTGCAGACCATCGTCAATAGTTCTGAGTTTGGCAACTTCTATAACGACGCATGGAGAACGTTCCGCGGAAAGTTGATCTTCCAGTTCTGATCATGAAAAGACAAATCATCATCGTCGCTTTTCTGTTTTGTGCAACGCTGCCGATGCTTGGCCAGGCTCCGGCCGTAAGCTCGCTGAGCGCCGACCAAGTCATGGCCAAGGTATTCGAACGGGACATGCAACGCGAGGCTCTGGGTGGCGGCTATAGCGGCAACCGGGAATATGTTCTCTACAACCACCGTATGAACAAGCGTGCCCAGATGGTGGCGACTGTTGTTTGCGATTCCAACGGAATAAAACACTTTCAAGTGGTTTCTGAAGACGGGTGGATGTCTGCTAACAAACATGTTCTGCGCAAAATGCTGGACTCGGAATCGGAAACCTCACAACCCGACACCCGTCCCAAGACACGGATGGTTCCGGCAAACTACGAGCTTCACCTAATCGGGTCCGAAACCCTGCAAGGTCGGCCCGCCTACGTCATTGATGCCGTTCCCAAGCGCATTGACAAGTATCTCTTTCGCGGTCGCGTCTGGGTCGATGCAGAGGATTTCGCGGTTGCGCGCGTTGAAGGTCAGCCGGCCAAGAATCCCTCCTTCTGGACCCGCAGCGTTCACTTCGTTCAGCAATATCACAAGAGTGGAGCTTTCTGGTATCCGGTGGAGACCACAAGCTTCACCGAAGCGATGATCTTCGACGGCACCGACGTCAGCATTCGCTATTTCGATTATTCGCCGCTTTCTAATTCCGCGCGCGGCTCCGCGAGCCCAGCGCCAACCGAGGTCAAGTATGTCCAACACTAAAGTTGCTCTGATTCTCGCCGCCGGCAATGGCAGTCGCCTGGCAGCTCGCTCGGGAGAACTTCCCAAACCGCTGGTGCAGCTGCACGGCAAGCCACTACTTGAGCACGTCATGCGTGGCGCCCATGCGGCGGGGATCGACAGGTTTGCCATCGTCCTCGGATATCGCGGACACATGATTCAACAGTGGTACGAAAGCCATCCGATTGCGGGTGTCGAGGTCAACTGGGTGGAGAATCCGGACTACCATAAGAGCAACGGAATCTCGGCCTTGCGAGCTCAGTCCTTGATTCACGAACCGTTCCTGCTGATGATGGCGGACCATATGTTCGATCCCGCGAATGCCCAGGCCCTCTTGCGCCACCGGCTGGGCGAAGGTCAGGTCATTCTCGCGGTGGACCGCAACATCGATCGCGTGTTCGATATCGATGATGCAACCAAGGTCAGACTCGAGGGGGACCGCATTGTCGACATCGGCAAGGATCTCCACAGTTACGACGCTTTAGACACGGGAATGTTCCACTGTGATCCAATCCTGTTTCACTGGCTTGAGAGAGCCATGAAAAACGGGAATTGCTCATTGTCGGACGGGATGCGCCTGATGGCAAAGAACGGGGCGTTCAAGGCCTTTGATATCGGGGAAGGATACTGGCAGGACGTCGATACTCCGGAAGCGTTTGAATACGCGCTGCAGTCATTCCCGCTGCAGCCTGAACTGGTTCAGAACATGGCAGAAGTGAGATATGCGTAATTCAGCGCCGCGCACCAAACAGTCCATGCGCGTTTTGGCCTTGCTGCTCGGGATAACCCTTCTCGCGTACCTGGTTGTGCACGTCGGGGCGGGCAGGCTTGTCGAAAACGCTAAAACCATTGGTTGGGGCATTCTACTGGTGCTCGGCCTGGCCGGGATTTCACATGTCATCAAGACATGGGCGTGGCGGCTGACCGCGCCCGGCGAATTGAACAAGGTCTCCTTCTCACGCACTCTGGGTCTGCGACTGGCATCCGAAGCGCTTGGACAGTTTGGTGTGGCTGGACAGGTACTCGGCGACGGAACCAGGGCCTCTCTCCTCGGTTCGGAAGTGCAGACTTCCAGCGCCATTTCCTCCGTCGCGCTGGACCGCGGCCTGTTCATGCTCAGCGGCATGATCGTCATGCTTGTTGGCCTCGTGACACTCATATTTGTGCCCGCCGCCCCGCATGGATTGCGGATCTGTGCCTGTGTTACGGCAATTGTGCTGTTAATTCTGCTGTTCCTGGTTTTGCGGGCGATCCGACAAGGCTGGCCTGTTCTGTCGGGCACGGCACGGTTTGTCGGGCGTATGCCTTGGCTGAAGGCGTGGTTGCAGCGCAAGGAGTCCGTCATTCTATCGGCAGAGCAACAGATGCTAAAGTTCCACACCCGCGCTCCGGGCGCCTTCTGGATGAGCCTCCTTCTGAATTTTGTCGCCCACGGACTGGCGATCGCTGAGGTCTACCTGATCCTTCTGCTGATGGGGAGCAGAGTTTCTCTCTTCGGGGCGCTCATGCTTGAGTCTCTCACCAAGCTCATCAACGCTATTGGGGGACTTATTCCTGGTACTTTGGGCGCTTATGAGGGCGGGAACATGGCCATCGTGAAACTCGTGGGTCTCGGCGCGAGTGGTGGCCTGACACTAGGATTGTGCCGCCGCTTCCGTGCCATCGTTTGGGCCATCGTCGGCGGGATCTGCCTGGCGTATTTCTCGCGCTCCAAACGAATTGCCCAGCCGCACGAGAACCCTGGGAACGAAAGCGAGTCGAATATGTCATCAGAGAAGGTAACGCTGGGTGATGAGTACGCGGTCGATTGTCAGAAAGTCGCAATTATACTAGCAAACCAGTCGGCCTCGGAAAGCGAGTTGTCGCACTCCCTGCTTGCGGAAGTTGGAGCCCTCCCTCTGGTGCTCCGCGCAATCCTGAGTGCAAAGAGTGCCGGCACGGGCCGGATCATCGTTGTCGTTGACCCGGCGAACGGCGCAGCGATTCGCAGCACTTTGGCCAAGACCCGGCGCCTGCCGGATACAGTCGAGTGGATCGAAGCAGCGCCTGAAAGCGCCATTCCGATCGCTTTGGGACAAGTAGCCGACACCGCCGAGCGCGTTGTCCTTATCGCAGGAGATCGGTCCTATCATCCCTCTTTGTATCGCATGGTCAACGAGTGGAAGGCCGAGCGCCGCGCTCTGGAGCTAACGTCGGGCGGCAATCCAATCGGAATGACCGTGCTCTCCCGGGAACTAGCCGGGGACATCGCAATGATTGGCGGCCCCCTGATTCACAATATGGATGATCTGCACGCGGGGATTCTGTCGTGTCACGTGGCAGGGCTAGACCGCACGACCGTGGAGAACCACGCCGTCCCAGACAACTTGTGGCAGGGGGTCCACACGGAAGAAGATCGTGCGGCCGCCAACGAGAAGCTCGACCGCTGGCTGGTCAAACCCACGGACGGTGTCTTCGCTAGAATGAATCGCCGGGTCTCGATCCCGATCAGCCACCAGCTCATCAAATATCCAATTACGCCGAATATGGTGAGCCTGTTCACCCTCGGCGTCAGCTTCATGTCCGGTCTATACTTCGCATTTGGAGGGTACTGGAACGCCGTCTTCGGCGCCGCATTATCGCTCTGCGCGAGCATTCTTGACGGGTGCGATGGCGAGGTTGCGCGTCTCAAACTGCAGTCCTCCGCTTTTGGTTGCTGGCTGGATACGGCCTGCGACTATCTCTACTATCTGTTCCTCTTTGCCGGCATGACAATTGGGTTAGTGCGAAGCACGGGAAGGACCAGTTTTGTAGGGTGGGGAGTAGCGCTCTTCGTAGGCGCAATTCTCACCTTCATCGTCGCGGGGCTTGGACGAAAGCAGCTATCGGGTGAGCGTCCTGAGCAGTACCTGGCCGTCTGGCATAAAAAGGCCGAAAGTAATCTTAGCAATCCACTCATCTATATAGGCCGCTACACCGAGTTCATCATTCGTCGTTGCTTCTTGCCCTACGCGCTGCTGGTCCTGGCCGTATTAGACTTCGTGCCGTGGACGCTGCGCGCAAGCGCGATCGGCGCCAACGTGGCGTTAATTATTGCGCTTCGCTCATATCTTGCTTTTTCTCGGAAGAGCAGCGAGGCAAAGCCTGTTTCAACCTCAAACCCACCGGCGACCGAGCCTTTGACCGCCTAAGTCCGGCTTGCCGCCGGATTGAGCCGCCGAACTGAAGAGCGCAAATGATGCGATTGGAGCAGCTAGAAAGAGGTTCGTTCGCGCCGGCGGACGATGCCTTGGAGGCGCTGGACTTCATTCGAATTCTCAGCTGGAACATTAATCGCGGCTTGCAACTGAACGAGGTCCTAGAATTTCTTACCGACGCATCCGCCGACCTCATCTTGCTACAGGAGGTCGATGTCAATGCCCGAAGAACGCATCACCGAAACATCGCGCGGGTAATTGCACAGACCCTGCAAATGAACTATGTATTCGGGTGCGAATTTGAGGAACTGACGCAGGGAAACCACAACTCACCTGCTTACCACGGCCAAGCTACTCTGTCGCGATTACCGATTGCGGAATCACGCATTCTTCGATTCCAAAGGCAATCGGGTTTTTGGCGACCGCGTTGGTACGTTCCGACAACTTCCAAGTTTCAGCGGCGGCTCGGCGCCAGAATGGCGCTCGTAAGTCACGTCGCTTGGTTTGGCAAGCAGTTGGTCGTGTTTAACGTTCACCTAGAAAGCCGCGGCAACGATAACTTGCGCTGCAGTCAGCTCGCAGAGATTTTCGATGATGCGCACCAATATGGTTCTGATGTGCCCGTCGTCGTAGCGGGCGACTTCAATTTCGATTTGTCCCGAAAGACGGCCACGTCGATTATTGGCGGAGAACCGTTCAACAACCACTTCGACAACGGGAATGTTCGTCCGACCACGCCACGATCGCGCCTGGGTCGTGCTCGGGCTGTCGATTGGATTTTGAGTCGGGGTCCTTTGGACCACGCAGAAGTTGAGCTGCACCAATCGGTCTGCGCTTCCGATCACTACCCGCTCTCTCTTGTTTTGAAGCTCAAGTGAACTAAAGACCTGCGAGACTGCGCTCTGCAGCAGCGCCGTTGCCGATGCTTGAGTACCATGGGCGATGAACCCGGCCTCGAACAATCGTGATGTGATTGCCTCTGGGCGTTGCGGCTGGCAACCGACTTAAGAATGCTTGTGGGCGTGATTTGGCTTGTCGTGCAAGGGCAGCTGCAGCCGCTCGCATACTGAGGCAACATAGACGGTTTTTGCCAGGAAGGATGCGCCGACACTCGCTAGCCAGGCCAGCACTTGCTCTCCCACCGAATCGATGTAGCTTACGTCGGTAAGATCGACGATCAATCCTTTCGGCAACGGGCCGCTTGTCACTAATGACTTGGCCTCCTGTGCCCATTCTCCGACGAGGCTGCCCTCCATCTTCAGAGTTGGACCGCTCGCTAGTTGATATAGTTGTGCTCGAAACATCCATCCACCTTACCGGCAGTTGCCTCCCTTTTCCATAAATGAGTACGCAATTGCTGTACCAAGTTCGACCTGGCTAACTCATTGTGAAACGGGCAGATATGCGAGGGTCGGATCCATCGACTTGCCTTCATCTGGGCAGTGTCCGAATACAGGCGGTTCTTGAATGATTCGGCAGAGGTGTGCTTGCGTCACTCGGCTGAACCATGTGGGAATACGCGCTGTAAAGACATCAAATCAAGTTCTTACGAGCATCTGAAAAAGCTTTGGCCATTAATCGTGATTTCCCATGGTGCGGACACCTCCTCGACCTTACAGCCGGCTAGTCTTTAGTTTGGCAACGTGCATGCAGGTAAACAACGCATGAAGTGATGGAAGGAGCAGTAGGCTTACACAAATCACGAGTGTTAGCCACCGCCTGCAAATCTCCGTCTCCCCCGCTCATACCTACCCCCACAACGGCCGGGTCGCAAGATCCGGCCGTCTCGCCGCACCGTTTCTCAGAATCTGGCCCTCAAGAGCGCAATTCATTCGCGAATCTATTCCATTCGAGGACTTTAAGAGGCTGACATTAGCAAAGAATCTCGAACACACTTGAAACCGCAGGCCTTTCGATTGACGCCAGCCTGGCGATGCCCAAGTACCGGCATGCCGAGGCAACAGAGGGCTTTCGACGTTACAGCGTCGCAGCGGCGACGAACACCAAATCTTTCAACCAAGGCAGATGGCGCAATGAGTGTTGTTCTCCTTCAACTCTCGACGCCAAACCACGCGCTTTGTTGTCTTTGCCCGCATTTGGGCAGGATCTGCCGCATTGACACTGGCACGCCCGCGTTTCAGCCCGATTTCATTCACAAGCCACTGATATCTAGAGACTTGCTGCTGCTGCCTCATTGGAAGGGTACATGCATTGCAATCAGTCGTAAGCACAGTGAGGCTCTTATGCTGGTACTTGAACGTGGTATAGACAACGGAGTTCTTACCCGCTCCACCTACACAGACGAAAAGCAACTTAGCCATAGCTTGAGGCTTATGACCTGGGGGTGGGTAGAGATCGACGCCCTGCTTAGCGCGGGAGAAGTGTGGATAGGCAAGTATTTCTTCCGCCTTCAGCGCGGCGTCGAAATGCCTGGCACGCGGATTCGGGAAGTTGTGCCGCAACGCTATGACGAGTTGCTGACCGCCGATGATCGCAAGTTTCTATGGGCAATGGGCATATCGCTGGCGCAAGACCAGAGAGGCGAGGAAGGCCATGATCGAAGTGAACGCCGGAAGCGTTCAGCGGGGCCAGGCGCCCGGCGGTCGAGAAGGCTGTGTTTACCGCTCCCAACACCCCGCAACACAGTAACGAACACCCTCACTCCGAACGCTGATGGACGGTGCTTATGAGCAGGAAGGCGATTGAAATGTTTTGTAGCAATTTCAAAAACGGTAAATCAATGGGAGATGGTGGCCTCAGTCGTTTGCACCAGCCGGAAAGCGGGCGTTCAGGAGATCTCTCGTTCGGCAAACTACGAATTGCTGCAGTCATTCTTACTGCGGCAGTTGTATTGCTGAATTTAGGCACGGTGGGATGTAAGTACAGCCACGCTGCCGTTCCGAACATTGTGACCGAAGTCCTGGTTGCGCAGCCCATCGAGCGTGACGTGCCGCTGAACCGTGAATGGGTGGCAACGCTAGACGGCTACGTAAACGCCGAGATACGTCCGCAAGTCTCCGGCTACATCATCAGCCAGAACTACAAAGAAGGCGCCGCTGTCAGCAAGGGCCAAGTCCTCTTCGAAATCGACCCGAGGCCTTTCCAGGCAACTCTTGACCACGCCAAGGCGCAACTTGCGCAGGCAGAGGCGGAATTAGGCAGGACCACACTCGACGTGCAACGCGATACGCCCCTGGCCGAGCAAAAAGCCATTGCACAGGCTCAGCTCGATACCGAGATTCAGGCTAAGCTCGCCGCACAGGCCGCCGTCCAATCGGCGAAAGCAGCTCTCGAACGAGCGCAACTGGATCTCGGCTGGACCAAAGTTACCGCGCTCGTGGATGGTGTCGCAGGAATTGCTGAAGTACAAATCGGCAATTTAGTTGGACCCAACGTTCGCCTCACCTCAGTTTCGCAGGTGAACCCTATCAAGGTTTACTTTCCTGTGAGCGAACAGGAGTATCTGCGCGCACAGCATGTTACTTCGAGTGGTCAGGACATCAACCTCCTTGAAAGCTCCCCCGATCTGATCTTGGCTGACGGTACGGTGTACCCATACAAGGGGAAGATCTTGCTCACCGATCGTCAGGTGGACGTGAACACCGGAACCATCCGTGTCGTTGCCGCGTTTCCCAATTCCGGCAACAAACTCCGTCCTGGCCAATACGGGCGTGTACGTATTCAGACCAGCATTCAGCAACACGCGATTCTGGTTCCGCAAAGCGCGGTGAAAGAACTTCAGGGTGGATACCAGGTTGCGCTGCTGGGTCCGGATAACAAAGCCATTATTCGGCCAGTCAAGGCTGGACAGAAAGTCGGGACGATGTGGGTGATTGACGACGGATTAAAGCCAGGCGAGCAGGTGATTGTGGAAGGTATTGAGAAGGTGAAGGATGGAACGCCTGTCGTTCCCAAGCCCGCGAACACTCAGGTGGAGGGGCGTTAAGTCATGTCTGAGTTTTTCATCCGGCGGCCCATCGTCGCCATCGTCATCTCGGTCCTGATGGTGATCATTGGTGCTATCACGATCATCGGCCTTCCCGTCGCTCAGTTCCCCGACATCGCTCCTCCCGAAATACGCGTGCAGGCCATTTACCCGGGTGCCGATGCCGAGACCATGGAGAAGGCCGTAGCCACGCCCATGGAGCAGCAGATCAACGGCGTGGACAACATGGATTACATGTACTCGCTGAACTCGACAAACAATTCGAGTACGACCCTGATGGTCGATTTTGATCTCAAAACCGAACCCAACATGGATCTCATCCTTACCCAATCGCGTCAGGCGTTAGCGATTGGCCAGCTTCCTCCCGAGGTCAACCAGATCGGTATCGACGTGAAGAAGTCCTTGACCTCGCCGATGATGCTGATCGCTCTCTATTCCCCCAAGGGCACCCACGATGCGAAGTTCCTCTCCAACTACGGCTATATCAATGTCAAGGAGCCCATTGCCCGCTCCTACGGTGTAGGACAGGTCCAGATCTACGGCATCGGCGAGTACGCCATGCGCCTGTGGGT
>Ga0207860_1000033_pt1 | contig 21712 bp, 27 predicted proteins | sample LuqExpMetageno28_FD_187786 | JGI IMG/M metagenome (GOLD analysis project Ga0207860, IMG submission 187786) | Tropical forest soil microbial communities from Luquillo Experimental Forest, Puerto Rico - Sample 28 (SPAdes) | ecosystem: Environmental > Terrestrial > Soil > Tropical forest ... | reverse complement strand
GACGCCCCAGCCGAGCACCGAGAGGCCGTTAACCATGGTGGTGTGTGAATCGGTACCAACCACCGTGTCCGGGTAGGCGATGTCCATTGTCGCCTGCTTGCCACCAACCTTGACCTTGTCCTTCTTGCTCCAGACTACGCGCGACAAATATTCGAGGTTGACCTGGTGGCAGATGCCGGTTCCTGGCGGCACCACGCTGAAATTGTCAAACGAGCGCTGCGCCCATTTCAGAAAGCGGTAGCGCTCTTGGTTCTGTCGGTATTCCTCTTCGACGTTTTTCTTGAACGCCTGATTGTTGCCAAAGAAGGTCACCGCCACCGAATGGTCGATCACCAAATCTACCGGCACATGCGGATTAATCTTCTTGGGATCGCCGCCGAGGTTCTTCATGGCATCGCGCATGGCGGCGAGGTCGACCACCGCCGGCACGCCGGTGAAGTCCTGCATCAGCACGCGCGCTGGGCGGAAAGCGAACTCATGCTCTGAGGTCTTGGACTTGAGCCATTCGGCGATCGCCTTGATATCGTCCTTGGTCACCGTGCGCCCGTCTTCGTTGCGCAATAGGTTCTCCAAGAGCACCTTCATCGAGTACGGCAGTCGCGAAATGCCCTTGAGACCGTTTCTTTCGGCGGTAGGCAGGCTGAAATAAGCGTAGGTCTTGCTTCCAACCTGCAGGGTTTTGCAGCATCTAAAACTATCGAGCGAAGTCATGTCGGCTGTTTCCATTCCCGGCTGGGACATCGGCGCTGTTTCGGTCTAAGCTCCTCGCACAACACGGTTTTTCTCGCCGGAAAGACATGCGCTCGAATTCCGCTAAGCTGAACGCTACGGGTGCCGGGCTTATAAGATCTTTTTGCGCGGGACGCCATATTAACCAGGGAACTTTTCGAAAAATGCTCAGAGTATCGGCGTGTTCCGGCGCCGTTGCGGTAATCCGTTCCCTGACGTGCAAGTTGCGGCCGCCCTAATGCAACTCACTGGGGAAAACCTGGCCTGCGTCCGTGGCGGGCGCCAAGTTTTTTCGCGGCTGAGCTTCTCCGTCTCACGTGGCGAAGCGCTGGTGGTGACCGGCCGGAACGGCATTGGCAAGTCGTCGCTACTGCGCTGCATTGCAGGCCTGGTGCGCCTGGCCGGCGGGCAACTCAAGCTCGATGGCGCCGAGCGCGAGACCAGCGTCGGCGAGCAGGCGCATTACCTCGGCCATCAGGACGCCGCGAAGCCTTCGCTCACCGTTCGCGAAAACCTGAGTTTCTGGTCACAGTACCTTGGCGCCGGCGTCGCGGCGATCGAAGCCGCGCTAGAAGCAGTGGATCTTGCGCCGCTCGCCGGCTTGCCAGCCGGCTACCTGTCGGCCGGGCAACGACGGCGTCTGTCGATCGCGCGGCTCGTCGCCGCGCCACGTCCGCTCTGGCTGCTTGACGAACCAACCTCGGCACTCGACGTACAATCGCAGGCGCGTCTCGCCGAACTGATGCGCGGGCATCTTGCAAGCGGAGGCATGATCGTCGCAGCGGCGCACGGCCCGATCGGCCTGGACAATCCCCGCGAACTGAAAATGGGGCTGGAATGAGCGCCTTTACCGCCCTGATTTTGCGCGACATGCGCCTAGCCATCCGCGTCGGCGGTGGCGCGCTGATGGGCGCGCTATTCTTCCTGATCGTTGTCACCATGATGCCGTTCGCCATCGGCCCCGATCTCAATCTGTTGGCGCGCATCGGCCCGGCGATCTTGTGGCTTGGCGCACTGTTGGCCAGCCTTCTGGCACTCGACCGACTGTTCGTCACCGATCATGAGGACGGTTCGCTCGACCTGTTGATGATGGGCGGCATGCCACTCGAGCTCGCCGTCGCGGCGAAAGCGATCGCGCATTGGCTGACCACCGCGCTGCCGCTAGTGGTGATCACGCCGGTGCTTGGCCTCATGCTAAACATCGAGATCGACGGCATGGGCGCGCTGGCCCTCACTTTGCTAACCGGCACGCCCGCGCTCACTTTCATCGGGCTGACCGGCGCCGCGCTATCGGTGGCGCTGCGTCGCGGCGGTCTGCTGCTCGCCGTGCTTGTGCTGCCGCTGACCATTCCTGTGCTGATCTTCGGCGTTGCCGCGGCCAATGCCGCCATCGTCGGGCCCGCGCCCTTCGGCCCACCTTTTACCATCCTTTGCGCCCTATCCTTGGCAAGCCTGGTTTTGGGGCCGGTTGCCGCCGCTGCCGCCCTACGCCATGGGTTGGAATGACGAGTTCCTCAGTAGAAACCCGGATCCACCGCCTGATGCAGATCAAATCGAAAGGGCTCGAACCCCCCATGGTCCGGCAGCTCGGACGGATTGCCCGCCCGGCGATGTGTAATTAAAAGGCTGCCGATGGCCATCATCGACCTCGCCAACCCCACCCGGTTTCTGGGCATCGTCAACCGCGTGCTGCCGTGGATGGCGGCGATTACGCTACTCGTGTTCGCGGTCGGACTCGCGCGCGCGTTCAACGCGCCCGACGATTATCAGCAAGGCGCGACGGTCAAGATCATGTTCCTGCACGTGCCAGCGGCCTGGCTCGGCATGATGGCCTGGGGCGTGATGAGCGTCGCCGCACTTGGCACGCTCGTATGGCGCCACCCGCTGGCGGACGTTGCCGGCAAGGCCGCGGCGCCGCTCGGCGCTGCCTTCACGTTCGTCTGCCTCATCACCGGCTCGCTCTGGGGCCGCCCAACCTGGGGCACCTATTGGGTGTGGGACGCGCGGCTCACCTCGGTGCTGGTGCTGTTCCTGCTCTATCTCGGTGTACTCGCGCTCTACTGGACCGCGGAGGATCCCGGCCGGGGCTCTCGCGCGGCGGCGGTGCTCACGCTCGTCGGCGCGGTCAACATTCCAATCATCCGTTTCTCGGTCGACTGGTGGAACACGCTACATCAGCCGGCTTCGCTCATCCGCCGCGGCGGCTCCGCAATCGACCCTTCCATCCTGTGGCCACTCTTGATCATGGCGATCGCTTTCACGCTCTTGTTCTTAACGCTGCATCTCGCTGCCATGCGCAACGAAATCCTGCGGCGGCGAGTGCGCGCGATGCGAATCATGCAGGCGCAGGAGCTCGCGGAGGTACGACCATGAATCTCGGGCCGCATGCCGATTTCATTGTCGCTTCCTATGCGGTGACGGTTTTCGTGGTGGCGGCGCTCGTCGCCTGGATCTTCGTTGACTTTTCGACACAGCGCCGCATCCTCGGCGATCTCGAGGGCCAGGGCGTAACGCGGCGCTCACAGCGCAAGAACGACCAATGAGCACAAGCGCGACCGAAAATCCCGACAAAAAAAGCCGCAAAATTCTTCTGATGCTGCCGCTCGCAGCGTTCCTCGGGTTGGCGGCCTTGTTCCTCTACCGGCTCGGCAGCGGCGATCCGTCGCATCTGCCCTCCGTGCTGATCGGCCACCCGGCGCCGCAGACCAATCTGCCGCCGCTGGCCGGATTGAAGCGCGACGGAAAGTCGGTGCCTGGCCTCTCGAATGCGACCTTCAAGGGCAGTGTAACGCTGGTCAATGTCTGGGCGTCGTGGTGCATCCCCTGCGCCGACGAGGTGCCCTTCCTGGAGAAATTGTCGAAGGACAAGCGCATCCAGCTGGCTGGCATCAATTACAAGGACTCGCCCGACAATGCGCGGCGCTTCCTCAACCGCTACGGCAATCCGTTCGTCGCCTCCGGCGTCGACGCGACCGGCCGCGCCTCGATCGATTGGGGCGTCTATGGCGTGCCGGAAACCTACGTGATCAACCGAGAAGGCATCATCACCTACAAGCTGGTCGGCCCGGTCACTGCCGAAAATCTCGCCGGTGCACTGGAGACGGAAATAGCCAAGGCCGCGGCGCCTTAGCTTCCACGCTCGATGCTGTATCTTTTGATCAGTGGTATCTGCAATGCGCCGAACAAAAAAGTGAGCGGCAGGTGACCGAACAACTTGAAGCTCACCCAGAAATCCGTCGACTGGGTACGCCAGACGATTTCGTTTAACGCTGCCAGAAAAAAGAAGAACAGCGACCAACGCAACGTTAGCTTGCGCCAGCCTTCGTCGGTGAGATGAAACATCTCGCCTAGCACCACACCGAGCAGCGATTTGCCAAAGATGAGCCCTGCCGCGAGCGTGCCGCCGAACAGGCAGTAGATGATGGTCGGCTTGAGCTTGATGAAAGTCTCGTCGTGTAGGATCAGCGTTAGACTGCCAAAGATCAACACGATTACCGCTGTTACGATCGGCATGATCGCGAGGTGCCGCGTCATCGCGTAGGTGACGGCAATGGCGCTGAGCGACGCCACCATGAAAACGCCGGTCGCGGTGAAAATCCCAAAACGGCCGTTGGCCAAGAAAAAAAGCACCAGCGGCCCGATGTCGAAAACGACCTTCAGAAAAGGGTTGAGCTGTTTCTTGTCGGCCATCGCGCGTTGCTAAATCAGGAATCCAGTCCAACCATGGCGCGGGCGAAATCGCGCGCGGTGAACGGCTGCAGATCATCGACTGCCTCGCCAACTCCGATGAAATGCACCGGCAGCTTGAACTTGTCGGCGATCGCCACCAGGATTCCCCCGCGCGCGGTGCCGTCCAGCTTGGTCATCACCAGGCCGGTGACGCCCGCCGTCTTGCTGAAGATCTCCACCTGGCTGATCGCGTTCTGTCCGACCGTGGCGTCGAGCACCAACAGCACGGTGTGGGGCGCGGTCGCATCGACCTTGCGCATCACACGCACAATTTTCTCAAGCTCGCTCATCAGCTCTCGGCGGTTCTGCAGGCGGCCGGCGGTATCGACCAGCACGATATCGATGCCCTGGGCCTGGGCGGCCCTGAGCGCGTCGAAGGCGAGGCTCGCAGCGTCGGCGTCCGGCTCGCGCGCCATCACATTAGCGCCAGTGCGCTCGCCCCAGATCTTGAGCTGGTCGATGGCGGCGGCGCGGAAGGTGTCGCCGGCGACCAGCATCACGCTCTTGCCCTCGCTGCGAAATTTCGCGGCGAGCTTGCCGATGGTAGTGGTCTTGCCGGAGCCGTTGACACCCGCGACCAAGATGACGAAGGGCCTCGTCGTTACCTCGAGCGGCTTCGCTACAGGCCTGAGCACCTTTTCGATCTCGCCGGCGAGCACCGCTTTAACTTCCTCGTGCGCGACGTCCTTGTCGAAACGTCCTTGCGCGAGCGCGTCGGCAATGCGGGCCGCGAAGTCTGGCCCGAGGTCGGCGCGAATGAGTTCGTGCTCCAGGTCCTCCACCGTGGTGGCGTCGAGCTTGCGCTTGGTCACCAGATCAGAAATCGATGTACCAAGCGCCGACGACGTGCGCTTGAGCCCGCCGCTCAGGCGCTTCCACCAGCTTGTCGGGACACTGTTGCTCATGACGCGCCCGTGATAGCCGTTTCGGCATGACACCGGAAGAGATGCTCGCCCGCCTGCTTTACCGCGACGGTCTGATGCTGGTGATCGACAAGCCGACCGGCTTTGCCGTGCATCGGGGACCGAAGGGCGGGTTGAGTCTGGAGGACCATTTCGACACGCTGCGCTTCGGCCTGCCACGCAATCCGGCGCTGGCGCACCGGCTCGACAAGGACACCTCCGGCTGCCTGGTGCTCGGCCGCCACCGCAAGGCGCTTGCGGCTCTCGGCAAGCTGTTCAAGCAGGGCAAGGTCGGCAAGACGTACTGGGCGGTGGTCGAAGGCGCGCCCGTTGCTGAGGAGGGCCGCATCGATCTGCCGCTCGGCAAGCTCGACGAGCGCCGCGGCTGGTGGATGAAGCCCGACCGGCACGGCGTGCCGGCCGTGACGACGTGGAAGGTAATGGGGCGCGGCGACTGCTTTAGCTGGCTCGCGCTCAGGCCGCTCACCGGTCGCACGCATCAATTGCGCGTTCATTGCGCCGAGATGGGGTGGCCGATCCTCGGCGACAACATCTACGGCCACGCGCCGCGTACCGGCGGTCCGCCGCTCCATCTGCATGCGCGCGAGGTCGTGGTGCCGATCTCCAAGAACAAGCCGCCGGTGAAAATCGTGGCGCCGCTGCCCGCGCATATGCAGGAACCGTTGCGCAAGTGCGGGTGGAAGGGCGAAGCTAATAAAGCTGCGCCTTGATCCGTTCGGGCAGAGCCCGGTCGTATTCCTCACCGCCGAGCCTGCCTTGGCTTAGCTCCGCGATAATCGTGCCGGTGGACGGCAAGCTCTTACGGTCGATCTTGGTTTCCGCATCCCACAGCTTCGAGCGCACGATCGCCTTCGAGCAATGGAAATATACGCTCTCGACGTGAACAAGGGTCACGCAGCGCGGCAGGTTGCCGTTGACGGCAAAGCTCTGCATCAGCTCAGGATCGGTGGTGATCGAGGCGCGGCCGTTCACGCGTAGCGTCTCGCCGACGCCAGGAATGAGGAACAAGAGCGCGATACGCGGATCACGCACGATGTTGCGGAAGCCGTCGATGCGATTGTTGCCCGGCCGGTCAGGGATGGCGAGCGTCTTGTCGTCGAGGATGCGCACGAAGCCGCGCGCGTCGCCCTTCGGCGAGCAGTCGAGGCCCTCAGGGCCGCTGGTCGCCACCGCCACGAACGGTGCGGCCTCGATCAGCTTGCGATAGCTGTCATTGATGTGGTCGATCTCCTTGATGACCGCGACCGGCATCTTCTCCCCATAGAGAGCCTGCAGCTGCTCCATGGTCGTGATCAGATGATCGCGATAACCCATGATTGTTCCCCCTTAGGCCGCCAGTAACTGGCGGCCATCATGCCCTACCATCGTCAGATCGAGAATGGCTCCCGGCGCAAGCGGCGCCGGGAGCCGCACCGCGGTGAACTGCTCGGTTCGGCCGATACCACCGCGTTCGGTCAACACCAGCCGGTGCGCGCCGACCTGCGATTCGAGATACGCGCGCAACGTCGCCTCACCCTTCTCACGCAGGCGCCGCGCCCGCTCCTTGACCACCTCGCGGTCGAGCTGCGGCATACGTGCGGCCGGTGTCCCGGGCCGCGGCGAGAATGGAAAGACGTGCAGTTGCGTGAGGCCGCATTCGTCCACCAGAGCAAGTGAGCGCGCGAACATCTCCTCGCTCTCGGTCGGGAAGCCGGCGATGATATCGGCGCCGAACACCACATCCGGCCGCAAATTGCGTACCTTGTCGGTGAAAGCCACCGCATCGGCGTGTGTGTGGCGGCGCTTCATGCGCTTGAGAATGAGGTCGTCGCCCGATTGCAGCGACAGATGCAGATGTGGCATCAGTCGCGGCTCGTTGGCGAACGCGTCGAGCAGATCGTCATCTACCTCGATCGAGTCGATAGACGACAGCCGCAACCGCGCCAATTCAGGCACTTCTTTGAGTATGCGCTTGATCACCCTGCCGAGCCGCAGCGCGCTGTCAAGGTCGGCGCCATAGCTCGTGATATCGACGCCGGTCAGTACCAGCTCGCGATAGCCGCGTTCGGTGAGCCGCCGCGCCCGCGCCACCGCATCATCCATCGGCAGCGAGCGCGAATTGCCGCGCGCGAAGGGGATGATACAGAACGTGCAGCGGTGGTCGCAGCCGTTTTGTACCTGCAGGAAGGCGCGTGTGTTGCCCTCAATGTTATCAATTGCGCGAATGGCGTGACGCTTAACCGCCATGATGTCGCCGACGGCGACGCGGCGGCTGTCATCGGACCAGGCGCGCACGTCGAGCTTTTCCTCGTTGCCGAGCACGCGGTCGACTTCCGGCATGGCCGCGAAAGTCTGAGGCGCCGACTGCGCCGCGCAGCCAGTAACGATGATGCGCGCATCGCGGCGCTCGCGCTTGATGTGGCGGATTTTCTGCCGCGCCTGCCGTACCGCTTCTGCCGTCACCGCGCAGGTATTCACCACCACAACGTCGCCCAGTGACCCGCCGGCCGCGCGCCTGATCACTTCCGACTCGTAGATGTTGAGCCGGCAGCCAAAGGTGACGACGTCGATGCTCATTTGACGCCCGCCTTGAACAGCGCCGGGTCGAACTTACCGGCAAATTCAAACTCGACCGGTCCGGTCATCAGCACGTGATCGTCGCTCCTGCGCCAGTCGATAGTGAGGTTACCACCCGGCAGAGTTACTTTCACCTTGCGCTCCGTGCGCTTAAGTCGCGCGGCGGCGACCGCCGCGGCGCAAGCCGCTGATCCGCAGGCTTTGGTCAGCCCGGCGCCGCGCTCCCACGTGCGGATGACGATGTGATCGCGCGACAAAATCTGTGCCATCGTAATGTTGGCGCGTTCGGGAAAGATCGGGTGGTTCTCCAAGAGCGGTCCGAACTTGTGCAGATTGTATGCCCCAACATCGTCCACCCAGAAGATCGCATGCGGGTTGCCCATGTTCACCACCGACGGAGAATGCAACACCGGCTTTTCGATCGGCCCGATCTGCAACTCGATGGCGCGGGTATCGCGGAATTCTTCGGCCAGCGGAATTTCGTTCCACTTGAAGCGCGGTGGCCCCATGTCGACCGTGAACATACCATCGGCACCCTTCCAGCAGTTGAGGATACCCGCCGTCGTCTCGAAGGTGAGCGCACTTTTGCCGCTCTCCTTCGCGATCAGGTCGGCGACACAGCGAATACCGTTGCCGCAGGCGCCCGATTCCGAACCGTCATTGTTGTAGATGCGGATGAAGGCGTCAGTGCCGGGCGTGCGCGGCGGATAAAGCGCCATCAACTGATCGTAAGGCGCACCGCCTTCCGCCTTAGCTGCCGCGCGCGCTTCTTCCGGTGCGATCGCGGCCGCGTTCAGGCGTAAATCGACCACGACGATCTCGTTGCCGATGCCGTTCATCTTCACGAATGATTGGTTCGCGAGCGCGCCCAAATGTCGCCTTCCGGCCTTGGCCTGCCCGGGTTTCGCCCGGTTTATATGGCGAATAATCGGCGATTGGCCAGAGCCGTGTGCTAGACTGCCGTCACGTCTCGGGTTGCGGGGATAATAGTTGCATCAACGGACGGAGAAGCCCGATGTCCTGCCGGCGCGTTGCGCTGCCGATATTAGTGTTTCTGGCTCTTACCGGTCCTGTCGCGGCACAAATGCCGCCGCCAATGGGCGGCTTGAGTTCGCCTTCGCCGCTGCAGCCGGGTGACGCCTTCGGCGAGGAGGTGACGCTGCCCGAGCGGACCATCGTCTACCTGAAGGGTCATAGTACGTGGGATGTAGCCTTCGACACGCTGGTTGACTCCTTCAAGTCGCTCAACGAATACCTGAACAAACAGGGCATCAAACCGAATGGGCCGGCCATGACGGTGTACACCCAGACCGACGATTCCGGCTTCCAATTCGAAGCCGCGGTGCCCATTGCAGCTGCGCCGGCCAATCCCCCGAAGGGCGATATCGCCGTCGGCCAGGCGCCCTCCGGGCGGGCGCTCAAATTCGTGCATCGCGGCTCATACGACGCTATGGATTCGACCTACGAGGCGATCACCAATTATCTTGAGGACAAGCATCTTGATGCCAAGGACTTGTTCATCGAGGAATACGTCACCGATCCAGTGACGACCAACGCGGAAAACCTGGTAGTCAACGTGTTGGTGCCGGTTAAGTGAGGAAACCCATGCGGATGTTGCGTGTTGCGTGCTTCACTCTGCTGGCCGCCGCGCCGCTGTCGGCGCAGGCCGCCGAGAAGGTCGACAAACTGGTGACGGTGACCGGCGAGGCGATTGTCACAGCGACCCCGGACGCGGCGACGGTCCGCATCGGGGTTTCTAGCCAGGGTAAGACCGCGCGCGCCGCGAGCGATGTTAATGCGAAGGAAATGGGCGCGGTGCTGGCGGCGCTCAAGGAAAACGGTATCGACGAACGCGACATCCAGACTGCGTTGTTGTCGTTGCAGCCGCAAAACGACGCGAACCGGCCGGCCGGCAACCGATTGGTCGGCTTCCAGGTCTTCAACCAATTCGTGATCAAGGTACGCGACATCAGCAAGTTGCCAAATGTGCTCGATCGCGCCATCGCGGCCGGTGCTAACGAGATGTCGGGCGTCGAGTTTATAGTTTCCGAACAGAGCAAGCTGCTCGACAAGGCGCGCGGCGAGGCGGTCGCCGATGCGCGGCGCAAAGCGGAGCTATACGCCGACGCCGCCGGCATGAAGCTCGGCCGGGTAATGGCCATCTCGGAAGAAGGCTCGCCGGCCCCGTTCCGCCCGATCACCGCGATGCGCGCCGGCGCGGCAGCCCCGGTTGTGGCGCCCGGAGAGCAGACTTTGCGTGCGGTGGTGACCGTCAGCTACGAAATAAACTCGTAAATCCAGCGGCTTGACTCGAAGGCGCGGCATCCTTAGGTTCCGCGCAACTTCGCTAGACGTGAACTACTCGTTCCGCTGACCGGTCCGTGAGAGGCCGGAGGCTACCGCCCGACAGCGCAGTGCGCCCTCGGGCGTAAAGGTGCTTTGAAACCCATGTTCGACACGCTGTCGGAAAGACTCGGCGGCATTCTCGATCGCCTCACCCGGCGCGGAGCGCTCGGCGAGGCCGACGTCGATGCGGCGCTGCGCGAGGTACGCCGCGCGCTGCTCGAAGCCGACGTCGCGCTCGACGTCGCACGCGCCTTCATCGAGGGCGTGAAGCAGCAGGCCGTTGGCGTCGAGGTGATGAAGTCGGTCACCCCCGGCCAGATGGTCGTCAAGATCGTGCACGACCAACTGGTTAAGACGCTCGGCGCCGACAGCCAGGGCATCGATCTCAATGCGCCGCCGCCGATTGCCATCATGATGGTCGGCCTGCAGGGCTCCGGCAAAACTACTACCACGGCAAAGATCGCGCGCCGCCTGGCCGACCGGCAGAAGAAGAAAGTGCTGATGGCCTCGCTCGACGTGCGCCGGCCGGCGGCGATGGAGCAGCTCGCGGTGCTGGGGCGTGACGTCGGCATCGACACGCTGCCAGTGGTCGAAGGCCAGCAGCCGTTGCAGATCGCGAAGCGCACGCTCGAAGCCGGCCGGCTCGGTGGCTACGACGTGATGCTGCTCGACACCGCCGGCCGCACCACGCTCGACGAAGAAATGATGAACGAGGCGGCCGCTTTGAAGAGCGCTGCGCAGCCGCACGAAGTGCTACTGGTTGCCGACGCCCTCACCGGACAGGACGCCGTTAACCTGGCGCATTCGTTCGACCAGCGCGTGGGCCTTACGGGCATCGTGCTCACCCGCGTCGACGGCGACGGTCGCGGCGGCGCCGCACTGTCGATGCGCGCGGTTACCAACAAGCCGATTAAGTTGATCGGCACCGGTGAGAAACTCGACGCGCTCGAGGAATTCGATGCCGCTCGCATCGCCGGCCGGATCCTCGGCATGGGCGATATCGTCGCGCTGGTTGAGAAGGCCGCTGCCAATATCGACGCCGAGAAGGCGATGCGCGCGGCCGAAAAGCTGCGCAAGGGCAAGTTCGATCTCGCCGACATGCGCGAGCAGCTCGTACAGATGCAGGCGATGGGGGGAATCGGCGGGCTGGTCGGTATGATGCCGGGCATCGCCAAGATGAAGAACCAGATCGCCAATGCCGGCCTTGACGATAAGATCCTCAAGCGGCAGATCGCGATCATCGACTCGATGACGCCTCAGGAGCGGCGCAATCCCGATATCCTCAAGGCCAGCCGCAAGAAGCGCATCGCCGCCGGCTCCGGTACAACGCCCGAGCACATCAACAAGCTTTTGAAGATGCATCGCGGCATGGCCGACATGATGAAGGCGATGGGGGGTGCCAAGCGCGGCCCGCTCGCCGGCATCGCGCAGGCGATGGGCTTCGGCTCCGGCATGCCGACACCGGAGCAGATGGCCGAGCTTGCGAAGAACATGCCGTCCGGCCAGTTGCCGCCCACGATACCAGGCCTGTCGCCGACAATGCCGAAATTGCCGCCAAACATTCCCGGCCTGCCTGGCCCTGGCGGCGGAAAGTTTCCCGGATTGCTCGGCCTGCCCGGCCTCGGAAAAAAGAAGTGATCACTTAGTTTGAAAGGAAAGCTGAAATGTCTCTCGTCATTCGCATGGCCCGCGCCGGAACCAAGAAGCGGCCATTCTATCACATCGTCGTCGCTGACAGCCGCGCGCCGCGCGACGGCCGCTTCATCGAGCGGCTCGGCTTCTTCAATCCGCTGCTGCCGAAGGAAAGGACCGAACGGCTCAAGCTCGATCTCGAAAAGGTGCAGGGCTGGATGAAGAAGGGCGCGCAACCGTCTGACCGCGTCATGCGCTTCCTCGACGCGGCCGGCGTCGTCAAGCGCAAGCCACGCAGCAATCCAGAGAAGGCGATCCCGCGTAAGGAGCGCAAGGCGAAGGCCGAGGAAGCGGCCAAGGCGAAGGAAGCGTCCGGCGGCGGGAAAGTCGCTGAGAGCGCAGCCAAGGGCAAGCCGGCCGAAGCGGCGGCGGCGAGCTGACGCCTGCGGCTTCCGTGGCCGACCGCATCCGCGTCGCCCGCATCGGTACCGCGCACGGTATCCGCGGCGAAGTGCGGCTGTGGTCATTCACCGCGGATCCGCTAGCGGTCTCGACCTACGGGCCGCTAGAAACCAAGGACGGTGCGCGACGTTTTACCATCGAGGCGGCACGGCCGGGCAAGGAATTCCTGGTGGTGCGAATCGCAGGCATCAGCGATCGCAATGCAGCGGAGAAGTTGCGCAACACCGATCTGTTCGTGCCGCGCGACCGCCTGCCGACGATCGAGGAAGCTGACACGTTCTACCATGCCGATCTGGTCGGCCTGGCGGCGGTGAGCGAAGACGGTGTCACGCTTGGCAAGGTGATCGCGATCCATAATTTTGGCGCCGGCGATATCGTCGAAATCGAACGTGTCGCGGGCGGCCCCGCGCTGCTGTTGCCGTTCACCGAGACGACTGTGCCGACGATCGACATTGAGGCGGGATGCATCGTGGTGGTGCCGCCGATCGAAGCCAATGCACGGGAAGAAGACTGAGCATGTGGCGCGCGAGCGTATTGACGATCTTCCCGAAGATGTTTCCCGGGCCGCTGGCGCTGAGCCTCGCCGGCAAGGGGCTCGCGTCCGGTATCTGGCAACTCGACGTCCACGACATTCGCGCGCATGCCACCGACAAATATCGCACCGTCGACGACACACCGGCCGGCGGCGGCCCCGGCATGGTGATGAAGGCCGATATTCTTGCGCGCGCGCTCGATGCCGTGCCGCATGACACCCGCCCGCGCTTGCTGATGAGTCCGCGCGGCGCGCGGCTGACGCAGACGCGCGTGGCGCAGCTTGCCGCTGGCCTCGGCGTAGTCATGGTGTGCGCACGGTTCGAAGGGGTCGACGAGCGGCTGATAAAGGCCCGTCATCTTGAGGAGATCTCGCTCGGTGACTTCGTGCTCTCCGGCGGAGAGCCGGCAGCTCTCGCCATGCTTGATGCCTGTGTGCGACTGCTGCCTGGTGTCATGGGCAAGGAAGCCTCGGGCGCCGAGGAGAGCTTTGCCGACGGGCTCCTTGAATATCCGCAATACACCCGACCGCCGGTGTTCGAGGGTGAGCCAATCCCAGATGTGCTGCTCTCCGGCGACCACGCCAAAGTCGCTGCCTGGCGGCGAGCCGAAGCGGAACGTCTGACTGCCGCGCGCCGGCCGGACCTCTGGGCGGACTACCAGGCCCGCCACAGTCCCAAAAACAGGCCTAAAATGTGAGGGTGACAAACCCCATTCTTTGGTCTAGAAGCGCGCCCAACCCATTCAGATCAGACAAGACCGCGCGCCGGTTGCTGGCGCCGCCGACGGAGATTTAGCGATGGACATCATTCAACAGCTTGAAAAAGAGCAAGTCGAGAAGCTCTCAGCTGGCAAGGAAATTCCCGACTTCCAGCCAGGCGATACCGTTCTGGTTAACGTCAAGGTCGTCGAAGGCGACAAGAGCCGCGTGCAGGCCTACGAGGGTGTTTGCATCGGCCGATCCGGCCGCGGCATCAACGAGAACTTCACCGTGCGCAAGATCTCATATGGCGAAGGCGTCGAACGCGTGTTTCCGCTCTATTCGCCAATGATCGACTCAATCAAGCTCGTGCGGCGTGGCAAGGTGCGCCGCGCCAAGCTCTATTACCTGCGTGGCCTGCGCGGTAAGAAAGCGCGCATCTCGGAAGCGCAGGGCGCGATGGAGGCAGAAAGCACCGAGGCGGCCGCCAAGGAATAGGCGACAACCTCAATGCGCAACGTTTGAGGGGCCGCTTCCGGCCCCTTTTTCTTGGGCGCGGCGGACGCTAGATAACTATCGGAGCAATCGGAGACGTTCAGATGGCCAAGCTGCGTACCCTCTACGACAAGATCTGGGAGGACCATCTGGTGGATGAGCAACCGGATGGAACCTGCCTGATCTATATCGACCGCCACTTGGTGCATGAGGTGACGAGTCCGCAGGCCTTCGAGGGTCTACGTACGACGGGCCGCAAGGTGCACGCGCCCGAGAAGACCTTGGCCGTGGTCGATCACAACGTGCCGACCTCCGACCGCAGCAAGCCCAATCCCGATCCGGAGAGCGCCGAGCAGATTACCGCGCTGGCACAGAACGCCAGGGATTTTGGCATCGAATATTTCAACGAGTTCGACAAGCGCCAGGGCATTGTCCACATCATCGGGCCCGAGCAGGGCTTCACCCTGCCTGGGACTACAATCGTCTGCGGTGATAGCCATACCGCCACGCACGGCGCATTCGGCGCACTCGCGTACGGCATCGGCACCTCGGAAGTCGAGCATGTGCTGGCGACGCAGACGCTGATCCAAAAGAAATCGAAAAACATGCGCGCGACGGTCGATGGCAAGCTGCCTTCGGGCGTCACCGCGAAGGATATCATCCTCGCGATCATCGGCGAGATCGGCACCGCCGGCGGCACTGGCTACGCGCTCGAATACGCCGGCGACGCAATCCGCGCCTGCTCGATGGAAGGTCGCATGACCATCTGCAACATGTCGGTGGAAGGCGGCGCCAAGGCGGGCTTCATCGCGCCTGACGAGAAGGCTTACGTCTATCTCAAGGACAAGCCGAAAGCGCCCAAGGGCAAATCCTGGGACGAGGCGATGCGCTATTGGGAAACGCTGCGCTCCGACGAGGGCGTGCATTTCGACCGCGAGATCAGGCTCGATGCGGCGAAACTACCGCCACTCGTCACCTGGGGCACCAGCCCCGAGCAGGTCGTGTCGGTCACCGGCCGCGTACCCGTACCGTCCGAAATCGCCGATGAGGCCAAGCGTGCCGCCGCCGAGCGCTCGCTCGGCTACATGGGACTGCAAGGCGGCGAGAAGATCACCAATATCAAGCTCAACCGCGTGTTCATCGGCTCATGCACCAATGCGCGAATCGAGGATCTGCGCGAAGTCGCGCGCGTTGCTGTCGGCAAGACGGTGAACGCGAACGTCTATGCGATGATCGTTCCGGGCTCAGGACTGGTGAAGGAGCAGGCGGAAGCGGAAGGCCTCGACAAGATTTTCAAGGCCGCCGGCTTCGACTGGCGTGAGCCTGGCTGCTCAATGTGTCTCGCCATGAACCCAGACAAGCTGAAACCGGGCGAGCGCTGCGCCTCGACCTCGAACCGCAACTTCGAAGGCCGGCAGGGCTATAAAGGGCGTACACATCTTGTTTCGCCGGCGATGGCCGCAGCAGCGGCCGTCGCCGGACACTTCGTTGACGTACGCGATTGGAAATAAGCCCGGCAGTCTTAGCCGTCGCGCGTCAGTTCATCACCACAGCGGCCAGAGCGAGAATTAATTGCAAAAGACCTGATGAGCTTCGAAATCGCGCGATTGTCTGCGTCAATCCCACCAGCAGCGCATCTGCGGCACAATGACCGGGCCGCTTAGGCGGTATTCCTTGGTGAGCCACGAGCGGCAATACCGCACGGAATTGGGACCTGGATGGTAGCGCGGGTGAATGGTGATGCGCGGTCGTGATTGCGCCGCAAACTCGTAGGTGTAGCCGCGGCTAGAGGGCGCGCCGGTGCTTGCGAGCGTCTTGCCGAGCCGTTCGTTGCAACAGAAGAACTCAGCCGTGGCTGGTTTCAAAGAACCTGTAAAGATTGCCAAGGTCAGCCCGAGAAGGCCCCAGAAGGTCCAATTCATCGGCATTTCTTCAGTCCCCAAAAGGTCACACCAATTGATTAACGCTCGCCCATTTCGGCTGATCCGTCAATTATTTGCATGAACGGCCAATTCGACAATCCTTTGGCCTGGAAAGGCCTCCCCGCACCGTCGCTGGCTGAGCTCGAGGCGCTGGCGGTGGATGCCTATGCCCGGCTGCCCGAGGAATTTCGCAGCCTTTGTGAAAACCTGGTCATCCAGGTCACCGAATTCCCTACTGAGGAAGTACTCGATACGATGGGCGCGGAGAGCGAGTTCGAATTGCTCGGCCTGTTCCAGGGGGTCGGTCTTCCGTTTCAATCGGCCAGCGCGCCCGAGCCGATGCCCAACATGGTCTGGCTCTACCGGAGGCCGATCCTCGATTATTGGGCCGAGCACGAGGAGAGCCTCGGCAGCATCGTGACACACGTTCTGGTGCACGAGATTGGCCACCACTTCGGTTTGTCCGACGCCGACATGGAAGCGATCGAGGCGAGCGTCGACTAAAGGGAGCAACAGCCATGCACATCGATGGCCACTGTCACTGCGGTTATCTGAGTTTCGAGGCAGAAGCGGATCCGGAGAATGTTTCGATCTGCCATTGCACCGATTGCCAGACCGGCTCCGGTTCAGCGTTTCGCGTTAGCATCCGCGCGCCTGGCCATACTTTCAAGATGCTAAGCGGCGAGCCGACGTTCTACCTCAAGACGACGGCGGAGAATGGCAATCCCCGACTGCAGGCGTTCTGTCCGAAGTGCGGCTCGCCAATCTATTCCACCTCGCACGGCCCCAATCCGGAGAGCTACATGCTGCGTGTCGGAACCTTGCGCCAGCGCGACCAGATCACGCCAAAACAGCAGAACTGGTTCCGCTCGGCGCGCCCGTGGGTGCTCGAACTGGCGTCGATCCCGAAGAACGAGAAGGGTCGTCCTGCACAACTGAATGCCTAGTCACACGCTGCAAATCAGCTGCCGGTATGAATCCAATCGAAAACATTCATTTGATCGGCCGCCGCAATCAGTAGGATAACGACGAGAGACCCGAAAGAAATAGCGCATGATCGTCACCGTCTTCCGTTCCCGATTGCAGCCGGGCTTGCGCGACGACTATGTCGCCTTAGTCGATCGCATGGTGCAGATCGCCACCACCATGCCAGGCTATATCTCGCACAAGGGGTTTTTCGCGGAGGACGGCGAGCGCTGCACAATTGTCGAATTCGAGTCGGAAGAAACGCAGCGCGCTTGGCGAATGCACCCCGAGCACCGAGACGCGCAACGCAAAGGACGCGATATCTATTACGAGTCCTACAGCCTGCAGATTTGCGAGGTGAAACGCACGTCGAGGTTCGATCGCAACGCCAAGAAAGAGGCCGCAGAATAGAACCAAGTCGGCGCCCTTGACCCGGGCCGCGTGAGGCGTCATGAAACTGGGCGCCGGCGCTTGATCGGGTGAAGAACAAGAGAACCTACAATGGAAAAATTCACCGTTCTGGAAGGCGTCGCCGCGCCCCTGAAGATGATCAATGTCGACACCGACATGGTCATCCCGAAGCAATACTTGAAGACCATCAAGCGCACCGGCCTCGGCAGGGGCCTGTTCTCCGAGATGCGCTACAAGGATGACGGCAGCGAGGACCCGAACTTTGTGCTCAACAAGCCGGCCTATCGCAAGGCCAAGATCCTGGTCGCCGGCGACAATTTCGGCTGCGGCTCGAGCCGCGAGCATGCACCTTGGGCGCTTATGGATTTTGGCATTCGTTGCGTGATCTCCACCTCGTTCGGTGACATCTTCTACAACAACTGCTTCAAGAACGGCGTGTTGCCGATCCGCGTGTCCCCGCAGGATCTGGAGAAGCTGTTCGACGACGCCGAGCGCGGCGCTAATGCCACGCTCACTGTCAACCTGGAAAAGCAGGAAATTCGCGGACCGGACGGCGGCGTGGTCAAGTTCGAGATCGACTCGTTTCGCAAACACTGCCTGCTCAACGGGTTAGACGACATCGGCTTGACCCAGCAAAAGAGCGCCAAGATCGCGAGCTACGAGGATAAGGCCAAAGCCACACGCCCCTGGGCGTGATCAACGTGTTCACCGAAATCAAGGTCCTGAGCACGCACGCAGTCATCGAGGTATTGGCCGAATTCGCGTCTGCCTTCGAGAAAGAAACCGGGCACACGTTTACATGCGCCTACAACCCCACCGCTGTGATCGAACGCGAGATCGAGGCGGGCACGGCGTTCGACGTCGCCATCGTCACGAAGGCGGCGATCGCGGAGCTCGCGAAGCAGGGGAAGATCCTCGGCGGGAGTTGCAAGGGCATCGCGTGCTGCGGCCTGGGCATCTCGGTGCGCGCAGATGCTCCGAAGCCCGACATCTCGACCGTCGATATGTTCAAGCGCACGTTGCTTTCCGCAAAGTCGATCGTTCATTCGCGCGACGGCGTCAGCGGCCAGTATTTCGAAACCTTGATCGAGCGTCTCGGCATCGCCGACACCCTGCGTAGCAAGATCGTCGTCGGACCGGGCGGCCGCGTCGGCGAGCTGATCGTTCGCGGCGATGCGGAGATCGCCGTGCAGCAAATACCCGAGCTGATGTCGGTTGTCGGCGCGGGTTTCGTCGGACCGCTGCCGCAAGAGCTGCAGCTTTACACTTATTTTACGGCCGGCGTTGCCGCCGCTAGCAATGTGCGTAACGCCGCCCAGGCGTTTGTCGACATGCTTGCGGCTCCCTCCGCCGCGCCTCTGCTCAAGGCCAAAGGGCTTGAACCCATCCCCCGTTAACTGCTGTATGCTGCCTCCGGGCTGCCGCAGGAGCGTGATTTGCGATCGTTCGTTCGCGGCTCATTGCCGCCGCCCAGCGCATAAGGGACGATGAGCGTGTAAATGTGCGACAGCGACGAATGGGGTTGTCAGAGCGGCAGCACCAACAAGTCGGATGAAATCGCGTCGTCGCATGGGCCTCTCCCTACTATGTTCGGGCGGCAATGGCCTCCGCGATTGCCACCGTGCGGCGCGCCATGTCGGCATGCAGGCGCTCGACCATACGCCCGTCGATCGAAACCACGCCCTTACCCTTGTTCTCCGGCAGATCGAAAGCGGCGATCATCCTTCGCGCCATTGCCACTTCCTCTGGCGTCGGCGAGAAGGCCGCGTTACAGGGCGCGATCTGGCTGGGATGGATCAACGTCTTGCCGTCGAAGCCGAGCTCGACGCCCTGCCGGCATTCCATCTCAAAGCCGTCGGCATTGCCAATATCATTGTAGACGCCGTCGAGGATGTCGATGCCATAGATGCGCGCCGCCGCCACGCAGGTGGAGAGCCAAGACAGCATCGGTGCTCTGCCCGGTACCAGACGCGCGCGGGTGTCCTTGGCAAGATCGTTGGTACCCATGACGAAGCCTGACAGGCGCGATTCCGAATCCTCGGCCTCGGCGGCAATCGAAAGGATGTTGAAGATCGCGAGCGGCGTTTCGATCATCGCCCATACTCGCGTCTTGTGATCAGTACCCATGTCCAGCAGACGGCGGCCGATCAATTCCAGCGTTTCTGGGTTCGAAATCTTGGGCACCACAATTGCATCCGGCGCTGCATGGGCAGCAGCGGCTAGATCGTCAGCATGCCAGGGCGTGTCGACGCCGTTGATCCGGATAAACACCTCGCGGGCACCGAAGCCGCCAGCTTTGACAGCATCGGTGACCTGTCGGCGCGCTGTTTCCTTAGCCTCGGGCGCCACCGAATCCTCGAGATCGAGAATGACACCATCGGCCGACAGCGTTTTCACTTTCTCCAAGGCGCGGGCATTGGAGCCCGGCATATAAAGCACGCTGCGGCGCGGCTTGATGGTCATGCGGGCAACTGTATCGGCGAAGAGGAAACTATCAAGCGATGGGGCCACCCGAATCCGATCAGCGCCGATCGTTCGATGCGGCGTCTTGCGGCTTGATGATGCGGTAAAGCTGAAAGCGGTCGCCATCGTCGAGGAGCTTCAGCCGCGACGGATCGGGGTTGGGCGCGTCGTCCTCGGTAAACAAGACGTAGAGATAATCGAACTGGGTCCAGTTCAGCCAGAATGCAGGCATCCAGGGCAGCGGATGATCGGCCGCCTGGATAAGCTGGGCGACCGCCGGCGGCGTCCCATCGCGAAGGTCGGCATAATTGCGAAATTCCGGGCGGACATGCAGTACCTGCTTGCCCTCGACCGTGAACAGCGTCGTGACCAGCGCAGAGCGCTCAATTGTGGCGATGCAGGCGGCGTGCACGAGTCCGAGGTCGCGCACATCCTCGCCGAGCGAGCGATCGGCATAGGCAACCAACACCTTCGAGCCAGGCGCAATTCGCCGCACCGAGGAGCGCAGCTCGCTGGTCGAGTCAGATAATTGCGACCAGTTGAAATCGATCTCGATTAGCCGAGCGGCGATGATGACAATCAGTACGACCATGAAGGCGCGGCGCACTAGGCGACGCCGCAATTCGAGATCGCCGCAGGCGAACAACATGTATGCGATGCCGATGGGAACGCGCTGATCGGTCATGTAGGTGTCGAACATGACGCGCGGCAATGCAATGTAGACCGCAGCGCTGACGAGGAGCAAACTTATGGCCAGCGGATGAAAGCGCAAGACCCGATGGCGGACCGACCAAATAATGCTGGCCGCCATCACTGCTATGAGCGCGAAGGCGGCGATGTCGGAATAATCGCTGATGACGTACATCAACCCGTCGATCTTGCCGCGTTGCTCCCAGTATGTACTGCCGACGAGCTGCATGGTCGGGCTGACGTCGAGCAAAGGGGCTGCGGCCAGAAACGGCAGTCCGCTGGCGACGAAATCTAGAATCCGTCGCGGCCAGGGTTCGCGTCGCTGCTGCCACAGCCGCGAAACCTCGAACGCGAGCAGTCCAACGCCGTAGACCCCGAGCGCCGAGAGATGGCAGAAGAACAGCGCAACCACACATACGGTCGACAGAACAAACCGCAGGGGCCAGATGCGCTCGCGCAGAGCGATCCAGCCCGCCAGCGCCCACAGCGCGACGCCGATGCCGAACATGTAGTTCATCAGCCCGACGAGGAAGACGTAGTTGTAGAGCAGGGGGAAAGCAACCAGCGGGAACACCGACCAGCGGCCGATCAGCGCGCGGTTCAGGGCTAGCACGCCCGAAATGATGAGCGCGAACATGCTGACGATGAAGACCTGGCCGGCGACATAGACGTTCATGAACCGCGCCAGCACCGGCACCATGAGGTCCATGGTCAGGTTTGGAATCACATCCCAGTCGAGTTCATAAAAGCGGGCAAGCTGCGGATTCTTCGACAAAGTCGCAATCACGTGCATGCGCGCCAGATGATTTACGTAGTCCGACAGCGGCGGCAGTGGGTGCGTCCAGATCGGTATTGAAATGAGCAGGGTGAACGCCGCAAACAGCACGGCGACTTGCGGCGCCGAGAAGCCGTGCGTGCGGAACCGGGCTGGCGGCTGAACCGAGATCTCTGGCTTGTTTAGCTGCAGCATGCGAGGTTTTGGTTTTAGTTTAGTCCTTCGTCAATTTTACCTGAACAGGCAATGAACACGCCGCTATCCCCCCGATGGAATGCGACGAAAATGGCCGTGAAAATACGCTGTCGGGCCCTCACTATGCCGATTCGGACGCACTGTACGCTTCTTTTCATCGGACTGCGTGAAATAGTCGCCGACCACA
>Ga0207860_1000030_pt1 | contig 22722 bp, 20 predicted proteins | sample LuqExpMetageno28_FD_187786 | JGI IMG/M metagenome (GOLD analysis project Ga0207860, IMG submission 187786) | Tropical forest soil microbial communities from Luquillo Experimental Forest, Puerto Rico - Sample 28 (SPAdes) | ecosystem: Environmental > Terrestrial > Soil > Tropical forest ... | reverse complement strand
ACTGTGATTTTGTGAGTGCTGTGGGCTGACCCAGCGCAAGGGAAATGAAACTAAGATTGCCCATGCTGACCACGAGCCCGAGCAGATATGCGAGCCCGCAAAATCCGATTGCCGCTAAGAAACGAGGATAATTCACAATATGCACAATCACCCCTACCGGTAAATAGAATCGGAAGACGCAAATTAATACTCCTCAGGCCTTAATCAAACCGTCGTTCGGTTACAACGCGCCTTATACTTCGTGATGCGCTGTCCACTCGTCCTGGAACAACTCTACGACACCAAGAGCCGCGACCAACACGCCCAGCACAAAGATGCACGGCGGTGGGGAAACCAAGTTCGCTTATCCGAGCATCCATGGCGAGGCGGCCTTTGCACAAATGGTGGTTGATCTCGGTAACAAATGGAGCCTGAAGTCTTCACAATATGGCGTTGCGTTCACTTGCCGGCGAGAACAGTGACAATTCTGAACAAGCCGTACAACACAAGAACAACGCCGCCAATCTTGGCCCACATTCCCCAAGTTTGATGCCATTGCGCCCACTTTGCGGTCAGGGCTGCATCGCTGCTAACCGGTGGGCTGCGAAAGCCCAGGTAGCATGCGAAAAGCCCGAATGCGATGGTGACAAATCCGTCAATCGTTGAACCCCACATTATGACCCCCAATCTTTGGATGGATAGCAATTTTATTTGGCCAAGCTGTCGGACTCAACCGCTGCTTTGGTGTCTACGAAGTCTTGGCCGCGACCGCTGCCGGCGGGCCACTTGCGAGAATCAGGCAACGTAACGCTATACGAATTACCACAAAAGTCTCTGGTATTCCGCTTGGAGAAATTACCCTGCGATTTGAATAGACGAGAAGCTGCTGTGTCACGGTAGTTCGGCGGCCCAGCAAACACTCGCACTGGGGCAAGGTAATAGCAGGCGTGACGCGAGTGTACGTTCTATTACTTGCGGCACGCTTAACTGCGGCTCACGTTGCCACGTTTTTACGTTCAGGCGATCAAGGGACTCACACCCACCGCCGCACGCGCTCAATGTACCGGTCATACGTCGCCCCAAATTGGCGGCGCATCTTGGCTTCTTCAAAGGGGATATGAACCCAGTTGAGAATGACGAAGACCGCGATAGGCGCAATGAGCATTGGCCAAGCGCCGACCCAGACGGCAATGCCCAGAGTTACGGTAACGAGGCCGAGGTACATAGGATTGCGGCTAAACCGGTACGGGCCGTATGTCGCCAGTTTGCGGTTGGTAGGTGACGTTGGATTGACCTCGGTACCCTCACGACGGAAGACGACGACTGCCCAGACCATCAGAAATAACGCAACCGCTACTAGGGAAATCCCGAGTGCCGCATTCAGCTGACCCAAGAACTTCGGCCAGCCGAGCGACCAGCTAATCGCCGCAGCCGCTAGAACACAGATTAGGGTCCAGATGGGTGGGGGAAGCTTCACCATGGTCAAGCGTATCGCAAATTCCAGTAAGAGGTCTCTAAATTGTTTATCAGACGCGCAACGTCATATCATCACGGTGGCAGGAAACGACGGCGAGTGTGCTGGCTTTTTGCCTATTACAGGCTATAGCGATGTCACGCTCTCAGTTTTTACCTTGGGACTTTCAGGGTTCGAATTACTTCCGCTTTACCCCTGAAAGCATACATTCGCCGCAGCGAGCGTCACGTCCGCTTTATGACACCGCAGCAAAGAGCGTCACTATTTGATCACCTCATCGGCGCGTCCACGCTAATTCAGCGGCAGCGAGACACATCTAACGGTCGGAGGTAGTATTCTTGCTTAACATATGAGAGCGAAGCTCACACACCATGAAACTCACGCTTAAGCACGCCTTTGCGATCATCATTCTGAGCTTTGCTGCACCAGCGGCCGCAGGGCCCTTAGAGGACGCTACTGCTGCGAACGAGAGAGGCGACTACGCGACCGCCCTGCGGCTTCTGCGCCCGCTGGCCGACCAAGGTAACGACCGCGCACAATTCAATCTCGGGGTCATGTACGACAAAGGCCGGGGCGTGCCGCAGAACGATGCCGAGGCGCTGAAGTGGTATCGCAAGGCTGCCGAACAGGGCTACGCCATTGCCCAATACAATCTTGCGCTCATATACGGTAAAGGTCAGGGCGTGGCGCAAAACTATCCTGAGGCGGCGAAGTGGTTTCGCAAGGCTGCCGAACAAGGTGACCCTGACGCCCAATACAATCTTGGGGTCATGTACGTCGAAGGTCAGGGCGTCCCGCAAAACGATGCTGAGGCGGTGGAGTGGTTTCGCAGGGCTGCTGAACAAGACTATGCCGTTGCCCAGTACAATCTCGGGGTCATGTACGACAATGGCCGGGGCATGGCGCAGAACGAGGCTGAGGCGCTGAAGTGGTATCGCAAAGCTGCCGAACAAGGCTACGCCTTGGCCCAGAACAATCTTGGGCTCATGTATGATAACGGCAAGGCCTTACCGCAGGATTATGCCGAGGCTGTAAAGTGGTATCGCAAGGCCGCCGAGAAAGGCCTCGCCCCTGCTCAGCTCAATCTCGCTCGCATGTACGACAACGGCCAAGGCGTGCCGCAGGATTATGCCGAGGCCGTGCAGTGGGTTCGCAAGGCTGCCGAACAAGGCTACGCCTTGGCCCAGAATCATCTCGGAGTCAGGTACGAGCACGGCAAGGGACTGCCGCAGGACTATGCCAAGGCCGTGAGGTGGTTTCGCGGCGCCGCGGAACAAGGCAACGCCGATGCCCAGAACAATCTCGGCACTATGGTCGCTAGAGGTCAGGGCGTTCCCCAGGACTTAGTCAGCGCATACATGTGGTTCAATTTGGCAGCCATGGCAGGCAATCAACAGGCGGCAAATAACAGAGACGTTGCCGCACAGCACATGACCCAGGCCCAGATCGCCGAAGCGCAGAAGCTCGCACGCGAGTGGACAGCAAATAAGCCACGGTCTCAATAGACCGAAAATGTCAGGCGTCGTGCATTGCATTTCACGAATGGTTCAGACGCAGACATTGGTGACATGTCCGCACCATGTCTGGTTCTCCCCTGATTGCGACCGTAAAGGCAGACCAATAGACTCGATCTATAACTCGATCAATCAGAGCCCGCTGAAGAAACTGAGCAACATCGCTCGCCGCGCCGTCTCCCGCGTATCGCACGCTGAATGCATCATGTAGGACATCGAGCCGCGGATCTTGTCGTCATAGAAGCCGCAGGTCGTGTCTCGATAGGCGATCCAAGCACGCTGCATTGCGTGGGCCTTGCCTGTCTGTTCACTGTCAAGTTCGTCGAGCAAGCTTTTGTAGTTCTCGTTGAGTAGAGTGTCCCAAATCACCCCTTCGATCCGATAGCAGTCGGCCATGACTGCACCGGCGGCGGTGCCAGGTGAGCCCATGCACGGGTCGGCGACCAGCTTGAACAAGCATTGCTGTTCGCCTGCGTCCACATCGTCCTTGTTCTTTGTCACGCAATCGCGGATGGCCGCGATTTCCCGCGCTGTCGGCTTGCGAGACTGGGCGTCGGCCGGCAGCGTCATCATGACCACGACCAGAGCCGCAAGACCAGACAAAGCAATGCGCCCGACCATGGCTCCATCTGTGATAAATTTGCGCCCCTTCATTCGATCAGTTCGTCGGCGATCGCGCCACCGTTTCCCGGGTGAGGCGACGCATGTCTGCAACGTTGTCTGCGGCATACTGATAATTGATCCATACATTGCGACCATCCGTCCAGCCGAATTGTCGGATCTGAGACCCGCCCACGTCCACTTTTGGTCATAAGCCGATATAACCAGCGTGTCCGCTATAGGTCCGCTCTGGCTTATTTGGAGTTTTTAACTCTGGACGAATTGCAAAAAAGCGCCGTAAATATCGGGCCAGAATATTGGCCGTTTTGGGCGGGAGCCGCCCTATGGATAGCGCTGCCAGAGATACAGCACCTGCCCAGCGGCCGCGCGCGCGCCGGCGTCCACCATTCGAATGCATTGCGTTAACGCTGCAAGGCGGTGGCGCGCTTGGCGCCTATCAGGCGGGTGTTTATCAGGCGCTTGACGAAGCTGGCATCCGTCCCGATTGGGTTGCCGGCATTTCGATAGGTGCGATCAATGCTGCGATCATAGTTGGCAATCGACCAGAGGCTCGTGTCGCTCGACTGCGTGAATTCTGGACAACGGTGAGCGCCAATCCGATTTGGGGCGGGTTGGCCGACTATGGTGGACGTCTCGCTGAAGGGCTTACCGCGCGCCGCGCCGTCAATCAGGCGAGCGCACAGACGGCCATCATGGCTGGGGCGCCGGGATTCTTCGCGCCGCGGCTGCCGCCGCCGTTTCTCGCCACGCCAGGCGGCGCCGCCGCCACCAGCTGGTACGACACTGCGGCATTGCGTCATACCCTTGAGCGCCTTGTCGATTTCGATCTCGTCAATGCCGGCGCGCTGCGGCTCAGCGTCGGTGCCGTCAACGTCAGGAGCGGAAACTTCGTCTATTTCGATAGCACGACGCACAAACTCGGCCCGGCCCATGTCATGGCGAGTGGCGCGTTGCCTCCGGGCTTTCCCGCAATCGAGATCGACGGCGAGTATTACTGGGACGGCGGCACTGTCTCTAACACGCCGCTGCAATGGGTGCTGCAATTCGGACCACGGCAGGACACGCTGGTCTTTCAAGTCGATTTGTGGAATGCGCGCGGCTCCTTGCCGCGAAATGTCGTCGATGTCGAGACGCGACGTAAGGAAATTCTCTATTCGAGCCGCACGCGCGACAATGTCGATCGCTTCGTCGAGATGCAACGATTGCGGCACGCGGTCGCCAAGGTCGGCGAAAAGCTGCCAAAAGAGGTGCGCGATACTCCTGAGGCTCAAACCCTGCGCCGCTTCGCGGATTACAAGGTCTACAACATCGTCCACCTGATCTACCGCTCTTTCCGCTACGAAGACTGCGCCAAGGACTATGCCTTCTCGCGGCTCTCCATGGAGGATCATTGGCGCTCCGGCTATGACGACGCCGTCCGCACGCTCGATCACCCCGGCGCGCTGGAACGGCCCACCAACGGCGATGGTGTCGCCACTTTCGACGCCACTGCAGCGGCGAGTGGCGAGCGCCGATTGAACGAAAGGAAGCGGCCATGAAGGAAGGTCTTCGCCGCGAGTTTCGGGGGTTGAGGATAATGGTCAACGCAACCCCGTGAGTTTGTTCCAGAAAAGAGGACTGGCCGCAGGCCCACCAGGGCGTAGGTGGGGCGTTCCCCACTAAACGCGGCTTCCTAATGGGGTCTGGGCAGTATCGGATCGTCAAACACATCGGCTTGTTCGTTCCGTTCGGCATATTCAGCGAGCAATAAATAGCATCTAGCTAATTGTTCCCACTCAGCCGCCAAGTTGATGTCCGCTTGCCGAGCACGATCACGTACTCGCTCAGCCAAATATCGGTATTCCTGCGCGCGCGTCATTCCCGGTGTCTCCGCCTTCTTGTTGTTTTGGCGAAACGACGCGGCAGCAAATACGTTCCCCCCAACTTGGGAACTCGAACGAAAATTTAAGCCATGCCTCAGCGACTCCGAATTTCACGAGTGAATGCGGAACTGACTGGGTGAGTTGCATGTTCCAGTAAGATGATCGAATCGATCATGTGTGTTGGCATCGGTCTTCTGGGTGGCTGCCTCATCGGGGTGGTCGTCGTGCCCCTCGTCCACAACCGCGCAGTGCGGCTCACCGTTAGGCGGCTAGAGGGCGCCCTGCCGCAATCATTTGAAGAGATACAAGCCGATAAAGATCTGTTGCGCGCAGAATTTGCGATGTCAGCGCGACGCCTCGAAATAATCATCGAACAGCTTAAAAACAAAGCCGCAGGCCAACTTGTGCAATTGAGCAAGAAAAGTGACTTTATCAACCTACTCAAGATCGAGCGTGAGGGGCTGAAGGTTGAGCTTGTTGACCTCAGGGCACAAGTTGCGGCGCTCAAAAAGCAGCTTAACGCACCGCGCAAGGGCGCCGCGCCTCATGTCCATGTTGGCGCTCTCCTACGCCAATGGATGCCTCATCGACTCCACCACTGAACGATCAGGCTTAGGCTGCGGTACTCTCCTGAATCTTTTGAATCCTCTTTGGTGGAGGTAGCGATGCCGGCTCATCAAATACGGATTTGATGAGCGAATTTTCCGACAGATATTTATGATATTGCGCTACCACTACTTTTGCCTCGTTTAGGGTTGCGAGCCTCCATTGGATCTCGAGATTTTCGTTTCCGGTAATGCTCTCGACAATCCGACGTTCTTCGACGATCAACTTGAATTCGCTTGGCTGATCGGAATCTTCGAGGTTGCCATAGAAGCGGGTGGCGAAATCGATGCGTCCGGTCGGGACCCAGTCCCGCTTCACCACACCTTGGGAGGGTAACTTTTTCCAGCGCTGCCAAGCTTCCGGGGTGGTCATGTATGTCAGCAAGTGAGCCATCGCTTTGTCCTTTCCCTGCTACGAAACGGTACGGATTCGGATGCGCACGGAATTTCACCAACTTTTATAACGCCGAGCAGAGCTGGTAGTTTCAGCGGGCACGAGATCATTTGCGCCAGAAGGCCGCGCTCCGGCTGCATTCTTGGTGAAAGGGTCGCGACCCTCGTCCCCAGTCAAGACTTGTTGCGGAACCTCAGACAAAGTTCCAATTTAGGAACACTACGACTGCCAGGCCCTTTAAATTAGTTCCCTTCATAAGGTAAGTACCAGGCGCCACTCTCTAATGAATGAATGACGGTTTGGGCAGCGTCCGGTTGCGCAGGATGAACTATTACCTGGCCATAGCTCGCGAGAAGCCGCGGCTTTCTGCCGCGGTGATAATTGCAGTAGTGGGCGCGCTCGCCATCGCGACCGTCTACGTCTTCCAATATGTATTCCTGATCCTGCCGTGTCCGCTCTGCCTCGAGCAGCGGGTCGCGTTCTATTTCAGTATCCCGCTGGCGGTGCTGCTGTGGCTCGGCGCTAGCTACGGCGCCTCACGCAAGGTCATGCTGCTCGGCTTCCTGGCGATTATGGTCGTCATGCTGTGGAACACCGGACTGTCAGCTTATCATGCCGGCGTGGAATGGAAATGGTGGCCAGGGCCGGTTGATTGCTCCGGACCGATCAACAAATTCGGCAACGCACGCGACATCATGAACCAATTGCAGAACCGCATCAGCCTGATCCGCTGCGACGAGGCGGAGTGGCGTTTCCTCGGGCTCTCACTCGCCGGCTATGATGTGCTGCTCTCCTTCTTTCTGGCCTTGGTTGCCGGTTGGGGTGCGCTCAAATCACGCGGACGCGGTTAGTAGTCCATCTCGACATCCATCGCTGCAATCCATATAGGGACACGCCCCGCTTCCCGTGCAAGGACCTCCCCATTTCATGCCTGAAATACCCAAAGCAACCGGCTACACCGGTACCGCCAAATTGCTGCATTGGTTGATCGTCCTCTTGCTAATCACGCAGTTCATCTTCGCTTTCACCATGCCGCACATCGGCCGCAACACGCCGGTCACGACGCTGATCAGTCTGCATTTCAACTTCGGTATGATCATCCTCGCGGTTGTCGTCATGCGGCTTGCTCGGCGCGCCGCGCATGGCGAGCCGACGCCCTGCCCCGGCCTACCGCCCTGGCAGGCGCAGTCGGCCCGCATCATCCACTGGGCCTTGTATGCGCTGCTGTTCGTCCTGCCGGTCCTGGGCTGGATGAACGCCTCCTGGCGCGGTATGCCTATGGTGATGTTCGGCTACGAGTTGCCCAAGTTGATGCCGACCCGCACGCCCGGATGGGGATGGACCGGCGACGCGCATACCGTACTGGCCTGCTATTTGACGCTGACGCTTGTCGCTCTCCACGTCGCGACCGCCCTGTACCACTACTTTGTCCGACGCGATGGCGTGTTGCAGCGGATGCTGCCGGGCTGACGCTCACCCGTAACGCAGCGCCTCGATCGGGCCGGCGTTCAAAGCGATGGACTATGTAAGAATCAAGGCTCGAGCACGGTGTCCCAATAGAGATAGTCGAGCCAGCTTTCGTGCAGGTAATTTGGCGGGAAGGCGCGGCCGTTGCGGTGCAGATGCTGTACCGTCGGCTGGAACGGCATCTGCGATGGCCACATCTTGGCTTCCGGTGGCGTCAGGTTGCCCTTGCGCAGGTTGCAAACCGAGCAGGCCGTGACAACATTTATCCAGGTCGTGTGCCCGCCGCGCGAACGCGGCAGCAGATGATCGAAGGTCAGGTCCTCGCGCTGGCCGCAGTATTGGCAGGAGAAGCGGTCGCGCAAGAAAACATTGAAGCGGGTGAAGGCCGGATGAGTCGACGGCTTGATGAAAGTTTTCAGCGACACCACGCTCGGCAGTTTGATTTCGAGGCTGGGACTGCGCACTGCGCGGTCGTAGTTGGCGACGATGTTGACGCGTTCGAGGAAGACGGCCTTGATTGCGTCCTGCCATGACCACAGCGACAGGGGGTAATAGCTCAACGGCCGGAAGTCCGCGTTGAGCACCAGCGCTGGAAAACCGCTGGGCGATAAGTGCACGTTCAAGCCAGACTCCTCTAAACCCCTCCTTATAGCTGCCGCCACGCAGCTCGCCACCTAGTAATAGGGCAGCGTTACAGAATTGTGAAGCCAATACGCGGACTTACCCGCGGTCGTCTTATTTCAGACGCGCCACATTATGCGCGATGAACTCGCCGCCTTGCCGCAGGCCCTCCTGGTCTATGCCGTGGCCGATGCCTTGCGAGATGTGCCATTCGGTCGGGATGTCGAGTGCGGCGAGGCCTTGCGCGCCATGGAACAAAGCCTGCACGGGAATCAGGTCGTCACGGTCGCCGTGAATTAGCAGCACTGGCGGCTTCGCGCGGATCTGGGCGGCGAATTTCTCCGGCGTGACGTTTTCCGGCACCACGAACAGTCCGGAATAGCCGACGATCGCCACCGGTGCGACTTCGCGGCGCAAGCCGACGTGCAGCGCCATCATGGTCCCTTGCGAAAATCCAACCAGCGCCAGCGCCGAAGGCGGCAGGTTGCGCCGCTTCAATTCAGCGTCGAGGAACGCGGTGAGCTCCGGCGCCGCGGCGTTGACACCTACCCAACGCTCGTTGTTGTCGCGGAAGGTGAGGGGAAACCATTCGCGCCCCATCGGTGCCTGCCCGCACGGGCGCGGCGCATGCGGTGAGACGAAGGCGGCTTCCGGCAAGAGATTTTGCCACGCCTGCCCGATGTTAATCAGGTCGTTGCCGTCGGCACCGTAGCCGTGCAGGAACACCACCAGTTGCCGCGCCTTGCCCGAGCGCGGCTCAATGCGCGGGCCGTAGAGTTCAGCGACCAATTTTTCTCCGTTGCTTTTTTTGGGATTGCGCTGCGGCTTGCAGCGGCACTACGTCGCGCTTCTTCACCACACGATAATAGGCCCACAAGAGATGAGCCGCCACACCGCGCCACGGCCGCCATGCCTCGGCGAGCTCGGTAAGCGCCTTGGCGTCCGGACGCTTGCGCAGCCCGAAGGCAAGGCGCGCGGATTCCTGCATTGCCAGGTCGCCGGCGGGAAAGGCATCCGCGTGGCCGAGGCAGAACAATAGATAGATGTCTGCGCTCCACGTCCCGATGCCGTGCAGTCTGGTAAGCGCTGCATGCGCTTCATCGACGTCCATGTTGCCGAGCGCGATCAGGTCGATGTCGCCTTTCGCGACGGCTTTGCTGATCTCGCGGATGGACTTGATCTTCGGCGCCGACAGCCCAATGCGCCTGAGCTTGTCGGTGCGCGCCTTGCGCACCGGGTCGTGATGGAAGGGATTGAAGGCCGCAAACAGCCGGGCGCGAATCGCGGCGGCGCTCGCTGTCGACAGCTGCTGCCCGCAGACGATGGAACAGAGCCCGGCAAAGCCCGGCTCGCGCCGGCGCAGCGCGAACGCGCCGGCCTTTTCCACCACTGGCTTGAGCCGCGGATCTTTTAGGATGAGTTGGGAGAGAGCGGCTTCCAGGTCGGCCTGGGTGTGGAGGAATTGGGTCATGCTAGTTAGTAGCCGCATACCCCGCCTTTGCGGTGTATGACGAGTCGAAATTTCATGCCACCCGGTTTCCGCTTTGCGCCGTCGCCCAACGGCTACCTGCATCTCGGCCACGCGTTCTCGGCGCTGCTTAATGCCGACAAGGCGAAGGCTGCTGGTGGCCGTATGCTGCTGCGCATCGAGGACATCGATGAGACGCGCTGCCGGCCGGAATACGAGACGGCGATCTACGAGGACCTGGCCTGGCTGGGGCTGCGCTGGGAAGAACCGGTGTGGCGACAGTCGCAGCATTACGCGGATTATCAGGCCGCGCTAGGCAGACTGCAGACGATGGGGCTCACCTATCGCGCTTACGAAAGCCGTGCCGAAATCGCACGCGCGGCGGTTGGACACGACCCGGACGGCGCGCCGCTCTTTCCGGGCCGCCACAACACGCTCCTCAGAACCGCCGAGCGCACGCACCGCATTGATACCGGCAAGCCTTACGCCGTGCGTCTCGACGTGGCTGCTGCGCTCAAGCGTGTCGGGCCGCTACTTTGGACTGAAACCGGCACCGGTCCAGCCGGCGAATCGGGCGCCGTCGCGGCCAATCCCGCCGCTTGGGGCGACGTCATCCTGGCGCGCAAGGAGACGCCGACCAGTTACCATCTGGCAGTGGTCGTCGACGACGCCGCGCAAGGCGTAACCGACGTTGTGCGTGGCCAAGATCTGTTCCACGCGACCAGTGTGCATCGCCTGCTGCAGGCGCTGCTCGGGCTGCCGCAGCCGCGCTATCACCACCACCGCCTGGTCCTCGATACCGACGGCAAGAAGCTGTCGAAATCGACTTCCGCTACGGGGTTACGCGAACTGCGCTCGCGCGGTCTTAACCCAACCGACATCCGCAAGCTCGTCGGGCTCGATTGAGCGCGGCTTCCGTGGCATTGTCGGGTCCGGGCAGGGATGGCAAAGCGCAGGACCAGAAAACCGCAGCGCAAGGCAGTGCGCGTAGCAAAAAGATCGCCTTTGCGCGCGATCGAGGCCGCGCTTGCTGCTATCGCGCACGACATCCGTACGCCGCTCACCGGCATCGTTGCGCTTGCTGAGCTGCTGGCAACCTCCAACGTTGGGTCGCGCGAGCGCGAATGGGCGAACGCCATCAAGAGCGGCGCCGACCACCTCACGGGGCTTACGACGCTGATCGTCGACGCGGTCAGGAGCGATGCTCACCGCCTCGTCCTGCATCGCGAGCCGTTCTCGCCGCGGCGCCTCGCCGAGGCGGTGGCAGCAACGCTGAGCGCGCGCGCTGGCAACAGGGGCCTCAAGGCCGAGATCGCGCTCGCGCCAGATCTGCCGGCGATGGTTGCCGGCGACGCGCTGCGCTTGCGCGCGGCACTTGAAAATCTCACTGACAACGCGGTCAAATTCACCGCCGACGGCGCGGTGATGTTTACCGCCGCCGCCAAGCCAGCTGGACAGAAGCGCGTGCAGCTCATCTTCACAGTCACCGACACTGGCATCGGCATCAGACCGCGCGACATCAAGCGCCTTTTCCGCCCCTTCGCGCAGGCGAGCGAAGCGGTGGCGCGCCGCTATGGGGGCGCCGGCCTCGGCTTGGTGTTCGTCAAGCGCGTCGCAAGGGCTATGGGCGGCGATATCAAAGTCACCAGCAAAAAGGGCCACGGCACCACCTTCCGCTTAATCGCGCCGGCCGAGCGCATCGACTTGCCGCCCGAGCGTGTTGCCACGCACGCCGCGCCCAGGCGCACGCTGGCGATCCTCTGCGTCGAGGATAATCCTCACAGCCGCGTGGTGATTAACACAATCCTGAACGAGCTCGGTCACCGCGTGGAGTTTGTCGAGAGCGGCGAGGCGGCGGTGAAAACGGTGGAGATCGGTGGCCACGACGCGGTGCTGATGAACGTAGCGTTGACCGGCATCGATGGCATCGAGGCGACGCGGCGCATCCGCGCGCTGCCGGGTAAGTCAGGGCAGGTACCGGTGATCGGCATTTCTAGCCGGGGCGAAGGGGCCGAGAAAGCCGCCGCCCGCGCCTCCGGTATGAATTTCTATCTGGTGAAGCCAGTCAGTCTCAGCGGGCTCGCGCAGGCCCTAGCCGACATTTCTTAACAGCTCGGGCGCTGACTTCGGGCTTTGGACCTTTTCTTGCTCCCTGCCCGCGACTCATCTTGGCCGAACGTGCTGCACGATTACGCAAAATCCAGAGCAGCGTCCTAGATAATTTGCGTCAGCAGTGAGCTTCAGGAGCGTGATCAACGTCAATCCGGTTTGCCGCAACCGCTGGCCCCAAGCGCGAAGTCAACGGGCGCTTCATTCTGGGCAGCAGCACTAAACCTTGGTCGCGCCGTTCGCCTGTTCAACGATGCGCACCACATCCGACATGATGCGGTTCAGCTCGAAATCTTTCGGCGTATAGACCGCCGCTATTCCTGCCTTTTCGAGTTCGGCGGCGTCCTCCGGCGGAATGATGCCGCCGACCACCAGCGGCACGTTCAGGTTCGCCTGCTTCATGCGGCCGATCACGTCGTGAACGAGCGGCAGATGGCTGCCGGACAGCACCGACAGGCCGATGACATGAGCCTTCTCCTTGCGCGCGGCATTGACGATCTCTTCCGGAGTCAGCCTTATGCCTTCGTAGACCACCTGCATACCGGAATCGCGCGCGCGTACCGCAATCTGCTCAGCTCCGTTGGAGTGGCCGTCGAGCCCTGGCTTGCCGACCAAGAATGTGAGTCGCCGTCCGAGCTTCCTGGACACGCGATCGACGTCGGCGCGAATGTCGTCGAGTCCCGTGACGTCGTTGCGCATGGCGCGGCCGACGCCGGTCGGCGCGCGATATTCGCCGAAACATTCGCGCAGCGTCCATCCCCATTCACCGGTGGTGACGCCGACTTTGGCGCACTGGATCGAGGGCGGCATGATATTGCCGCCGATCGTGGCCGCGCGCCTTAACTCCGTCAGCGCGGCGGCGACCGCGTTATTGTCGCGCTGTGCGCGCCAGGTCTGCAGCCGTTGGATCTGCCCGCGCTCGGCCTCCTCCGACACGGTGAGGATTGATTCAACGCCGCCGGTGAGCGGAGAGGCTTCACTCTCCAGATATTTGTTGACGCCGACCACGATCTGCTCACCGCGTTCAATCGCTTCGAGACGTGCGGTGTTAGATTCGACCAACTGTTGCTTCATGTAGCCCGATTCGACGGCGGCCACTGCGCCGCCTATCTCTTCAATGCGCTTGATTTCTTCCTTGGCCTTCGCCTTGAGGTCCTCGACCTTGCCGTCGATCTCGGCTGAGCCGTCGAAGATATCGCCGTAGTCGAGCAGATCGGTTTCGTAGGCGAGTATCTGTTGCATGCGCAGCGACCACTGCTGATCCCACGGCCGAGGTAGGCCGAGAGCCTCGTTCCAGGCCGGCAACTGCACGGCGCGGGCGCGCGCATTCTTGGACAAAGTGACAGCCAGCATCTCAAGCAGAATGCGGGTGACATTGTTCTCCGCTTGTTGCTCGGTCAGCCCGAGAGAATTCACCTGCACGCCATAGCGGAACAGCCGCTGCTTGGGATCGGTGACGCCGTAGCGCTCGCGCGTGATCTCGTCCCATAAGTCAACGAAGGCGCGCATCTTGCACATCTCGGTGATGAAGCGCAGGCCGGCATTGACGAAGAACGATATACGGCCGACCACTTCGCCGAATTTTTTCTGGCTGACCTCGCCCGACTTCTTCACCGTGTCGAGTACGGCAATGGCGGTCGCCAACGCGAAAGCAAGCTCCTGCACCGGAGTCGCTCCTGCCTCCTGCAGGTGGTAGGAGCAGATGTTCATCGGATTCCATTTCGGCAGCTCGGAGGTAGTGAAGATTGCCACGTCCTTGATCAGCCGCATCGACGGCGCCGGCGGAAACACGTATGTGCCGCGCGAGAGATATTCCTTGATGATGTCGTTTTGGATGGTGCCGGTGAGCGAAGCACGCGGCGTATTCTGCTCGTCGGCCACCGCGATGTAGAGCGCCATCAGCCACGCCGCGGTGGCGTTGATGGTCATCGAGGTGTTCATGCTGCCGAGCGGGATGCCTTCGAACAGCGCGCGCATGTCGCCCAAATGGCAGACGGGCACGCCAACCTTGCCGACCTCGCCCCGCGCCAGCATGTGATCCGAGTCGTAACCGGTCTGCGTCGGCAGATCGAAGGCGACCGAGAGGCCGGTCTGTCCCTTGGCGAGGTTTTTGCGATAGAGCGCATTGGAGTCCGCGGCCGTCGAATGGCCGGCATAGGTCCGAAAAATCCAGGGTTTGTCGCGCATCGCGTCACCCTTTACAGCGGCAGTGTGGCTCAACCTTTGTTGCATGCAACATGGGCCTTGCGCGCGACCCAATCCAGATGCAATCCAGCTGTCCGCCGCTTTTGCGAGAACGCGTGATGGACGATCGGCGCTCCGGCGAGCCGGCCGGCGCAGTCATTAGCACAGGACGGAAGGATTTGTTGCAATGCAATATAAATTGCGCCAGACTGCTGTTCGACCAGGAGAGTAGTCATGCCGGCCGTTGTTAAGGCAAAGAACGTCGCTCCGCTCAAGGAGCTCTATGACATCGGCAAAATTCCGCCACTGGGACATATTCCTGAGAAGATGCACGCTTGGGTGATCCGCAAGGAGCGGCACGGGCCGCCGGACAAGTCCTTCCAACTCGAAGTGGTGCCAACCTGGCCGATAGGCGAGGACGAAGTGCTGCTGTTCGTCATGGCCGCGGGCGTGAACTACAACGGCATCTGGGCCGGCCTTGGTCAGCCGGTGTCCACGCTCGACGTGCATAAGCATCCGTACCATATCGCCGGCTCCGACGCCGCAGGCGTGGTCTGGGCGATCGGCAGCAAGGTGCATCGCTGGAAAGTCGGCGATGAGGTCATCGTCCATTGCAATCAGGACGATGGCGACGACGAGGACTGCAACGGCGGCGATCCATTGCTATCGCCCTCGCAGCGCATCTGGGGCTACGAAACGCCGGACGGCTCGTTCGCGCAGTTTTGCAGGGTGCAGTCGCGGCAATTGATGCACAAGCCCAATCACCTTTCCTGGGAAGAGGCCGCCTGCTACACGCTCACGCTCGCCACCGCCTATCGCATGCTGTTCGGTCACCCGCCGCACACGCTTAAGCCCGGCGACAACGTACTGGTGTGGGGCGCCTCGGGTGGTCTAGGCGTTTTCGGCGTGCAGCTGGTAGCGGCTTCTGGAGCCAACGCAATCGCTGTCGTCTCCGACGAGTCGAAGGCGGAATACGTGCTCAATCTCGGCGCCAAGGGTGTGATCAACCGAAAGGACTACAAGTGCTGGGGCCAGATGCCGAAGGTCAATACGCCCGAATATGCTGAGTGGACCAAGGAAGCGCGCCGCTTCGGCAAGGCGATCTGGGACATCACCGGTAAGCGCGACGTCGACATCGTGTTCGAACATCCGGGCGAGGCGACCTTCCCGGTCTCTTGCCTCGTCGCGAAGCGCGGCGGCATGGTCGTGTTCTGTGCTGGCACAACCGGTTACAACATTACCTTCGACGCGCGCTACGTATGGATGCGCCAGAAGCGCATTCAGGGGTCACATTTCGCGCACCTGAAGCAAGCTAGCCACGCCAACCGCTTTGTAATCGAGCAGCGTATCGATCCGTGCATGAGCGACGTGTTCTCCTGGGATAGGATCCCGCTGGCGCACGTGAGGATGTGGAAGAACCAGCATCCGCCCGGCAATATGGCAGTGATGGTGAGCGCTCCGCGCCAGGGCTTGAAGACGTTGGAAGACGCACAAGAAGCGACGGGTGCCTAGGCGCTCTTTATTCCCGTCCTATTTCTTCGCGCGTGTCTTAGCAATTGACGAATTCAACTCGCCGCCGACGACGAAGATCGACGCGCAGACGTAAAGAAACACGAGCGCGATCATAGCCGACGCTAGCCCGGCATACATCGATACATAGGCGAAAGCGTAGCTCGCTAGGTAACGGCCGAAGACGGCGCCGCCGATCATCCACAGCAGCAGCGTCGCCAGGATGCCGGGCGCGATCTCGCGCAATGAGCGCCGGCCGGCAGGCAGCCAGGTGTGCACGATCGCCAGGGCGATCGCGAGCACCACTATGGCGACGGCGTAGCGCGCAAACGTAATGAGACCCCCGAGCGGCTCCAACGTCGGCACGTAAGACACCAGCCGGCCCCAGATTAAGGGCGCGAGCACGACCAGGAATGAGAAGGCGAGCATCGCAATGGCGCCGACCAGCACATAGCCGATCGACTCCAGCCGCAGCAGCCACCACGGCCGTGTGTCGGTCACGTCATAGGCGCGGTTGAGTCCGATGCGCAAGCTCTCCACACCGCTTGAGGCGAAATAAAGCGCAAACAGAGAGCCGAAAGTGAGCACATCGGCGCGCGTATTCGTGAGAACGCCGGTGACATTAAGCGCGATGGGGCCGGCGACTTCCTTTGGCCAGGCTTCGAGCAATATGCGGCCGGCCTCGTCGGCAAGCTCCTTCGAGCCGAAGAAAAAGCCGGCTAGGGCCGTAACTACGATCAGGAATGGAAACATCGCCATCAGGGTGGATAGCGCGATGTGACTGGCGATGGCCCAACCGTCGTCGGCGAGGAATTGCCGGAGCGCGTCGAGAACGATGTGCGGAACTGATCTAGCAAAAGCCAAGGCGCAGCCCCGGAAATCCGCATGTTCTTAAGGCAGGAATGAAGGCTTAAGGATTCTAGCTGAATTCCGGTTTCCGCGGGAATGCAAAACTAAGCCGCCTGCACGGTGGTCAGGAATTGTTACATGTGCTTGCTTCGAGGTTTCCTGTCTCGGCGGCGACGGTATCCGCGAAATCTTTGTGTCGGAGGTGGTCGTGCGGGCGTCACGGTGACGCCGGCAACCTTGTTCATCGTCTCAACGCCGCTGCGCGCCTCGCCGGAAGCGCGGCTGACACCTTCCACGATCGAAGCCACCTCGGAATCTGGTCGACGGTCGTCGCCACCATAGTAGCGACGACGACATTTCCCGGACGATGGTGTTGACCTGCTCGATCGCGTGCGCCGCGTCGGCGGCCGCCGAACTCGGTCACCGTGGTGACGGCGCGAGCTCATTTCGAGCGTTGAATCTCGGCAGTCGCGGCTGGCGCCGGCGAGCGCGGCAGAGCGCTTAACGGTTTCTAAGGAGGAGCCGCCCTCGTGCTAGTCGGACATATAGATGATTGGTGATAGGTGAGCGCGTTGGCCACGAAGCCAATCACTGGATTCGGCACCAATGGGAATGCGGGCCCGCACCGAGATCGAGGTGAACTTGAGACGACAGTTTGTGACGAGCAGGGCCAGTTTTGGCGCGCACAGGCGCCCGGCGCCGCGCGGCTATCACCGCAATCAATCGGTTAATTAATCAGGAATTTTGTCGTCGGGCCCCGGAAAAAAAGCAAGAAAAACGGCCCGCTTTGCTTTTGTGCAGTGCACGCGTAGTGTCGTTGTCGCCGAGTCCGTTAGGGGTAGAATCGCATGCCCACCGCCGCCGCCCGTCCCGCCGCTGTCCATGAACTGGTCGACCTTAGCCGGGAGGCGATCGCGGCCCTCGACACGCTGCTCGCGGACGCCGTAGCAAAGGTGCGCGAGCGAGTGGTGGTAGAAGGCCACACAATCGCCCGCCTGCTCGATCGCGAGCAGCGCGCCGCCCACGGTCTATCCTGGTTCGCCACCTACGTCGAGGCGGTGCGCCAGCTTGCTGCCTATACCGCGCGGATGGTCGAAAGCGGTGGCTTCGGTGAAGTGGAAGAACATCTCGTGCGCGTCGCGCTCGGCGAGTACATCGCCCAGATCGTCGGCGGTATTCCGATGAGCCAAAGCGAGATGGTGCGACCGAGCGACTTCGGCCTCTCGTCCGCGCAGGTCGCCGCCCGCATCAATCACAGCGTCGAGAGTCTGATCGCTACCGGTAACACTGCGGAGCGGCGCGCGCGGCTGGTCGAACTGATGTGCACCAGCCACAACGCTACGGTTGGGGCCTGCGGTCTTAACGACACGCTCGAATCAATCCGCGAGGAGATGCGCAAGTTCGCCGACAGCGAAGTGATCGGTCACGCGCAAGCTTGGCACCGCACCAACAGCTACATTCCGCTCGATACGATCGCGCAGATGTCCGAGCTCGGCGTATTCGGGTTAACCATTCCGGAAGAGTTCGGCGGCATGGGGCTCGGGAAGGAATCAATGTGCGTCGTGTCTGAGGAATTGTCGCGAGGCTATATCGGCGTCGGCTCGCTCGGGACCCGCTCGGAAATCGCCGCCGAATTGATCCTCGGCAGCGGCACCGCGGAACAGAAGGAAAGATGGCTGCCGAAGATCGCTACCGGAGGGGTGTTGCCGACCGCGGTGTTCACCGAGCCGAACACCGGCTCCGACCTCGCTTCCATCAAGACACGCGCGGTTCGCGAGGGCAACGTCTACAAGGTCTACGGCAACAAGACTTGGATCACCCATCCGGTGCGCGCCGACCTGATGACGTTGCTGGTGCGCACCAATCCGAAGGAGGCCGGCCATCGCGGCCTTTCCATGCTGCTTGCGGAAAAGCCGCGTGGCGACGATGCGACGCCGTTCCCCGCCAGGGGCATAAGCGGCACAGAGATCGAGGTCCTCGGCTATCGCGGCATGAAGGAATATGAGATCGCATTCGACGGATTTGAGGTGAAGGCGGAAAATCTGCTCGGCGGAATCGAGGGCCTCGGCTTCAAGCAGTTGATGCAGACCTTCGAATCCGCGCGGATCCAGACCGCGGCGCGCGCCATCGGCGTGGCGCAGGCGGCGCTGGAGCAGGCGCTAGATTACGCGCAATCGCGCGTGCAATTTGGCGCTCCGATCATCAGCTTCCCGCGTGTCGCCGACAAGCTTGCGATGATGGCGGCGGAAATCATGACCGCCCGCCAGCTCACCTATTTCGCGGCGCGCGAAAAGGATTCCGGCCGGCGCTGTGATCTGGAGGCGGGCATGGCCAAGTTGCTCGCCGCGCGCATCGCTTGGGCCAACGCCGACAACGCGGTACAGATACATGGCGGCAACGGTTTCGCTCTGGAGTTCCCGGTGTCGCGCATCCTATGCGACGCCCGCATTCTCAATATTTTCGAAGGCGCCGCCGAAATCCAGGCGCAGGTGATCGCCCGCCGGTTGCTCGACGGCACCAACTGATTACCACGTAAAGGTCGTTGGATTGACACCGAGCAACGCATCGCCCTCTAAGGGTTTGATCCAAAGCAATGCCGCTCGATCCCCATTGGGTCTAGCGTTCCGCGCAATTTCAGGAGATCTGCATGTCAGACTTATTGATCCACCGCGGCGAATGGGTTGTTGTGTGCGACGGTGCCAAGGCGCTAGTGCTGGAGAACACCGGTGACGCTAAGTTTCCCAATCTCAAGATGGTCAAGGTTTTGGAGCAGGAGGACTTGGCCACCCACGAGCTTGGCGCTGATGCTCCCGGCCGCGTCGTTAGCTCGGTCGGCAGCATCCGCAGCGCCGTCGAGCAGACCGATTGGCACGACCAGGCCGAGCGGGCCTTCCTTGTTAATCTCGTCCGCGAGCTGGAAGCTGCTTTGGCCACTGGCAAGACCAAGTCGCTGATCATAGTGGCGCCGCCGCGCGCGCTTGGCATGCTCCGCCCGGTCTATTCGCACAAGGTGCGTAACGCCGTGCGCGCCGAAGTCGACAAGGATCTTGTTAAGCATCCGGTCCACGAGATTGAAAAGCACCTGACCGCGACCTGAGTGCTGTTCCGATTAAGGCTAGCCCGCAGCGTTCGCGATGCTATGTTCCGCCGCGATTCCCAATCGAGGCCGGCGGAATGCATTGGAAGACCACTCAGAACGTTCGCGGCGGCGCCGTGCTTGCGCTCGCCCTGCTGGGGACGATCGCTACCGCCGGCGCGCAGCCGGCCCCGACCACCACGACGCCGAGCGTGCCGGCGGCCAATGCGATCGATCCGGTGGCGGTGCCCGGCTTCTGGGACCCGCGCCGGCGTCCGGAGCGGCCGGACCTGTCGCGCATTAGCGTCATCCGTTTCCTCACCGAAACTGACTACCCTCCGTTCAATTACGCGGGGCCTGACGGCGCGCCCGCTGGCTTCAACGTCGATTTGGCGCGGTTGATCTGTGAGGAAATGAAGGTCGCCTGCACGATCCAGATGCGGCGGTTCGACACCTTGATAGCGTCCTTGAACAGCAACAACGGCGACGCGGTGATCGCCTCGATCGCCGAGACGCCGGAGATGCGCAAGCACGTAGATTTCAGCGATTCCTATTACCGCACGCCGGCGCGTTTTGTGGCGCGGCGCGACTTCAACCTCGACGACATCCGCCCCGAGACGCTGGAGGGCCGCAAGATTGCGGTGGTGACCGGTACCGCGCATGAGGCCTATCTGAGGGCGCTGTTTACTGAGGCCGAGCTGCATCCTTATCCCAATGAGGAAGCGGCGCGTGACGCGCTGAAGAAAGGCGAGGTTGACCTTTTGTTCGGCGACGGCATCTCGCTCTCCTTTTGGCTGAACGGGACCGACTCCGCTGGCTGCTGCGAATTCCGCGGCGGGCCCTATACCGAAAGCCGTTTCTTCGGCGAGGGCGTCGGCATCGCGGTTCGCCGCGGTAACGATCTGTTGCGGCAGGCATTCAACTGGGCGCTGTTCCGACTGTGGGAGAAGGGCCAGTTTACCGACCTGTGGCTGCGCTATTTTCCAGTCAGCCCGTTTTGAATTCCGCGTTTGATTTTGCCACGCCGGATTCATAGTGTCCCTTGCAATGCCAGAACCCGCAACATCCTTGCGCGCGCTCGCCGAGCAATCGAACGCCTGGCCGTTTGCCGAGGCGCGGAAGATCGTCGCACGGCTGGAGCAGCGCCCTAAGGAGGAGGTCATCTTCGAGACGGGCTACGGGCCGTCCGGCCTGCCGCACATCGGCACTTTCGGAGAGGTGGCGCGCACCACGATGGTGCGCCACGCCTTCCGTGTGCTCACCGACGACAAGGTGAAGACACGGCTGATCGCCTTCTCCGACGACATGGACGGCCTGCGCAAGGTGCCAGACAACGTGCCCAACAAGGAGCTCTTGGAAAAGAATCTCGGCAAGCCGCTGACTAAGGTACCCGATCCGTTCGGTACACATGCGAGCTTTGGCGAGCACAACAATGCGCGCCTGTGCGCCTTCCTTGATCACTTCGGCTTCGACTACGAGTTCATGTCGTCGACGCAGTGCTACACCTCCGGTCGCTTTGACGAGACGCTGCTGAAAATGCTGCAACGCTTCGACGAGGTAATGGCAGTCATGCTGCCGTCGCTGCGCGACGAGCGTGCGCAGACCTATTCACCGTTCCTGCCGATCGATCCGGAGAGTGGCATCGTGCTGCAGGTGCCGGTTGTTGCGCACGATGCCAAGGTCGGTACCATCACCTATGAAAACCCAAAAACCAAGGCGCCCGTTACGACGCCGGTCACCGGTGGGCGCTGCAAGCTGCAATGGAAGCCGGACTGGGCGATGCGCTGGATGGCGCTCGGCGTCGACTATGAGATGGCCGGCAAGGACCTGATCGATTCGGTGAAGCTGTCCGGCGAAATCTGCCGCGCGCTCGGCGGCCTGCCGCCGGAAGGCTTCAATTATGAGCTCTTCCTCGACGAGCATGGGCAGAAGATCTCCAAGTCAAAGGGCAACGGTCTCACTATCGATGAATGGCTCCGCTATGCGAGCCCGGAGAGCCTATCACTTTTCATGTATCGCGAGCCGAAGGCGGCCAAGCGACTCTATTTCGACGTGATCCCGCGCACCGTCGACGAATACCAGCAATTCCTCGACGCGTATCAGAAACAGGACACGCGTCAGCGGCTCGCCAATCCAGTCTGGCACGTCCATTCTGGCAACCCGCCGCAGGTTGAGATGCCGATCTCCTTCTCCATGCTGCTGACATTGGTGTCATCGTCGAATGCTGAGAACGCCGAGACGCTTTGGGGCTTCATCGGTCGTTACCGGCCTGGCGTGACGCCGCAGACGCACCCGAAGCTCAACGCGCAGGTCGAATACGCCATCCATTATTTCCGCGACTTCGTGCAGCCGGCGAAGAAATTCCGCGAGCCGTCGGACACCGAGCGCAAGGCGCTGACCGATCTGCGCGACGCCCTATCGGGTTTGTCGACGAACGCGCCGGCGGAGGAAATCCAGGACGTCGTCTACGAAGTAGGGCGGCGCGAGCCTTTCCTCGACCAGAAGAAGAAGGCGAAGGACGGCAAACCGGGTGTCTCGCTCGACTGGTTCAATATGCTCTACCAGGTGCTGCTTGGGCAGGAAAAAGGCCCGCGCTTCGGTTCGTTCGTCGCGATCTACGGCTTGCAGAATACCGTCGACATGATCGACGGCGCGCTGGCGAGGAGCGCGTAGCGGCTACTGGCTCGCCCAGATGATGCGTGCAACCCAGGCCACGTCCGACATTGACAGCGTGCGATCGCGGTGTTCGGAATTGAGAGACTTGAGCTCGATGCTCTTGCTGGTCTTGCGCTTGAGTTCCTTGACCATCACCTCGCCGTCCTTGGTCTTCACCACAACGCGGTCGCCCTTGCGCACCTGCGCCGCCGGCGACACGACGATGATGTCGCCGCCGCGGTAGGTCGGCTTCATCGAATCGCCGGAAATCTTCAGCGCATAGGCATGCTCGTCAGTGACCGACGAGAAGTCGATCTCTTCCCAGCCCTTATCGA